>Ga0181575_10000147_pt1 | contig 51462 bp, 57 predicted proteins | sample 101ome_23_FD_145599 | JGI IMG/M metagenome (GOLD analysis project Ga0181575, IMG submission 145599) | Coastal salt marsh microbial communities from the Groves Creek Marsh, Skidaway Island, Georgia - 101411CT metaG (spades assembly) | ecosystem: Environmental > Aquatic > Marine > Intertidal zone... | reverse complement strand
TGATCACGAGCAAAGGTATCTGCTGGTTCTTTGCCCAAGTCTGCAGCAAACCCACGAATCGCAAGATTCATCGCTGCTAATCGCCATGTGGTTGGGTTGCTCTCTTGTCCGTAGATGGAGATGTCATCCACACGACCACCGTGTGCTTTTACGAACTCCTCACTCTGAACGAACATACCACCTGAACCACAGCAGGGGTCATAGACACGACCAGAGTTAGGAGAGAGGACTGCAACGAGGGTCTTCACTACATGAGAGGGCGTGTAGAACTGTCCACCCTTCTTACCCTCTGCAGATGCGAACTGACCCAAGAAGTATTCGTACACCTCGCCAAGAAGGTCTGAGGAGTCGTACTTATCTGCGAACCCAATGGTGGAGATGAGATCGATCAACTCACCCAGAACACCCTGACCCAACTGGGCACGTCCAAATCGCTTGTCTAACTTACCCCGGAGTGAGGTGTTCTCGTTCTCAATCGCAGTCATAGCGCCATCAACCAGAGAACCGATGTCGGGTTGCTTTGCCTTTGATCGCAGAGTTTCCCAACGTGCTTCCTGTGGCACCCAGAACACGTTGTCCTGAATGTAGTAGTCACGTTCTTCCAGTTCCTCTGCGACCTCTGCGGGGTCTTCGCTGATGAAGTAGTCAGAGGATGGTTCAGAGACCATGCCCTTCACCTTATCCTGCTGTTTGACGAAGGTGTCTGAGATGTACTTGAGGAAGATCAGACCAAGGACGATGTGCTTGTACTCAGCAGCATCCATCTGCGCCCTGAGTTTGTCTGCTGCTTTCCAAAGGGTTTGTTTGAAATCTGTGCTCATTGAAGTGGCTCCTGAATTAATTTTCCGCCCCAACGATTAACTTAGGACTTTCGCGAAATTAAATAAATCAGCCAGCTTACAGCTGGCTGAGTAATCCTTTGTACTTATGTAAGTATCATGAAAAGCATAAGTGAGGATACAAATAGCATTTTACGACATTGATTTAGAAAAGAAAATAGAAAGCAATCATGGGTGACAAAGAAACCATACATAACACGGATTTTAAACCGGTCGAATTCGACCAGTTTAGACTTATGATTTAAACTTGCACATTCGATGCAAAACCGCATAGGCGGCTCGGGATTGAATCTGATCCCGTTGTCCCGAAAGTTGTAACCGTTCGGTATGGGTCCCGGATTCCGTAGCGATTGCAATGTAAACGGTTCCCACCGGCTTTGCTTCGGTTCCGCCATCGGGGCCGGCAATACCGGTTGTTGCCAACCCAATGCTGGCACCGGTTTGATCTCGGATGGCTTCAGCCATGGCCGCTGCAACGGCGGAACTCACCGCACCATGCGCGTCAATTAGGGCCTTGTCTACGCCTAAAATGCGGACTTTAGACGCATTGCTATAGGCAACAACACCCGCCAATACCACCGATGAACTGCCCGGAACGGCCGTTAGTAGTTGAGCCACACGCCCGCCGGTACACGACTCGGCCAGCGCCACCGTGTCTGACCGGGCCTGTAAGTACCGAACGATGGTTTCGCCAAACGTCTCCGCGGCTGTGGTATACGCACAGTCTGCAAGTGCCGCTTGAATATGCGCGTGCACAGCCTCAGCCTCGGGTTTTGTGGTACAACAATGCACATGGACCTCTGGAAATGGTACTTGATAGCGAATGGTGACGCCTTCGGGTAATGGGTACAGCGGTGTCAGTCGATCCGCAATCTCCGATTCACCCACACCCACGCATTTAACCGTTGTAATAACCCGATGGTGCTGATGCTGGCGCCGATGGGCGTGAAGCCACGGCAACACCCACGTCTCCATCATCGGCTGCATCTCCCGTGGAACACCCGGCAACAAAAACCACTCGGTTATCCCGACGGTATGCTGAATACCCACAGCCGTTCCATTGGGATTGGGAATGGGCGTAGCCCCTTGGGGAATATCGGCTTGCTTCAAATTGCTAGCCGGCATGGTTCGGTTGCGTTTGGCATAAAACGCTCGCAAGCTCGCTTCAGTTGCCGCATCACGAACTAGCGGGACCGTTGCCATCTGTGCGAAGGCTTGCACGGTTCGATCATCGTCTGTTGGCCCAAGCCCACCCGTACACATGACCACATCCGCCTGCATGGCCCGCATGGTTTTGACTACGTCGTCTAAGGCATCGCCCACACACACGGTTTGATGCACGGAATACCCCGACTCCCATAGCATTTTAGCGATTGTTTGCTGATTGGTATTGGCAATGCGCCCGTCCAGCAATTCATCGCCAATACAGAGCAGCCCAATGATCACTCATCCGTCTCCATGATCATCGTTAGCGTTTTTTGATAATTCAGCGCATCCACCTGTCCCACAGCCAATCGACCGAGTTGGATAGGCCCGATGGTGTCGCGATGCAAGGCAATCACCCGATACCCCAAGGTATCAAACAACCGGCGAATGATTCGATTACGTCCCTGAGCAATCACCACCCGATACCGGTTTTTACTCAACGATTCCAACCGTGTGAGACGCACGGGCCCATCATCCAAAAACAAGCCCCCCAACAAGCGGCGGCTATCCGAGGCCGTCACGGCATGGGCCAGTTGAACCACATACTGCTTGTCTATTTGATAGCGGGGATGCAAAATTTGGTTGGCTAGTTGCCCATCATTGGTGAGCAACAACAACCCAGAGGTATCGCGATCCAACCGCCCCACTGGAAATACGGGCTCTGGAATGTGCCGACACACATCGGCCAAGCAGGGCCGGCCTCGCGGATCCGTCATGGTTGAAATGACCCCCACGGGCTTGTGGTATCGGTAGATGGCCATGCCAATAATCCCCGTCACACGAACCCCCCGAATTGAAATACGATCCACCGCAGGGTCAATGGTGATCCGCAAGGTCTGGCAAACCCGACCATTGCACTGAATGGCCCCCTGATTCAACTGATCATACACTTCGCGCCGGGTATACTCCGTATACGCCACAAGATACTGATCCAATCGCATATTAGCGCACCGTATCCCGAAGCACCACGCGATTATTCTGCAACAACTTCAGCACGTGATTTTGGGGATCCAATTGCAAGTGGTCCGTCGTAATGAGCATCTCATCCGCCGATAATTGAACCTGATTATACGCGGCCAGCTGCCCGGATGTTAGTGCGTACGCCATTCGATCAGCGGTTAACGCATACGCATCAATGCGGCCTTTCACGGCGTGCATCACCATACGGGGCTGTTGATCCAAAAACAGCTCCGCTTCCGTGGCACGCATTGCCAGCACATCCCGATCACGCTCTACATGGCGAATACGCACCCCCGACATCACAATATTGGGGGTGCCTTCCGGAAGCAGCTGGGGCACATTTTCAAGTGTTGAATACTGAATAGCGACGGCAACAATCACCCCCAAACCGATTCCCAGAAGAAGCAACCACCTACTCATCATCAGGGGTATCGGGATCGCCATAAATATGGCTTTGCGCCAACTTTTCTTCGGCTAAGAGAGAAGCAGCCCGAGCCCGGTGCGAAAAGGCCCGAAACCCTTTGTCTTTTGCCGCATACGCTTCGGCAATTAAAAAGTGAATTGCGGCCAGATCATAGTGTATATCCAAGGCCTGTTGGCACCAATCTAAGACCGCGTCGTAATCGTTGGCTTCCCCTCGAATTAAGCCAATGTAGCCCATGGCCCAGACATGTTCCGGTTCCAAGTCCAAAACGGCATGAAACGCGGCCTCTGCAGCTTCTTTTTGCCCATCAAAATACAGGCCAAAGCCCAATTTAAAGGCGTGTTGCCATACTGCCGGCTCGGCTTTGCGCTTTGCTTGATAATACGCCACAATTTTTCCTGAGAAATCGGGGTCCAACGCATCGACTTTTTTAAGCGTATCCAACCCCTTTAATACGCGACCCGTGTAGGCGTAGTTCATAGCCAATTCAAAATTCGCCGTTGCGCTATCGGGTGTTTCTTGGACCTGGCGATACAAAGCATGGTATTCTGTGACGGCCCAATCGGGCGGATAGTATACGCCAAATACTAAACTGGACACAAACACCCCAAGAATGCTGAGGTGTATCGTCCGCATTATTGGGTTGAATGACTCAGCTTAGACAATAAGGTATTGGACCGTGCAATAAACGTTTGTAGGGATTCACCCGATACTTGCTGCTTGGATAACCGTGCCAAGTCCACCACATGCAAACACAGGGATTGAACAAACTCGGCATCGGCATTGGATTGGCTGAGCCCCACAATATTTTGAATTAATGGGCTTTGATTGTTAATCACCAACGTCATAATATCCAAGCCTGGCACTGAACCCGCCCCTTTCATGAAGTGCTGCATATTTTTTAGGCGTTTAATTTGTTCCGATTCGATGAACATAGCGGACACGGTCTCCGACTTTAACGCTTTGACTTCTACCGTTGTGGTTTCGGTATCCAACACAGACTTAAACAGATCAACAATTTGATCATCACGGGTTTGGTTGGTATCGTCAACGACTTGTGCCGATTTAGACGCATCCACCAAACTGTCATTCACCTCCGAATCCACGGATACGTACTGAATATCGGACGCTTTGGATTCTAAAAACTGAACAAAATGGCTATCGATTAACGCATGGAAAAATAGCACTTCCAACCCCTGGTCTTGGCACATTGACACATAGGTTGCCTGCCGATCTTTATCTGCGCAGTACAAGACTTTTTTGCCCAGCTTATCGGTATTGCGTTCCATGTAGGCCGCCACGGTTGTGGTATGCCCGGACGACGACTCAAACAAGACATTGTCTTTCATTTTTTCGTAAAACTCTGCGTTTTGCATCATGCCGTATTTGATAAATGGGCTGATGTCCGGCCAGATTTTAGCATACTGATCCGCATCGTTTTTATGCAATTGGCTAAGCTTATCCGCCACTTTTTTAACAATGTGCTTGGATATTTTTTGCACGTATGGGTCATTTTGCAAATAACTTCGGGACACATTTAGGGGAATGTCTGGGCAATCGATGGCGCCTTGAAGCAACGTCAAAAATTCAGGAATAACATCGCCGGCCTGATCGGACACAAAAATTTGCTTGCAGTATAGTTTGACCTGGCCTTTCGTTGCATCCAGTTCGTGCATCACTTTGGGGAAATATAAAATTCCGGTTAGATTGAATGGGTAATCGACGTTCAAATGAATCCAAAACAAGGGCTCTTCTTGAAAGGGGAACAAGGTTTTATAAAAGTCTTGGTAGGCCTCCGGCTTGGTATCACTGGGGGCTTGCGTCCACAGGGGTTTTTGATGATTCGCTACCGTATCATTGACTGAAATGGGAACGGGCAAAAAGTTCGTGTATTTTTCAACCAATGTTTTTAACCGAGCTTCCTCTAAAAACGATTCGCTGTCCGCATTAATATGCAAGATAACATCCGTTCCGACGGTTGCTCGTGTCCCGGACTTCAGGGTGTAATTGGTGGTCCCATCGCAGGTCCACACGGCGGCCTCGGCATCATCCTTGTAAGACTTGGACTGTACCTCTACGGTGTCCGCAACCATGAACGCGGAATAAAAGCCCAGACCAAAGTGCCCAATGATGCTGTTTTTATCAGACTCATCATCAAATTTAGCTAAAAACTCTTCGGCGCTTGAAAATGCAATTTGAGCCAAATACCGTTCCAGCTCATCGGCGTCCATACCCAGACCCGTATCTGAAATTGTGATGGTTTTTTTGTCTTTGTTAATGGCAATATGAATGGCGTGATCGGTAAACCCACCGGCAATTTGATTGCGTTTGGTAATGGCGTCATAGGCATTGGATACCAATTCTCTTAAAAAGACTTCGTGATCCGAATACAACCATTTTTTAATAACGGGGAAAATATTTTCGGTATGAATCCCGATCGTACCCTTCTTTTCCATGTGAAAAACCTCCTTTAGTTTGTTAATGCGATTAAGCGAACCCGCTTAACCCCGTCTAAGGTCGTGATCTCGTCGACCAGGTTACTGGAAACATCGCCATCCAGGTCAATCAGTGTATAGGCAATGTTACCGCGGCTTTTATTCACCATTTCGGATATATTCAAGCCATTATTGGCTAAAATAGACGTCACCTGCCCAATAATATTCGGGACGTTGTCATTGGTAATGGCCAATCGGTTTTTTCCGGTTGGTTCCATCGCACAGGTGGGGTAGTTAACCGAATTCACAATATTACCCAATGTTAAAAAGTCTTTCATTTGATTGGCAATCATAATGGCACAATTTTCTTCAGCTTCACGGGTGGATGCCCCCAAGTGTGGAATTGAAATAACTGAGGGATGCTCCACCAGCGTTTGCGATGGAAAATCGGTCAAGTACTGCTTAACGACATGGTTATTTAACGCGTCGGCCATATCGGCTTCATCCACAATATCGGGCCGCGCAAAATTAAGAACGACGGTTCCGGGCTTCATATCCGCCATAATCGATGCATTAAAAAATGCTTGTGTTTCGGGTGTCGAAGGGACATGCAAGCTAATGTAATCCACTTTTTTTAGCAACGCTTTGATACTTTCAACCCGGCGAACCTGAGGCGATAGGCTCCACGCCCAATTAATGGAAATAAAGGGGTCTAGACCATAGACTTTCAAGCCAAAGTCAACCGCCGTGTTGGCTACCATGCTGCCAATCGCACCCAAGCCAATGACCCCGAGTGATTTTCCTTGCAATTCTTCACCACCAAATCGAGATTTGTTCTTCTCAACTTGCTCACCCAAGCTGGCATCCACCGGCAATGACTTGACGAACTCTAAGCCTCCCAAGACATCGCGGGATGACAACAACATACCCATAAAGACCAATTCTTTGACCGCATTGGCGTTGGCCCCAGGGGCATTAAACACAACAACGGCGTCATCGGTACACCGATCAACAGGAATATTGTTAACCCCCGCCCCTGCACGGCCAATGGCCAAAAGCTCAGGGTTAATTGTCATGTCGTGGAGCTTATGACTACGCAAAACGATGGCTTCCGGGTCTGCAACATCTGCGCCAACATCACAAAAGCTCGATAATTTATCGATACCGGATTCGGCAATTTTGTTGTAAACCCGAACCTTAAACTTAGCCATTGGACTACCGTTTTCGGAACTGTGGGGCTTTACGGGCACCACGCTTGCCGTATTTGCTTCGCTCTTTCACACGGGCATCCCGTACCAAAAAGTCATGCTGTTTTAATTCCGGCTTCAAGCTTGCATCAGTTTCAAGAATCGCACGGGCAACACCCAATTTTAATGCATCGGCCTGACCCGACATCCCACCACCTTTCACGGTTGCTTTCACATCGTATTTACCGTCGATACCCATTTGAGTCAATGGGCTGGCTGCAATTTGGCGCAACATGTCTGAGGGCAAGTAGTCACTCACATCACGGCCATTAATTTCGAACCGTCCAGATCCTTTAAAAATCCATACACGAGCAACCGCTTCCTTACGGCGACCCGTTCCATAGAAGCTCTCGCTGGGTACTTTTAATTTTGTTTCTTTATCTTTTGTTGGCATGATGACTCCTTACACGTTCACTGGTTCAGGCTGTTGAGCCTCGTGAGGATGCTCACTACCAGCATATACTTTCAACTGATTTAAAAATTTGATTCGAGTTTTTGGCAACATGCCTTTAACGGCACGCTCAATAATGCGCTCTGGAAATCGGCGCTTTACATCGGCATAGGATTCTGTTTTTAACCCACCGGGATATCCTGAGTGGCGGTAATATTTTTTGTCGGTTTCTTTGTTACCCGTCACCGCGATCTGATCAGCGTTAATGACGACCACAAAGTCCCCCATATCAACACCCGGGGTATACGATGCCTTGTGCTTCCCGGTTAGTAAAATGGCCACTTCTGTTGCCAAACGACCCAAGACTTTATCTTTGGCATCAACAACCCACCATTTTTTAGTAATGTTACTGGGTTTTGGATAAAAAGACGGTTGGTTTTTACGTTTCATAATGTCTCCTCACGACGATTGTATGATTAACTATGTTGCATATTGCTAGTACCGAACTTGGTATAGCGTCAAGCCCTTTGCAGGCACTGGCTTATAATTATACACGATAGTCCTATCATTTGTGAATAAGTCTTTAAAATCCGCGAGTGTTTTTCGTTGATAGATCAGCTCAAATATAGCGCCAATGAGGTTTCGAACCATGCCGTATAAAAACCCATTGGCTTCGATTTCAATGCACCAATAGGCCCCATCCTTCCAACACGTTGCGGCTAAAACACGTCGGCGCGTGCTGGCGCTACTGGACCCAGACCGACAAAACCGATAAAAATCATGCTCACCAATCATAGACGGCAACGCAGCTTGGATTGTTGCAATATCGGTATCTTGGCTGGGCAAGGCTGCCACGTAGCGCGATGCCCATAAACTGGGTTGTTGATCTGAAAAATAGTATCGATATACCCGAGATTGCGCCGAATACCGTGCATGAAACGATGGGTCAACCGCCGTCACTGAGCGAATTAAGATGTCATGAAACCGCCAATTTAACAACTGCTTTTGAATGGCGGGCAATGGCATGGCGGTATTCACTTGAAAATTAATGACTTGCTGGTGCGCATGAACCCCCGTATCGGTTCGCCCAGCGGCAACCAAGTGAACGGGCCCGAACCATTGCGTTAAGACATGTTCCAGAGCCGATTGAACCGTTCGAACCCCCGGTTGTTTTTGGTACCCATAATAATGGGTGCCATCGTATGCAATATCTAAACGAAGGTTCCGAACCGTTGGTGGCAACCTATGAAGAGAACTGAATTAAGCTCATATCCGCATTGTCCCCTTTCCGTTTGGCTAATGGGACAAGGCTGGTGAATCCACCGTTACGAGATTCACAAGCGCTTGCAATGGCTTTAACTTGTGTGGACAACACTTTACGGTGCGGAAACATAGCCAACGCTTGGCGATAACTTGCCAAATCGCCGCGCTTAATTAAGGCCACAATACGATCAACATACCGAGACACTTCTTTTGCTCGCGTTGTGGTTGTTTTGATTTTTTGATTCACAAACAACGCATAGGCTAAACTTCGCAATAATGCGATTCGCTGATCGGTGGGTTTATTTAGTTTTTTATTGGATCGTCGATGTCGCATGATTAACCCGGGATTTTAACATCAAACTCTTTGAGTTTTTCATTAATTTCAACAATACTTTTTTCGCCTAAATTTTTGATTCGAGACAATTCTTCATGCCCCATATCGAGCAACTGACGAACGGTGCTTACACCGCCACGCTTTAAGCAGTTGAGCGCACGAACATTCAGCCCAAGGTCATCAATACTCATGCTTTCCAAAGCCGCTGTTGTATCGCTAGCGGCATCATCTGCACTTGCTAAGGCTTCATTCACAACTGGCTTCTCATCCATCTGCCCAAACAAACTAATTTGTTTGCACAAAATAGCGGCACCTTCTTTCACCACAGCTTCCGGCGATAGCCCCCCATTGGTCCACACATCTAGAACCAATTTCTCATACCCGAGGTCTTTACCCACACGAATATTAACAACCTCATGGTTCACACGAACAACGGGTGAAAATGATGCATCCAAATAAATAACATCGGGACTCACATCGTCACTTTTCGCATTCAGGTCTGATGATAAATACCCAACGCCAGCACTGACTTCACACGTCATTGCAACCGATACGGTATCTACGGCTTCAAACAAAAACTGATCCGGATTCAACAATGTAATGTTAGACGGAACTTTAAATTGATCCGCACGGACCTCCCCTTTGCCTTTAAACGCAAGCTCTATGGTGTATTTGTGATCATCATAGACGGTATCCGCATTCAGGGAAAAGACTAAGCTTTTTAAATTGCACAAAATATCCAAAACATCTTCACGAACATGTTCGATGGTCGAAAACTCGTGCAAAACCCCATCAATTTTCACCGATGTCACTCGAATACCTGGGATAGACGATAGCAACACCCGTCGCATCGCATTCCCAATACTGGTACCCATGCCTTTAATTAATGGTGAAAATGAAAACTTAGAATAGTTTTCATTGACTACCTCTTGTTGAACCCACGCCTCAATATCACGCATAAAAACCTCCTTACTTAACCTAATTTAAACCCGTCGATACTTTCGAGGCCGACATCCATTGTGAGGAACACTCGTGTTGTCTTCGATCGACAGCACCTCTAATCCAGCAGACTGGAGGGCTCGTATTGCGGACTCACGACCGGGCCCAGGGCCTTTAACCACAACCGCAACTGATTGAACACCATAGTTTTCCATGGCACGCAAAGCCGCACGCTCAGCCGCTTGCTGCGCTGCAAATGGAGTCCCTTTTTTTGCGCCTTTAAACCCGGCCATGCCGGTTGAGAATGACGCCAAAACATCCCCATTGACCGGATTTGTAATTGCCACAATGGTGTTGTTAAATGTTGAATAAATACAGGCTTTGGCTGTTGGTATATTCCGCTTTGTTCCTTTCTTTTTTACGCTCATAATTCTATCCTATTCACTCTATTTCGTTACTTTCTTCTTGCCGGCAACGGCAATGGCTTTCCCGCGTCGTGTTCGAGCATTGGTATGCGTGCGTTGACCCCGAACCGGCAATTTTCGTCGATGCCGCGCCCCCCGATACGACCCAATCTCTCGCAACCGCTTCAATGATTGCGCAACGGATCGTCGCAAATCACCCTCTAGCGTATAATTCTCTAATAGTTTTCGAAGCTTCACCACGTCCGCTTCAGCGATGTCACGCACACGCATGTTACCATCTAATTTTAATGTTTGAATAATTTCTTGTGATGTTTTTAATCCGATGCCTTGAATATAGGTCAACGCAATTACCAATCGCTTATTTTGTGGAAGATCAACTCCTACTAATCGAATCATAGTCTAACCCTGCCTTTGTTTATGTTTAGGAATATCGCAAATAACGTATAATATTCCTCTTCTACGTACAACTTTACATTTTTTACATTTTTTTCGAACCGAAGCACATGTCTTCATGCGTATCTCCTCACCTTAAAATTACTGCTATATATGTCTATCTTAAAATTAAAGACTGGTCTATTATTATGACGAAAATTGTTGATTGCGTCAACCCACAAATTAAAATTGGTGATTACACAGCACATAATGTTAGAATTTGAGGGCCATCTGCAGTCACTAAAACCGTGTTTTCATAATGGGCTGACCAGGCCTGATCTTTGGTTCGAATGGTCCACTGATCCGCATCCGTCACCGTATCTGGGTTCCCAAGATTTAGCATGGGTTCAATGGCAATGGTCATTCCTTCTGCCAATAACGTATTGGATCGAGTGGTGCGTTGGTGGGGGATTAAAGGGTCTTCGTGCAAAGACTGCCCCACCCCATGGCTGCATAAGTTCTTGGCGGTTGTCAGTTGTCGATCGCGGGCAAATTTGAAAATTGCACACCCAATTCGATCGACTTTCTGACCAATTTGAATCACAGACATCGCATCAAAAAATGCAGCCTCAGTATCGTGAACCAATTGGGCGACTGCGGTATCCACATCGCCAATACACCAAGTCCGTGCCGCATCAACATGATAGCCGTTGTAGCAAATACCAATATCAATACTACAAATGTCACCGGGATACATAATTTTATCCGGATACGGAATACCGTGGACAATTTCATCATTTTTAGACACGCAAATTGTATTCGGAAACCCCTGATACCCCAAAAACGACGGTATTCCCCCGTGATCTAAAATAAAGGTATGCGCCAATGAATCTAAATGAGCAGCGCTAACCCCTTCCACGCAGGCCTGCTGTAACTCTGTGTGCAATTGAGCCAGCAGAGCCCCGCCGGCTTGCATGGCCGCAATGGCTTCGGGGGATTTAAGAACGATGCCCACAACCAAATGTCTCTTGAACCGTCTGAGTAATTGAATCCAAGGGTCGACTGGTATCAATCACCACACATCGATCCGCATAGTAAGAGCGAAGAATGGCTGTTTGTTCGCAATAGGCTTGATACCGTTTGCGAACCACATCCGCTTGATCATCATCTCGAACAATTAATGGATGCCCACAATCATCACACACATCCGCTTGTTTGGGTGGCACATACGCAACATGATAGGTCCGTGAACAATCGGAACAAATGCGTCGGCCATTAATTCGTTCCAAAACAAGATCCAACGATGCATCAAAATACAAGACGTGCTCAATGGAACGCCCCAATGATGTTAATAATTGATCAAACTGCTCAGCTTGACCCACGGTTCGGGGAAACCCATCAAAAATGACGGCCCCGGATTCTTGACTCAATCCGGATAGCAAGGGCTCCACAATAGCGATGAGGAGTTCATCAGGTACCAACCCCCCAGATTCTACAACCGTTTGTATTTTTTTTCCTAACACGGTTGCTCGTTTGATTTCTTCTCGCAATAAATCACCGGTTGAAACAACCACACAATCCAAAGAATCCCGCAAGAGCTGGGCTTGGGTTCCTTTACCAGACCCCGGAGGTCCTAAAAACACATAGAGTTTCTTCAATTTAAAAATCCTTTGTACTGGTGATTCATAATATAAGTATCCACGTGCTTCACCAAATCCAACGCAACACCAACAATAATTAATAATGCAGTGCCGCCCAAACCGGCGAAGCTATTCACTCGCGTGATGTGGATACCCACAACGGGTACAATTGCAATTAAAGACAAAAACACCGCTCCAAAAAAGGTCAACCGAGTAATAATGCCCTCCAGATAATCGACTGTGGGCTTACCCGGACGAACCCCAATCACAAACCCGCCATGTTTTTTTAAGCTATCGGACAATTCAACGGGATTAAACGTAATGGCCGTATAAAAATAAGTAAAAAAGAAAATTAAAATACAAAATAATGCATTGTACACAAAACCATCGTAGCGGTACCACGTCGATACCATGGACTGAAACGCCTCATTGGGAATATAGCCCATAATCATAATTGGAAACTGAAGAACCGCCGAGGCGAAGATAATCGGCAAGACGCCACCTTGAATTAGCTTCAGCGGAATATACGTGCTTTGAGCCCCCATCATACGACGCCCAACCACTCGCTTGGCATATTGAACTGGTATATTGCGTTGGGCCTCTTGAACAAATACAATACCGGCGATCACGGCAATTAATATTAAAATTAATGCCACGATTCCCACAACACTCCCCCCACCCTGAACAAACACAACCGTGTTTTTTATATAAACCGGCATCTGTGCCACAATCCCAATAAAGATAATAAGCGAGGCCCCGTTACCAATTCCACGCTCGGTAATAAGCTCACCAAACCACATAACTAGCGTAGCCCCAGCGACTAAGCCAATCAACGCATAAACAAAAAATGTCACTGTTGATACATGCGCAAACAAAAATCCCTTAAACGTAACCGATACAACAATCGCCTGAACCAAGGCCAGCACTACGGCTAAATAACGCGTATATTGGGACACTTTCTTTCGCCCCACATCGCCTTCTTGAGCCAATTCTTTTAACGATGGCGAAACCACCGTCATCAACTGCATAATAATCGACGCATTAATAAACGGAATAATACCCAAGGCAAACAATGAAAATCGACTCAGGCCGCCACCTGAAAATAAATTCACAAAGCCCAACAGCCCCCCTTGATCAAACAGCGCACGAACTTGATTCAGATCAACCCCTGGAATTGGAACGTAACCACCCAAGCGGTACAAAAACAAAATTAAACAAACAAATAAAAATCGTTTTCTAAGATCCGGTAGCGTAAACGCCAGAAGCAGTTTATTCATGAATCACTACAGCACGTGTGCAGTAGATCCAGACTCCGCTAATTTCTCAAGCGCTGATTTTGAAAATGCATGCGCATGCACGGTTATCACTTTTGACAAGGACCCATCACCCAATACTTTAACTCGCTCATACTGCGCAATACCAAATTGAGTCATCAAAAATTCTTGATCCACACAATCATTGGCTTTGCACCTGTTGTCTAAGTCTGACAAATTTAGAATTCGGTACTCCACACGAAACCGATTTCGAAACCCTGCTTTTTTAGGCAATCGACGATACAAGGGGTTTTGACCACCCTCAAACCCACGCTTCCGGCTGTAACCGGATCGTGACTTCTGACCTTTGTGCCCACGGCCACATTCTCCACCGAAACCAGACGCATTGCCTCGACCAACACGCTTGCGTTTTTTAACAGACCCCGGAGCGGGGGCCAACTCTGTATGATTTTGACACTTATTGCTCATTTGTTTCTACCTCTAATTCAGTCTGTTTAACTGCCGTTCTTGTTTTCTTTTGGACATCAGAAACGAAAAATTTAACACCTCTAAACGCACACTCTTCATCATAGTCGCGCAAACATTCCAGAGCCATGACCGTTGCCTTAGCTGCATTCATCGGATTGTTGGACCCATGACACTTTGCCACCACATCGTTAACCCCCAACGCTTGTAAAACAACCCGAACAGACCCACCCGCAATAATACCCGTTCCGGGCTTCGCTGGGCGAATAACAACCGTAGCACCACCAAACCGAGCTTGTACTTCATGGTTGACTGTTCGGTCAACACCTTTAATGGCAAACATATTTTTTTTGGCTTGGGCCAACGCGGTTTGAATCCCCAACGGAACCTCTTTGGATTTCCCTAAACCCAAACCGATTTTTCCATTTTTATCCCCCACCACGACAAACACACGAAACGACATTCGGCGTCCACCTTTTACAACTTTATTGACTCGGCTAATTTGAACAACTTCTTCAAAAAACTCTTTTGTTCCGTCTGATCCTCCGTCTCGAATTGCTGTACTGTTCATCTCGTTTATCTCCTAAAAATCCAGACCAGCGGATCGAGCAGCATCGGCTAGCGCTTTAATTCGCCCAGCGTATACCTGATTTCCACGGTCAAACACAACACGCTTAATACCGCCCGCCAATGCACGCTCAGCCAAGGTCGTTCCAACCGCCTGAGCCGCTGCTACGTTCTGGCCACCATCTTTCAGGGATGATGCTTGAATGATTGTATTTCCTACTGAATCATCAATAATTTGAGCAACAATATTTCGATTGCTTCGAAACACCGATAGCCGCAATCGATCCGGGGTGGACTTTATTTTTGTTCGCTTTTGTCGATAATATTTTCTAGACATAATTTCAACCTACCTTACTTTACTTTACACTCTTACCGGGTTTTAATCGGGGTGGGCGTCGATCTGAATATCGCACACCTTTACCTTTATACGCATCGGGCTTTCTAAGCTTGAAAATATTAGCGGCAACCTGGCCCACTTCCTGGTTATTAATGCCACATACCGCAAATCGAGTTGGGGATTCCACTTCAATTGAAACACCTTCGGGTGTTGCAAACTCGATGGGGTGCGAGTACCCTAAATACAATCGGATGCCGGTGTTGATTTTTTCGGTTTTATAGCCAACGCCAACCAGTTCCATATTAATTTTAAACCCATCAACAACCCCAGCGATCATATTTTTAATCAAAGACCAATACAGCCCCAGCTTAGGATTTGTTGATCCGTTCGAACTATTGACCCCAACCGTTTTAGCCTCAGCATCAACAGCCACTACCACGCTGGAATCAATCGCCTGGGTTAACTCACCTTTTGGCCCCTTCACTGCAACAGCACCATCGACAACAGTGATTGTTACGGAATCGGGATAGTTCAATAATCGTTTTGCTAATCGTGACATACCATAACCCTCCTAATGAACCGAACCAATGAGCTCGCCGCCAACTTTCGCCAGACGTGCCGCCTTACCACTCAACACCCCTTTACTGGTTGACAAGAACACAAGCCCAAACCCACTGTTTAACTTGGGAATCTGGGTACATGCGACATACACCCGCTTACTGGATTTGCTAATTCGCTTTAAAGCACGAATGGCTGGGCTTTTGTCATCCCGGTATTTTAATACAACAGCCAGGGAGCGCTTATTGGATGCATCACCCACCACTGAATAGGACTCAACAAAGCCCTCTTGGACTAAAATTTTACATAACGACTCTTTCAAGTTGGAATGCGGAATCAGCACCTCTGCATGCTTTACCATGAGGGCATTTCGAATCCGTGTAAACATATCTGCAATTGGATCACAAACCATAACTAATCTCTCCTACCAAGACGATTTCGTTACACCGGGCAGCATGCCTGAAGCTGCCAATGAACGAAAACATAACCGACAAATTCCAAAAAAACGCATATACCCTCGAGGCCGACCACAGACTGAACATCGGTTCCGATGTTGAACAGTACCTTCTTTGCGCTTATTGTTTATTTTTTTTGATGTTTTAGCCATTCTATACTCTCCAGACCTTACGCAAGCTTGCGCTTACCACCAACTCGAAACGGCATGCCGTAACATTTCAATAAATCCATTGCCTCATCATCCGTCTTGGCTGATGTCACAATTGTGATGTCCAAACCACGTTCACGATCTGTTTCACGATTCGCTTCTGGGAATACTGACGTATCCGTCAAACCCAAATTATAGTTTCCAGAACCATCAAACGCACGGGGAGAAACACCTCGGAAATCACGAATTTTTGGCAAAGCTAAGTGAATTAACTTTATCAAAAACAACTTCGCTTTTTTTCCTCTCAATGTCACTTTCACGCCATTAATTTGACCTTCTCTTAGTTTGAAGTTTGATATTGATTTTTTCGCTGTTGTTAAAACCGGCTTTTGAGCAGCTATTTCGGCCAACTGATCCATTGAAATATCAATACACTTGGTATTTACAATTGCTTCGCCAAGTCCCCGGTGCAATATGATTTTCACAATGTCTGGAACCTGCATAACATTATCGTATTGATATTTCTCAGACAATTCTTTAAATGCACGCTCTGAGAAATCTTGAACGATATGCTTCTTTTTTTCTTTTGATGTTGCTTTACTATTTGCCAATTTCCTCTCCCGTACGAACACTTACACGAACTTTTGAACCATCCGCTAACGATTGAACCCGAACCCGAGTTCCTTTTCCGTCTTTTGGATCAACAATCATAACATTGGACCAGCTGATTGGCGTTTCAATATCAAAAATACCCCCCTCCGGATTTTCTTGACTGCGCTTTACACATTTCTTGCGAATTGAGACACCCTTAACCGTTACCTTTTTTTTGGCAAGATCCACAGACAGAATCTCACCAACTGTGCCTTTGTCTTTGCCTGAAACAACTATAACCTGATCACCTTTTTTAAACTTATTCATATCAAACCTCTTATAAGACCTCTGGTGCCAAGGACGAAATTTTAGAGTATCCGCCATCCCGAACTTCCCGAGCAATTGGGCCAAACACACGTGTCGCCAAAGGCTCTTGGTCTTTACCGCTCAACAATACAACGGCATTGTCATCAAAGGTGATATTGCTGCCGTCTCGACGACGCTTTTTTGATACCGTTCGAACAACAACGGCCTTATGAATTTCACTTTTTTTCACCTGACCAGATGAACTTGCCTTTTTAACAACCACAATAATCATATCGCCAACATACGCATATCGACGGCGGGTACCACCCAATATTTTAATGCAAAGCACTTCCTTTGCCCCGGAGTTATCCGCAACTTGCAACCGAGTTTCTTGTTGTATCATGATACAACCTCAGCCGCTTTTTTAGACACGACTCGCCATCGCTTTCGTTTACTTAGCGGACGACACTCTGTGATCACAACATCGTCTCCGACAGAAATTGTATCATCAACACAATGAACCAAATACTTTTTTGAATACCGAACAACTTTTTGGTATACCGGGTGTGGACGACGTGTTTCTACAACAACGGAGAGCGTTTTTTCACCCGAAACACTCACAACTTTTCCAACTTTTGTTTTCTTTAATCCCATAATTACATCCTATCGTTTATACGGGACTGAGTCAACAACTGAGCAATAGCAACCCGTTTCTTTTTCAACACCGAAGAGTCTTTCAAGTCACCCCGATAAAACTGAGTAAACAATGCATCCAACTCTTGCTTCAAAACACCAATTTTTTCATTTACATCAGGCGACATAGACAGACTCCTTTTGTTTAAACTTCAGTTTCTTGAGCGGCAACTTAAAACCAGCCAACTGAAACGCACGACGTGCCACTTCTTCAGAGACACCCGCCAACTCAAACAAAATTTTTCCGCGTTTCACAGGAGCTGCCCAGTACTTCAAGTCACCTTTTCCTTTACCCATTCGCGTCTCTGCTGGCAATTCACTAATTGGCTTGTCTGGGAAAATACGGATCCAAACTTTACCACCCCGTTTGATGTATCGGGTAATCACACGCCGTGCCGCTTCAATTTGACGATCGGTCACAAACCCACCTTCAAGCGCTTGCAAACCATAATCACCAAATGACACGGCAGTGCCATTCCCCGCTAAACCGCGAAGCCTTCCGCGCTGCTTTTTTCTGTATTTTGTTTTTTTAGGTAATAACATCCACGATCTCCTTACTCTTGCTCACTCATTATTACCGGCAATGTTTCGGATTTCGTATTGGACACTTCACCAGTAAAGACCCACACTTTAACACCAATAATGCCGTAGGTTGTATGCGCTTCACAGGTTGCATACTTGATTTTAGCTCGAAACGTATGCAATGGCACACGCCCTTCTCGATACCATTCTCGTCGAGCAATTTCAGCCCCAGCCAATCGACCGGAACATTCCACACGGATACCTTCAGCTCCGGATTTCATCGCACGCTGCACCACCGATTTCATGGCACGTCGAAAGTGAAACCGCTTTTCCAACTGAGCGGCTAATGTTTCAGCGATTAATTGAGCGCTAGTTTCAATGCTTTTTTCTTCTTTAATATTAATGTTAACATCGCATTGCAATTTATCTCGAAGACCTTGACGCAAAATTGCAATGTCCCCGCCACCTTTACCAATAATTAAACCGGGACGAGAGGCATAAACCTCAATATTAACATGACCCGACTTGCGTAAAATTCGAACAGAGGAAATCCCGGCTCCTTTCAACTTTTCTTTAATATGCCGTCGAATTTCTAAATCCTGAATTAAATAGTTTGCATACTGATCTTTTGCAAACCATACACTACTGGATTCCTCAACAATACCCAATCGAAGGGCTGTTGGATTTGATTTTTGGCCCATTACACTTCACCTCCTGGAACGACAACACGCACATCAATGTGAGACGATCGCTTTAAAATTTGACACATCCGCCCCTTTGCCCGCGGCCGATACCGCTTCATCACTGGCGCTTCATTCACCATAATAACAGCCACTTGCGCAGCCGAAGAATCAACACTGTCTGACACCTGTGTAACATTGGCATACGCTGAACGAATCACTTTTGCCAATAAAAATGCGCCTTTGTGGGGCAAGTTGTCTAAAATACCCAATGCAACATGCACCGACTTGCCTCGCACCAAATTGGCAATGCGACGCACTTTAAATGGAGACACGCGAACATACTTAGCGATGGCGCGTTTTTGAATACCGCTTTCAACTGTCATTATTTCTGCCCCGCATGTGCTTTAAATGTTCGCGTAAACGCAAACTCGCCCAACTTACAACCCACTTTGTCTTCGGATATATGGACCGGGATATGCTTTTTGCCATTATGAACACCAATGGTCAATCCAACCATTTCTGGAATTACCATAGAACCCCGAGACCACGTAACAATAATGCTTGAATTCCCAGATTCTTTTGCCGCTAAAACTTTCTTTAACAATGACGCCTCAACAAAGGGGCCTTTTTTTAATGACCTAGCCATACCTTCCTACTCCTACCTATTTTCTCACTCTAACAATTAGCGCATTGGACTGCTTATTCTTTTTTCGCGTCTTCTTAAACACAGACTTGCCCCACTTTGTTCGGGGTCCAGCAGCACCCACTGGGGCCTTGCCTTCTCCACCACCATGGGGGTGATCACACGCATTCATTGCAGCACCCCGGACAACCGGACGACGACCACGCCAACGATTCGCGCCTGCTTTTCCAATTTTTTTGTTTCGATTATCTGAATTGCCAACCTGACCAATAACCGCATAACAATTCACATGAACTTTACGCACTTCACCCGATGGCAATTTAATCATGGCGTAATTTCCATACTTCGACAACAAGGTCGCAGAAGCCCCCGCAGAACGCACCAACTTAGCACCACCACCAATGTTGATTTCAACATTGTGAATATCCGCACCGGTTGGAATCATGTGCAGTGGCAATGCATTACCCGGACGAACCTCTGCTTTTTCACCGGATACGATCACATCACCAACTTTGGATTTGCTTGGCGCTAAAATGTAGCCTTTGGCTCCGTTTTCATAAACAACAAGGGCTATGGCAGCCGTCCGGTTTGGATCATACTCAAACCGAACAATGCGCCCTGGAACTGTTGGGAATTTTGAAAATGTAATCTGACGATACTGACGCCGAGAACCGCCGCCACGATGCCGAACGGTAATTCTACCGGTATTGTTTCGACCGGACTTCTTTTTTAACGGCTTAAGCAAAGAGGCCTCTGCTGGACCCCGATACCCGTCATGAACTAGAACTTCTCGCTGACGAAGACCGTTGGATGTTGATTTATATTTTTTTGTTGCCATGATTTATACCCTACCTACACCAATGCCTTTAACTTCTCAAAACTGGCTGAATCACGAACAGTCACCACTATTTTTTGACGCTCTTTGGTAAACCCAACTACACGTCCGCGCCGTCGCTGCTTGGACTCTTTAACCAATGTATGCACAGCATCAACACGAACATCATGCACTTCAGAAAAATATTGCTTCCATTGAATTTTATTCAACTTAGACCCCAAATTTAAAAATACAATTTTATTTTGAGATACCAAATCATTGGTTTTTTCGGATAAATAAGGTTTTAATCGAACATCAAACACAGTACAACTCCTGAAATTTTGCTAACTGATCACGAAACACAACAATTGAGTCCGCACGCAATACGGATTCAATTGCAATATCCGCAAGCAAACAAACATCAACATTGGCATAGTTAAAAAACGATAACGGACGATCCAAACTATCGACAAGAAATAAAAACCGATTATCACCACCAAACAGCCCACGCCACTCTTTGGCTTTCATCGATTCTGGCGATGGCGCATCCAACACAACCAACTTGTCTGAATTTAGAGCTAAAGCTGAAACAATCCCCAACTTCGCAATTTTTTTAGGTAAATCCGTACTCAGATCCCGGGTGACGCGACCAAACGCCTTTCCGCCGCCGACCATCAACGGGGATCGAGATCCCCCTTTTCGAGCACGCCCGGTTCCTTTTTGGCGATACATTTTTTTACCGCCACCACGAACATCTTTACGACTTTTAAATGTGCCAGTTCCACTGCGCTCTCGCTTGCGCTGATGCTGATACATTAAATAGACCAAATGCTCATTGGCATGGTGGTCGCTCAATGGAAAGGAAACAGATTCCTGACCAACCGAATCCCCAGAAAAATTCAAAACATTAATTGAAACACTCATGATCCAACTCCAACTACCACGACGCCGCCTTCAGCACCGGGAACCCCGCCCGCTACAAACAACAAGCCCTTTTCTTCATCCACACGAACAACTCGGAGCCCTTGGACGGTCACCATCGTATTGCCATACTGACCCGCCATTTTTTTTCCTTTCAAAACTCGACCTGGGGTTGTTCCACCACCAATCGATCCCGTAATTCGATGGCTTTTTGAACCATGGGATTCTGGACCACGTCGAAAATTCCAGCGTCGAATCGTTCCTGAAAAACCACGACCTTTTGATTTGCTTCGAACAAATACCCGATCATCGGACTCAAATTGCGTGAGAGACAGCGACTCGCCAACCGTCAAGGCTGTATCCGAGGACTGATCCAACAAGAATTCCGCCAACCACTTATAGACATCAAGAGACTTCTTTTTAAATTGACCCATATGCGCTTTGGTGCATCGCGACAAGCGCGGGGTCCCATATCCCAACAAAATCCGCTTCGGCTCGTTCTCTTTCGCCTCCGAAGCATCCACCACAACCGATGGAAGGGCTTTCAATGCTGTCACAGAAATGACATCACCACTGTCTTCCATAATAAGCTGGGTCATCCCTACCTTTTCAAATATTCCTAATTTTTTTAGTATTTTTTTCATTAATTATCTCAACTTAAACTCTCTACTTATAAAAACTTTAAAATCATCAAGTCATTGCCATTGCACTGGGCAACTTAATTTTGACTTGAAATGCTAAAAATCAAGTTTGTTAATAGTAGCGCACATTTAAAGAGATTGCAAGCCCCAAAAAATTTTGGCGAACAAAATTCTGTATGGTATAACTATGAAATAATTATTAATAAAATAACCAAAGAAATCTAAAAAATGACAAAATTAAAATCAAACTCAACGCTTATTGAAAAAGATCTCGCTTACAACTGGCACCCATTTACTCAAATGAAACATCACGAAACCCATCCACCTATACCCATTAAAGGGACGGACGGCTGTTACTTGATTGATATGGACAATAATCGTTACTTGGATACCATTTCAAGCTGGTGGTGCACCATCCATGGACACAATCATCCGGCTATTGTTCATGCGCTATCCACACAAGCAAAAACAATGTGCCATACCCTGTATGCCGGCACGACCCATCAACCCGTTGCAGACCTCTCTGAAAAACTCGTTGCCATCACACCCAAGGGGTTGGATCGCGTATTTTATACAGACAATGGATCAACAGCCATCGAAATGGCCTTGAAATGCTCAGTGGCTTATTTTAAACGAAAAGGATACAGTCAAAAAACCCGATTTGTATCTTTGGAGCATGGGTACCATGGCGATACCTTGGGCTGCATGAGTGTTAGCCATGTCTCTGAGTTCAATCAAGAATTTAGTGCCTTGGCCACGCCTGCCATTAAAATTCCAGTCCCCATTGAATTCAACAAGCCAGACCAACTGAATATGAATGGCTTTATTACCTATTGCGCCAATGTATTTTCTGGATTCTTAAAATCCAATAACAATGAAGTGGCCGCATTGGTTGTTGAACCCCTGCTGCAAGCTGCCGGCGGATTTCGCATGTATCCGCCACAGTTTTTAGATATGTTGGGCAACCTCTGCGCCAATTACAACGTGCATTTAATTGTAGATGAAGTGGCAACCGGATTTGGACGCACTGGGCGGTACTTTGCCGTTGACCATGTCCCCAACTTAAACCCGGATTTCTTGTGTTTATCCAAAGGCCTAACCTCCGGCACCCTCCCTCTGGCCGCCACATTAACAACCCAAAAAATATACGACGCCTTTTATGATGACTCAAAATCAAACATGTTTGCTCACGGACATACCTACTGCGCCAATCCCTTAGGCTGTGCTGTGGCATTGGCTACATTGTCTTTGTTTGAAACCGATCGCACGCTGGACCATGTTGCGAAACTCAGCGCAATGCTGGATAGCAAACACGCCCAATTTAATGCCATTCAGGGGGTCCTGAATACTCGGCAATTGGGCAGCATTTTTGCAATGACCATTCCGAGCCTACCCAACATTCATACTGAATTGTGTACCCGCGGTCGCTCAGCCGGATTTTGGCTACGCCCACTGGGAGACACATTGTACTTTATGCCCCCCCTGAGCATCCCGGTTAAAACCTATGAACATTTGGTCGATACCGTGGCTGAAATTTTGACGGACATTCTTCCTGCGTGATACAGTTCTGAAAGATCAATGATTATTGTATTACTTATTATTCAAGTGTTATCCGGCCTACTCCTGATTACAGGTGTTTTACTCCATCAGCCCAGTGGAGAAGGCCTTGGGGGCATGACTGGCCAATCGCGTGTATTTAATCATAGAAGCGGTCTTGAAAAGGGACTGAACCAATTCACAGCCACGGTGGCGGGTGTTTTTATGATTAGCTCGATTTTATTGGCCGTCATTCAATAGTTGATGCGAATCACTCGCATTGGCTGGATTCGTACCATCCTGATTTGGGCCTTTGCCTTTACCTGCGCCTCGGGATCTGTCACCATTAATCAAGTCCTACTTGTCGGCAATTCGGCGATTCCCTCTGCAGATATTTACACAGTCATCCAAACAAAACCCAATCAGGCACTCAATTTAAAAACCATGCGCAATGACGTATCCAGCATTCGGGAATTATACGCGCGCAGCGGGCTGTCTTATGCCCGCATTTATGATATTCGTTATCCAAAAACCGGAACCGGTCCTTTAGAATTTTATATTTCAGAGGGCATTATTGACGCAATCACAATTACTGGAAACACCCGAACCAAAGACCATGTCATTTTAAGGGAAATGTACTTAAAGCCCGGCATGACCCTAAATGAAAACCAATTAAAAACTGATTTGCGACGGATTTATAATTTAAATTTGTTTTCAGAACTCAACCCCGATATCAAGCCTGCTGACCAGATCGGTCATTATACCGTTAATTTGAACTTAACCGAATCCCCACCAAGCTCCTTTAACTTGGGGGGTGGATACTCTGAACAATCCGGCTTTTTTATGTTTTCAGATCTCAAAACCGAAAACTTTATGGGCAATGGCCAACAGGTGTCCATGAAAGGCCAGTTCGGTAATGAAATTACCAACTACGAACTTCGTTTTCGAGAGCCTTGGATGTGGGACCCACGCCGATCCTTTAGCTATGGGGTGTGGCATCGAACCGGTCGCCTAGACGTCTTTTCCACCAGCACAACCCGATCGTTTAATAGCAATCAAGTGAGTACCGGTATGGACATGGGATTTGGCATCCCGATTAATTACGAAACCATGCTCCACCATACGGTTAAGTACGAAGTTGTCCAACGTAAAAATGATCCAACCAATGACTATATCATTCAAAGCTATGCCCTTCAGTTATCCCACGACACCCGCGATGTTTGGTTTGCCCCACGATCCGGACACTATGCGTCTATTCGGACTGAAAAAGCCTTTGAAACACGGGATAAAACATTGAATTTTGAAAAATACGATCTATCGCTAAAACAGTTTTTTCCAACATTTACAAAGCAAGCCATCGGTATTCGGTTAGACCTGGGCTACCTAGAAGGAAAAGATCAAGCGCGCAGCAGCTCCTTATTTGGTTATATTGTGGGTAGTCAAAGCACCGTTCGTGGCTACCAAAATTACTTTTCATTTGGATCAAGACGCCTATTAACCAGCCTGGAGTATCGGTGGATGCTCAACTACTTTGTACAACTCAACGTATTTGTTGATGCCGGTGCCGCCGATACCGTTGTGGATGAACAGGGGCGCATTATCGGCACACAATCTATTTATGACATTGAGCAATGGCGATACGGAAAAGGGTTTGGCATTAATATCCGATCCCCTATTGGGCCATTAAAATTTGACTTTGCAAACAATGATCAAAATATTTGGATCATCCAATTCAATTTTGGGCAGTCCTTTTAAATTTGGCGTACCCAGGCATACTTAAAACTGGTATACTAAGAACTACTTATGGGACAGTTAGACCGCATCCACTCTGTTAGCGATTTACGCACATTATCGCAATCTGATTTGCAAACTCTAGTCAGCGAACTTCAAGAATTTTTAGTCGCCTTGGGTGAGCAGTGTGGGGGGCACCTGGCCTCAAACTTGGGGGTTATTGAGCTGACCCTTGCCTTGCATTTGGTCTTTGATACCCCGCAAGACAAATTGGTGTGGGATGTATCGCATCAATGCTACATTCATAAATTGCTCACCGGCCGTCGTCACGATTTGTTTAGCATTCGACAATACAACGGCTTATCGGGCTTTGCCAAAATGGCTGAAAGTCCCCACGATAGCTTCGGCGCTGGCCATGCCGGTACCGCACTGTCTGCCGCTTTGGGGATGGCCCATGCTCGGGACCTCGCTGAAGACGACCACGCCGTGATTAGTATCATGGGCGATGGCACACTGTCCAACGGCATGGTCTTTGAAGCCCTCAATAACATCGGAAATTTAAATACTAATTTTATTTGCATACTCAATGACAATGATATGTCGATTTCAAAACCAACGGGTAGTTTAGCCACCTACATGACCCAACTCAGAACCTCAAAAGCCTATGATTTGATTTGGAAAAAAACGGATCAGCTGTTATCCAAAATGCCCGCCATTAGCCAGCCCTTGACGCAACGCATTGAAAAAGCACTCAGCCACTTTCGGGACTTGGTCTTAAATGTCAAAGTGGATGTGCTATTCGAAGAATTTGGATTCAAATACCTTGGGCCCTTGGACGGGCATGACCTGCCCACATTGGTGACAACCTTGCAATATGCCAAAACATACCCGGGGCCCATTATGATTCACATGGTTACGAAAAAAGGCAACGGTTATGCCAAGGCTGAAGCGGATCCCTTGCGCTACCATGGCGTATCCCCCAAAAAGAAGGCCAGCGCACCCCCACAAAAAACGTACAGTCAATTATTGGGAGACACCCTCATTGACATTGCCAAGCAAACCCCTGAGCTTGTGGTGGTCACACCCGCCATGGCTGTTGGCAGTGGCTTGGTGAGCTATAGCGAACAATTTCCCAAACAATTCATTGATGTGGGCATTGCGGAAGAACATGCCGTCACGTATTGCGCCGGAATTGCAAGCAATGGCGGCATCCCGGTCTTAGCCATTTATTCCACGTTCCTACAACGGGGCTATGATCAATTAATTCACGATGTTTGCTTGCAACAGTTGCCGGTTATTTTTGCCATTGATCGCGCTGGGTTGGTCGGCGAAGACGGGCCGACCCATCATGGGGTGTTTGATTACGCGTTCATGCTATCTATTCCCAATTTGGTCATCTTAGCCCCTAAAGACGGCACCGAATTGGCTGCCATGCTTTGGTGGGCCACCCAACAACGCGACACCGCTGTGGCCATTCGGTATCCCAAAGGCGTTGCCCCGAGCCTACCCGTATCCCCACGCCCATTTGCTCACCCATCGGCTGAAGTGTTGCTCGACACGGAATCGCCATCGATTGTTTTGATTGCGATTGGCAGCTTAGTCCCCACAGCCTATGCCATTGGCACGGCATTATCGGATCAAGGGCATCGAATCGCCGTGATTAATTTGCGATCGGCCAAGCCGTTGGACACCGATTGCTTAACCCCCTACATGGATGCCGCCGACCATGTGTTTGTGCTCGAAGAAGGCACTGAAATTGGCGGGGTTGGCAGCTACATTCGCCAGCAGTATTACACACGCACGGCCATGATTCATACAATTGGCATTCCCGATCGATTTATTGATCATGGGAAAAATAGCGAATTGCATGCAGACGTTGGTTTATCTGAATCGGCGATTCACGACCGAATTGTATCGGTACTAGCATGAGAAAAACACAACTGAGCGTTAATATTAATAAAATTGCACTCCTGAGAAATTCCCGTGGCGATAATCGCCCCAATTTGCTGTATACCAGCACCTTTATTTTATCGATTCCAGGGGTCGCTGGCCTCACCGTACACCCACGCCCAGATGAACGCCATATTCAGTACCAAGACGTGCGTGAGTTGAGCCATCTAATTCGGGATCACTATCCCGATCATGAACTCAATGTTGAGGGGTATCCATCGGATACGTTTTTAGAACTGATTGCAGACACCCGCCCCCACCAAGTCACGCTTGTCCCGGACCCACCCGACGCCTTGACGTCCTCGTTTGGCTGGGATTTGGTCAAGGATTATGACTACTTAGCCCCCATCATTAAGACGATTCAAGCCTACGCACGGTGCTCGCTGTTTTTAGACCCCAACGCCGATATAACCCCCTTACCGGATCTAAACCCGGATCGTGTTGAATTGTATACCTATGACTATGCGCATGGGTATCCCGCTAACCGAGAAACCGCCATTGCTCCCTATGCAGACATCGCCCGCCGCATTAATGCGCTGGGCATTGGGCTAAACGCCGGGCATGATTTAAATCAAACCAACTTGCCATTTTTTTTAAACACGATTCCAACCGTATTGGAAGTCTCTATTGGGCATGCCTTACTATGCGATGCCTTGGATGCCGGTTTGGAACAAACCATTCGGGCGTATGTTCCGGGGGCTTAGTTGGCTTAAATACCCCTTTCGATTTTGCCTGCGCATCATCCGCGATGTTGACGGGGTCTTTAGTTGGCTAACCGACACCGCATGCCGGATATGCTTTAAGCCTCAGTATACCCTTGCGGGGCAATGCAAAAAACGGGGAGTCTGTTGCCATAACATTGGCATTTGGATGCGACCCGAATTGGCACAGTCCCGCTGGTTTCTTCGATGGATCACGTGGTGGTATACCTTTGTATACAACTTCACAAGCAAGGGCATGGACGACTCGGGCACACTGATGCTGTTTCGCTGCAATTATTTAAAAAATAACCAATGCAGCATTCATTGGCGACGGCCGTTCATCTGCCGGCAATACCCCATTCGCTACTACTTTAAAAAACCCGTGATGCTACCCGGCTGCGGCTATCGCATTGTTGAATCCGAATCGAAGCAATCGAAGCTCTGATGCAGTGATTAAACCTGCGCCACCACCGGTTGTCCTATTACAACCGGTTGTACCGCCGGCTGTGGGTCTTCTGGATTGATCCAGGCTTCAATCTCAAACAATGCATTGAAAAACAAATAAATTTCTGTCAAGCCCCTCACCGAAATGACAATAATTAGGCTAACTATAAAAATGCCACGTGTTAGTTCAGTGACAGGAGGAGCGGCCGTCCCAGAAGGGGAGGCCTCAGGCCTTTGATCTGAATTAGAACGAACCGGTCCACTAACATTACTTGGCCAAAAAACCACCCGTTGTACCTCACCATTATCTGAACGCATTTTATCAAACGCAACTGGAACACTCACCAAAATTCTATCTCCAAGATGTTTAAAGTTAGGCAAAAATGTGTCTCCTTGCCCGACAATCTTCAATTCACCATTCATTGGAACTGAATACCAAATGGCAGAGCCTATGCCATCGGGTTCTGATCTTTTTGTTGAAAACGAAATCTGTATTGACATTGGGCTGTACGCAATCGGATCCCCGTTTATTTCTATAGTCACGTTTGGCCAGAAAAAATCTTCGAAACCCGAAACAGCCCCTCCCTGCTCTATAGCAATAACACCCATCTCCTTTGCTGAAGCAGCTGAAATTTTTGTAGCAACCTTCAAGTTATTGTCTTGCATTACAATGATGCCCGCTAAACTAGGCGTGCCTGATTCATCCAAAAAAACACCCTCGCCATAATGACTGTCTCTTGAGTCTGCTATGATTCCGAATAACGCATTGTTTGGATCATATGTGAACAAAACATGATCCTTAGACACTGTTGCTTGTAAACGACTATCTAAACGATGGCCTTCAATACTAACGGTTGCTCCATGTGGCAGGTTAGCTCCAGAAGCAACGGGAACTCCCGGTGGACAAAACTGATCCATAGATTGAGCCAATAGACGTAGCTTCGACCACGTTTCTGGATCGATATCGTCTGGCTTCGGTTGTTCTAAAATACTATACGGCTGCCCTTTGGATTCATTCAATACCTTTTTTAATGATAGAGACTTTTCATCTAACCCCCATTGACCTAGCCTATCTTCCGTGACTATAAGGGATCCCGATGGTATCGGCCTAAATTTAAGCCAATCTAAGGCACCCAAGCCTAAGTCTTGATACACACTGTCAACTTTCCAGAAACCAGCGACCCTACCTGTTGAGACGGGTTGGTCCGTCGCCGCTCCCCTAGCAACTACAGCAACACAGACTTCAGGATCTTGCGAAAGAACTGGAACCGCTGGACGCAAAGCACTACTAGCCGCCCCATAACCAACGACATGCGTGGCGTGGCTTTTCCAAGAAGCTGCAATAAGCATTAGACTCACGGTTTTCATACTGGTTTTATACATAAAAAAATTAAATTATCCGTTTTTTAACGATTATACCAAACTCAATGGCGCATACTTGAGCATCACTGTGCGTTGTGTGGCCCCAAACTGGATCACCGCCATGGCCTCTACACCCTCTCCAGAGAGCGACACCACCCGGCCACGGCCCCAACTGCTGTGCATCACCTCATCATTCACACACACCGACAGCGGCGCCGATGCACTATAGCCCGACGCAGCGGTACTGGCCATGCGATCGGCATCCCCGCCGTCAATTGTATAGACATCCGGATCAAACCGATCCGCCAAATGCCGCCGATACTGAGCCAGCGATGGGGATAACCGAATGCGCAACACACTGGGATCCATTTCACTTAAAAACCGAGACGGTTCGTTGTACTGCGAATTGCCAAACAACAGGCGATGCTTCGCCCCCACCAACACCAACTGCTGCCGCGCCCGGGTCATGGCAACATAACACAACCGCCGCTCTTCTTCCAAATCCGAATCCCCCTGCAAGGCCCGATAATGCGGCAACAACCCTTCTTCCATCCCCACAATAATAACCCCATCAAATTCCAACCCCTTCGCATGGTGCATCGTCATTACCGTAACCGCCGCAGACTCGGATGCCCACGAATCAATGTCCGACATCAAGGCCACCTGATTGAGAAAATCGCCCAAGGGTTCATCGCTGTGCTGGGCCATCCCCACAAACTCCTGACAGTTTTGGTACCGATCCTGAGCATCCGAACTCGGGTCGGCCAATAGCGCCGCCGCATATCCCGACTGCTCAAACACATGCTGCACAATGGCGCCCACACCCGCCGTCTGGCTTTGCGCCACCGCAGCATCCAACATCTGACAAAAATTGTGGGCCTGCGCCTGCTGCTTGCTGGACAACCGGACCATCCCATCCCGAAGCACCTGCACAATGGGAATCCCACTGTGCGTGGCAACATCGTTAAGCTTTTGCACCGTCGTGGCACCTATGCCCCGAGACGGCGCCCCAATCGCACGTTTAAACGCATAGCGATCCGACGGATTGTGCACCAAACGCAAATAGGCAATCAAATCTTTAATTTCTTTGCGATCATAAAACCGAACGCCGCCCACAATCGCATAGGGCACTTGGTGACTCATCAAGGCTTCTTCAATCACCCGACTTTGGGTATTTGTCCGCATTAAAATAACCATCTGATCCATCGCCATCCCACTCGCCGACCACGTTTGCAAGGTCCGAATGGCATGCACCGCTTCCTCCCGCTCATCCCCAGCCAAATAATACTGAATCGGCTCCCCAGGATCGTTGTCGGTCCATAGGCGTTTTTCATGCCGCTGGGTGTTGTGTTGAATCACGCTGTTGGCCGCCGTTAAAATACGCTGCGTCGACCGATAGTTTTGTTCTAAATAAACTTTTTCAACCGACTTGAAATCCGTTTCAAAAGCCAGCATGTGCTGCACATCCGCCCCTCGCCAGGTATAAATGGTTTGGTCAAAATCCCCCACCACACACACATCCGGACGATCCCCCACCAACAACCGCGTCAGCGCATATTGGCATTGGTTCACATCCTGGTACTCGTCCACAATAATATACTGAAACCGATCCCGATACAGCGTTAATACCGTTGGGTGCTCGCGCAACAATTGCACGGCATACAAAAGCATGTCATCAAAATCTATCGCATTTTGCTGAATCAGCGCAGCTTGATACGCCTCATAGAGGGCCACCATGTGCCGGTCATACAACGGATGCTGGGTGGCTTGGCGAAACTGATCTGGCCAATAGCCATCGGTTTTAATGCGGCTAATCAGCCCCACCCACTGGCCCGGAGTTAACGTTCGATTCACCGAAATGGTTTTCAAACACTCTTTGATAATGGCTTGTTGGTCTTGGCTATCAAAAATAACAAATTGATTGTCTCGCCCCAAATGATGGAACGACTCGCGGAGCATCATCCCACACAGACCATGAAAGGTACTCATGGTGGGCAAGGCCGACGCAAATCCCAGCCGGTTTTTCACGCGCTGCTTTAATTCATTGGCTGCCTTATTGGTAAACGCTATCGCCAAAATATGCTGCGGCAGCCTATACCCCGTTTCAATGAGCCGATGAATCTTTTCAACAATCACAGTCGTTTTGCCCGCACCCGCCCCAGCGACAACCAATAACGGCCGCCCGGAACTGGCCAATACGGACGCTTGTCGCTCATTTAACATGGTGTTTTCCTCGCTACAACATACAGGGATGGCGCAATTAAATACCGCCCCAACAGCCCCTGAACCCCCCGATCCAAACCGGCTAAAACCCGCGCACTTACCCGACGCTTCAGCCATGGATTTCGAAAAAACGAATGACTCACGCGATGCTCCATCGAAAAACCATGCTGCTGCATCACTGCAAACACATGCTCGGGCAAATAATTGTAAAACAATCGGCCCAAGGCCATGGGCGTCGTGTCATGCGGATTGTGCGCCATCCGCCCCAACCGAAACCGAAGCCGATTTAACCAATGTTTTTGATTGGGAATTTCAAGAATTAACACCCCCCCCGGTCGCAACACCCGATTTAACTCTGAAAATACCGCATCTAAATTGGGCGTATGATGCAATACCCGCATCATAATCACCGCATCCATCTGGGGCCAATGCGTCGGCAACTCATACACACTGGCTTGCTGAAAAACCACCGAATCTGACTGGATCGCTTGCTGGGCTTGATCCAACATGGATTGCGAATAATCCACCAAATAAAATTGGTTGGCACTGGCAGAATAGGCCGGAAATAACCGCCCAAACCCACACCCGACATCCAATAAGGTCTCGCCGGCTACATACCGCTGACAAAGCTGCTGAACCAAGTGATGCTCCACCTGGTGCTCATAGTCTCGACCGGTCCAAAACTCGGCTTGGTAATCGTACTGATCGTATTGGCAAACAGCGTCTGTATCCGAAACCGCCATCAGACTAAGTCAGTGCCGAGGCCAGCATACCGATGGTACGTCTGGTACTCCGTTTTTAATTGAGCGGATGTCACGTCGGCTAGGCCTTGCGTCCCCAACCCTTGAACCGTGTTGGATGCCAACAACGTGCCATGAACCATCGCGCGACGAATGCCATCCAAATCCACCGTATCCAATTGATCCAAAATGCCAACCAAACCACCCGCAAAGGTATCCCCCGCACCCGTTGGGTCTACCGCCGTCATAATGGGCACGGCGGGAACCACGCAAAACTGCGTACCATCATAAAACAATGCGCCATGCTCCCCTTTCTTCACAATAATATGCCGCGGCCCATACGATAAGGCAATGGGCAAGGCGGCCATAATGCTGCTGGCTCCTGTTAATTGCATGAGTTCCTGATCGTTAAGCACCACCAGGTCCACCAACGGCAACACGTCCAGCAACGCCTCTCGCTTGTGTTCAATCCAGAAATTCATCGTATCCAACACAACACAACTCGGCGACTGGACCTGCTGAATGGCTTTTTTTTGCAATTCCGGATCCACATTGGCACAAAATACCGTTTTTGCCGACCGCCATGCGTCCGGAACCTGTGGGTTAAAGTCCACCAAAACATTTAAATCCGTTTGCCGCGTCATCGCTTGCGCCATATCCCCGGTATAGTAGCCACTCCAATGAAAGGTATCGCCATCGCCAACAGCAATACCAGTCGTATCAATATTGCGCGTGTGAAACGCCGCATACTGATTAAAATCATGCCCCACAATACTGACCACGCCGACCGAACTAAACAACGAAGCCGCCATAGACGCATAGGTCGCCGAGCCCCCCAACAATCGATGCCCCTGACTGGTCGGGGTTTCTATCGTATCAAACGCTACTGTTCCAATAATTAATACACTCATTGCACAACCTCCACAACATCCGCACACCGCGCACACACTTGATCCGACACCGTCGCATCATACCGCCAACATCGATCGCATTTTTCATACTCAACCGGGGTCACCGAAACCTGGGGGTCTGGTATGGATTCATCCACAGTACAGGTAACCTCGGCGACCAAAAGCACCGTCCGCCACTCGGTAAACGTCTGCAAATGGGCCAAGGACTCCGGCAAAACTACGGCCACGCGTGTTTGTAAAAATTGCTTAATGGTTTTGTTTTGACGCAACACTTCGGCTGCTTGATACACCCGTTCTTTAATGGCAAACACCGCCGCCCACGTTGTATCCGCTTCCTGCTTGGCCAATGCTGTTGAATAGGTCCCGGATGCCAAAAATGACAGATCATGGACGCTCGCGGCTGTTTTGAACGCATAATGATGATAGGCATCCTCAGCGGTAAACACCAAAATCGGGGCGATCATGCGAATTAACAACTCAAACAAATACATCAAGGCAGATTGCGCGCATTGACGGGATTCAGATTGAGGCGCATCGCAATACAAACGATCTTTTACACTGTCTAAATAATGCGCACTGAGATCCCCCGAACAAAACTGAACAATTCGCTGAACGGCTCGGTGAATGGCCAACGAATCGTAATCCCGCACCACGGCATCGTGTACCGTTTGCGCCTCATGGACAATCCACCGATCCAACGGTGTCAGATCATCTACCGGCACACCCTCGCCAGAATACCCATTTAAATTGCCCAGTAAAAACCGCACCGTATTGCGAATTTTTAAAAACGCCTGCTTGGCTTGATCCAACAACTGCGGCGACAATTGCACATCGTCTTTTACATCCACTGACGCCACCCACCAACGCAAAATATCTGCCCCATAGGTTCGAATAATTTGATCGGGTTTGGTGGCATTGCCTTTGGACTTGCTCATTTTCTTGCCCTGCTCATCCACAATAAACCCATGCGTCATAACCGCTTTAAAGGGCGGGGCTTGCCGAACCGCCAACGCCAACAACAATGCCGACTGAAACCAGCCCCGATGTTGGTCTGTCCCTTCAATCACCAAATCGGCGGGCTCAGCATCCAACATAAAGCTACTCCCCGATTCAAACCAGACATCTAAAATGTCCATCACTTTATCAAACGCCTGCCCCCCACACGATGCACAGGTTGTATCATCGGGTAAGATCTGGGCCGCGGATTGCTCAAACCAAACGGTCGACCCATGGGTGCGAACAGCCGCCTGAATAGCGGCATTCACCTCGGGCGTTAGCACGGGTGCCTCACACGATTGGCACCGAACCACCGGAATGGGAATCCCCCACCGGCGCTGCCGGGAAATGCACCAATCGGGCCGTTGCTCAATCATCGCTTGAATGCGTGTTTGCCCCCACCCGGGCACCCATTGAATACGGGCCAAGGACTCCAGCGCCATGGCCCGCAAGGTTTTCCCATTGGGCATGGGCGTGTCCATTGCAATGAACCATTGGGGAGTTGCCCGAAAAATAACGGGGTTGTGACACCGCCAGCAGTGCGGGTATGCGTGCTGAATCGTCGCCGAATGCACCAAGCGATGGGTGGCATTGAGGTGATCCCGAATTTGCGGTGACGCCTTGAACACAAACTGACCCGCCCAATCCCCCTGGGTTAAGCAGCCCGAATCATCCACAGGCATTACCACATCCCAGCCATAGCGCTGACCCACCTGATAGTCATCCACACCATGACCGGGTGCAATATGCACAATGCCAGTCCCATCACTGTCCGTAACAAAATCAGCCGACCCAATGGGCGCCGCCTGATCTAAAAATGGGTGTTGGGCCTCAACACCCACTAAGTCTCGGCCATACACCGTTGCCAGGCATTGACCCGATACCCCCAGTGTTTCGGATAAAGCGGCCCACCGCGTGTTTGCTACAACGGCCACTTCAGCGCCCAAGTCAAACACCCCGTATTCCAAATCCGGATGCACGGCCAACCCCACATTGGCGGGCAAGGTCCACGGGGTTGTGGTCCAAACCCATAGGGATGCGGGCAAGGCTGTGTCAATACCGGGCAATTGGCTCACGGGAAATCGAACCGTTACGGACAGCGATTGATGGGTATCGTATTCAATTTCAGCTTCAGCCAAGGCCGTTTTGCATGTTGTGCACCAATGAATGGGTTTGCGCCCATGATACACTAAGCCGGCCGCCACCAAATGCCCAAACACAGCCACGACATGGGCTTCATAATCGGGATTGGCCGTCAAATACGGACGGGCCCACGCCGCATCGATGCCCAACCGCTGAAACCCCGTCCGCTGACGCTCCACATAATCCTGAGCAAAGGCCTGGCACTGATCGCGAAAGGCAACGGAATTGGTCGCATCCACCGATTGCTGTTTAATCACTTGCGTTTCAATGGGTAAGCCGTGGCAGTCCCATCCCGGTTGAAAATCAATGCGATGGCCCATCATACGCCGAGACCGACACACCATGTCTTTCACCACTTTATTTAACGCATGCCCGGCATGAATGTCCCCATTGGGATACGGGGGGCCATCGTGCAAGCGATACCGCGGGGCATCGGATTTTTCTTGGGGCTGATCCGCCCACTGCGCCAACCACCGCGGTTCCATATCCGCTAAACCCGCACGTGCGGGAAAGTCCGTTTGGGGTAACTGAACGGTATCTTTTAACCGATCACTCATGAAGCCGCCAACTCATCGATCACCGATCGTTGAAAATCCGCCGCCGTATTATTGTCTAAATAAGCCATGACATCCGCTTGCGTAATGGTCACCGATTCCACCGAGCCATCGGGTGCATGAAACATCGTATCCAACAACAGCGTTTCCACAATGGTCCGCAAGGCGCGTGCGCCCACTTTACGCTTCTTGGCAATTTTAGCAATTAACGCCAACGCCGCATCCTCAATCGTTAACTGAATCCCGTCCATCCCCAACAACGCCGTGTATTGCTTAATAATGGCGTTTTTCGGCTGGGTTAAAATTTGAATAAACGCGGCTTCATCCAAATGCTGCAAGGGTGCAATCACCGGCAACCGACCAATCAGCTCAGGAATAATCCCAAACTTTAATAAGTCTTCTTGTTGCACATGATCAAATAATGCGTATTCCGGAACTGTGTCCCCAGCCAAGTCCCCCGTTTTAAACCCGATCGATTGCTGATTGAGTCGGGCTTGAATAATGGATTCTAGGCCATGAAACGCCCCGCCCACAATAAATAAAATATTGGCCGTGTTCATCGTAAAAAACGCCTGCCCCGGATGCTTGCGCCCCCCGCGGGCCGGAATATTCACCAGGGTCCCTTCAAGCATTTTTAACAACGCCTGCTGAACCCCCTCTCCCGATACATCTCGGGTAATGGATGTGTTTTCAGACTTGCGGGTAATTTTATCAATCTCATCAATGTAAATAATGCCTTTTTCGGCCAATTCAATAGACTCATCCGCTGTTTGATACAACCGAAACAAGACCGTTTCCACGTCTTCCCCAACATACCCTGATTCGGTTAGAGTCGTGGCATCCGCAATGGCAAACGGCACACCCAATAGCTTGGCCAATGATTGGGCAAACAGTGTTTTACCCGTCCCGGTAGGGCCCACCAGTAAAATATTGCTTTTTTGAATTTCCACATCGGACATGTGATCCAGGGCCAATAAGCGCTTGTAATGGTTGTACACTGCAACGGCGATGACTTTTTTAGCATACGCCTGACCAATAATATACTGCTCAAAAAACGCATAAATTTCCGAGGGCTTGGGTATCGGGATTGATACAGACTCGGGTGCGTGGTCGTCGTGATCCAAACTCATACCCCCTCTATTTTTTTGTAATAATTTCGTCGATAATTCCGTATTTTAAGGCTTCATCGGCAGTCATAAAATAATCCCGTTCGGTATCCGCTTGAATTTTTTCCAACGGTTGCCCGGTATGATGCACCAAAATATCATTTAATCGCTTTTTAATGCGTAAAATTTCATTGGCCTGAATTTCAATATCCGTGGCCTGGCCTTGCGCCCCGCCTAACGGCTGATGAATCATAATTCGCGCATTGGGCAACGCATAGCGTTTACCCGCCTCTCCGGCACACAACAACAACGCCCCCATCGACGCTGCTTGGCCAATACAGATTGTCGAAACTGGCGATTTAATGTACTGCATGGTGTCGTAAATGGCCATCCCTGACGTCACCACACCGCCCGGACTGTTAACATACATAAAAATTTCTTTTTCACTATTTTCAGCTTCCAAAAACAACAACTGCGCAATAACCGTACTCGCCATGCTGTCCGATACCCCATCCGCTAAAAATACAATCCGCTCTTTTAACAAGCGTGAGTAAATATCGTACGATCGCTCACCGCGTCCAGTTTGCTCAATAACCATTGGGATTAATGTTGACATGGGGGTCTCCTTGTTTATTTCCATTTCGTCTCAGATACTAAAAAGTCCAGTGTTTTGCGGCTAATCACATCCGCTCGAAACAATCCCTCGTCAATATTATGCTGTCGGCATGTTGCCAAGTCTGGGAACTGCGGAACATTTAAGCTTTGGATGTACGCATCCAAATCCGCATCATCGGCCACAATAGTCTCGGCATCGGCAACGGCCTTAATGACCAAGCGCTCTTTAACTGATTTTTCAGCATCGGGCCGAAAATTCTCTTTGATATGCGCCTCTGTTGTTTGCTGAAATTGGCAATACTGATCCAAACTCAACCCTTGACGTTGAACCATGGATGAAAATTGACGAAATTGCTGCTCAACTTCTTGCTCAATCATCACTGCGGGCACATCAATCGTTAACGACTCGACAATCGCGGTAATGACCGTCGCACGATCAGTTGAAACAGCAGCCGCTTCTCGCTCTTTTTGCAATTTTTCACGCATTGCTGCGTAATACAAATCAACGGATTTGTGTTCGCTAATACTGGCCACCCACTCATCCGTCAACTCTGGCTCAGCCCACGATTGAATTTGGGTGATTTTAACCTGAAACTCAACCGGCTTCCCCTGAACATCTGGGTTATTAAATTCATCAGAATAGGCCACAGAAAACGTTTTTTCAGCATCCAGCGTTAAACCTTCTAACTCAGCATCAAACTCTGGACCGTAGGGTCCTTTACCAATAATGGTACCGGATGTTTCTCGCGTCCACAGATCATAGGCCGTGCCATCGCATGTGGCAACCATACTAAACCGAACCATGTCCCCAGACCCGATCTCCTGAGTATCTCCTTCGGCCACCGGCTCAAATTTTCCATGCCGTTTTCGCTCATCGGCAATGTAGGCTTCTACATCTGAATCGCTCACGGATACATCCGCTTTTTCCAGCTTTAGTCCCTTGTATTTTCCCAGTTTAATCGTAGGCTGAACCGTCAACTCACAGGAAAACTGAATGGGTTTTTCCAAATCATAGGGCTCGATATTGACGTTGTTGGGGTTGTCCACAACTTTCAAATCCAACGCTTTAATGGCCGATTGATACGCCGCTTCAATCGCTTCGATCACGGCCTCCTTCATAATCGGCTCTTGACCATAATTGCGTTCAAACACCGCGCGCGGCACTTTACCCTTTCGAAATCCATTGACTTTGGCTGTTTTTGCAACCCGTGGGTACACAACATCCATAAGATCCACAGCCGCTTGAATGTCTTCCTCAACGGATAAAAAAACAGTATTTCCCTCTCGATCTGATTTTACAATTTTCATTGTTGTTGCCTACCTATTTGTTATCGTTAATACTTATAATCACCTTTAAATTGTCCCGAATATTGAGGGCGGTGTCAAGCCAACACGCTTAAATTTGCTCACGCAGTGTATCCACCAGACGAATCAAATAGCGGACATTGTGAATACTCAGCAACGTCGCTGCCGACAATTCCCGGGCTTGAATTAGATGCCGCAAGTATGCCCGTGAAAATCGCAGGCAGGTGTAGCAATCACAACCCGGCTGAATCGGCTCTGGATCCAATTTAAACTTGGCCTGCTTTAACGACACCCGCTGATGCCCATCCATAAACACTTGCCCATGACGCGCCAAGCGTGTGGGTAGTACACAATCAAACATATCCGCCCCGGCTCGGATCGCCACTTCCAAATTTTCGGGCAACCCAATGCCCATAATATAGCGTGGTTTATCAAGCGGCAGTTGGGGCGTGACTGTTTCAATAATGCGATGCATGTCTGCCATGGGCTCCCCCACACTCACCCCCCCAATGGCAAATCCAGAAAATGGGTGCTGGGTCAACGCCGCCACACTGGCTTGCCGCAAATCATCAAACATACCCCCTTGAACCAACCCAAATAACAATTGGTCTGTGCCCAACGACTGCCAATAATCAACCGCCTCCGCCTCCCACCGATGCGTTATGGCCATATCCGCGTCTGTCTGTCTGTGGCTGGCCCCATATGGCGTGCAAATATCCAAGGGCATCATGATATCGCTGCCCAATCGAACCTGATGATCGATGACATTTTTGGGCGTAAACCGATGCTTGGACCCATCCAAATGGGACTTAAACACCACCCCTTCAGAATCAATGGCCCGCTGCGATTGCAATGAAAAAACCTGATACCCGCCGGAGTCCGTTAAAATGGGACGGTCCCAGTGCATAAATGAATGCAAGCCACCCGCCGCTTGAATCAGCTCGGATCCAGGGCGCAAGGCCAAATGATACGTGTTTGACAAAATAATTTGAGCCCCCAGGTCCGTTAACTGGTCCGGCAATACCCCTTTAACCGCTGCTTGCGTCCCCACCGGCATGAACACGGGTGTATCAATATAGCCATGCGGCGTCCACAACCGCCCCCGCCGTGCGTTGGAGTTGGTGGCTGTCTTTAAAATTGAAAACCCACGATGCATACGATCTATGGTACTATAATATACATTTGAAAGAAAAAACATATTGGGATTTATCATCGCATCAATCAACACCGGGGGGATCTTGGGATCCGAACTGGCGGCGCATCCATTTAGTCGGGATTGGCGGGGTAGGCATGAGTGGCCTGGCCCGGCTGTATCATCAGCGCGGATTTGTGGTAACCGGATCTGATTTAAATCGAAACACCTATACCGAAACGCTCGAATCCTTGGGCATCACCATTTTTACGGGCCACCACAGCCGCCATAGCGAAGGCGCCGACTGTGTGGTGGTCTCATCGGCCGTTCACGCCGACAACCCCGAACTGGTTGCGGCCCGAACGGCCGGATGCCCCATTATTAAACGCGGGGATGCCTTAGCCCATATTATGAGCCATTATCCCCATCGGTGGGTGGTTGCTGGGACTCACGGAAAAACCACAACGGCCACGCTATGGGCACATGCCCTGCGTCAAGTGGGGCTATCCCCCAGCTATGCCATTGGGGCAACCGCTTTAAATATGGGCGCCAATGCCCAGCATTGCAGCGATACCCATTTTGTGGCTGAATCCGATGAAAGCGACGGGTCGTTTTTAAGCTTGGCCCCTACCGTTGCCATTGTTACCAATATTGAACACGAACATGTTGATTTTTACCCCAATGTATCGGAATTAATTGCCAGTTTTCAAACATTCATTACCAACACACTCGCCCAGGGTGGCTGTGTCATTGCCAATGCCGATGACCCCATTCTCGTCCAAGCCCTTCCGAAAAATCGGGACGGCATTATAACCTATGGCACACAGCCCACCGCCACTGTATATGCCTCTGATTGCCACATGACAGCAACCGGCTGCCGCTACACGTTAAATACCCCCGATCACACATTGGTTGATATTGAATTGCCCATGCTTGGCGAACACAACCTGTCCAATAGTTTAGGGGTAGCCGCTGCTTTATACCACGCCAATTTACTCAATACAACCGCCTTGTTTACCAACTTTCAAGGGGCTTCACGCCGGTTTGAACCCATTGGCACCCACAACGGAATTCGCGTTATTGATGACTATGCCCACCACCCAACTGAAATTAAAGCAGTGCTGGCTAGTATGAAAGCGCTGAATGCTAATCGTATTGTTTGCATTTTTCAACCCCATCGGTTATCTCGGGTTGCTGCCTTGGTAACCGATTTTTCAAACTGCTTTAACGATGCCGATTGGCTAATTGTAACGCCCATTTATACCGCCAACGAAACACTCAACAACCCCGATGCCCTTCGGCAAGAATTGCTTATTAATATTCAGCGACATTCCACGGCTACCGTACAATACGAATCCGATATTGACGCCTTAGCCGACAAGCTGGCGCCAGCGTTGCAGCCTGGGGATGTTGTGATTACGATGGGTGCGGGCACAATTTCAACGGTTGCCCATGCCCTATCCGACGCATTAACCCGTGATGCCTGTGTTGTTCAAAACGTTTGAGTCTAGCTATCCCATTGCCCGTTTGACCAGCATTCAATCCACGGCCTGGCTCCGTTGTATGTGGAATGCCCAACGGCTGAGGCCTTGATTCAAGCGCGACACACCTACCCCAAGCACTATCTGATTGGCGGCGGCTCCAACACGATTTTAGACCCCGATAACCCAACGCCCATCGTCCGGTTCACAGACGCCACCATAAATCAAATCCATCATAATCGCGTGTATATAACGGCTGGAACCCCCATTGCAAAAGCGTTGCGGCAATGTAGCGACTGGGGACTCTCTGGACTCGAATTAGCGGCCGGGGTTCCCGCCTATATTGGGGGCATGATTGCGATGAATTTTGGCTGTTGGGGACAAACAGTTGCCCAATGGATTCACCGCGTTCATTACATTGATGCCAACAACCAACTCGCCTGGCGCTCGGTGGATGCCTGCGAATTTGGGTATCGATCCAGCTGGTTTAAAGAAAACCAAATGCCCATTGTAGGCGCTGAATTTGACCTAACACCCACCGATACCAGTCGCATTCGAACCGCCATTGCCGATGCCATCGCACGCCGCCAAACCGCCCAGCCGTTGCGCGACAAAACCTACGGCAGCATGTTTTTAAACCCACCGGATGCATCCGCCGCTCAGCTGATTGACGATAGCCAACTCAAAGGGTATCAAATTGGGGGAGCCAAGGTATCCTGCAAACATGCCAATTTTATGGTCAATATTGGACACGCCTCCTTTCATGATATTCAATCCCTGCTCCACGTAATCCAAGACCGCGTATACACCCGAACCCAGATCACGCTCAACCCGGAGGTTTGCCAAGCCCTATGAGCACGGATCAGTACGGGCATATCGGGGTTATTTGTGGCGGAACCTCCCACGAAGCCGACATATCCAAGCGATCGGGCCAGGGGGTTTTCGACGCTCTGCATCGACTGGGGTATTCGGCCAGCATCATCGACCCGGTCAACCATCACGCCTTGTTGGACTGCGACACCGCCTTCATTGCGTTACACGGTCCCGGTGGTGAAGACGGAACCATTCAAGGCTTTTTTGAAACAATCGGCACCCCCTATACAGGCTCCCGAACCCGCGCCTGTGCCGTTACCATGAACAAACGTGTCACCAACACCCTGCTGCGTCAGACGAACTTGCCATGCCCCACAGCCTTACGCATTGAAGACACACCATCCGGACCGGTTGTCATTAAACCCGAATCGGAAGGCTCTAGCTTTGGGGTCTATATTGTGGATCAGGCCACCGACATCCCCGACATTTATCACCGGGTCTTAGCCGAATTTGGATCCGCCATGATTGAGCCCTATATTCCTGGCACGGAAATAACCGTCAGCTTATTGGAAAAAAATGGCCACTTTATTCCGTTGCCCATTTTAGAACTTCAACCCGTTCAGCACCGATTTTATAACTATGAAGCCAAATACACCGCCGGTGCTACTCAGTTTATTTTGCCCGCCAACCTGCCTGAACGTGTCACCCATCAATGCCAAGCCATTGCCCAAACCGCCTTTACAACCCTGGGCTGCCGGGGCTTTGCTCGTGTGGATATGCGGGTAACACCCGACAACACCCCCTATATTTTGGAAGTGAATAGCATTCCGGGATTAACCGAATTGTCCGATCTGCCAGCACAAGCCAAGCATGCCGGCATTGACTATGATGAATTAATTCACATCATGCTACAATCGGCACACGTCACGCCATGATTCGCTGGCAGTACTTGCCAATCTATATGGGTATTGTGGGGGTCATCAGTGTCGGAGTCTGGCTGCCGCTAACGACCGTCTCCCTGGAGCCTACGGCGTTTCTTGACGATACCGAACGTGCCCAATTTCAACGCTTAGTCGGAACGTCCGCACTCTGGGCAAGAATGAGTACCCGACTACTCCCCCAATGGCAACAGCCCCATCCCAGCATTCAATCCATTCGTTATCAATTTCCAAACTGGCGAACCTGCCACATTACACTCCAAGAAAAATCCCCCGACTTTCTCTTTATTCAAAACCATAAAACGACCGCCATGCACCGCGATGGCAGCATCTTGAATCCACGGCTCCCAGCCCCCAACCAATTAAACAACCCGGATATGATGATTATTCGAGGCGCACCGGCCACTCAGCACCAACTCGACGCACTCAACATGATTAAACATCGACTATCCAGCTACCCCAATCTTGGCAGCTTGCAAATTGAAACCTCCTTTCAAAACGACTACATTATTTATCTGAATGACGCCCTGCCCATCAAACTGGGCCCTCTCACCCAACTCGATGAAAAACTGGATGCTCTGGATATCTTCTTACAGCACAACGCCGATACCCACACCATGCAGTATATTGATCTTCGCTACACCGATCGTGTTATAGTAAAATACACTCATGACCGCAGCTAATCAATTGGTCAGCATTGACATTGGCAGCCATAAGATCTGCACGGTTATTGCTCGCATTTTGTCCGATCAGCGCATTGCCATTGATGGTATTGGCATTAGCCCATCCCACGGGTTTCAACGAGGCGCCATTACCAGCAAACCACAATTATCTGCGAGCATTAAACAATCCCTTGAACGCGCCAAATCCATTGCCGGAACCTTACCCAGCCTAGCAATTTGCTCCTTACCCCAAGACCAATTAAATTTTGAAAAACACACCGGGTTTATTCACAAACCCCAAGCGACGCCCATCACGGATGTTGAGATCCAACAGTGTTTCCAACGCTCAACCCAGCTCCCGGATGTGGATGCCAACACCACAATTATTCATGCCATCCCCACCCACTATTGTGTTGACCAAACAGCCGTTAAAGACCCCCGGGGCGTTTCTGGCAAGTCCTTGGAAATTACCTCGCACCTTGTACTGACCCCCACCCCACCCATCACAACTGTCTTTGGGATGCTTAAGCAGTTAAAACTAGACCCACAGGGTATTTTGTTGGATCTGGTCGCCACCGGGGACTTGCTCATTACACCGGAACACCAGCATACCGGCGCCTGGGTCTTGGACATTGGCGCTCGCCAAACCCGGGTGGGGTATTTCAGGCATCATACGTTGCGCGAGGCTACGATTATCCCCATTGGCGGCGATACCGTCACCCAAGACATTGCCCATTGTTTGGCCATTGATACCGAACAAGCCGAACGACTCAAGTTGCTATTTGGCAGTGTGGGAACCAGTCCTGGCAAACCCATTAGCGTGCATCAACCCGGGGGCAACACAATCATTGAATCCGAATTGTTAACCGCCATTATTACCGCACGGATCGACGAGTTAGTTGAACTGATTCGCAAAACCAATTGGTCTGAATCCTGGGCGAACACCCCCATTTATTTATGCGGCGGGGGGAGCTTGCTCAACAATCTGGGACATTACCTGGGTCCTGTGTTTGGCGGAATCCCCCAGCCACTCATGCCAACACACCTGCGCGATTGGGTCAAAAGCTCGGCCTATTTTACAGCCACAGGCCTCATCGTTGCTGGCTTGAGAACCAAGTGCATTGCGATTGAAAAGCCCTCTGGATTGCGCCAATTGTGGCAAAAAAGCAAAGCTATGTTGCGTTAGCGGACGCCGATGTCCAACTAAACTCAATCGGCTCATCCACGTACACAACCAAGGCAATACGCCCACCAGCATTGACCACCCCATCCGCTGACACCGCTGCGTCTTCAACCACTGGCGTCCATGTTAAATTCCCATGCGTTTCATGGCTATCCTGCTGTGTCCAAACCCAATCATTCGGGACTTGACTCCCGTATTGATCCGTTTCAACATAGGCAACGGTATTTAACGGAATCGTTAAAAAACTAGGGTTTTGCGTACTTTGCATGCGTACGGAAAACAACCACGTATTGGATTCGGCGTACCATACCGGCTGAACGGCAATATGAACATAATTGTGCACACGCTCCTGAATGGGATACGCAACCCCACCCAGAACCGGGGACGCTGGTGCCGAACACCGAACAATCAGCCCAATCACCCCGGCAACCAAAACCAACAAGACACCCACTCTGGGCACAAATTTTCGATAATTAATTCGCATCGGCTACGATGACAAACAATCCAACAAATCGGCCCGCGTAATTTTCTTTTCACGCGGCTTATTTAATACTTGTCCAGCGGCTTCTTCAGCGGCTTTGATGGCATACCAATCCGATTCGGTAACCACACGAACCCCTTTCGCTTCGAGTACCGATAACAGGTGCTGCGTATCCGGAATGACTGCCGCTTCCTGAATGCCATCATCTACCATGGTTGCGATTGTTTCCTCAGAATCGGGCTTGTTGCTACCCAAAACGCCCGTCGGGCCTCGCTTAATCCACCCCGTTACATAGACTCCGGGGACCGATGCCGCATCCACCCGACCCGCTGTGTTGGGAATCACACCCCGAGACACATCAAACGGCAATTGTGGCACTGGAACCCCCCGATACCCCACACTGCGAAATACCATTGAACAGGGAATGTCGCCCTGAATATCGGTCAGAACCGCTCGCCCATCCACCAATTGTGTTTGGGTCCATCCAAACGCGGTGACGGCATCCGTTCCCACCAATTCGCGCGGATTTTTAAAAAAATGAATATGAATCCGGGTTTTGGTCTCACGCACTGGCGCTGCGGCCAAGGCCTCCAGAACCGCCATATTTTTCTGGGCTTTTCGATTGTCAGACAATTCCGCCTGACACGCCGCTGACAGCTTTAAATCATCGGGGTTAATCACCACCTGACAATCCGCCAACTCCCCCAACTCTTGCAATTCCATATGGGTAAAGGCAGCCTGAACAGGCCCCCGCCGACCCACCAAATGAATATCCCGAATGGCACTCGTGGCCAACGCATCAATCATGGGCTCTGGCATATCCGATTGAGCCAATTCTGCCCGCGTTTTCGCCAACAACCGAGCCACATCAATGGCCACATTACCCTGGCCAATAATCACCACCGACTCGGCAGAAAAATCCCACTTTAATTCCGAATAATCCGGATGCCCATTGTACCAACCCACCAACTGAGTAGCCGCATAATGGCCCGGCAAGTCATGCCCTGGAATTGGCAAAGGTTTATCCGATTCCGCCCCACACGCAACAACAATCGAATCATAATAATTTTTAAGGGTTTGCATGCTAATGTCAGTACCCACAACCACATTGCCATAAAAATTCACGCGCTCATCGGCCAACAATTTTTCATAAAACGATTCCAACCGTTTCATTTTTTGATGATCCGGCGCCACCCCACCGCGTAACAAGCCATACGGCGTTGGTAGCCGATCAAACACATCAATTTGAAAAGGAATATCCCGCTTTTTCATAGCATCAATGCAATAGAGACCCGCTGGTCCAGCCCCCACTATTGCTATTCGCCATACTGTCATTATGATTTGTATTATGCCACAGATTGATTCTGTTTTGGAAGACTATACGAAATTTCTCCACGAATGACGCCCAATATGGTACACTATATAATCCAAATAATGACAAAAAAAGCAACGGTTTACATCCAAGACACCTGCATCGCCTGCGACAATTGTGTTCGGTTGGCACCCGAAACCTTTGCGCTAACCCCCGACCAACTCATGGTATATGTCAAACAACAACCCGAATCCGACACCGCCCGACACCGATGCCACCACGCACAAGCCGCCTGCCCCGTACAGGCCATTGGATTGCGATGAACTCCGCCAACGACCTGTACCAAACCCTGAAAAACACCCCCGCTGGTACCCGACACTACACCCGAGACGATTGCATAAAATTATGGCCGACGATTCAAAAAATTCAAGCCCTTAAACAGGAAAAAAACGCGGTCATTTTGGCCCATTCCTATGTTCATGCTGACATTGTCAGCACCGTTGCGGACTATGTGGGCGATTCGTTAGAACTCAGTCGCATGGCCCAAGCCACCCAAGCCGATACCATCGTATTTAGCGCGGTTCGGTTTATGGCTGAAACCGCCAAATTGCTCAACCCCCATAAAACCGTACTGATTCCCAGCCCCATCAACGGCTGTTCCTTGGCCGATTCCATTACCGCCGATGAGGTCGCCCAACTCCGGCGCAAATACCCCACCAGCGCCTTTGTGTGCTACATTAACACCTCTGCGGCCGTTAAAGCTCAGTGCGATATTTGTGTTACATCGTCCAACGTTTACGATATTGTGGCAGCATTACCCAACGACGATATCTTCTTTTTGCCGGATCAACTCATGGGGAAAAACATCCAAGCGGTGATGGCTGAACGGGGCGTGAAAAAAACCATTCGCACCAGCACCGGCACCTGTTATGTGCATGAAGAATACACCCCGGATATGATTGACTATGTGCGGGATAAACACCCGGAAGTGATGATCTTAGCGCATCCCGAATGCCATCCACAAATTACCCAAAAATGTGATTTTGTGGGGAGTACCTCGCAAATGCTTGCCACGGTTAAAGCCACCCAGGCTCCACAGTATTTCTTGCTGACCGAATGTGGGTTGGCCAATCGGTTAAGTCTGGAACATCCCGATAAACAGTTTATTGGAACCTGTACCTTATGCCGGTATATGAAATCCAATACCTTGGATCAAATTGTAACCGCGCTAACCGACCCGAAACCCTACCAACAGGTTACGATTGACCCAGAAACCCAAGCAAAAGCCACCGCATGCATTCAACGCATGCTAGATGCCTAACTGCTGCTGACACATCCCAAGAAACACCCCGATGGACCCACCAAAACTGGATGAATTCTTCGAGTAAACTTAACCTATTTCCATAAAAAAATAACAATTTTGTCAAAATAAAATCATTCAATTAAATTGTTTTTAAGCATTTTTTAATTTGGCAACATAAAATATATTTGAAAAAAATATACGCTTTATGATAGATTCATGTTATTGTTTTTTAAAAAATCAAAAAACAATTTTTATCATAAAAAAACATAAAGAGAAATCAATAAAATGAATTTAAAAGCAAATAAACCTGCAGTGTTGGCGGTCGTTGCAACGGCGGTATTAGTATCCAGTGCCTGGGGAAGCCCATCAGCGGCCCTATCGCGCATTGAAGTTGTGGAAGCGCTGGCCCCTTTAATTCCGATTGAGAAACAAATGTCCGGCAATTCCGCCAGTCAATACACCGATGTTGATACCATTACACCTCCCCAACGGTTGATTCTCAATGGCTACTTAGCGCAAAGCCAGGCAAAGTCGGGTACCAGTGCAACGTTGTTTTCTCCCGATATGGCTGCCACTCGGGCTCAGGCGGCGGTGATGATTCACCGAATGCTTGTGGCGGAAAACTCTCAGTGGGACGCCGGCGTGACTCGGTCCGTAACGCTGATCGACGCCACAACGGTTCCATGGGCCAAGAAAGCATTGAATGCCTTGGTCAATGCCAACGTTATTCAACCCATTGGGCCGGGGTATGTGTTTCCAAAGCGAGCGATTGATGCCCAAACAGCGACACAATGGATTGATGCCGCCAGGGAATTTGCTGTCAAGCCGGAGCCGATCAAAATTCGCCCAGAACTTACACCAACCGTGGACCCGGTGATCGCAGTTCCAACCCCATCTGCAACCGAACCCACCGCTGCCATCGTAACGGTATTAACTGAACCGGCAATCCCGACTGAGGCCGTGGCTGTCCCTACATTGACAGCCCAAACACCCGCTCCGACAGTGACCCAAACAAAAGCAACCCAAGACCATACGTGGCAAGTCCGCGTGTATGGGGGGTTATCGTTGGGACAAAGCCCGTATCAATCCAACCAGCCTCCGGCAGAAGTTGTGGAAGAACGGTATCAGATGGCTGACGGAGCTGACGAGGATCTACGAACAACGGGATCTGGATCACCCAAAAACAAACGCCTCTATGGACTTGAAAGCGGCATTGAGTTCAGCAGAAAAGTTGTTGATAAGACCTTTTGGCTGGTCACCGGCTATGGCTATGGAATCGTTAAGGAAACCATGCCAGCCACTACTATTACTATGCCGGTTGTGTTCTACGAACGCATGCTTAATTCGAATATCCACAACTATGTAGATGGTGCTACAGAAGATGGCCGATTGGAAATATTTAATCTCGGAGAGCATGTTGTTAGAAAAACAACCCATACCCTTCGATTGGGGCTACAGCACGCCTTTTACAAAAAAACTATGCAAAAAGCACATATTGAGTGTTATTGGGGTGGTGGACTAGCCATTAGTACAGCGGCCATTTGGGGGTCTGTACTTGAGTTGCCTAAGCAAAATATAAACAAAGATCCTATACCTTGGAGTGCCGGACCTCTAAGAAGAGAGGATTATATTACTCGAGAAAAAGTCCGAAGCTTCTATCATACGCAAACCCAAGCGTCTGCTTATGGTGAATTGGGCGGACTGGCTAGCCGAAATAGCATGCATGTTGGGGTTCAAGCACGATTTCAGCTAAACCCTGGAGAGCTATCCGTTGATGAAAAGGGAAATAAACGGTTAACCCGAGAGATCAGCAGTTTGGGAACCATTTTTGTAGGAAGGAGATTTTAAAAAAATAAACGCAGGCAATAACAAATAACTAATAAAATTAACAAATTTATCAATTTTAAAGAAGAAATTAAACTGGAGGAAATTAAATGAATAGGATAAATCTTGCTTATATTGCTACTGCGATTGCTACTGGTGGATATGTTATCAATCAAATCTCGAGCCGCCGATATGAATCATTCAACGATGATCAAGGTTTTAGTATTGCGCCCACCCAACCAATTGTTCCCAGTGTGAGGCAGTTATCGAATATACCAAAACCACCCGTCTGGTTAGAAAAAAACAGTGTTTGGCAGCTCTCCCAAGACTGTGCGGCTGGACTTTCTGATGTAGTAAATAGTTTATCCGCTCTCGCGCCCACAACTGCTTCTAGTCGTTATGCAAGTTATGCTTATTACAACTGCAATCTTACATCGAATCAAGCTAATTCAGTTTATAATTTACTTTCCAATCAATTTCAAACATATGGCTTAACGAGCACTGTAAATATGTACAGCCATGAGTTATCCAACCCTGATTTTGTTACCGCAATGGCCAATGCAACATCAAACCAATCTTTTGATGCTGTAGTCACCAGTTTTAATTTACAACAAACAACAAGTGCTATGCCCACAACTTCCTCGGGTTCTTTTCAATCGACATCATTATGGCAAATATTAAATGACACGAATAGTAGTAACGACACAGGCCTAGAAGCCCCAGCACCAGCAGAACAAGAAGACCCAGCACCAGAAGCCCCAGGCAATAGCAGCAACGCATCCGATCAAGCAGCCAATGGCAGCAATGACACAGTCCTAGAAGCCCCAGCACCAGCACCAGCTGACGATCAAGCAGCCAATGGCAGCAACGCATCCAACGCATCCGCTCCACCAGCACCACCAGCTGACGATCAAGCAGCCAA
>Ga0181575_10000140_pt1 | contig 52791 bp, 48 predicted proteins | sample 101ome_23_FD_145599 | JGI IMG/M metagenome (GOLD analysis project Ga0181575, IMG submission 145599) | Coastal salt marsh microbial communities from the Groves Creek Marsh, Skidaway Island, Georgia - 101411CT metaG (spades assembly) | ecosystem: Environmental > Aquatic > Marine > Intertidal zone... | reverse complement strand
TTATTGTTGCACGAGTAGGCTTGCTACTTCGTCATCCATTTTTTGGCAACATGGCAACTCGTTTACGTATTATGTCTGCAGATGATTGGTGTCCTACTGCGGCTGTAGACGGTCGTAATTTATACTTCAACACACAATTTTTTAATGCAATGTCGAACAAAGAAATTGAGTTCGTTATTGCACATGAGATCTTGCACTGTGTATTTGATCACTTAGAACGCAGAGAAGATCGCGATCCACAAATTTATAATATTGCCGCTGACTACATTGTGAACAATACACTTGTTCGTGATCGTATTGGCGAAATGCCTAAACTTGTTGACTGCTTCCAAGATTTCAAATACGAAAACTGGACTTCTGAAGCAGTATACGACGACATTTTTGGCAAGTATGACGAAGAACAATTAAAACAACTAGGTGAACTTTTAGACGAACACCTTGATTGGGGCGATAACGAAGGCGAAGGCGACAGTGGTTCCGAAGGTGAAGATTCAAACGGCAACAAGATTAGCAAAAAACGTCCTAAATATTCTAAAGAAGATCTACGTAAAATTCGTGACGAGATTAAAGAAAATATGATCTCAGCGGCACAAACTGCTGGTGCTGGTAATGTTCCTGCAGGTGTCGAACGTATGATCAAAGAACTTACAGAACCTAAAATGAACTGGCGTGAAATACTGCGCCAACAGATTCAGTCTACTATTAGACATGATTTTACATTTAGTCGTCCTTCACGCAAAGGTTGGCACACTGGTGCTATCCTGCCTGGACAAAACTTTGCACAACAGATTGATATTTGCGTATCATTAGATATGTCAGGGTCAATTGGCGACGAACAGGCAAAAGTGTTTTTGAGTGAAGTCAAAGGTATTATGGACGAGTTCAAAGACTACAATGTTAAAATTTGGTGTTTTGACACTAAAGTTTATAACGAACAAGATTACAGCGCAGATAGCGGCGATGATCTTAGTGATTATGAAATTATGGGTGGTGGTGGCACCGACTTCATGTGTAACTGGGAGTATATGAAAGAAAACGACATTATTCCTAAAAAGTTTATCATGTTCACAGACGGTTATGCTTGGGATAGTTGGGGTGATGACAATTACTGCGATACTATTTTTGTGCTACATTCACACCATGACAAAAACGTACAAGCACCATTTGGTATAACTGCACACTATGAAGAACATGCTGCATAGAAAAGATCCAAATCCATTAAACGTTTTCAACGTGAGGCAGGTAAAATCAGCACCACCTCACTTTGAATATATTAATTTACCCTATACTTACAATATGGAGCAAAGTATTGCTAAGTGGATTAAAAAGAACTGTAAGAAAAGGTTCTATTTAAGCCGTAATGTAACACTAGACGACCAAAGAAAAATGGTTAATGTTGTTACAGTAGGGTTTGAAGAGAACAAAGACATGAGTTATTTCATGTTGGCGTGTCCACATTTGAAATATAATTAAATAAAGTACGCATATATATAACGTAAGGAGTTTAAAAATATGAGCGACGAGAAAAAAGTTTCCGAAGCAACAGCCGCACCAGAGGCTGCAACTGCACCTGAAGCACCTACACAACAAGGTCCGGATTTAACTGTACAAGATTTGCAGAACTTAAAATCAATTATTGATGTTGCAAGTCAGCGTGGTGCATTTAAACCGAATGAAATGATGACGGTTGGTCAAACATACGCAAAACTAGAAACATTCCTAGATGCAGTAGCCAAGGCACAGCCACAACAAGGAGCGTAATATGGCACTAAAACATGTCGGTAGAATTGCCGCAAATAGAAGAAAAGTTGTAGTTGCATATCGCGTAGTTCCAGATGAACCAGAGAACTGCGTAGTTATCACTACAGAAAATTTATCAGCAGACGAACACGATGCTCTAATGAGAGCTGTTGAATCTGCCGCTGGACAAGAAGCAGAAGAATTTGCAGTAGCAATGGCTCGTGCATACTTGCCCGACGGACGCAACATGCTTGCAGGCTTCCATACAACAGGTAAGATGCGCAAAGTTCCTACAGCAGACGTAGAAATGACACCTAACGCAAATACTACTATTAAACTCTCTGAGCTTAACGAAGTAATTGCACAACAGAAAGGTGTTACTGTAGGCGATTTAGCAATGCGTACAACACCGTCAATTGCTCCAGCACCGGAAGGTGCAGTAGATGCGGCTGCGTTGTATACAGAAGAAACAGCACCAGTTGCAGCCAGTGATGGTGTACTTACAGACGAGCAGTTGGCCGCACAGTATCGTTCACAAGCAGATGCACTTTTTAAGGAAGCAAAGGCCTTAAGAGAACAAGCAGAAGAACTTGTTCCTACTAAGAAGAAAACGAAGAAAACAGAAGAAAGTGTCTAAAAGTGGTCGTTTTCCCCCCGAAGTAGTAAGACACTGGCCAGAGGTATTTAAGGATGTAGAGATACAGACTATTCCTGTTGAATATCTAGTTTCCGTCCGTGTTGAATTTAAGGACGGAAAAATGTGGGAAATTGATTTAGAAAAGACTGCTAAGGCTAGTAACGAAGATTTAGAAACTAGTCTTGCTACCTTTTTCGATGAATATAGTGAGCATATTGCTAATATAGACTTCAGATTAGATACACAAAAAGTTATAAAAGATGTTAAGAATCGAACTCGGCAGTTTTTGAAGAAACGTAAGTAAGAGATAAATATATATAACAGAACATTTCAGGAGTTCAAAGGATGGCCCTTAGATTAAGACGCGGTACAGATGCACAAAGAGCATTAATTACGCCTGCCGAAGGCGAACTAGTATATATTACAGACACTAACGAAATTTATGTTGGTGATGGAACAACAGTTGGTGGTGTTAGAATTACCGGCGAAGTTGTTAATGAACTAGGTCAATTAAACGATGTAGATGCTGCATTACCGCAAGACGGTGACGTTCTTCAGTACGATAGTCCAACAGGAGACTGGGTTGCTGGTGAACTTCCTTTGGTTGATCTTTCTGATGTTAATGCGCTTGGAATTCTTGACGGTCAAGTTCTAGTATGGGATGCTACTGCACAAGCGTTTGTCCCGGCAAACTATCCACTAGCAGATACTTTTGACGGTGAACTTACTGGTAGTGTATTTGGCGACGACTCTAGTTTACTTGTAGATGGCGTTAATAATCTAGTTATTGGCGTTGTTAATAACGTACAAACACAAACAGAATACTTACTTGTACAATCCGACGGTGTTATACAACCAACACTAGCAACTTTTAATACACTAACTCCGGGCAGCAACGGTTCAAATATAGACTTTTTTGCAGCAAGAGATTCACTTACTGCTCCAAATCCAGTACAGCCGGGCGACACTATTATTGACTTGGTTGGTGCTGGCTGGACAGGTACTGACCATTCAACTACAGCAGTTATTAAACTAGCAGTTGACAAGTATACCACTGTAAGCGACGGCGTTTCACCAGGTAGAATTATTTTCTTAACATTTGATGAATCCGGCGCTACAGGTATCAGCAATGTTATGGTGTTTAACAGACAAGGTAGACTAGGTATCAACTGCGACGATCCTCAAGAAAAACTTGATGTAAGAGGTAATGCTGTAGTTAGTGGCCAAGTTGATGCTGCAAGTTTTAGAGGTTCATTAGTAGCAGACGATTCGACTCCTATTGTTGATGCTATTGGTGGTACAATTACAGCACAAGGATTTGTACAATTTGGTAGTTATACAACTGCTGAGCGTGACGCAATTTCTGCAGCGAACGGGATGGTTGTTTATAATTCAAGCGATAATAGATTCCAAGGTTACCAAAACGGTGCTTGGATCAATATAGACGATGGTACTGCTGCTTAATACATAATTAATTATGTAATGACAGTATTGCATGTAGATCCTAAAAACAGTAATTTACACATTTTAAACGATGCACCCGCAAATCGCACTAATCTAGTTATTCATAATAACGATGATCGAAGTGTTTTAAAACTGCGGCGCAATTCTCTTGATAACGACCCCAACGATATAACTTCATACGGCGGAATATACTTTGAACGTCACGATGTTCAAGGTGTTTGGACCGAAAGTATGATTCTTGGCGGAGAAGATTATATACTTCTCGCAACTACAAACAACGGAATCATAGATGACGACAAATCAACTCTTACGTTTAGAAACGGTAAATTAGGTATAGGTACTACAGTACCAAAACACGAGTTAGATGTAAAAGGTACTATACACGGCACACTTTGTTTACCTGTGTTATCCGAAGAAGACTTAAAAAATACTGTTCCGCAAAATGGTATGATTGTAGTATCAGAAGATCATGGACTAATCATATACATAAACGAAAAATGGAAAAAGATTAGTATAGGAGAAGAAATTTGAGCTGGCCAATTGAAAAGATAGGTGAAATTGATTTAGAGCGTCTTATGAAAGAAATAGGACACATTGAGAAGCCAACTGAAGGTCCAAGACAGTTTCCTTTTCAAAAAAAGAAAGACGCAAATGATGCAGAAGAGTCAAAAGGCACAAATTTTGTTTTAAGAACAGACGAGTTTGATTACGACACACTAATATATTCTGATGACGAATTTCCTTATTTAAATTCTATTATTATAGAATACAAAATGCTCAGAACTAGAAAAATGTGGATGCATGAAAAATTTACATACGCATGGCATTTAGATAATAGTCCAAGAATACATATTCCACTGTATACCAATGAACACAATATGTGGATTATAAGAGACGGACACAACGACGAAACTGACTGTGTGTATCGTATTCCTGCTGACGGTGGTGTTTACTTAGTTGATACTACAGTACCGCATACATTCCTTAATGCTAATGCAGATCCGTTTTTACGCACTCATATAGTTGGTGCAACAACTATAACAACAGATACTATACCGTTACCAAAGAATCATTCTTAAGAGGGTCACCAATAGTCATACCGGTTACTCTATGATCTGGATGTACCCATTGTAAGATTGAATTACTAGACATAATTTGTTTTATTAGTTCTAGTTTTTGCTTTTCATTTATTGTTTTATTGCTTCTAGTATATTCAAACTTGAAGTTTTCTAAAAAATAATCTTCGTCTACTTTGCTATCAAACTCTTTTCTAGACTGTTCACTTTCCCAAATTTGAAACAAAGTGAATTCGTTACCTTCTATTACTTTGGCTCTTAAAAGCAGTATTCCTTGCTTTTTTGCCCATTTGTATGTACTTACGTATGTTTTCCAAAAATCTTCACCTTGTAAAAAAGTTTGAAATCTTTTCTGTTTGTTTGTTAAATAATCTTGAAAGAAATCACCGTATTTGGTTTCAAACGTTGTTAAGTAATATTCTTTCATTTTCTTTTTCCAGTTTACGCAATATTAGTTTTTCTTGTTGCTTAATACGTTTATCGCCAGTTAATCCTAATTCTTTTACAAGATTGTGCAAATTTTTCCAACGCTCATATCTTACTCTATAAGTAAGTTCACCGTCTTTGGTCCAACTACGCCATAATTGTACTTCGCCGTGCCATAGGTTTTTATCTTCAAATATTTCTGTATCAGGCATAAGCATTGCAATATTACATCTAACTTCAACATAGTCTTTGTAAGGAACTGACTGTCTTAGCAGCTCTAATGTTTCTTCATAGTCTTCTTCTGTTTCTGTAGGATAACCTACTATAAGAAGATATAACATATTAATTTTGCGTTTACCAAGGGCATGTACACTTTCGTACATATCCTTATTAGTAAACTTCTTTTTCATATGCCAGCGTACAGCATCGCTGCCGCTTTCAATTCCTATCCAAAGTCCTTTGCAACCGCTTGCTGCTAGATTATCCCAATCTTCTTCAGTCATACCACTACGGAAAATAAACTGACCTCTCCATTCTATAGGCAGTTTGGCCTTTGCAAGTGTTTTACAAAACACTCTAAATTCTTTCAAAGAACCATTTACTAAACTATCACTAAAATGGAAATGCTTAATACCATATGTATAATACTGATGAATAATTTCATTAGCAACTTCTTCACCTGGGCGATAACGGTACTTTTTCCAATTTGCGTGTACGTCACAAAAAGTACATTGTCTTACACAGCCCCTACTTCCCGTAACAACAAGAGTAGGTTTAGAATACAAAGCAAAGTCAATATCACTATAATCCGGTATTGGAAGATTCGATAAATCATCCATTTGAGGAAATTCATATTTTTCACCTCTAAGTAATGCAGGTAATGCTTTGTCTCCTTCACCCTTAACAACATAGTCTGCTAAGTTTGCTTTTAACATATCTTCGCCAAAATGCATACTTATATCGCTAAGGTCACTATGATTATTAGTAATGCCTGCGCCACCTAAAATAATTTTAGTGTTAGGAAACTTTGTTCGAATAATTCTACAAAACAATCTAGTAAATATTTGACTGTTTAGTGTAAACACACTAGCACCAATGTAATCATAACCAACAAAACGCTCTGCGTATTCTTCAACAAAATCTGCATACTTTGGATTATAATTTTGTGCTGTTTCACACCAGTCAATAGCATCGTCACCAAACTCAGTTAGAAATGCATGATTCAAGTCAAAGCAAGTACTGTTAATTCCTTCTCTATTAAGAAGTCCTTTTAAAAATACTATACTAGGTGCAGGATGCCAGTAATTTTGACTAGGCATCGATACTAATGCTATTTTCATAATGTTTGCCAAGGTTGTAATAACGTTTTACGCCAAAAAAGCCGTTCAGTATCTTCAACAAGAGGTCCTCGATAGTGCATAGAAACTGAGTTGTCGATGATAACAATATCGCCCTTTTGATATTTATGTGTGTAAAAATACTTTTCATCTAACATAGATTCAAACCAATCACAAATTTCATCGTCTAATACTAAATCTCTATTAGGCTTTTCTATTGCCATTGTAAAACTAAATCTAGGAGCCGGCCAGCCTTCGGGATGTTGCAAACCAAAAACATTTCTGCCGCCAACTCTCATTGCTCCCCAATGAAAATTTTCTCTACCTGTAATAGGATGCTTTTTAATGAAAGGTCCCCAAAAAGGCTGACATCCACCTTTGTAACACTGTGTTAGAACTTTTAACGATCTTAAATATTCTTGCATGTCTTCTGATTGATCGTGAAACCATTTAGCAGTATTTAAAAAATGAATTTCATCATCAGAATGTGTAGTTATAGCATATAAAACCCTTAACGGAAATCTGTATTCAGGATGCCAAGCATTATCTGAGTGCCAAGGAAGACTAAGACCTCCAAATCTAGATTTACTCGACCATAATACTAACTCATCTTCATCTGTTGATTCAGAGTGCAGTTCGTATATATTTTCAGTCCATGGTGTAGAAACACTGCTACAAAAATCTAAAAACTCTTGTCTATTAAAATCAATGCCACGCTGAATCCAAAAGCCGTCCCATTGACACTTATTAAGAATCTCTTGTGGTGTATCTGAAATATGGGTCAACCCAGCTCTCCTCTATTTTTTCTGGTCTGCTAACTTTCATTGTAAAAAGTGCATTTTGTAAAAATTCTGTGTACTTATCTGTTGGATGTCCGTCCCAAGGTCTTCCTATGCAAAGTGTAATTTTTTCTTCTTCGCCTGGATCTAAACTATGAGGGTGGCTTCCGTCTAATACATAACTGTCATAACACTGTGGAACATAAATTTTGTTTCCATTTTTATCTAGAAAGAATAATTTATCAATTTTTCCATTAAGTACTAATCTATATTTGTGTTGTCTTGTTCCTACTTCTTCTGCTTTTGTATCTAAGTGTGTGTTTAGACCTAAGCCGGGTGCTGTACGCAACAAATTTAATCTGCCAACTGGTTCCATCCATGGGAATATTTTTTCTTCAAATATTTTTATACTTTTTTGTATGAATGGTTCAACATCTGTATAAACAAAATCACCTACAGTAGTATCGCCTGTTTCTTCTCTTTGACCTCTAAGTCCACCGCCATTGTATATAGGTAAAATTCGACATCCTCTAAAACTATTAGACTGATAAAACTCATCCGGTACTGTTAACAGTTCTTCTAAAATTGTTTGCTTTTCGTCCTGTGTAATGCCTATGTCAATAGCACAAAATGTAAAATCCATTCTACCACCTTCTTTCAACTGATTCCCAAGGTGCTGGTTCATCAAAAAGTTCAAACTTATTTCCTGTTTCATAAGTTTCTACTAGTTTGTGCCAAGGCACAACTGTCATGTGTGTTTTTAATATTAGACGTTCGGTAGGCATATCGTTAAAAACAGCATGAGGTCTATTAACATTTAAAAAGCAAGGATTAAAATATTCATGACGTGTTATTTCAGTTTCATTATCCTGAAACAATGCTATTTCAGTTTTTCCTTTTAATGGTATATTAAATGCACTTAATGCTAACAAGTTGTAATTAACATGCGGCATGAAATATCCACCTGGAGGTTGTCCTAAAAATGTAAATTTTATTACATGTTTAATTTGCTCCCAGTTAATGTATACTCCACTCTTATCAGCAATATTTTTTACACGTTCGTAAACCTCTCTCCAAAGATTCATATTACAATCATAGCACAAATGATGTACTATTTGGTCGTCTTGATCACGCTTAAGAACATCGTGTGATGCTTCAAATTTAGGCTTAACTTTTGTTTCGTAAAACTCTAGAAGTTCTAGTTTGTCTGCTTGAAAATCATCATATCCTTGTGTTTCTGCAAACCTATCTTCATATCTATAACGTAACTCTCTCATTTAAAACACCTTCTTATAGTCAAAAGATAGTCTATACAGCAATCTATCACCTTTTACTTCATTGCGTTTATGAATACTATGGAACTGATCCATGAACACAAAATCACCTGGTTTCCAATCATCGTGATGGTAAATGTACTTTTCTTGGAAAACATGATCTAACAGATATTGTTTGAGCCATTCTTGGTCGAGGGGTGTACCATCTTTGCGCCACATTTTTCTAATATAATGGAACGTAAAATACAAACCTTTTTCTCCAGTCCACGGATGTGTATATACTAGACTCTTGTTAACCCCATCTACAAAGTCAGGATGCTGTTCAAATATAACTAGCTCTTTGTCATCTTCTTCTAGATCGTAAAATGTATTGTTTTCAAATTTAAACAAACATTCTACATCATCTACTATTTCTTTGATATCATCAGGCAAGTCAATGTATGCTTGTCTGGTGTCACAGAAGCTCGTAACGCTGTCTACACCGGGTCTAACACAATATAGTGCTACACATGCTTCCATTCCGCTTGGACGTCCGTTGCCGTTGCTGTGCCAGTCTAGTTCTTTGTCTGCAAACAGTCCTGTTTTTTCACCATGTTCATCTCTTTCGTTAGTAACTCTAAATAAACCTGGTACTTTGTTGTGCATAAAAAATTGTTTTGGTTTCATACAACGACCAATTGTTTCGCAAACTTCTAACACTTTTTCATCTGTAAGATCTTGGTTACGTACAACAATAACATTATCTTTTGGTATGCGTCTGCCAAATTCTTTTATTTCGTCTTTGGTCATAGAATTAAAATTTAATTTATATTCTATACCTACTCCAGGTAACGAACGAACTACTTCCATTATAGAGTTATCTCCTTTTGTAAATCTGGTCTTAAATCATCATAGTGAAATCCTAGTATTGCAACTTTTCTTACATTACCAGCATCATTTGTTACAGTGTGTGACCACCCTGTGTTTACGAACCAAAGTTCCTTTGGTTTCATTTGAAACTCGTGTACGCCCTGCTTATCCTTAAACAAAAAAGTACTATTGTTTTCGTTCAAACATATTTGAGCACGGCATATGACGCTTGTATCAGCGTCTATGTGCCAATTAAGCGTATGTTCTGGCTGCATTTCACTTAGTCTGAATCTATAAACGTTATTGAAAAAACCTTTCATTTCTTCTTGTACTATTTCACTACCTGGTATCCATTTCTTATAAATGTACTCATCAACTGTGTAATGATTATTTGAAGAATTTCTCTGCAATATGACCTGTCTATAACTCTGTCCTACATTAAATACTTTTTCATAATTACAACTACGACTGATAGAATAGTCATCACTACCAATGTCACTGTGCGGGTTGTCAATTAAAAATTTGTTAAGATACTCATATGTTTCATCCGAAACTTCTCCTAGTTTTTTAAAAGTTACTAGTTGGTTTCTTTTCGGGCCTGTACCATTAACACGGTCTCTTCTTGTGCGTTCGACTAAACATTTTTCTGTCATAGTATTATCCTTCAAATTTTTCTCTCCATTCCTCAAGTGACATAGTATTATTTCTTGGAACTTCTCCTGTATAAATTATATTTTGCCAGCAATTTAAGTCATCACATTCTTTGCAAGTTTGCATCATTGTTGGAAGTAATTTCCAATTTGGACCTAACTTTTTTCTATATCTATCCAAAGATTTCCGACGTTTTAAGTCTTGCATAGAAATAAAATATGTATTAACTTCGTTTCCAAATAGGCTTAAATCTACGTTTTGCAAATAATTCATTTGTTCTTGTATAATATACATACTAGGGCTTTTCATAGTATCTCTATCAGGCAAAATTGGTCTTCTATATTCTGGAAGAATATACGATCTTGTTAACAAACGCCAGCATCCTTGATAAAATTCTTGTACAGTAGCAAACATTACAAGTTTGTCGTTGCGATCCATTAAAAACCACCAATTCGGAAATCTAGTTTTATAAATTTCAGGTATACGATCAAACCAATCTATATTACGTTGATCTCCGGCATAATTCATTTCTTTTATTCTTTTTAATTCAGAAAGAAATTCTTTTTCACCATATTCTTCAAGTGTTATAACTTTCACAGTGCATACTCCGTTTGTGCTATTTTATTTTTAATTTCCAGATACGGTAGTGTCATGTTTTATCATCCTTATAAAAGTTGCTGTTGGATCAAACTGCCACCAATCTCGGCCTAGTCTCCAGTTCCATCCTTGTTTGTGGTGATTTAAATGCCATCCCTCGCCAGCTGTTAAAATATTTCCAACCCAAGTATTTCTTGGTTGTGCATTTTTGTGCCCTAGAGTGTTTAATAAGCCATAACCATGAAATGCAAAAACTGTAGGTAATGCATAACCAAAAATTAAGAACAATGGATCAATAAGAAAAAACACTACAATAATTAATAAATTAATTTTAAAATAGTTTTTATAAAACCAGCGTACAGTATTGTCTTTTAAAACATCTCGCATATACTTGCGATCAATGCGGGTTGAATACCCCCAAGTATTCAAGTATATTGACCAAAAACCTTTAAAAGTATAACTATGAGGGTCTTTGTCAGTGTCACTATGTGCGTGATGCATACGATGTGCTCCTACCCAAGAAAGTACAGGGCCAGCGCCACTAAACATACCTAATAAATTAACAATATAAGGATACCACTTGCCAGTTGAAAAAGAACGGTGTGAGTAATATCTGTGATAGCCGCCACTAATAGCAACAATAGCAACTACGTACCACCAAACAAATCCAGCAAGAAACATCCACCACTCACCGTAAATGAAGGCCGGAATAAGTAGTAAATGACAAAATGCATGATTAACTAATAATTTGGTTGTATTTTCCATATGTTTACCGTCTATAAAATATTTAGTTACCCAAACAAGTGTTTAGCCACTGTTTCGACACTTTCCTCAGTTAGTGTGATGTTTCCTACAACAAAATAGAAAGGAGTTTCTGATGTGTTGAATAGGGTATGCATTTTAGCAGTATCAATAAAATACATTGTTCCATTCTTAAATTCCATTCTTTTATCTTCTAGTAAAAAGAAAGCAGCACGGGTGTTATAATTTAGCGGCAAAAAGATTCTGAAAGAATCAATGTTAGCATGCTTGTGATCTCGGTGTGGAGGAAAGAACCCTCCTGCGTTAAGTTTAATAACGTGGGTACGTCCTAACCATTTTTCGAAAGGATTTAGCCATTGTTCAAAATATGAATATATTGGAGTTTTTTTATTGAAGTCCCAATCGTGTAGAGCAATACCTGTTTCATTATAATATTCGTACAAGGAGTCAAGATCAGGTCTTCCTGACAAACCTCCGTCTAAACTAGTAATACTTAATCCGTATCGATCATTCTTTTTACGTGGGTTGTACTGAACCCACTCAAATTTTTCTTCTAGTTCTTCAATAATATTGTCTACATTGTATTCAAGCCTTAGAGGATAATAATCTCCAAATCTTGTTAATGCAGAATATAGTGTAGAATTTTCATACATCTATTTGCCTTCCAAAATTTTACCTACAATAATTAAATTATCTGTATCATCTTCTGCTAAAACTCTAATGTTTTTAGGCAGTTGCTCTCTAAATTCTTTTAGAGAACCTACACCATTAGTATGCAACTCGTTTGGATTATTATTTGATTCAAAAACAACATATGTGCCTGGCTGGAACCAAGGCATTATTTGCCAATCCTTCATTGGCGGCATGTGTTCACAAATTGTATTAATAAACACTCCAGCATCTTTATATCTTGAAGCATCTTTGGTCCATGCATTGTCGTGTATAAAATCAACATTATTAAGATCTGTAAAAATGTCTTTTTCAAGATATTTTGTTAAATCATCATCAAGGTCTAATAATGTCACCCGCTTTGCATTGGATGCTAAATCTAATATAAATTTAGAACTTGACTTTGCACCAAAAACTACAACTTCAGTTTCATTATTAATTTCAAAACCCTTAATTTTAGAAAGTAGTTTATTTCTTTTATTTTCGCTGTCTTGTTTTTGTCTTATTATATAATTTGGTGTTCCATCAGGAATTGGTAACATTCCTACAATAGTATATCTATCTCCAAATGATTCTCGTATTTCGTCATCATAGAGAATGATTAAGTTTGATGGTAACTGATTTTTAAAATCTTCTAGTGATTTAGCAGCATTTGTATGCCCGTCTTTTTTTATATTGTTAGACTGAAATGCAACATAAGTTCCGGGTTTCATTTTTTTCCAAAAAGGCCAATATTTCATTGGCGGCATGTGTTCACATGCTGTATTAATTATAACGTGACTTTCTTCTAACCGTTTTAAATTACTTTTGCTAAACGCATCACCAAAAATATAATCTATGTTTTTATAATTGGACAACACTTGATTTCTAACATTCCGTAGTACAAGATTATTACTATCAATTAATGTTATATCTTTTACCTTTTCTGATAGAAATGATGCTACTAAACTTCCATTCCAGCCACCAAACACTGTTACGTTAGTTACGCCTCTGTCTAAAATCTTATTTTTTTCTAAAAACGATACAAGTCTTTGTTTAGATCTAAAATGGTTATTTCTAAAAGAATCTGTTATCATTGCAGGAACAAGATCTGGAGTTACAATATCATGTTCTGGATTAAATATTCTTCCGACAAGAGTAAATCGAGTTCCTCTTTCATCTTCTAGTTCATCTTGTAATAAAACTTCTGCATGCTCTGGCAACTGATCTTTAAAATCTTCAATAGTTTTAACGCAATTGATATGACCTTCAATTCCGTACATGTTATTTGACTGAAATGCAAAATAAGTGTCATGCCTTAACTTTGACCAGAAAGGCCAATCTTTCATTGGAGGCATATGTTCACAAGATGTGTTTATAAAAAGGTTTGCTTTTTCATATTTTTTACGATATTCGCCAAACACATTACCATTAACAAGCTCGACTTTTTCGTTGTTTGCCCAAAACTTGTTTTTTGCAATACGTATTACATCTTCATCTTGATCAATACCAACTATACTTTTTACTTTCTTCTTTGTTAGCATGGGTATAATAACACTTCCATACCAACAACCAAAGATAACTGCATTTACAGGTTTATCAAATACTCCAATTTGATCGAGTAATCCAACAAGTTTTTCTTTTGCAGCATATTGATTTCTACTGAAAGAGTCTTTAATATCTTCTGACCTTTCTTCGTTGTCTCTCATCGCTGTTAAGATAGATCTTAAGAAAAATAAGTCAACATCCGTCGTTTTAGGTTGTAAACTAAAAACATTTTCTAAAAATCCTAAATCGTCACGTTCAATCATAGTTTCACTTCTTTACAATATAGTCGCCAATAACAAGCCAATCTAATCCACACTTATTAAAAGTGTTTATAGCATCTTCCGGAGTTTCTACAATAGGCTCTTGACAGTTAAAACTGGTATTGAGTAACATAGGAATGCCTGTTAGTTTATAAAATTCATTAATTAGGTCATAATAGCGTTCATTAAACTCTCTTGTAACAGTTTGTATACGTGCTGTACCGTCTACGTGTGTAACACCAGGAATCTTATCACTAATAACAGGCATAATACGGCTCATATACGGACTTGTTTGGTTAGTGTCAAAGTATTCTTCGTAATGCTCTTCTAAAACAGAAGGAGCAAAAGGACGAAAGTCTTCACGCAGTTTAATCTTACTATTGATAATGTCTTTTATATCAGGATTTCTTGGGTCTGCTAAAATACTTCTGTTACCTAATGCACGATTACCACTTTCAGACTTACCTTGATGCCATCCTACAATCTTTCCGTTAGCAATTCCGTTGGCAACATGTACAACAAGTTTATCAAATGGTAATTTTTCAAAGTTTAGTCCTTGAAAAATGCTAGTATCTACTTCATATTCTTGCCCAGCATAAACTGTCGGAACATGAATGTTCTTATTAAGAATGTAATCAGCATGCATGTATGTTCCAATTGCTTGGCCTTCGTCTCCTGCTGCTGGTGGTACATGTACGTTCGTATAATGCTTTGTAAACTCTTCATTCATATAGCCGTTATATGCAACGCCTCCTGCAATACAAAGACTATCGCAAGTTTTTAACGGATATACATGTTTTTTAACTAGTTCTTCTGTTACAAGTTGTAATGTAAATGCTACATCTTCTTTAGGAATACGTTCTAGTATTTTTTTAGAGCCGTCTGGAAGTCTATGGTTAGGGTTATCTAAATACTGATTAATCATATCATGTATTTCTGCGTTATATCCGCCATATGCTGCCAATCCCATTGTCTTACCTGCGCCCAAGTATCCAAGCCCAATGTCTTGTGACAATCTATTCCAAAGTCCGCCAACTGACAGTTCTTTGTTTAAGTTAGTAATCTTACCATCTTTGTCAATAAAAATACAATTAAACTGCCAGCCTCTGCCGTCAATTGCTAAAATATCTGATTCTTCGTAGCCGGAACTTAAAAATGCATAAGCAGCATGTGACTGATGGTGATCAATATAATAATAAGAATCTGTTTGGTAATAATCCCATAGGTTTTCAGGCATAAAATCTAAGAAATCTTTGTCAGACATATTTTCTTCAATAAGGTCAATAACAAATTGTTGTCCTAAATTTGAAACTGTAAATGCAAAAATTTCATCTTTGCCTTGATTTTTATACTTTGGTAAGAATAGATTGGAAAAGAACTCTCTACTATAAGTAGGATCATGAGAGTTTTCTCTATTTAGGTTATGTTTTCTACGAGTATAGCGTTCGGCTTGATAGTGGAATTCACCGTCATAAGAATTATGGTCATGTATATTTACTGCTACCGAGTAAATTTTCTTCATACTACCGCCTCTTCAACAACATCAATCTTTTCAAGTATCTTATTAACAATAATATCCGGACGTCTTGGAATCTCGTCCATACAAACTTTGCAGTATTCTTCAAATTCAAACAAATCAAAGTTCATCATTTTGTCAATATTTTCTTTTGTAACATCAAATTCTCTCGAGCCATTAATTGCCTTACGGCTACAATGTCTAATCTTTTTAATTTCAAAGTCAACTACTGGTACTAGTGGAAACTTAGCACAAATTCTTCTGTTAAGTTCAGGTGCTTGTACAAGTGTATGATCTTTGAAGAACTTCGGAGAACGTGAATTATATTCTTTAAATTCTGTATTTTTATGATCTACTACAGACAAATCAAAGTTTTCTCTGTATTTGAAGTAATTTGGTGTTTTGATAATCAAGTTGTAATTATTTTTATCGTTTTCTTCAAAGAAATCATAATTACCTAGTTTTTCGATTCTGTCTTCATAAAAATCAAGAACCAGATGTTCAATATAGATAATGTCCGGATCTTCTAATATGTGCGGATAAAACTTTCTTACAAGAGAATTGGAAAGAACCTGTACTATAAGATTAGGATATTTCTTAATCTCAGCAATAACCTCATCTAGGTTTTTAATCAAACCTGGTTCGCCACCAAGCAAACAAATTCTAGTCTTATACGGACTTAGATACTTGACTGTATTTCTTACAAAATCCATATCAACATCTAAGTTACGCATTTCAAGTGTCCATGCTGTGCAATAATGACAATTCTTATTGCAGGACTTTGACAAATAAAAGTCTACTGTTAAGTATTCTGATCCTTTAAGATCTGCTAGTGTAATCATGTTTGTGGTCCTGCTCTTCTTGTTTTTGTTTTTGTAGTATCGTTTGGATTTATCCAAGTATCTTTTCTTATAATGTCTTCTGGATCTTCTCTGCGTCTACAAGTGTTAATGCATGCAGGAGGTCCTTGATTTTTTGTTAACCTTTTTGCAAACTTGCGCCATTCTTTTGTATTCATAATATCTTCTAAGCGTTCGTAATCTTTTATATTACTTACTGCTAAAAGTTTTTTAAATGACGGATCGTTCAACGTATCAGGATCGTCGCAATAACAACAAGGAATTAATTCTCCTGTATTAGTAATTGACAAAGGAAAATCACCGTAAAAACACATTGGATCTAAAATTACTTTTTCTTCACTCATTTTGTTGACATCCTATATTTTGGGTTTTTTGGAATTAACGGATCATCGTCGTTGAGCCATCTCGAACTTTGTAAAAGATAAAAGTTAACACCTGCTTCTTTTGCTAATTCAATTGCCTGATCTATATGATCTTCATTGTAACTGAATATGATATATTGCCAAGTTGGTTTTCTTTTCAGATACTTTGTTGACTCTTTCATAATATCGTATAACTTTTTTCCGTCTTGGTTTACACGATAGATATGGCTTTCTTCTGGAAGGCCATCTATTGAAAATACCCAATGAGCATTTGGATTTGCTTCAAATGCTTCAATATACCATCTTTTAGGTTTTTGTGATGATCCGTTATGTATTTCACAGGAAACCTTGTCTCGACACATTTTTAAATACTCAATAAACTTAGGATGGTGTACTGGATCTGAGTATTGTCCTTCAAAGTCTATGTGATTCATAAAACGCAAAACTTTTTTAAAATTTTCCATACTAAGATCGTCGCCGGGTACTGTAAGCCCTTTATCCTTAAACAAGTATTGTCTAGGACATCTCGGACATTCTAACGAACAACGATGTGTAATATCTATATTAACCGATCTTCGTGCAAAAAACTTTTGAATAGATTTATTCATTGATAGTCACTCTTATGTTTTTGGGGAAACTAGGAAATCTCCAAAGCTCGTCAGGATCTCCGTTACGCAAAGGTTCCCATATATCTTTGTTTAACGTTTCGGCATGTAGTTGTCGATCTACTCCGACATTCTCATACCCAACTCCAACTAATAATTTAATATTACGGGTTGATTTTGTAATTTCTCTTACTTCATCTTGTTCATATGCTGAACAAACTCCTGTTCTATAACCTAGCAGTGCAGAAGTTAGTGTTAGTTGTCCAACTGATATGCCAATTGAAAAATTTCTTTGTTCTTCGTATGTCCGCATCGGCGAAGTACTACGATTTTTTTGCGCTCTTAAGTGAGTGCCTCCGCGGGCTTGACCGTCATCTTCTATATACACAAATAATGCATTTGCTAGTATCTGAGAGTTATGTATTGCCTTATCTTTTGCTATAAGTTTTCCATCTACTGCATACATTTCGTTAAGATGATCTCTATTACGCATAGTAAACTTTTTAGTAGTGTTGTATATACTTCTTATGATATCTTGATCTGTGTAAACTTTTAACTGATAGTGTGTTTCGTTTTGTTTCGATGGGCAGTTAGTCGCAGCATAAATTAGAGTTTGTAGATCGTCACTAGGAATTGACTTGGATAAGTCATAGTTTCTTTGAGCTCTTTGAGCTATATCAACTGCACTTTTTATTGTATCTTTCATCGAATACCTCTACTATTAATATTATTATACGCTCTAAAAAAGAGTTTGTCAAGAATTATGAACGAACAAAATTAACAATTCGATCATAGTCCGGCCGTAGATCGTTTTTAAGAACATGAGCCATTGTTGGATCTTCTTGCCTGTACAACTCTCCCTTACCAACAGTCATTAATATTAATGGAGGTTTTTTCAAGAAAGGTAGTTCTGTCCATGTCGACATGTTTTTTGAAAAACATCCTGTAAAAGATACATCAATATCATTTTCAAGGCACAATGCACTAAATGTATCACAAAATAGCCCCACTTCAAAAGCAGCTGAAGCATATAAATTATCAACTGCTTTAGGATCTGTTGCTTCGTACTTGTGTCCTCTTTTTATTAGGTATTGTTGAAATCTATTTGGCTTGTCTTCTAATCTTAATGTAGGAATGATTAAATAAGAACAATTTAGAATATTATGATAGTTAGGTAAATTTTCACTATAACGTTCGTTAAGAGGATCCGGAACGCCGTCGTGGTTACCTTCGTTTTGAGCTGCATTAAGATACACTGCTTCTTTATATTTCTGATGTTCAGGCTTATTACCTATAACATGGACCATATAAGGCATAAAATTATTTTTAGAAGGTGTTACACGCCAAGTTCTTTGTAAAAGACTGTTTATCAACGATTCTGGTATTTTGGCGTTTTTGTCATATCTTCTAACATATCTTCTTTTTTGTAGTATTTCGTCTATGCTCATAATTATCCCCTGTGTAGTACTTATGTTATTTCTCAATGTCTAATCCTAACTTCGATACTGTCGTTGGTATCTAGTAACTTTTCTGTAATTAAGTTACTACCACACATTTCCCAACATGTTCTAGGTGCAGAATTTGGACTGTTTACTATCATATCATAAAATTCTGTCCATTCCTTACTGTTAAATATGTCTTCTATGTCATTATTATTATTAATATGCAAATGCTCTTCAAAGAAATTACGCACCCATACTTCAGTTCTTTTTAAATTGTCGTCAAACCAACAACAAGGAGTGAAATATCCTTGAGATGATAAGCAAATTTGTTGTTCTGAATTGATACATTTTGGATCAAGTACACGCTTAGGACGAGAAAGAGGCTTTTTATTTCTCTTAGCCTGTTTTTCTAACCGCCTTTGATTTTTTGTTAATTTTCTTTCTTCTTTCCCCATTTTATATCCTTTGATCAACATTATACTTTGGATTTTTTGGTAAAAGATCTTTTGGAACATCTCTTGACGATATAATAACATCAACTTTTAAGTCATGTTCTTTTGCTTTCGTCATACACTCTTCAAGATAATTTTCATTAAAACTAAAAACAATTATCTGCCATACAGGATCTAATCCTAAATCTTTTGCTAAACACATCATTTTAAACAAATGCTCGCCGTCTTGGTTTATCCTATGCAGATGACTTAGATGCGGCGGACCGTCAATTCCAAATATCCATTCAGCCTTCGGATTTGCCTTGAATGCTCTTGTATACCAATCTTTTGAACGAGATGATGCAGCAGTTGCTACCTTGCACCACGTGTCTGTTTCATAACATATCTCTAATAATTCAATAAAATGTTTTCCGTATATTGGATCTGAAAGTTGTCCGCACCAATTAATTTTTCGAAAATATTTTATAATTTTTCTGAATTGGTCCGGTGTTAGATCATCTCCAGGTATTTTAGTTTTCCATCCATGCTTATTTAAATAAGATACACGCTTGCAAGAAGGACAGGCCAAAGTACAACGAGGAGTGTTTTCGATATTTAAAACTTTATTACGAAAGTTTCTATTTTTAAATTCTTCTTGCATATTATTCAACAAATTTTACTATTTCATGGTAATCTGGTTTTAAATCATCACCAGGTTTTCCGAACAGATGAAATTTTTCGATAGTTTCAGTTCGGTACCACTCTTTATAACCTACCGTCATCATTAAAAGAACTTTCCTTTCTACAAAAGGTATGTTTTTCCATCGAGAAACCTTACGAGGAAAATTAAGCGTATACGATGTATCAATACCTTTGTCTATACAAAGAGCTCTAAATGTATTGCTAAATATTCCACATTCTACAGAAATTGCCGGAACACTATCTTCAAGTCCTTCTTCAAAAAACGGATCATAATATATTCCTTTAGCCAACATTTCTTTTTGGAATTCATTAGGCTTAGTGTTTAAACGTAATGTAAAAATAAGCAAATGTGAACAAGTAAGTATATTTTTATAATTTTGTCCTTTACGGTTTCCCTTGTTTACATCTTCCTTTGGATTACTTTGATTTTGTTCGTCTTCATTAAATGAACACAAACGAAAAATCTCATCTTTGTATTCTTGATGTTTAGGACCTAAAACAAAAACACTGTATGGCATAACCTGATTTTTAGCAGGAGTTACCTTCCAAGTGCGTTGTAATAATTCATCAATAACGCTATCAGACGGTACTTTACTAGTATCGTACTTCATGACATGGCGATGTTTTTCTAAAATTTCATCTACTTGTCTATCTGGCATTTCTTTTCTCTTAATCGTATATTGACTCTTTTACTTTATTAATTACTGTATTAACTTCCTCATCTGTTAACCAAGCATGAATAGGCAAAGACAAAATAGTATCAGAAACTAATTTAGAATTAACACAGTCATCTTTTCGATAATTTGTGTTATCATACATTGAATTAGCCGACAACGGTCTTTCATAATGGATAGAAGCATTTAATGCTGTCTTAACACGTTTACGTGTATCTTTGTTTTTAAAACGTAGTGTATACTTGTGGTAATTATGATTTAACCCGTTAGTAGACTTTTGTGTATACACTGGTAGATCTTTAAATGCTTCATTATACTTGTAAGCAATTTTTTGTCGTTTTTCTTGATTAACTTCCATACTGCTTAATCTATGATTAATAATTTGTGCATTAAGTACGTACATACGGCTATTAAATCCTAATACATCAAATGTCTTATCCTTGCCATGACGTCTAATCATTTTTAGTTTTTTAGCAATTTCGTCATTGTCTGTCAGTACTACGCCGCCTCCGTTAATTCCAGCAATAACTTTATTACTATTAAAACTGTAAACGCTACAATCGCCGATAGTTCCTGCTGCAACTCCTTGTAGTGTACTACCTAAACTTTGTGCAGCATCTTCAATAAATAGAATACCTTTTTCCTTGCAAAAGTTTTGTATGTTTGTTGTATCAACCATATTACCAAACAAGTGTACATATACGATGGCTTTTGTTTTTTCGCTGTACATACGTTTGATACTTTCAAACGACATTTGATAAGAGTCTAGATCAATATCACAAAATACAGGTGTTGCACCTACCATGTCAACACAAGACGCAGACGAAATCCAAGAAAAGTCTGTTACTAATACTTCGTCGCCCGGGCCGATGCCATGTGCTAATAGAGCAAAATGTAATGCATCAGTAGCACTTGCTACACTAACGCAATGTTTACGTCCAATTTTTATTGCGAACAACCCTTCAAATTCTTCATTATTTTCATAATTCATTTGACTCATAAAATTATCAAATAATTCTAAGTAGGTTTCTTTATTTTCTTTGTATTCTCTATCCCATGCATCGTAAGATATCATTTTAGTTCCTCTTATGTTAAATTTTTAACTGCATTTAATATTTCAGTAACATCTGGCTCAGTTATATCACGCTTCCAGTAAACACTGCCACCGTCTTGTATAGTTTTGTCTCGCAAATAAATTACATCCTTATCAAAATACTTGCATTCTTGAAAAATCCTAGGTGCAGGATCGAATGTATCTTTTGTATAAACATATGTTTCAAACATACTCATTAGACTTTCTACCGGCACATAGATATTGTTATTATCTATATTAACATAGTCTGCTTTGTATGTCAATATACCATGATCAGGAAACTGATCTATTACCTTTTCAATAGTTGCATAATACTTGTCGTTTGTTCCTAAAAACAAATGTTTAAATTTTATGTTATTAACGTGCGGCTTGTATATGCTAAAATTGATTGTCTTTTCAAAATGCTTTCCGACACCATTAACATAAACTTCTGTATCACATAAGTCAACAATGTTTTTCGGTGCGTAAAACTCTAATGCCATTGGATATTCTAATGGATGATTTTCTGAATATACAGCAATGACTTTATCTGCAAAAACACGTCTTAGTGTGTCTTGTTGTTCTAATCTATAAGAGCGAAAATCTTTCCAAGACAGGGTCATCATACTACGACCCATAATTAATGTTACGTCATCCTCTTCTGGAATAAAATCATCAAAAATAATATTTTCACAATGAATATATTTTTGATCGATAGATTTAATATATTCTTCTTTAGGATAGTGTCTATGACATACTATAATAACTTTTGAATCTACGCCAATAGAGTTTAGATAAGAACAGTATTCATAACTGTAGTATAATAATCCGTCTACTGGTTTACTCGTAACTACAATATTAATTGTCATTCTATCAACCTACTATCAAGTGCTTCTGGATCGTCTTCTACAGCACCACTACACATCTGCTTACAAATTAGAGGAGCCTTTGTATTGTCATTTTCTAACATTTCAAAAAAATTAACCCAAACTTCAGAATTTAGAATATCTTCGATAGTATCAAAATTATCAATATGCATTTCAGGTGTGAAAAACTTGGAAAGCCAGGTATCATTCCATGATACATTTGTCCAGCAACAAGGAGTCATATGTCCGGTGATTGCATACCCTAAGTCTCTACCATGTAGACATTTAGGATTTATTTTTTTATTACTCCGTAGAGGCTTTCCGAGTCTTGCGCCGACTCGCTCTTCCTTCATTTCTTTTTCCATCTCTTAGTGTGTTAATAAACAAAATCGATACTCCATATTTTCTTGCCATCAATTTTGCTTTTTTAATTTGAGGTCTGTTGTAGTCAAAAATAAGATATTGCCAAATAACTTCTCTAACTTTTTTCTTTGCTTGCAACATGATATTAAAAAGTTTTACACCATCCTGGTTTATTCGATATTGATGACTTTGCTCAGGAAGGCCGTCAATTCCAAACCACCAACTTGCTTCCGGATTTGCAAGAAACGCTTCCTGATACCATCTTTCCGGCTTTTGAGATGCTGCTGTATGTACTTCTGCTCTAATCCGCTTTTTATGACACATCTTTAACATATCAATAAAATTTGGATTAAATATTGGATCAGAAAAAGTTCCACAAAAACTAATTCTGCCACCATTAGCAAAGTGATCGCTTATCTTATCAAATTGCGCCAACGTAACATCTTTGCCAGGAACACGCTTTCCTGCCTTTCTAAAAATAGTACGCTGACATGCAGGACATTCTAGTGCGCACCTAGTACTAATATCAATATTAAGTGCCTTTCCGGTATGTATTGACATGTTAGAAACGTTTAACTTTAATATCTCGGCGTTTTGGCGTATTAATTTTAATTTCGTGTGTCTCCGGAATTAGATGCATATTTCCATAATGATCTTGAATTGTTTCTCCAGCATGGTCTCTAATGTCAATAATTTTTACTCGGCGTTTTTCATCACCTTTATGATTAACAGGAACCCAATCTGGATCATCTGGGCTTTTCACAGTTATGTTATGACCATTTGATGCACCTAGCGCCAATTCGTAATCGTCTGACTCCCAACGAGGACGATTTCTATTTGCCACTCCAATTCCTAAACCGTAGTATAATTTTTGTCTACCGGCTTTAACTTCTTCATAGATACCTAATTTCTTTTCCCATTCATAGTTATAATCAGGTCCTAAGTCAACAATCTTATTAGGTCCAGTACGCAGTCCCATTTTGTTAGCAGCTCTCATAACTAGACCCATTGCCATTCCAACTTGAATAATTGAGTTTTCCCAACGAGATGCGCCGAAATGGTCTTGGTCGGTTCCATCGTTATTACAATTATACATTGTTGACGGTTGCTTACATACAAAAATCATATACATTGGTGCATTCATTTGAGAATTACGCCAACATGCAGGAGGATTTCTAGTGTGTGTACTTCCCCATGCATATTGATATAATCCTTCAATGCTTTTTCTTTCGGTGGAATAATAAACATCATAATATCCTTCATACTGCTTAGAAGGAACATTTTGAGCAGTCCACAACAAATAATCTACAGCATCTTTAGGAATCGGTACACTATGCATCCAGTTACGCTGACAACGTTGCATATTGCGCATTACTTCTTGTTCGTCGTCCCATCCATATAATACATGTTTTGTTCTTGTTTCAAAATCTGTAATACCAGCATGGATTTCATCTCTTTCTGTTATTACACTTCCACGCATTGCTCGCTTCAATAATTCGATTGCTGTACTACAACGACCTACAGCACCTGCTTCAATCCCTTCAGTTTGTGCAAATAGAGTATCAATCTCATCTAGCAAGTAATCATAAGCCTGAAATTCTACATGATAAGATTTAAGTTGTAGTTGTCCTCTATGGAAAAACATACGAGAAAGATGATCCATTGGAGCATAAGTGCCGTCGTTTAAACAATAAACCAATGTTTTGATCAAATGTCCTACATCTCTAGTACACTTGTCATATTCCTTTGTTCGTTCAGGATAGTTTGTTCTTACCCATTGTGTTGTCTTTTCAGCAAGTGATGCCTGATGAGCTGTTAAGGTCTTTGCTGCCAGTTCACAAGGTTTCATAGGCTCTATGGTCCTTGTTTTACCAATAATATCAGTCATTGTTGTTCTCCATATCAGTTCTATTTATAGTGTTGTTGTAGTGATCTTTAAGCCATTTGAAATCATTTATTAGCCCCAAATCATTCCTCCGAGAAAGGCCAAACTCCATACCAGCAAGAGCACCTCGAATCGCATATTCACCAAACTCTCGATCTCCTCCAGCAGTCGTCCATGTATTAAGTCTTTCATCTGTTTCTCCGGATTCTTGTCTAACAATAATTTTGCTGCTTAATTTAGCACACTCTCTAAATGCACTTTTCCATGTGTTAAACGGATCTGTGTTAAATGCTGTAATATTTGATATTTCTTCTATAACTTTAAATTTAGGACTTATGCTAGTTGCTAAATCAATTACAGTTCTATCCATAGATTTAGTAAGTTTAGTAGGAAGTAATTTTACTCCTCCGTAACCATACACAAGATCGTTAATAGGATTTTTAGCATGCCAAACGTGTACTGTATCAAGATCCCACTCGGTAGGTTTATAACTGAAGTCAAAATCTTCTAAAATTTCTGCATCACCATCGACTACCCAAAACATCTTTGTCCAACACATTTCAGCGGCTTTGATGTGTGCATGCTTAATACCCTTTACTCCATTAACTCGCTTTGCTAACGGAAATCTTGAACGCAGGCGATTCCAGTTATCTTCTGCATTTGGCTCTTTATACGATATAAACACTATTTCAAACATAGTATTATTGTACTGCCTATCTTCATATATGTCAAGCGAAAAATTACCAGTAAGTCAAAACTGTCATTATATACGCATATAAATATAATGCATGACACGAGTAGTTCAATGGTACGTAGATGATCTTCCTAATCCACACATAAATAGACATTTGTCTAATTATTTTCCATGGTTACGTTTAAAAAACCACAGTGTGCTTAATGTTATCAAGGAAATGGACACTTTTAAGGGAGAACGTGATATAGGTCGATACAGTTTTCGATCCGATCCCGTATGGCACACTTGGGAAAATTTTACTAACGAAACTGAAATAAAATTTATAACTAGAGATGAAAACTCTTATAGTGACAGAGACATCAACATATTCCCTATACGCATTGTTGCAGGAGACGATGAGGTTTTTACCCATCCGGATCTATGTCCGTTTAATCATTTGCCGGACAGAACTATGGAGTTTTTGCATGCTCATCCAGACTGTGCCATAGTATTTCACGATCCGCACGAAGCAAAGGCAATTAGTTCAAGAGACTTTGTCACAATTCCTAGTTTAATTGTAAAAAGAAAACAGTATAAATTTTCTAATAAATTTGTGTTTTTAGATTCGCGTGTTAGAAGTGATACAGTGTATAGTAATTCTGTATATTCAATTCCTGACTGGCTAGTACTTTTAGGAACAAGCCACTGGTTACAATTTGTAACACACACTATGGATCACAATCATATAGATGAGATTGTTCGATTGTCAAAGAGAACACCACTTTTTAAACAGGGAAGATTTTTGTGTTATTCAGGAAGATTTCGACCAGCAAGATGGCTGTACTTGAATAGACTGTTAGAAGAAATAAATCAAAATCACGTATGGTTAAAAGTTTCGAAACCAGACGACATAAAAGACCACATTGATGAAATAAACGAAATAATGACCTATCAACGAAATTACCAAATTAGATATGATAGGAAAAGTTATTATCACGAAGAAGATAGACAAAAAATAATAAGTTTATATGACAAACTTCCAATAAACACCTTTCCAGAACCTATCCAAGAAGATAATATAAATTATCATTTCTTAAAATATTTTTGGCTTCCTAACCCAACACACTATTCTAGAGCATTCATAGATATAAGTTGCGAAACGTATAACGAACGTGAAGGGCCATACCATAACGATTTATTCATAACGGAAAAAATTTGTAAGCCTTTGCTTGCTAGAAGGCCTTTTATTTGTAGTGCAAATCCAGGGTTTTATGAAGAACTTAAAAGATTAGGATTTATTACTTTTGATAGATGGTGGGATGAGAGTTTTTCAAAAGACGGTAATATAAAAATTCATATTAATAAAATTATAAATGTTATTAAAAAAATAGATTCTATGAATGATATAGAATGTAAAAAGATGTGGCACGAAATGCAAGAAGTGCTAGATCATAATCAACAATTAATTTTATATTATTCAAAACAGGCTCCAAGATTTTGGATAACCGAACTTAAAAAAGCAAGATTTAAAAAATTAATTTAAAAATCCACTTACTTGTAGTGTATACTTAGGAACTAATCCTGCATTTCCGCTTAAATGCAAGTGTTGGCTATCCCAAATAAATCCTTCGCCTTGATTCCAGTGCGTACTTGTTTGCCAGTCGAAATTTTCATCTTGATAATTAATTAAATGGCCAGGAGCCCATTCTTCTAAGTATACGTTTGCACGTACTTTTGTTCTAGTATCATTAGGATATTGTTTATTAATTTGAAAAAATGTATCTCTATGGAGTGTAATAACATTACCCGGTGGTTGTAAAATAGAGCTAACTGTAATTACTTCCATACCTAATCTTTCGCCAAGCAAAGAATAATCTATATCTCCATCATCAAACCATAACTGCTGTATACGTGTATTATCTTCGTGGTAACTTTTTGGAAAGCCGCCAACTTTTTGGTGTATATCTTCTTGTTCACGTACTTGATAACTAATGCAACTACCATAGTGCTTACTATAATCAGCATTTAAAAACACACTAAAATCATAGTCTAACTTAATCTTTTTTATCATAGTTGCTCCATATATATTCTAACTCCGGAAACGTTTTATGACTGTCTTGTTTCCGTATATAGTCTAGTTGACTAGTTTGTTTACAAAACTCTGTTAAATGGTCTTCGCTCAATTGTTCTCCCATCATATAACTTATAGAGTTATTTATAGTGTTAGTTACGCTGAATAAATTATCTGCATAATTTTCACTCAACCATTTTAAATGATCTTTGAATTTTTTCTCTGCTTCTAATTTTAAATGATGTGGCAATGCTTTTATATTGTAAAAAGATGGAGTATGTAATATATTTAAAAATAAATCATTAGGTCCTACCCATCCTTTTTCACACCAATCTTTGTGTAAATCAGTAATAGTTAAAATATTTAAAATTTGTACTGTCGGAGTTATGTTAAATCTAACATGTGGAACTTCTTTTTTAACACGTACTATGTTTTCTTCTATTTTTGACCAAACGGTATCGTGTCTTAAAATTTCAGCACGTTCTCCATATGTATCAACACTTATACTACAGTGTATATTTGTAAATTTTTTCCATAATTCTAATATGTCTTTATCTTTGTAATATAATTGCAGGAAATTAGTGTTATACCTAATAAAAGTATTATACAGTTTTAATTCTTCTAATCTTTTAAGTATACGATAATGTTCTTCCATTATCATTGGTTCGCCGCCGGCAAAATACAATTCTTGTACGTGCGGCAAATACTCGTCTAACCTAGACAACAACTTAGCAACATCATCTACTGCGTGTATAATTGCATGCTTACTATCGCTACCAATATAACGATGGTTATCAAATTCCTTACTTAAACGTTTAGCATCATTAAACCATTTACTGCTAGAAAAATGTCCACACATACGACAACGCATATTACATATATTACTAAATCTTATATCTAAATAAGTTGGTTTGCTATCTAAACTTGTACCGTCCGGATATGTTGTTTCTAAAAGACCTTTTACACTATCGTGATATTTTACAATACTTGCTTTTCGCAAACTCCAGTTACTACTTCGTTCTTTGTCATAGCAACCTTCACAAGTATTAAGAGGCAAGTCTTTTAACAAACGCCGCCTTGCCTTCTTCATTGCATTACCGTTCCATATTTCATCAAGTGGCTTTTCGTTTATATTACCCATTGATGTTCCGAACGGTGCCATGCAGCACGGTTGCACATCTCCTAACGTATTAACATGAAGATGATTCCATAACAAAGGACAATAGTGCTTTGTAGACTCGTAAATTTCTTGAGGTGATTTATCCCAATCCATTTGCTTCTTTCCATATATTTGTAAGATTTCCTAATCTTACTTTAGGATGTTTAAAAATATTGTCCTGTAATACTTTTAAAAGATTAGAATATTCTGGATGTGTATTTTTCCAAATACACTTTTGTTCATAAACATCTTTAGGCCACGTACCCCAGTCGGTAACAAGGCTAAACGTAATACTCGAAGCATTTGGAAACAAGTTATCAACTAAACGAACATAACGGCGCATTTCTTTGTAGTTATCTACTTGTACTACAAACTCATAAACCATATAAAAGTTTGGATTTTGTTCTACTTGTTTATCAAGAAATTTACAGTTTTCTAAAAGTAATTCCCAATCGCCGCCAACTCTAGTTTTGTTTTCGTAAGTTTCTTTTGTACCTGCATCAAAACTTATAGCACATCGTCTTAAATTAGAATGAATCTTAGATATACGATTCCAATTTTTAGGTGTAAACATTACTCCGTTAGTTTGTAAATTTACTTCTAAGTTTGGAAAATCTTTTCCATCAATTTTAGAAAGCATATCTCTGTAAATTTTACTAGCAAAAGGATCGCCACTACCAGTAACATTAATACTAAAATTTCTATCTGTTGGCGTAGAAAAAAGCATATCATATAACTTATCGTTTACTTCTTTGCGTCTTTCATATAGAGGACCTTCAGTATACAATAGTTTATCTACACGACAACTAGGACATTTTAAATTGCAACTCTCGTCATTTGAAAAATTTATACTAGTAGGTAATTCAGCAGTAGTAGTTTTTGGAGTATCTTCATTAACATTAGGTAATAAGTCAGCCACTATAGAAGGACAAAAGTCATGCTGACAATATTTCCAATCTCCTGTAAATACTTGGTTACGCAATTCTTTTGCACGTTCACCGTTCCACATTTCTTCTAAACTATCTGTTAAAACATTTCCAATAGGATACGGCAACCAACTAGGACAACATAGCCATGCTTTTCCAAACATGTCTACTTCTAACCAAGTAAACAACTTAGGACAGTATCTTCCTTTTAAGTCTTTTTTATTATCAGACATGCCCTTTGTTTCTTTGATCCAAATAGGACCAAACAAAGGATCTACAGTTCTACCATCAGAAAGTTTACTGTAGGGTCTTGAACTTTCGCTCATCCATTTGCACCTTCTTCGATGTCTATGAGCTTTGTTAAATCACGGGTAGGATTATTGTAAACTGTTTTAAAAAACTTACTCTGGTTAGGCAACAAAGGATTAGGATCAATAGGAATATCTAAATTATTAATTAGATCATTTCCTAATGCTTGTATTTGTATAAGCAGTCCATCTTCTTTCTCTTTTTCATGTTGCCACATATCATTCAAATATTCAAAATCACGAACATTAACGTAATCCCAGTCAGAACACATTGTCATAAACAAACCTTGTCTTGCACCATAAATCGCCCATAGTCCGTTTTCAACATCTGCACCTACCATTGTCCAAATGTATAACATGTGCAAGCAACGCCAGTGGGCTTTTCTTACAAACTCTTCTTTTTCTAATTTTTTTCCTCGATCAAGGGCTAACTTTACACCTTCTCGAAAACCAGCTCGCCATGCTTGAAGAGGAGTAGCATTATTATAAACATCACTAAAACAACTATTTTGTTGTATATAATGTGCGTCCCAACAAAAGTCTACTTGTGCTTGTTTATTAGCAGGATCTGCATTTTCATGTGTTCTCATTCGTCGAACATATTCTTTAGGCCAACATTTAATCCCACCGTTGCCGTATATTAATCCGTTAATTACATTTTGACCACACCAACTAATTACTGAATTTTGTAAAATATCATTTTCATCTAATTTAATTTCTTGGTCTAAAAATCCGTCTCTAATTCTGTTATCACCGTCGATGGTAATAAAATGATCAGTTTCGCTCATTTCAGCACAAGCCTTGTGTGCAGCATCTGAACCTTTTATTCCATGTACACGTTTTGCCCACGGAACTTTTGAACACAAATCTGCATAGTTTTTTTCTGCGTTAGGTTCATCGTAGGACAGATAGATGATATCATGATCAACTGGACGGAATGTATTCATTTAACTGCTATTTTCCTTTTATAAGAAGAAAAGAATTTATTTGTAAAAATACTTACTCCTTTTCGAAGTTGTTTCTTTGAAAGTTGATGTTGAAGTTCGAATGTATCGTTGCATAAGGTACTACTATCAAAATTTAACTTAGAATAGATTTTATAAGGATTATTTTTCTCGGTCAATACAAAAAACAAATGTTGTCTAGTTTTCTTAACGTGATCTTTTAAGTTTTCATCAAGTTCAAACTTAATACTTTTATCACCTAGTACCAAAGTTAAATCTGTTGTTCCGCTATTAGGTTTTACTTCTAAGACATTTACATTTGCAAAACTTTCTTGTTCGTTTTGCTTAATACTATAATTTTTATTTTTAAAATCGTAGTATGCTGAATATTTGTCTAACCCGTAAATTCCTTTAAGAATAGGTTCTACAGTAGAAGTGTCTGTTTCAAAAAATGTCATATCTCCTTCTTCTTTACGAGGAGAAATTTTATGGATCTTTAATGTTTCTTCATCAAAATAAACATAATGTTTATTAGATTGCTCGCTGTCAACCTTTAGACGTTTTATTAAGTCAAGTAAATCACTCATCTTCAGAACTCTCTAGTTTATCTATAATATTTGCATTATCCAAAAAATCTTTTTCCGTATAATGAAAGATACCTTCTTGTTTATAGTTTCCAACATACAACTCAAGATCGTTTGTAAAATAAGAATTAACAGTGTGTTGCCATGACGAACGAGGCTGACGCCAGTTTTGTGCGTAAGGTTTCATATGCACAAAAGTAGAAACATCAGAATTTTTATTTGTAACCTTGTCTTCAATGTCTGCTACTTGTATAGCCATAGCAATAGCGACATCCATACTTAGACTTTCTTGTTTCATATTAGGACACAACAGTTCTTGGAAACTGTCAAAATCTTTAACAACACATTCTAAAAAAGAAAAGAAGTTATGACTAAACGGAGTTCTTTTAAAATAGTATAATGCAGAATATATGTTAGGCAATTTATTCTTTTCAAAAATTTCTCTGTAATAGAGAGAAGTTAATTTTTCATTTCGATAAGTTACTGGACTAGTTGTAAAAAATAAATCATAATTAGAATAAAAATCCCATAAATGATCAATGTTACGCATAACTAACATATCAGTATCCATAACAATAGTTTCTTTATACGGTGTTTGATAAAAGACTTTCCATCTGTTTTCAATTTTCCAAGTCTTGCCGTCTGCCATGTCTCCCCAACTAATTGGTAACACTTGATCAAAATATTCTCGCTGATTTGGAGTAACATAATCATCTGTAATTATAGAAACATTTACGTTGTTATGTTTCTTTAAACTCATGGCTAGAGCTGTTGCTTGTTCTACATAATCATGCTCTCCATTGTTTTGAGCTACTAATACAATTCCTCTATCCAATTTCTCTCTCCAAACTTGCTTTATTTAAAACGTGTACATTTAGTCCGGTAGAAGATAACATTGTGTATTCGCCTAAGTGATCTTTTTTTCCTACTAAAAATGTTAGTTTATCATCTTTAATATTTTCAAGAAAATCTTGATCTTTAGTATAATACATCTTGCCCGGCAATTGAGCAACATAATTTCCATTTGACAACATACTGTTTAGTGTGTGTATTGCAATACTAAATGCATAATCGTTTCTAAAATTAGGACTGTTCATATTATATAGATTATTATAGTAAAACCAATTTTCTCTAATATGGGTTACTAGCTCAAACAAACGTTCGGCCTTTTCGCTTTTTCTAAAATATATAACAGTAGCCCAGTAAAAGTCAATACTTGCATCTGCACAACGATTAAATTCTTTTACTTCTTGATGTCCAAGATATTGCGATTTTTTATACATCATAATATCATTTACACTTCCAAAACAATTATCTAAATTATTATTTGAAAAAATGTAATCTGTATCAAGAAGAATAGTTTCATCGTATGGTGTCAGTTCATATGCCTGGTCTCTGCCAGCATTTTTCCATTGAACTGTTTTTTTCGAAAGTGCTCCGTCAAAAATAATTCTATTATTAGCATGTAAGCCAGAAATCTTTTTTGCATTAATAATATGATCAAACACTTTATGATCATAATTCTTTTTCAAATAAGACTTGCTGTTTGTAATAATAGATACTGACGCACCTTTGCAGTATTGTTTTATTCTTTCTGCACAATGTACTGCTTGTTTTAAGTAATCGTTTGCACTATTGTTGTGTGCAATTAACAAATATCCTTTAGTCATAATCCACCAATTTTTCTACAGATCTCTTAGTTTTTAAGTTAGTAATTTTTGTAAAAAAGTTATTACTTGACTCAAAATACAAACTAAGGATATCATCGTAAAAAGATTGTAGATCGTCAACTTGAATTGGATTATCGTTATCATCGATTAATACTGCTGATGTTTGTTTTTTTAGAATAAGATCTACAAAAGACAACAGCGTTTTATCAATAGTAAACTGCCCACCGGCATGATAAAAAACTAAACTGTCAAAGTATTTTTCTTTAAGAAGACGTCTCTGATCTTCAAAAGTTCTTGTGTAGTTAGCGAACTGTAACGCCTTGGAAAGTTTTTCGTCCATTTGTCACTCCTTTTAGTCTCTTTAGTATATACTAAGTTAAAAATTCTGTCAACCAGAATTTTATAGACCGGCTGTTGTTGCACCAACTGGTAGTGCAGCCGTAGGAATAACAACTGAATCGTATACTGTTCCGTTAATTGTAACAGAACCGTCCGGTTGTAGTAATTCAATAGTGCTGTAAAAATCACCAAAAACTGGTTCATCAATACCCCATGTTGTATTGTTAGGAGCATTATCGTTAAATTCAACTTTGAATCTAATTTGTGTTGTGCTTACGTTTTGAGCATAAATTCTATAATCGTTTCTGGCATACGTTGCGCCGCCTGCCTTTGTATAGCAAAGTGTGTATGTTGTACCAATATTAAAATTACCTTTAGCAGTGCCGCTACCAACAGAATTGTTATTAATAGTTTCATAGGCTTTAAAACTGTTAACACCCATAGTAGACATTTGGTTCTGCCAATCAACTGTCTTTGCTTGCGCTCCTGAGTATACAACTCTAGCACTAAATCTTACCTGTCCGCCTGCATTAAAAAATTCTCGTCTACGCTGTGCAGAAGTAAACGTACAAGTAAAAATATGGTTAATTGTGCCATTCCAGTTGCCGCTAACTGAATTTAGTCTAGAACTTTCAATTTGTGTGCCGCCACTATCTTGTAGATCAACAACTTGTGCTTGTCCAACAGTGTCAATTTCAAATCGATCAGTTTCAATGTCTGACGCTAGTGTTTCCAAACCTTGCATGTATGCAAGTTCAACTTTATCTGTAGCACTAAGATTTGTATCATAATCACCAACAACAAATGGATCAACAGTTAAGGAACCGGTTCCTATTTGATGGGCTCGTAATCTTATCAAGTCAATGTATAGATCTTCGTATTGCTGGGCTGTAACTTTGTCTGTAAGTGCTAAATTTGTGTCATAATCACCTGTTACAGCAGTGGTGTTAAACGTCTGGCCATAGCCATAATCTGGTGTTGCCGTAACGGAAGACCCTAGAACCTTGTTTGTTAGGGCTCTAAGAGTGTTATAACGGGCTGCCGTAATTGGTGTAGTTGTAGCCATAAATCACTTCTCCATGATATTTATTTGTATATAATAACACAAAGGATACAAAAGAGCAAGAAGAAATTTACGCTAATGTGTGTTCATTGTAATAACTAGGTGCAGGAACCTCTACATAACTACCAATTGCTCGGTAATGTTGTACTGTACTTTCAAGTCTTCCATCTACATTGTTGTCAATAGCAGGATCTGTTACTACGTCATTAAACTCAATACGGAAAATAATTCTATTATTAGTATCTATTCTTGCTTTAATAGTATATAGGTTACCAGCATAGATACCGCTGTATGTGCCAGCTCCTACCTTTTGATAAATTATTTGTAGAGAACCGTTTAGATCGTAATTTCCGATAGCCGAACCTGAACCATCACCTGTTGAAATTGTTGAATCATAGTTGAACACAACTGTTCCAATTTCAGAACAAAGTGCAGCCCAGTCTAATCCTTTTGCTGTTGAAGCAAGTGTGTTAGATGCATTAAATCTTATTTGACCGCCTGTGTTAAAAAAATGTCTTCTAGCGTCTTCGTCAACAAATGTTACAGCAACTTCGTGATAAATTAAACCGTTCCAGTTTGCTGTTCTAACGCTATTAATTGCAGGCTCAACTGTTGCTTGACTTGTATGAACTATAAACTTGTCTGTTTCAATAGATGACATTAAGTCTTCAAAATCAGCAACGCCTTTTTTAGTTCCGTCCGGATCTGCTGTTTCGTTACCGTCATCGTCGACAAAGAAACTAGTATCTTCTGCAACTACGTTTAAATTTTGGATTACTTCTGCGATACTGATATCATTTGGTCCAACTTGGTGAACCCTTGCTTTTAACATATCAGTATAGATGTTATTTAGGTCTGATGCTTCGACAACATCGCTTCCGTCACTAGTAACATTTGCACTTGCAACTGTCTGTCCGTACCCATTTTGTCCGGCGCCATTACCTAAAATAAGCTCAATTCTTGATTGCAGGTTGTTAAACCTTGCTGAGTCTATGATAGCCATTTTACTTCCTTATGAGTGTTTATTATATACGTACTTATTTATACCTTGAGTACACACTCGATTAATTTTTCTTCTGGCTTGTCACTGGCCTCTAGTGCAATACCTACAATCGATCCTCCATTGATTGCTGTGCTGGCGCAGCCGTCTGCATCTACATACACTGCTTCGCCTTTGTTTACTGTACCTTTTACTCTTACAGGAACACGCCCTTTAAGTGCTATTGCTTGACCTTCGGCTTCTGAGTTCATTAAATAAGCCGGTTTGTCACTAATGACACCAATTGCATGGCTTCCTACTCCAGCACTTTCTGTTTCGTGTTCGCCATGTTCGCAAACAGCCATTACAGTACCAACTGGATATTCTTCATCTGTTGTGTATTTTTCTGCTAAGTCAGCATAACGTGCTTGAGTAGCAGTACCTTGGAATAGGTTTGCTGCTAGGTTACCTGTCGCATCACGTACAGCAACAGTATTATTAGATGCACTTACACTTGCAGAACGGAAATCTGTACCTACACGCAAGGTTGCTGCTTTAGTTGCTTCACCTACAAAACTATAAGCATACATATCTCTAAACGCTGTTCCGCTTGCACCTATGTCAAATGCATTATCGCTTGCAGCCTTAATACCTGTTGCATCAATAGTAAGAGCATGTGTTATTGCACCTGCGCCGTTGGTTGCTTTTAATTTAATAATACTGTTTGTTCCAGTAACATTTTGGATTACCGCATCATCGCCATCTTCGATTTTAATATGTAAATCTTGATCGTCACCAATTAATATACCAGCATCTGGAAATTCAACTGCTGAACTAAATGAAGGTGAACTAGATGTTAAGTAATTTGCTGCTGAAATGCCGCCTAGTTTATCAGCATTAGATGCTGTACCCCAGTAGTAAAAATCTTTTCCTGCTTCGCCTGCACTGTTTGTAACACCGTTATCTGCTGCCTTAGTCCACTTTAAGGTAGTACCTTTTTTGATTCTATCAAAACCTTGGCTTCTTACTGAAACTGACAGCGCATGTGTAGTACTTAGATCAAATTCATCGGGGCTAATAATGAAAATTATCGAGTCTTCAATTGTTGCTGCAATAATAATATGGGTAGCATCTGCGTTATCTCTAACTTCCAGGCTTTGCATTTGGGTAATACCTTCGCCTGCGTTTTGCGGGCCAATTAGTACCCAACCGCTTGCACCTAGTGCATACAACTGCTCATTTACAGAATCCCACCATAAATCACCAATTGCTAATCCAGTTGGTTCAGTTTCTGAAACCTCTGCACCACCGATAGTGCGCCATTGCACCCCATCATAAAATCTCATCTTGCTAGTTCCGCTATCAAACCAAACTTGACCACTCAGTGGTCTTGGTGGTTGATTAGCGCCGCTAAAATTTTCTAGCAAGTATAAAAAGTTTTCGTTTTGTATCTCACCGTAACCAGCATAGTTTTTACCGATAAATTTAAGATCAGTTGTCTGATCAATTGTTCCATCTTCAACTATGGTTAACAGTGTGTTGTTGTATCTGTCAATTTGATATGCCATTTGTGCTTAACCCCTAGTGTTACAGTATTATTTATCCTTATCACGTATACAGTACTGTTGTATCATGTTCCCATGCTGTCCCGTTTGATGTGAATGTCATTGTATATCTATTAGGTGCTAGTGTAACTGCACCTGTAATTGAATCAAAAGTAAAATCTTGTACAACTGATTCGTTTTGTGTTCCGTTGCTGTCAACATCAATTCTACTGTAGTTAATAGCAGAGTTAATATCGCCAGCAGCCAAAGTTGCTGATGCTCCAGCATATGAAGTAGTATGTATCTTTGCTACTTTTCCGGTATTTTCCGTTGCTGCTGGATACAAAGAATTTAAAATATCTCTAACATCATTGATAGGTCCATCTCCTACTCCAACAACATTTGGAGAACTTAATCCTGTAATATCTAACGAAAATACGATAGTTTCTGTAGCAACAACATTGTCTACATAATATTTCGTAGCAGCGTCTTGATTCGCTGTTGGATCAGCAAGTCCGGTAATTTTTCGACTATCTTGGATTGCAATGTTGCCGCCAGCAGTAATATTCAATCCTGTTGACGAAGTTAGTGCTAACGGACTTAATGCTGTTACACTATTTGTTATAGTAGCACCATTTATGTTTATGTCGTCGATATTAAGATATTCTAGTGTTGAACTAATTCTTACTACATCTGTTATATCGGTAATATTTGTCAAACTAGTATTTGTTAGTTTATCTTGACCACCGATTTGATATGTTTTAGTATTGTCTGATAAATCTATATGGACATTTGATTGCCATGCATCTTCTGTATCAGACCATGTCCATGTTTTTGTTCCTACATCATTCGTATCTAATGTTATACCTGCGCCGTCTGCATCAACACCATCAAGCACTGTACCGTCGGCTGTTTTTGCTAATTCGATGTTCTTGTCTTCTACACGCAAAGTAGCAACATCAAGACTTGTTGCATCGCCTTCAATTAATAAGTCTCCAGTAACACGCAAGTCACCTTCAACATCTAATGTATATTGAGGGAGTCTACCAACATTAAAAATACCTACACGCCCTGTACTTGCGTCAATATACAATGCATCAACTGTAATACTACCATATAGAGATGATGCAACACGCAAACTTATATCGTTGTCGTTAAGTTGGTTTTCTATATAAAAACGAGGTCCAACAATCTTTTGTACGTTTGCTTGGGAAGCACCAATTGTTAAACCACCATTGTTAAGTATCTTTAATGTACCAACTGTTTCACCATTTGCATCCGATGGTAGAAAGGAGTCAGCAGTTCTTACTACGCCTGTTTCAGAAACAAGTGCGTTTGAAGAACTTGCTATGCCTCTAAATTTAAAATTCTCAGTATCAATAATATTGTAACCAGTATAAATTCTACCGTCTGGATTACTGTCTGTAACTAATCCTAAAATTCGTTGAGAATAAATTGGTGTAAAATCTAAGTAACTAATTACAGCAACAAGATTATTTGCTATAAATAATTTAACAATACTACGCGAACGACTTTGCTCGTCAAGTAGACTATCTATTTCAAAACCGCTTTTTTGCTGGCCTGTTGTGTATTGCGGGCCGACTAAGAAAAGATCTTCACCATCAAAAGCATATAGTTGGTTATCATTTGGATTTATCCAAAGATCTCCCGCAACCAATGTAGGCGAATCAGTTTGTACAAAAGGTCCACCTGAGGCTTTCCATTGTTCTCCATCATAAACTTTTAAACGTTGTTCAGCAGTATCCCACCAAAGTTGGCCTGAAAGAGGATTAGTTGGAGCCGCTGTGTTTGAAAAATTTTCTAAAAGTTTAATAAAATTTTCATTAAAATATTCACCGTACCCGGAATAATTTCTACCAACCAAAACTAAATTTGTAGAGTTAGTATCTATCTGGCCATCTACCAGTTCAGTTAACAAGTCTCCGTTTGTTTTGTTTAATTGATAGCTCACATCACTCTCCAGTATAAATTATATAATTCAATGCCAAATAAGGAGGCATAATTCCTAACGGATCACCTAAACTTCCAGTAGTTTTGATACCACCACTTGATGCAAAACCTTGTGTGCCGCCTGCTCCTGGTTCAATAGTTAACGGAACAGCATCATCATCAAGTACTCCTCCAGAACCAACACGCATTGCATAGTATTGTGTCCCAGAATCGCCTTCCATGTCATGTTCGTGTTCTGGCAAGTTATTAGTATTAATTGGTTGTTCTTCTGTTCCAGCGTTACCACCGATTGCATCAGCAGCAATGTTTGTTACTCTATTAGCACTTGGGCCGCCCATATTGTCAAGTCCTAGTGGGAATCTTCCTCTCAGGTCAGGCAATGCAAAAGTATTAACACCAGCGTCAGAAAGCAAACTTGCATCTTTAAAATTGTACAGGATTACATTAAACAAAGTAGTGTAATCTGATTTTTTAACTTCGGCACCATCACAGATAAGCCAACCATCGGGTGCTTCTTCTCCACCAAACGGTACAATCGTTCCTGCAGGAACTAGCGGAATAGTTTTTAAGAAATTACGCTTTGTAATCCTGTAGACACCCGTATCACCTGTTGTTTTGTTTAATAATAGTTCGTCTGCGTTTCCTGCATCATAAGTAACCTCTTTGTTACTAATAAAACTGTTAGCAATACGCAAACTAAATGTTTTTGTCGAACCGCCGGTTTGACCATCAAACTCAAAACTTACATTATCTACATCACCTGTTGCTGCAAATGTTGTAGCACTGGCAAGTTTATCTGCACTACCTGCTCTGCCAGAAACTGTACCGCTTACGTTACCTTGTATGTTTCCAATGAAGGTATTAGCATATATTTGATCGAACTTATTACTAGCAGTACCAATATTTCTAGATGAGTTTGCATCTGGTGCTAGGTTAGCAATAGTCGTTGCACCTTCTACATATAAATTTCCGCCTATATGTACATCTCTTGCAACACCGACACCACCTTTTGTTCTTATCGAACCTGTGCTAATATTTGATGATTGCACAGTACTTTCAACTTGTATAAATCCGCTATCCGGAACTCCTGTTTCTGGAGTTATTTTAATGTTGCCGGAAATTTCTAATTTTTCTTCAGGAGCACCTGTATTAATACCCACGTTTCCTGCTGAGTCGAGTCTTAAAACTGTTGGTATTAAGTCTCCATTTCTTAAACGGAAGTCAATATTAGATCCCGAAACATTGTGCTGTATTACACCTGCTTCACCACTAATAAACATACTAAGTTGTCCACCTGAACCAACTTGTATACCTTCGTTATTTTTAACTTTTAAATCAAAGTTTGTTGTTGAACTTGCATTGCCTCTCAAGAAGTTTGATGCTGCAACTGCTTCTCCACCGATAATTAAACTTTCTGCTTTTTCAGCGGTGCCCCAATATTTTAATATTTCTGTACCTACAAGTGCTTCAGTACTTAAATTTAAACCAGCGTTAAGTCCTGCTCTAAATCCAGGAATAGTAGTTTTTGGAACAAAGGCCTGACTACTAAAAATTGCTGCTATTTGATCTTCAATTTTTACAGTTAGTATGTTATATGCTACGTCATCGTCGCCCAAAATGTTGTCTGCAGAAGTACCAGTAAGCAAACCATCACTAAATTCAGGACCAATAAGAATCCAGTTTGATCCTGTAAACAAATATAACTGTTGAGTATCAGTATTAGCCCATAAATCTCCTGGGTTAGAATTTGCTACTTCAGGTGCAGATGCTGCTTTTTTCAAGCCGCCGGCTGTTACCCAGTTAGTTCCGTCATAAATTTTAAGTTGGTCAACACCGTCGGAATTGTCATACCATAATTGCCCTTCGACAGGACTATTAGGTGCAGACGAGTTAGCAAAGTTTTCTAGTAAATGCAAAAAGTTTTCATTAATTGCTTGACCGTAAGATGTTGTTGTTCGCCCAGGAAATGCCAAAGAAGTTGACTGGTTGATTGTGCCGTCTTCAATTGTTATTGCACCTTTGTTTACAGAGTCAGTATAGTTTATTTCGTATGCCATATCTTAATCCTTACCCTGTTAAGCTCTGTACTCGTACTGTATAATCAATTTGGATTAGACGGTTAAGTGATTTTTGAACTGGATGGAAAATAACGTGTGTAAGCAATCTGCCAGTGCCGCTGGATGAGTAACTTCTTAAGCCTAGCTCGTCAAATACATATGCATCGTCTGCATTACTTGCAGTATCAAATGCTTGTTGTCCATTTGGTTCACCATAGTCGAGCAAACAACTTACAACTATATCTGTATAGTTAGTTCCGCTCAAATGGCGTATTTCAATTTTGTTACGTGCAGGATCTGTATTGTTTACATTCCTATCGTCTACAATTTTTGAATATGTTTCGTTGTACAAACTTGCGTTTGTTCCGGTTGAGTTTGGTGTAAGGTATGTAATAATCCCTGTAGGATCAACACTAGTGCCGCCGTTTCCAAAGCTCATAGTGGTTATATATCCTTGCCCTTCGTTACCTAAACTTTCGGCCATTGCAATACTCATATTCTCGTAGTGAATTGCATTGCGCTTGTTTATTAGCACTTCTTGGGTTTCGGGGTCAAAGATCTTAATATGTCCTTGCACCAAAAAATTGTTTGTGTCTTGCATGTTACTCATCACTTTTCCTATACTGTATTTATTCTGGTAACTCACTTGTGCCTGCACGTAAGAATCTTGCAATGGCATTATCTGTCAATGCTAATTGTTGTCCTATAGGGCTCCAAATTTCACCTATCTTTTTAACTATCATAACCTGTTCACCGTCAACAGGAATACTGTTTACAGTAATTATGTTGTCTGTTACACTAAATTCTGCACTAACGGTTGTATCGCCTTCTGGACTATCCATCGCTAGTACAGGGTCAAATACTTCTATAGAAGTTTTGCGCAATCTTCTACCGCCTACAAATACTTCTACTTCATTTATACTTCCAATATCAAATCCAGGTTCAAAATCTGATGTTACTCCGTCAGCAATAAATTCTTTACTATACGTAATGTCTTGATATGGCACAGTTTTGCTCGAATTCTGGTCATAAACTTTTGATCCAGTAGCATGTATATTTTTAACGCCAGTACCAAGTGTTCCTCTACGCAATTGACGTAGTGTGTTTTCTTCTTTAACAAAGTATTCAATACGTTCGCCATTAATCCAAATAATACCAGGTAGATTGAGTCCTTTGTTTGGTTCAGCAAGAACTGCACCGTTAGTAACTTCAATACGCAAATCAGAATAATTAAGTGGTTGACGAAGTGTTACTTCAGCCTTATCTAAACGCTTATAGTGTGTTCTGTTAAGCATATCTTTAAACTGTCTATATGCAAATTTTTCGGTTGCAACAGGAGCAGAGAAATGCAGCAAATCTATAACATCGTTATTAGCAGGAATTTCAGTTAGTCTAACTTGGCTTCTATCATCTGTTACATAGTAATCAACGCTAGGAGTTAGTAACTCTCCGTTCTTGCTAACCCATACATATTGTGCATCTACTGCAATATCTCTTAATGAAATAATACCTGATTTTAGTAGTCTATATGTTGTCAGTTCACTTGCAACACTAACTGACGATCTGTTTACTACATTGTAATTAACTCTTTCTAACCCAAGTATATCATGGTTACTAAATTGATAAATTTCTATTTTTGCTCCAAGACTTGGTATTGTACTTAAATGCAACGTACCCGGAGTGTCGATCCAAACACTATCACCGTTAAGGTAACCAAACGCATAGTCACCTCTGGCTACTGCAAATATTTCAACCGTATCTCCTGGAACACCAGTATCATCTGTTAACAATATAGAAGTGTTTGCAACGTCATAACGCCATTGAGATGGAACTGCGATTTCTTCACCATTTAGATAAACTTTAAGTTCTTCTACATCTAAGTCGCCTGCAGGATATTGGAAATCTTCAAAACTATATGTACGTTGATTATTTTCTGGAATTGTAAACTTAGCATTATATCCTGGTTTAAGAATTTGGTTATCTACTTTAACTATTATTCTATGTTCCAATGGTATTTCATAAAACGGAACATCAGTTAGTGTATACTGAGATATAAGCCCGTCACCTTCAAAATTACTAACAATAACTCGGCTGTAATTAGTTTCTTCACTGTTAGAAAGAACAGCGTAATGTACAACACTACCTTCATTAATTACTTCCGAAGTTCTAATACCAACTTTTGGATTGGTTAAATCATATCCCCATTCATTGCTATTAAACACAACTACTTCAACTGCTTCACCGTTGACAGTGGCGCTTGCTTGTACACCGGTTCTCCAATCAACAGTAGTAATAATTTCAGTTGTCGATCCGTCGGCTATTGTTTTACCATAGTCTAATAAATCATCATATCCTGCGGCTTGACTAATAATACTAAGTTCTTGGTTTGCTGCTGGTGCTGCATTAAACGTAAGAACGTTTGTTGTCCAATCAATTGTATATTCGGTATCAGCAATTTTTATATCATTTACCTTAACCCATACTGCTTCGTTAGTAGAAGGAATTACACCTAAATCAAATTCAGTTTTTAATCCATCTGTTGTATAGTTTTGGCTATGTATAACCCCATTTCCGTCACCTGCTCTAGTATAGACTTTTATATCTAATGAATCAGTTATTAATCCGGGAACAAGTTCTTCTGGTCCTGCATGTGTTATAGGATTAACAAATCCGTCACCATCAACAATAATATCTTCTGCATTAACTCCTTTTGCAGTTGCATAAGGTAAGTCTCCGCCTTGAAGTTGTGTATCATAACTTGTTGGATCAGGTGTTATTGACCCATCACTGGTAGTTTTTCTTACAATAATAGTTTCGCCATCATCAAAACTTACACCCAATGTATCAAGATCGATTATAGTTTGTACGCCGTCACCGACTAAACTATTCATAATAGCATTTTCATTTACTTGCTGAGCAGTCCCATAGTTAGGATCATCTATTCTAGTTAAATCAACAGATCCTGAAGTTCCTTTATAAACATTATAAGTAACACCATTTTCTAGTGGTTGTGTTAGTTGAATGAAAATTGTACTGCCGTCTGCAACAAATACTTCATCTTCGTATGTATTATCAAAGACATCCCAAGTATCTGTAAACCAACCTTGTGTATCCCAACCTGCTGCGCCTTCAAATCCAAATGATTTAACTTCAACGCCACCGTAATCGATACCTTTCATTAACTGAGAAAAACTCTTACCTAGCATACCTACAGTCGGCTCATAGAAATGATGAATTCTATCCTGTGCTGAAAGCATATCGATTGGCTTATAATATCTAACTTCAATTGCTGCACCTGTGGCAGGAATTTTTGCAAAAGTTATTCGACCATTTTGTCTTGAATAACTTTTCTCAGTATTATCAATGTTTTCGTAAGTATATGTACTACGTAACATTTCTTTGCCATCTATATAAACTTTGACTTTTTTATTATCTAAGTCCATAGGCCATTCAAGATCAAATTTTGCTTGAACATTATTGCCAGTAAATGTTTGTACTTCTTGTAATTCTTGGATATAAACTTCGCCGGAATATCTATCAAACTTAACTCTAATATGAGGAGTTCTAACTGGACTATAACCAAGTATAGCACTCATTCTAGCAGGTGTACTACCAGTTGATTGTGATCCGGTAATTTCAACAATTGGTCTTGTTAAGTACCCTTTACCTGGATTTGTAATTTTAACACTAGTAATTTTACCATATCCGATGTAAGCAACAGCAGTTGCTTGTTCTTCGCAGTCGCCAATAATTTCTATTTTTGGTGTTAGAGTATATCCAGAACCGCCATCTTTTATTTGAATTTCTTTTAATTGGTATCCAACATTTTCAATAAAATGTTTTCGTGGATAAGAATTAAAATCTCCGTCTGGGTCGTCTATAACTCCATCTGTTATAACAGATCTATTAGGAATAATAGATCCGTCTGCCAAACTATAATATGGTGGTAAATCAAAATCTGTTACACTTGTATTAGTAGGTTCTACCTTACTATACACATCCACATATTCTCTAATCTTAGTTTTGTAAGGCTTAACTTCTTTTAGATAATCTTCAAAACTTTTTAAATTATCGCTGTTAAATGTAACATCATTTCTTAATTCGCTTACATTATATTTTGCTTTTACAAAACTTGTTTTAAATATCCAATCAATACCCTTTTGTTCAGCAATCGCATAGCGAACACCTACAAAGAACAATCCGTTGTATTCAGATTTTAGATCCCCAACTAACAAGTCATCTCTAAATGCTGCAAAAATAATTCGTAATTCAGTTACTGGGTTATTGTCGTAAAAATAACTGTCGAAACTTCTGTTACTATAACCCACAGGATTTACTTCGTAATTATACAAAGTTTCTTTGAATTGAATAGTTCCATTTTGTCTACCTACAACTTTATAATTTTGTGTATAATCTTCAGTATCAAAATTAGCAACCTTTTCTAAAAGAACCCAACCGCCTGAGCCAACAGACTCAACTTTGACAATATCTCCAGTTCTATCTGATATTGTCGGAAGTATGTAAGTTCCAGGAACTGTGTAATTGATTGTTGTAAACTGGTTATAACCGTCTGCATACCAGTCTACATAATCCCAATAATTAGTTACATCGTAATCTTGTATGCTTCGAATAAACCAAGAAGTACCATTCCAACTGTATATTGCCCATTTACCGTATAGTGTTTCGTTTGTTTGTACTAATACACTAAATGGACGTACTATCAATTTGGTATTTTCTAAATACCCTGTGCCGCTATTGCCAATAATAACATTGGTAATTTGTCCTAGAGAATTTATTTCAAAGTCAATAATTGCGCCAGATCCAGGACCTTCTAAGTTATATGAAGGTGCAACTTTATAGCCACGTCCTGGATTAATAATGTTTGTACTAATAATACGTCCATTACTAATAATTAATTCAATTTCTGCTTGTGTAATTTTGTTAGTGCTTACAAATCTTAAATCATCATATGTTGCAATACTTAGATCAAATTCGCCTGAAACGCTTGAAGGCAAAGGCTCTTTTCTTTGAAGTTCGCTTAAATCGTATGTATCAATTAATAACTGTTCGCCTAATACAATGTTAGCTCGTTCAATAGTTTGTTTTAATGCTTCAAATCTATTCTGAAACATGCTTTGTCTAGGAACATTTTGAATTCCGTATCTCTTATTTGACGGAACATTAATATCAGGTACTGGTCTGTTGTTTAAATCAAACCCAATTAAACTGTCATACCACTTTCTTTCAATAGTTGGATGCAGAACACTTGATTCTAGACCTTCACTTAAAATTTGGTATTCTTTGTGCTGGTTTATATTTTGTGTTTCATCTTCTTTGTATCTAATTTGTAGTACAACATCATCGCCTTGGATTAAATCATTACAATTATTAAGAATAAATGTATTTTCTGAAATAAGCGAAGCATATCTATATCCTTGTAATCTAGGATTTTCGATTAATCTTGCAATGTCAATAGTATTAAGTTTTCTTTTAGGCTTATGAGTTGTAGGTTTCGTTCTTTTGCCTTGCACCCAGAAATAATATTTTGCACGGAAATTTTGGGCAAGTTTATCGTATTCTAATTGAGTGGTATATCTTGTATTGCCATATAATGACTGACCGCTTATTCCTTTTTTCAAACCTTCATCTGTATCAGCAAGCTCATCCCATCCAGATGGAACAAATTCACTTTCTACCCATTCAAAAATATCAATGTTAGATCCAACTATTAAATTATTCCAATCTTTCTTTTGAGAGTTAACTGATCCCTTATAAGGATAAGCAAATCTAGCAGTGTTTGTTGCCCACCATATTTCGCCAACGTGTTCATTTCCCCAGAATCTTGCAGGATCAACTAAAAAGTCGTTTGTAAGTCCTGTATTGTATACTGCTGGGTCAAATCCTGCCTTATAGTCAATTTCTTGTTCAGCAACACCTGCTATTTTTCCTTGTAGAGGATCAATATAATCTAGTCTGCTAATGAGTTCATTTTTACGTTTGTTGTATAACATTAAGCCACTAATCTTATCAACATCTACAGGTAATATTTGTTGATCGATTGACGACCAAGCAGTATAACCAGCATTTTTTCTAAAATCAATAACTTGTCCTACAGATTTTTCGTTAGTTTGACGTGGTATGCCAGCATATATATGGTTGCCGTAACTAAACAGATTTTCACCAAATGTTGTTTGCACTGAAGGATAGATTAATTTTTCGCCGAACACTAATTGATTTTCTAAGTCTTCGTAAACATATACTACACCTTTATCTAGTTTAATATTTCTAAACGAAGTAAACTTATTATCAAATGTTGTTTGAGGTTCAGTGTTTCCTATCGACGTTCCGTCAAATGTTGTTGGAATTATTTGATCTCCGTTTAAACTAGAAACAACTAAGTTATCAGATCCAAAGTATAATCCATGACCAAATTGCTCTGCTACTTCGTTTTGTGGAGATCTTAATATTTGGTCAACTTGGAATCTTCCGTTAATTTGTTTGTAAATGTATACTACACCTTTATCGGTTCCAGCAGTATCATCAAGTTTAGCACTAACAGCAAATTTATCGCCACTGTCGTTAAGGCTAACACGTTCGCCCCAAGCAGTTGTTTCGTTATAAACAGTTATTTCAATTACATCATTTTTAGCAACATCATTGACTGTAATTAAGTTGTTATCTAGGGTCCATCTGCCGCCAACATATCCTTTACGTTGATCATTTATTCTAAGAATTATGTCATCTTCTCTTGTAGTATTAGATATTAATATATCAGATATGTCAATGACAATTTGATCGGTGACTTCTTCTACAGTTTTAAAAATTGTTGTCGGTGCAGAAATTACTTGGTCTAGTTGATACTTGTTATCATTTAATCTATATACTACTAATCTTGTTTTTGTAGTACTATCTGATTCTTTGAGATTGGCTTTGACTATAAGCACTTGTCTGTCGTTGCTTACATCAAACGTTTCACTAAAATCAATAATATTTTGTACGGGATCAAAAACTTCTTCATCGTACAAACTCTGCCCTGTTAAGTTTGGCAAATATCCTAGGTAGTCTATTTTATTGCTTAGTTGGGACCATCCAGTATTAGAAAACTCTGCTCCTACTCCAATATTTGTTTGAGCTTGATACAATTTTTTAATAACTGAAACGTTTTGTATTCCAGTTGCAGTTATAGTATCAAACCCATTAATTGTAACAATACTTTTTGGAGACCAATCAAATGTTAAAAATTCTGCGTAATGGTTGCCGTCAATTATAACAGCATTGCCGTCAACAGCATTTATTGTTTTAACAATAATAGTAGAATCATCAACTGAAGTGAATGTTATGCTTTGGCCAGCAAGTGGTTCGCCATTTAATCCATCAAGCCAAATTTTTGTTTGTTCTCTAATAACAATAGCACCTTCAGCATAACTGTAAGAATTATCCCAGTTTCCTCTATAATTAATGTCTTTTCCGTATTTCCAACTAATATCATTCCAATATTCTGGAGATTGAGGATTAATACCTACAGGCACTGCTCTAATTGCTCTGAAATATTGATCTTCATATGTTACAATTTCATCTTCTACATATGCTCTATCTTGGTACTGTCCTGCAAAGTTATCAGTTGGAGTAACTCCATGACGGAAAATTTCAATCTCGCCTGGATGTTCTCTTCTACCAATAGTTGAATCTCCTAACTCTTCTGGAGCATCTAAACCTCTAGTTCCTACAAATAACGTATAATCTCGATCAGTTTGTACTAATTTTACTTTGTGTCCAAACTGTCTATTCTCATCATAAAACAAACTAGTTAGTGTATGTTTTAATTCATAAGATCCTTCTTTACGTCTTCTATAAATTGCAATAGCACCAGAAAGATCTGGACCAGCAACACCTGTAGAATTTGCAGGCAAATGATAAATTTGTTTATAATCTTTGTTTAGCCCATATGGAGGGTTAGCAGGTCTAGTAATTCCGCTTTCTGTATTTTCATTGAAGAAATAATATTCTTCATCAATAAATTCAACAGTATCTTCCCAACTAATATTATTATTGAAAGTTGAAATACTGTCTTCTTGGAAAACTAGTAATTTGCCAACTTGAGTTGTGCCAACCACAATATCGTTGTTAGCATCATCTATTTCAGCAAACGTTCTGTCAACATCTCCTGCGCCTCTTAAATCTTCATTTCCGATACGTCTTAGTTCATATCTACCAATATTATTAAGTTGTGTAAAATCTCCGCCGTAAGTTATTCCATTATGTTCTTCAAGAATCTTAACGTAGACTCTAATCTTATTGAAGTCTCTTTGCAAGTAGATTACTTCAGCAGCACTGGTTGGAGACAGTGGGCTTATAGCAAGACCGCCGGCGCCATCGCTTGCTGTCTGAACATCAATAATTACATCGCCCTGAGCTCTATCAGTTGTGTTTAATGTACCGTCTGCTTCGTGATACCATCTTGGCTGCGGTTGGAAAGGGAAACCTGAAGCATCAAATCTTGATAGTTCAAAATCAATATACCCGTCCCACATGTCTACTATTGTTTGTTGTGCATTTACAATAGCATCTGTTAGTGCAGCGGCTTCGTAATCTACTTCTCTATTTTCTAAGTCATAAAACTGTAGATTAAATGTTTCGTCGCCGTTGAGTGTATCTGAAAATTCTTTACCAACTCTTAGTACCCAATAGTTAGATTGACAAAATCTTTCAAATCCATCTTGTCCATCGTTTTCATCAATAGTAGGATCTCCGCGGAAAGATAATTGAGTTCCCCAACTTGTTCTATTTTTATTAAGAATATACGTACCGATTGCACTTACTGTTGTTTGAATGTTGTAATACTCATTTGGATCTCTGCCGCCTTCGGCTAGTAAAACATCCGAGTATACTAAACCTCTACCTGCATCGTACCAAGTTTCAGCATTATCATAAGTAAATCCATCGCCATCAGATATTTCACTTTCCCAATCAACTGCTGGACGATCATCGCTGTTATATGTTTTGATTAACCAATAGCCGCCAACTTGTTCACTTGTTGTATAAGTTGATTCCAGAGTATATAATCCAACAAAGTCTTCGTCTTCAATAAACAATTCACCTGAGATATCAAATACACCATTTGTATCTTTTACATATATAACAGCACTATCTTCGCTAGTGTCAACATAAACAACTTCGGCGCGGCCTGTATTAGTTGTTACAAATTCGCCGACTGCCGGTAATGCTATAAAAGTATCAACATACATAATGTAGTCAACTTTGAAAATAATTTCGTGACCTTGGGTTCTTCCGAGCCACGAAGGTGTAATTCCTGTTAGGTTGTTATCAAAAGGATAATAGTCGTCTAGTGTTGGATTAGCATAACTTCTTAAGTTCCAATCTAAGAAAATTTGATCTCCAGGAGTATCAGCAGCAAAATCTCTTGCTTTTGTTCCAAGATACATATCAAGCGGAGCTCTAACTAAAAGATGGTCAACAACATTATTAGGTAATCCTGGATTACCTGCAACTAATAACACGCTGTTTGTCGAGTCAGTATCTTCAAACGCAACCAATGACTGATAAGAGTCAAATGTTGTGAATGATTGGCTTCCGGTTTGTGGATTAATTGTTCTTAGAGCTTGCCAAAGGCTCTCTCTGTATTTTACAACATCTCCTTTAGTATACTGTAATGTTGGATCAAAGTCGCCTTCATATCTTGTTTTAACACCAGATGCTCTTGGCATACCAACAACAATATATTCACCGTCAGGTGATATATCTACACTATGTCCAAATCTTGTATTATTAACATCAAGTAGTGTTGAATCAACAAATTGTATCTGTTGTTTAACAACATAGTTGCTATTTTCTCTAGGTCTTACATAAACATTAATTTTTCCATTTTCGTCATTTGGTGATGCTACAACTAGCACTCTGTTATTAGCACTAACAGCAATATTTTTTCCAAATTCGTGATTAGTTCCGTCATACTCGCTTGGATTTGACATTACTTGTCTTTGAGAAAAGACAGGATTATTTTCAACAACGTTCCAAACACCGTTAGAGTAATTGTCTACCCAAAACTTTTGTCCGTCGTATTGCTTTTCTTGAACTAAATCATTTAATGTTGCTAAATTAGAAACTCTAACTTTTCTTAGTTTAACTAGTGAAAAGTTTTGGTCTTCAAAGTTAATTGCATCTTCACCCGAATTAAATTGTATTTTATTAAGTGTAGCATCGTATACTTCATATATTCCGCTTATGTTAAATCTAAACGCATTTAGTATACCAAAGTATTCTTTCTCTTCGATTCTTGCATTTGTCCACTGATCTAATGTTAGTTCTGACAGGGGTTCTCCGTTATCAGTAAACAGTCCAGTTTCTTTTACAAAATCAATTGCCTTAATATCTGTATCAATAATTTGGTAAACTGTCCAATCGTCTGCACCTGTTTCTACTAACCAAATATAAGATCCTAACTCAACTTGATTTATATCTGCGCCAAATAATTCTTGTTTATCATAACTTACAAAAGTAACATCATTTTCGTTTACATACCCGCCTGTTTTTAAATATTCATTTATTGAAGATTTTACCGGCAATGCAGAAGTATGCACATACCCTTGTGGTTTATCATAAACTTCAGATGGATATATTCTATAAATTTTATCAAACTCTGCTGGACGAGAATTTGCAAGTTCAAAAATCTGCGGAGACTCTTCTAACTTAGAATCGGTTAACTTATATTCTATTTGTTTTTCATTCTCAGTAGAACCATATCTACCAACTTGAACTGCCCATTCTTCAAACAATTCAACCTTTTCTTCTGTATTTCCTGCTAACGAATCAAAAAGTTTTTTAACAGAGTTTGCTGTTCCTTTGTCTTGAATAAATCCATTATAAAACTTAAACTGGCTAACATCGTCATTGATAATATTTGCTAGATATTGACGTTTTTGATATCCGACTAAGTGCTGTGCCAACTCTTGTTGTGATTCGTCAAACCCGACACTGTCGAGATCATAAAAATCCATAAATTGATTAATTCTATAATCAAAGTTTGTTAACAATTTCTTCTCTGGTTCTTCGCTTAGTCTATACCAAACAGTGTTATCAAATATATTTGATCCTATGATATTAGTAGTAGCAACATAATAATATTGTCTATATTTTACTAAGTCGCCAATTTGATAATCTTTGTATTCTGTCCATGTTGAATAACGTGCATCATCAAATACAAACCCAGGAACATTAAATCCACCTTGCCAATCTGCTGTTCTATAAGCATTAACTTTTAAGCGTTCTTGTCTATATCCTGATGATGGCTGATATAAAATGTCGTTAAAAACAGTTTTATTATCAAAAATTACAACATGCTCTTTTTGTACAGTAGGAAGTGCAACATGATATAAACCGTGATCTGTTCCGATTGTTTCTATTCCAAAACTATTTTGGTCTCTTAAAATGCTTCTAGTATCTGCTTCAAGCGGCGAACCGTTTTCGTCAAATACAGAATATCCATAGAAAGGATCTGATAGATCATCGACTACATTATAGTCTTTGTCAAAGTACAACCTATTTGCTGAAGCACTTATTGAAAGAACAGTCCCAGAAGCCCAACCTTGGGTGGTCCAGAACAAAAATTCTTTTGCAGAATCTGACCAATCGTCAATTTGGCGACCGTCTACTGTATAGT
>Ga0181575_10000132_pt1 | contig 53607 bp, 40 predicted proteins | sample 101ome_23_FD_145599 | JGI IMG/M metagenome (GOLD analysis project Ga0181575, IMG submission 145599) | Coastal salt marsh microbial communities from the Groves Creek Marsh, Skidaway Island, Georgia - 101411CT metaG (spades assembly) | ecosystem: Environmental > Aquatic > Marine > Intertidal zone... | reverse complement strand
AAGATGAACAGAAAAACGAGGGCAAAGCGGATACGTGACCGGAACATGAGGTCATTGTTGCTGGTATTGGCTGCACCGGCGATTTCCGATTTAGGCCAATCAGACTCTCTCGAGTACGGTTTTGCGAAGATCGTCGGGCAGATCATACCCATCAATCTCGGCCTCAATAAGGCGTCTCGGTTTGCCGAATCCGGAAAACAGGGCCGCGTTTAGTCGCGCTGCGACTGTCGAATCGGCGAGCGACTTCGTGTCAGGGTAGTTTGCTTCCAGAAAGGAACGCAACTCGCGAAACTGGGTGAGGTAGTATTTCTGGTGGTAGCCTTCGGCGTAGGTGAATTCTTTCACCGGGATAATTTCAGTTTCCACTTTGCCGACAGCCGATGCGATCTTCTCCCTGGACTCCTCAGCCGTGATGCGCTGATTTTCGTCGCGATAGAAGACCGCGTTCCAATACTGGCGCTTTGGCTGGTTGCGCGCGGGATTGTGGTTTCTCCAAAAGATGTCGAGCAGGTCCTCGTACCGAATGATTTCGGGATCATAATCGAGCGAGATCGCCTCGGTGTGATCGACCAGATCGTAATAGGTTGGCGCTTCCTTGTCGCCACCACAGTAGCCCGCCCGGACGCGGAGGATTCCATCGAGACTCCCAAACTGGGAGTCAGGTCCCCAGAATCATCCAATTCCGTAGGTCGCAGTTTCAAATTTTCGTTCCGATGTCTCGCGATCGAAAGTCAGCGCTGTGGCGGAAACCACGCCATTTTCGACAGGCAGAGGAATTACATCCTTTTTTCTCGAACTCGTTAACATGCGAAAGGTTACGTCCGTGAGCGGGAAAAAGCGAGTCTTGGGATTGGTCGCTTTTGTGCCAACACCTGATCATTGAAACGAAAACGCTCGCCGATGGAAGGTCGGTTCGGGTAGGCGGATCGAATGAAATATCTCCGTTCTGCTTTGCTCCTGCTCTCGTTTAGCGGGTGCTTCGGGCGATGCGGAAGCTCAATGGAGTCGTTATCCAGAGAGATGTGACCTGCACTGGTCCAACACGCGGAGGGAAAGAGGGCGAAGTCTCCGAAGCGCCTTTCCCGATCCAGCGCAATCACGGGCCCGTATCGCTGCGTAATATATGGGTGCGTGATGGAGACTATTAGTCACTGCTGCTTTGGAATTCTACTTTCGTAGCGCCTTTGCTAACTCCGGCACGCCTTCTTTCACCCCCGCAATCACCAATCCTGCAATCGCCTCGGCCCCCGCTTCATTGAAATGGGTGATGTCGCCTTCCTTCGGACTGAACTCTTGGCTCGCTGCTTTGCCGATCCTGTTATGATACGTGACGCTGGCATGATAGAGATCGATGAAGGGGGCCTTTACTTCTTCCGCGACAGCTTTTGTCGCATCGGCCCACGGTTTGAGAGGGCGGGTCGCCCTCGCCCCGGTTGCATCGGGTCCCGGTTGATCGATCCGGATCTTTCCTTCTCCAGTAAAATCCCGCCGAGTCACTGAACTGACGAGAATGGGCCGCGCGCCGATTACTCGAAATTCTTGCACGTATTGCTTGAGGAGCTCCCGATAGGTCGTCGCCGGATCGGTTTCTCGCTTTGGTCCTTTCCCCGGCTGACCGTTGTGTCCGAACTGGATCAATACGTAGTCAGGTTTGACCGCGAGAGCTGCAGGCAGGCGATCTTCCGCGAGCCAGCTTTTTGCGCTGCGTCCCCCTGCGGAAAAATTGTGCACTGTCACATGCGGAGAGAATCGCTTCGCGAAAGCGGCACCCCATCCTGCGGTGTCTGTCACCGTGGAGTCCCCAATCAGGGCGATGGTGATTTTCTTTTCCGAGTCTTCGGCAATGGAGAATTCAAAAAGAAGGCCGAGCAAAATGAAGATGGAACCACGAATGAAAAAGAATGGAGCGCCAATGTGCACGAATTTCGTTCGGGAAATCATTTTTTAGAATCAATCAAAACAACAGCTTCACCGCCATGATTACCAACGCAATGTAAAGCGCACCCCGTATCCAGCTTTCTCCCTTGTTGACGCTGATCTGCGAGCCGATCCATCCTCCAATCGAATTTCCGATGGCCAACCCGAGCCCGGGGATCCAGAGCACCTGGCCGCGAGCTGCGAAAACGATCAGGGCCACAAGAGTGAATACGCCCACGATGAAAACCTTGTGCATATTCACTCGCACAAGATCGAGACCCATGACCTGGTGCAGCGCGGCCATGAGGAGAAAGCCGACTCCAGCTTGAATAAACCCGCCGTAGAAACCGACCCCTACAAGACAGAGATGGCCGAGCCAGAACTGCTTGCGTGAAATCGGCTTCAGCGTGGCCGGCTCGCTGGGTGCGATCATCTTCTTTTTTCGATGCCTCTCGATTGACATGTGAATGAGCACGGCGATGAGGATGATGCCGAGAACGCGGTTGAACATTTCTCCTCGCACCATCGTCCCAAGCCACGCACCTGCGATCGCTCCTGGCACTGTTGCCATCGCGAGAGAGAAGCTGAGACGGAAATCGGAATAGCCCTTCGATTTGAAACCGGTGATCGCGGTCAGATTCTGCGCAACAATCGCAACGCGGTTCGTTCCGTTTGCGACGGGCCCATCCATTCCCAGAAAAATCATCGCGGGAAGGGTGAGTAACGACCCACCGCCCGCGAGAACATTCAGCGTTCCCGCAATCACCCCGAGCCCTGCGAGCAACACATAGTGCCAGATTTCGAAATACGGCATTCTCTCCGATGCACTCGAACGAGGAAAAATGCCAGCGATTCGTGGAGAAGGTTTGGGCTGTGCTGAACTGGCGATGCCACGATAGTGAAACCGAGCAGGGTTGAATGCAGGACCTGACTCTCTTGGGTCTTCGATCTGACAGGGTTAAGTGCAGCTCCTTCCACGATCAGGTGATTCCGTGATTTCGGATTCCGTGCCATAACCACCTGGGATGAGGTTTTTCCTTCTTGTCATCGCTTTTCTTGGCCTGTCCCTATTTGGTTCCGCCGAGGAACGCCCCAATATTTTGCTCATCACCTGCGACAATCTTGGTTATGGCGATTTGCAAAGCTATCGGCCGGAAAGTCCCATTCAGACGCCGAATCTTGACCGGCTCGCTTCGGAGGGCGCTCGGCTGACGCAGTTCTACACCGCTTCGCCGACCTGTACGGTTTCGCGGGCCTGCCTGATGACGGGGCGCATTCCCGAGAGACATGGCCTCAAGAATCAGCTCGGTGGTATCGAGGGAAACTACGGTGTCGGGTTGAACCAGAAAGAAATTCTGATTTCGGGGGTTCTGCGAGGAACGGCGGAGCCGTATTCAACAGGTTGCTTCGGGAAATGGAACATCGGCTTTGCCAAAGGGTCACGCCCCACGGAGCGAGGCTTCGACGAGTTTCTTGGGCATGCTTCAGGCAACGTTGATTACTATCACCATCGCTACAATGGAAGGCGCGACCTCTTTCAAGGAATCGAACCGATCATTCGTGATGGAGAGTATGCTACGGATCTTTTCGCGGACGCGGCGATTGATTTTATTCAGCGAAAAAGCCCGGAAGCAGCTCCGTGGTTTGTTTATTTACCCTTCAATTCTCCTCATTTTCCGAACAAGAAAAACAAACTCCCGGGACAGTCGGACGAGTGGCAGGCTCCGGATTGGGCATTTGAGGAAACGGGTCTTTCTCCTGATGAGATAGACCCGAAGAAACGCTACGACGTGGTGGTTTATGCGCTCGATAAGGCGATTGGTCGGGTGCTTGAGGCGCTGGAAAAGGCGGGGGAGGCAGATAATACCTTTCTCTTCTTTATGTCGGACAATGGGGGATTCAAGCTCAACCGAAAAGGTCTCGATGTAGGCATCAATGAACCGCTTCGTTCTGGAGGGGTGACCTGTTGGGAAGGAGGACTGCGTGTTCCCGCGATAGCTCGCTGGCCCGGGAGAATCGAGCCGGGAAGTGTTGTCGATGAACCGCTCTGGTCACCGGATATTCTCATTGCATGCTCCGAACTTGCGGGGGCGAAACTGCCTGAGGGTCTCGTCTACGATGGTAGAAACCCTCTGCCGGTTCTGCAGGGAGTGGCCGGCTCGCCGCATCAGTCATTTTATTTCGACTACCGATCCCACTCGGCTTTTCGAAAGGGGGATTGGAAAATTGTTCGGGAGAGGCCAAGTCAGTCTTGGCAGTTGTTTGACCTGGCAAAGGATATGGGCGAGTCGAAGGATCTGTCTGCGGAAAAGCCGGAGTTGGTGGAGCAATTGGTGAATGAAAGAAAAAAATGGGCAGCGACTTTTTGATCTCTTTTTTACAACCATGGAATTGAGCGTGAGTTAACTCTCACATGAAAAATCTACGTCTAAGTGGAACCCTCATTTGTTGTCTGTTGGGTTTCGCGAATGCCCAGGGACCGGGCAAGGCGAAAGATTCCGGGCCACTTCCGCTTCAGGGAAAAGAGCTGCCGGACGTAACGGGGCACGATGAAAGTGGTGCCGATTTTCCCCTGCGGCAGAAGTTGAAGGGGAAACACGGCGTGATTGTTTTCGGTTGTCTTACGTGACCTCCTTTTCTGCGTAACGTCCCCGGTCTGGAGGCGATCTATCAGGATTACAAACCGAAGGATGTAGCTATTTTCTACGTCTACAAATCACTGGCGCATCCGGAGAAAGATGGATTGGTGCAACCGGTCTCTCTCGACGAGAGACTGGCTCATATCGCGCGGGGAAAAGAGGAGTATAGAACAAGGGTTCCATGGCTCGCTGACTCGATGACGAATGATTTGAAGCACGCTTTTGGTGATCGGAACAATTCCGAGTTTGTGATTTCTCCGGAAGGTAAAGTGCTAATCGCCCGAGCCTGGAGTAACCCCGACCAGTTGCGCGAAGACCTTGAAGAGCTGGTCGGAAAATCCGATACGCTCACCGAGGTATCCGATCTGGAAAGGCCGATGAAGAAGAAAGCGGCCGAGGAGTCGAAGGTTGCCAGAGGAATCGTTCCCCGGGTTGATCGTCCGTCTGGCGCTCAACCCTTGAAGGTGACAGCTCATGCGATCAAAGGCGATCAGCCTCTTTATTTGAAGCTTCGTGCTGAGGCGGCGGGTGATTTGACTCGGGATGGGAAAGGAACGCTGCATCTCGCCTTTCGGCTTGATCCGATTCACCGCGTACACTGGAACAACCTGGCTGCCCCGCTGCGTTTTGAGATTCCAGCGCCCGAGGGGGTTTCGGTCGAGCCTTCGACAGTAGAGGCGGAAAAAGTGACATTGGTAGAAGCTGATTCCGATCCTCGGGAATTTCTGATCGAAGTGGATCGCGGTGATTCGGAGGAGCCTCTAGAGCTCAAGGTCAATTATTTCGCATGCGACGACGATAATCGCTGGTGCAAGGCGGTGACCCAGACCTTTTCGATCGGCTGGGAGATCGATCGGGATGGAGGCCGGGTAAACAATCGCGGTGGAAACGGCGGTCGGGGGATGAAGGGTAGAGGTGGCAAAGGGATGAAAGATCGTTCTCGTTCTGGCGCTCCGGATCCCTCCCGCATACTCTCGCGTTTTGATAGCGATGAGGACGGAAAAATTTCCCTTGAGGAAGCGACTGGCCCTATGGCCCAGCGATTTGACCAGGCTGACGCGAACGAGGATGGATTCGTGACGAAGGAAGAACTCGTGAATTCGTTTGAAAGGAGACGAGGAAAGTAGGGGATTACCCTGTATATTGGCGACTCTATGTCAGTCCAAATTGTCCTGTCCTCTCTCGTTTTTATTCTTGTTTCCCTTGCTTGCGGAGAAGAGACGCTCCGTCCCCTGGTTGATGGCAAGGCTCCACAAACCTTCGCTGATCTTTGGGAAGGTTACGATCCGCGAACCGAGCCGCTCGATGTAGAAATCCTAAAAGAGTGGGAGGAAGATGGAGTCGTCCTGCGTGTCGTTCGTTATCGCGTCGGCATATTCAAGGGGGAGAAAGCGATGGTGGCGGGAATCTACGGTTTTCCCAAGGAGGCGAAGCAATTGCCCGGGCTCTTGCAAATCCATGGGGGCGGACAGTACGCAGACTCCAAGGCTGTGGTGACGAATGCGAAGCGGGGCTATGCAACACTCTCTCTTTCGTGGGCGGGTCGGATCAGCTCGTCGGAATACCGGGTTTCTCCAAACGAGGTAAAGCTCTTCTGGGAAGGGAAACCGGATGACCCGGCTTACCGGGTGATTACTGATTGGGGTGCGCTCGATGCCTACCACGCGCCGAGTCGTCATGGGCTGGATGCCTTCGCGACGATTCGGGATGGCTCGGAAGACTGGACCTTTGACGATGTTGAATCGCCGCGAAATAACTCGTGGTTTCTCTGCACGATGGCAGCGCGAAGGGGGCTCACTTTTCTCGAACAGCAGCCGGAGGTGGATGGGGACCGCCTCGGGGTATACGGCCACTCGATGGGAGGAAAGCTTACCGTGGCCACGACTGGAACGGACAAGCGAGTCAAAGCGGCAGCCCCGTCCTGTGGTGGGATCAGTGATCGCTACAACGCGAATCCGCTCTACAACGCAACGGTTGGAGATGCCCCGGCTTTGGCGCAGATCGGGTGTCCGATCATTTTTCTAAAACCAGCCAACGACTTTCATGGGCGAATTTCCAACATGGTCGACGCGGTAGAAGAAATCGGTGACGTCGAATGGCGGGTAACTTCCTCTGCCCACCTGAATCACCAGGACTATGCCTCCAGCGAAGTCGCCACGCAGTTGTGGATGGATCAGCATTTGAAAAAGAAATTCTCGTGGCCGGTAATGCCAAAAACTGAATTGACCTTAAAGGCTGACGGCGACATTTCGCACTTTTCTGTCCGTCCTGACACATCCAGAAAAATTCTGGAAGTGGATGTCTACTATACGCAGCAGGGACAAGAGGGTAAGGGCGATCATCACAACCACATTCACCAGTTCTGGCACCACGCAGTTTGTGAGAAGATTTCGGTGACGGATTGGAGAGCAAAGTTGCCGGTTTTCACGACAGAGAAACCGCTCTGGGTATACGCCAATGTGCTCTACGAACTCGATGAACCGGTCGCAGGAGCAGGATACTACTACCAGGAATATTCGACGGATACATTCAATCTTTCTTCGCTCGTCGAAATCGTGACACCGGAGCAATTGGTGGATGCTGGAGCGAAGCCTACCCTTTCGCCCAGTCTTGTGATCGAAGATTTCACGGGGGATTGGAAAAAGCAATGGTTCAACTATCGCCCGGACGAATGGACGATCCGCACTAACAAGATTTACCATCCGATGTGGAAGGCACCTGAAGGGGCGACCTTGGTTTTGGAAGTGCAGTCTGAGAAAGCAAATCAATTGGTTCTGGGAATCGATGACTACGCCGCTGAAGTTTCGCTCAAGGAATCGTCGGATTGGCAAACTTTGAGGCTTTCTACCTCCGATCTTACCGATGCTTCGGGTGAGCCAATGAAGAGCTGGGAAGGGATACGCCAACTGCGCCTGCTAGCCGCCGAGCATTTGCGAAAAGGTCGCGGAGACGAACAAGTCACCCGCCGCGTTGGGAGTAATTGGAATGGCGCGTCGCCGAAGTTTCGGGATTTGCGGTGGGAGAAGTGAGCATCTCACTCGTCCGCATCTTTAAGCAGCACCGATTCCTCAGCCGACCTCGCCAGAAAAGGAGGCACATTCACGAGTCATACGGTTCCGAAGACGTAGTGGAGCTTCCAGAGCTGGCCAGCCATTCCATCAGGGGCCTCGGCGCTGAGAAACCCGCCGCTTTCGGTTTTCCCCATTCTCACGATCCCGCATTCGCACCGCCATTACGCCGCTGGACCATTGCGGTGATTCTTGGCAATGATGTAGCGTGGAAAGAAACGTTTGCCACCGAATCATTGTCACCCTCGGGACCGTTCTCATAGGAACGGCCGGAAGTGCGATCGATTATCAAAGTGATATCGTTCCCATTCTGGAACGTGTCTGCATCGATTGCCACGGTCCCGAAAAACAAAAGGCGGAGATCCGTTTTGACGAGCTCAATCCCGATTTCCTGCGAGGCGGTGATGTCGACACCTGGCATGATTCCCTCGATCAGATCAATCTCGGGGAAATGCCACCGGAGAAGGCGAAGAAGCAGCTGACGGCGGAGGAGCGGCGTATTCTCACAATCTGGCTGAATGATTCTCTGAAAGCGGTAGTGGAAGCGACACGCCATCTCGGTGGTCGTGTGGAGTCGCGCCGACTCACTCGCTATGAATACGCCAACACGATGGGCGATTTGCTCGGAATTGATTTTGATTTTTCCCGCGAGCTTCCTCCCGAGCCGGCGTCACCGGAGGGTTTTCTCAACAACGGGCGCACCCTCGAAATATCACCTACTCAGGTGGAGACCTATCTCACTGTCGCGCGCAAAGCACTCGATCTTGCCATCGTCACTGGAGAGAAACCGAATGTGGTTGTGGTCGAGCGGGAGAAAACATCGGTCGGCAAGTTGCCTCGCAAAAAGGACGGCGGAGCGATACCGGTGAATCCCGAATTTGTCCTCGATGTCACCGAGTTCCCGCGAACGGGAGAATTCGAAATCGCGGTTCGCGCTGGAGCAAGAATTCCCGAGGGGCACGACATCCCTCACATGGAAGTCTGGCTCGGATGCGTTCCAGGAATCATTCACGTGCCGCGAAAACGGGTGGGGGCCGTCGATGTGGCGGCAACTGCGGAGAATCCACAAACCTACCTCTTCCGCGGTCGTATGGAAGATTTCCCCCAATCCGGTGATCAGCGATTCGGTGCGAATATCGATTTTGATGGAGTGATCGTGATGCTCGATTTCTTCGATGCCGACGGAAAGGAACTGCGATACAAGCACAGTCGCTATTCAGATCCGCCGCCAAAGCCGAAGAAAAAGGGGGCTCCAGTTCCCAAGCTTTCCGCGCCGCCGACTGAGCCCTACCTCGACATCGTGATTGATTCGGTTCGCTACGAAGCGCCAGTCATTCGCACATGGCCGCCCCGGTCGCATGTCGCCTTGCTTGATTCAGTTCACGCTGACAAAGCGGAAGAGCAGCGAGCAAGTCTCGCGCTTTCGAGTTTTCTTCCTCGAGCGTTTCGTCGCGAAATTGACCCGGTGGAGCTCGAAAAATTTCTAACCTTATTCAAAAAAGTGCGCCCCAGAGCGGACTCGTTTGAGGAGGCAATGCAGGAAACTTTTGCTGCTGTTCTCGTATCGCCTCACTTTCTCTATCTCGTCGACACCGGAGATGATTATGCGATCGCAAACCGTCTTTCCTACCTGCTTTGGAGCACGGCTCCAGATGAACGACTGCGCGAGCTTGCCTCTGCTGGAAAGCTATCCAGCCGCGAAGTCCTCTCGGAGCAAGCGACTCGTATGATGAACGACTCGAGAGCAGATGAGTTCGTGAATCGGTTTGCTGATCAATGGTTCGACCTGGGCGGGCTCGATCGAGTCGCGGTGAATCCGGAGTTTTTTCCCGACTTTGACAACAAATTAAAACTCGCGATGCAAACCGAGACGCGGGAATTCTTCGGCGAGATTTTGCGTAGCGATTTGAGCTGTCTGGAGCTGATTGATTCCAACTGGACGATGGTGAATCGTCGGCTCGCGACTCACTATGGGCTGAAGAATGTCCCGAGATCCGGGGCCTTCGAGCGAGTTTTACTTGCGCCAGAAGATCGTCGCGGAGGCATCCTCGGGCAGGGAGCATTCCTGCTGAGTAATTCAAATGGCGAAGCATCACATCCGATCAAGCGCGCCGTCTGGGTTCTCGAGCGATTGCTCGATTCTCCTCCCGCGCCGCCCCCGCCAGATGTTCCGGAACTCGATCCTGAAAGCGCCGATCTCGCCGGCCTGACGGTGAAGCAACAACTCGAATTGCATCGCGAAAAGGAATCCTGCCGCAGCTGCCACGAAGGTATCGATCCTTGGGGGGTCGCGCTTGAGCATTTCGATGCCACTGGATTGCCCCGGACTCATGCCGCGATGAGAATCGGGAAAAAGGGGGAAGCGCCAGAGGGGCCAAAACTCGACTCCACGACAGAACTTCCTGACGGAACTCCGCTTGCGGGTGTCGACGATCTGAAAGCCTATTTACTCGATGAGCGCCGCACCCATTTTGCCAGGTCGATTGTTAAGCGTCTTTCCATCTACGCCATGGGACGATCCCTCGAGCTTTCTGACCGGGAAGAAATCGACAAGCTCGTCTCCGGGTTTGAGAAAAACGGTTATCGACTTCGGGGCCTAATCGTGGATCTTGTGACAAGCGAGTTTTTCCGTGTTCATTCTGGCCAACGGGAAAACCAAACCGTGTCCCTACCATGACCAAGCCCTGGCATTTAGATCGTCGAACCGTTCTTAAAGGAGCTGGCGTTTCCCTCGCTCTCCCATGGCTGGAGGGAATGATAGGAGGGCTTTCCGCTGCGGAGAGGGCGGCGGGTAGCAAATTACCCAAACGCCTTTGCTGCGTCATGTTTCCTTACGGCGTCGCCGTGCCGCAGGACGAATCTCCCGAACGACAGTGGGGCTGGTTCCCGACCGGGGAGGGTAAGGATTATGAGCTTACCAATGTGCTTCAGCCTCTGGCCGGCCTGAAGCAGGATATGACCGTTTTTCAGGGGCTCTCTCATCCTCGCTGCCGATCGATGAACGGGCACGACACGGGCGATACCTTTCTCACCGCGAACAATCTTGCTCCCGGCACCTACAAAAACACTGTTTCTCTCGACCAACTGGTTGCGAAGTATCTCGGAGAGAAAACCCGTCTCGCTTCACTTACAGTTTCGACTGATGGAGGTATCGGCCCTCGCACCCGATCGACGACTCTCTCCTATTCCGAAAAAGGTCAGCCGATTCCGGCGCTGGCCGATCCGAAGCTCATTTTTCAGCGCCTTTTTGGGCAGGACAATGCGAGTCGAAAAGATCGGGCGCGACTTGAGAATTCGGGAAGTATTCTCGATCTCGTTCTTGAACAGTCCGGCGATCTCAAGCGCAAGCTTGGCTCCGGCGATCAGCAAAAGCTCGACGAGTTCGAAACTTCGGTTCGGCAAGTCGAGCAGCGTGTCGAACGTTCCCGGGAGTGGCTCGATATCCCACTGCCGAAAGTGGACGCCTCCGCGATCGCTCTCGACGCTGATCCAGAATCTGCAAAGGAATACATTTCGGCGATCTACGATCTGCTCTTTCTCGCTTATCAAACCGATATTACTCGTGTTTCAGCGTTTCAGTTGGGCAGCTACGGACCCACTCTTGCTCGCACGTTTCCTGCCTGCCTCGGACTGGAAGCGAACTGGCACAGCATCGCGCACAAGGCGAACAAGAAAGGTGGCGCCGAAGCGATGGGCAAATTCGATCAATTCCTCGCGCAGAACCTCTCTCGTTTTCTGCAACGAATGAAGGAGACTCGGGAGGGGGAGAGCGATTCTTCCATGCTCGATCGAACGTTGGTCCTCTATGGATCCAGTAATTCACGAACTCACCAGAATGTGAACTATCCGCTCCTTCTTGCCGGCGGAAAGAATTTTGGGCTCAAGCACGATCAATTCCTGAAGTTCGGAAATGACGTCCCGATGTCGAACCTCTTCGTGTCGATGATGCAATCCCTCGGAATCGAGCAGGAGAGTTTTGTCGATAGTACAGGTGGGTTGAGTGGATTGGTGTGATTGGCAATTTCGAAGACTTCGTGACCGATACTCCCGTTCTTTGCTAGTGCCTTAGAGTGGATCGTCGGACATGGGTGAAAGGAGTCTCATCACTTGGATGCTTTTGGGCAACAAGTGAAGTTAGCCAGACAAGTTGCTCAGCGTGCTTGTGGGACCGAGACACCGTGGCCCACGAGGCAAAAGAATTTCCGGGTTTAGTTGCGGTTATAACGTGGCGTTTTGTTAGAAACCCACCACTTTACTATCGAATTCGAATCCTCTCACATTCGAAGGCGCGACGGTTCGATAAATCTTGTCCGCGACCGCGTCGCAGGTCGAATTGACATTCCCCCAGTGATGTGGGCGAAATAGTCTCACCATGTTGAGATTACTCACGAAGCACTCGCTATTTTTGGTTGGTATTCTTTTTGCATCGGACTCAGGCATTTCAGCAGGGGGGGAGAGTGCTGCAGCAGTTATCGGAGGCCGCCGCGAGCTCTTCGTCGAGAGTTCCCTGATCGACCGGCTCGAAGGAGATGCGGATCTTCGACTGCATCATCCGACACCGCGCGAGGTTGTCCTGGAGCACGACGAGGAATGGGAGGGAACAGGAAGTGGATACCACAGTGTCTTCCAGGACGGGGATCTCTACCGGATGTACTATAAGGCGTGGCACATCGAAGTGAAGAATGGGAAGTTTATTACGAATCGCCACCCCTTGTATTGTTGCTACGCGGAAAGCGACGATGGCATTCATTGGAGCAAGCCGGAGTTAGGCATTCACGAGTTTGAGGGATCGAGGGCAAACAATATCGCCATCACCAGCGGAACCCTCGGAGATCTCAAAGTTGATGCGGGACATCCTGCCGTGTTTCTCGATGAAAATCCCAACGCAAAAACGGAGGGGAAATACAAAGCCATTCTCCGCTCCTCAGGGAAATCGGGGCTGCATGTCTTTCAATCCGCAGACGGCATCCATTGGTCTCCGCTGAGTAAGAGTCCGATTTTGTCCGGGGTGGGTGCTTTCGATTCGCAGAACCTCGCCTTCTGGGATCCAACCATCAAAAAATATCGAGCCTATTGGCGGGCCTTTAGTGAAGGGGTGACCACGGAGAAAGAGTGGAAACCGGGTGGGTATCGCATCATTCGCACGGCGACCTCGGACGATCTCATTAACTGGTCGGCTCATCAGGATCTGCAATACGAAAACTCTCCGGCAGAGCATCTCTACACGAATCATGTGAAGCCCTACCATCGCGCTCCTCATCTTCTGCTCGGTTTTCCCACGCGATACATTGACCGTGGCGCTTCGCAGTCGATGAGCGATTTGCCGGATCAAAAGGATCGCGAAACCCGCGCTGCGGCAAACAAGCGCTATGGATACGCGATTACCGAGGGGCTGTTCATGGCGAGTCGCGATGGAGTGAACTTTAAGCGATGGAACGAAGCCTTTCTCCGCCCTGGCGAAGAGCGCCCTGGAAGCTGGCACTACGGAGCCCAGTATCTCGGCTGGCATCTCGTCGAGACAAAGTCCGCCCTGCCGGGGGCGGCGAACGAACTTTCGCTCTACGCGACAGAAGGCTACTGGCACGGCAAGGGCAGCGCTTTGCGGCGCTATACCTTGCGACTCGACGGCTTCGTCTCGGTCAATGCAGGTTGGGAAGGTGGCGAACTGATTACGAAGCCTCTCATCTTTGACGGCCAATTGCTGAACCTGAACTTTGCCACCTCGGCTGCAGGAGAAATTCGCGTCGAAATCCAAGATGCAGCCGGAGATCCGATTCCCGGTTTCAGCGTGGATGATTGCATTCCTCAATTTGGCGATACTGTGTATCGCTTTGTCCACTGGAAGAACGGTGCGGGTGTGGAAAGGCTTCGCGGAAAGAAAATCCGACTCCGGTTCCTTTTGAAAGACGCCGACCTATACTCCTACCAATTTCAATATTTCTAACCGAATTCATGAAGCAGATTTTTATCTTCCATGCTCTTGTTGTGCTCGCGACGAGCAGTTTCGCCGACACCCTTCATCTCAATTTTCGTAAGCAGGTCGAGACGCAGCCCGAATCCGGTCGCTACCATACGATTACGGAGGCGGGAAAATGGGACGCATCGAAAACTGCGGTTGTGATCTGCGACATGTGGGACGACCACTATTGTCGCAATGCGGCGCGGCGGGTTTCTGAGATGGCTCCGCGTATGAATCGCACCATCGCGCAAGCCCGGAAGCAGGGCGCGCTAATCATTCATTGCCCGAGCGGGTGCATGGACAAGTATGCCAACACACCACAGCGAAGGCTTGCCCAGAATGCACCGAAGGTGGATGCGCCGATTGAGTTGCAGAACTGGTGTTATCTCGATCCCGCGTCAGAACCTCCTATGCCGGTGGCGACAGATCAGCCGTGCGATGATGAAGGTAAACTTCGTGATCGGGTCCGTTTTTATTCCGAACAAATCGAAACGCTCGATATTGCGGAGGACGATGCGATCACAGATAGCGCGGAAGCCTATTACCTGATGAAGGAAAAAGGGATCGAAAATGTTATCATCATGGGAGTACACACAAATATGTGTGTGTTAGGGCGTCCTTTTGGAATTCGACAGTTGGTTCGTGCCGGGCAGAATGTCGTGCTCATGCGCGATATGACCGATACGATGTACGACCCGCGCGAAGAACCGTTTGTGAATCATTTTACGGGAAACGACCTTGTTTTCTCCCATATCGAGCGCCACTGGTGCCCAACAATCACGAGCGCCGATATTCTCCCGGACGAGTCCGAGTCCTTCCGCTTTCCCGGCGACAAGCGCAAGCATATCGCGATTGTCATGGCAGAGAAAGAATACAAAACCAACGAGACGCTCCCCAAATTTGCGATCGAAGAACTGGGCAAGGACTTTAAGATCAGCCTCGTCTACGGTGATGTGGAAAATCCGAACCATCTTCCCGGTGTCGAGGTGATTCGAGATGCTGATCTGGTTTTACTTTCGGTTCGGCGTCGCAACCTCACTACGAATCAGCTGAACCTGTTTCGAGATCATGTCGCTGCAGGGAAGCCCATCATCGGGATCCGCACTGCAAGTCATGCATTCCACCAGAGAAAGCCCGAGGCAGCACCTGATGGACTCGATCAATGGAGGGATTTTGATCAGACGATTCTCGGCGGGAATTATCATGGGCATCTGTCATCTAGGATCACGACATTCGCGCAGGCGGTTGGGAAAGAAGGGGCGCATCCCATTCTCGCTGGAATCGAAACTCGTCGCTTCCAGACCTATGGATCACTTTACGAGGTGAAACCTCTCGCTGATGCAGCGAAGCCGCTCCTCATGGGCAGCGCCTACAACGTGAAGGAAACCGAGCCAGTGGCATGGACCCATACTTCGCCTTCTGGTGGGAAAGTGTTCTATACCTCTCTCGGGCATCCCTACGATTTCACGGTTACCCAATTTCGCACCCTTTTGCGGAACGCGATTTATTGGGCGGTCGATGAAGAGAGACCAGAAGTTGAAGATCCGAAGAAAGACGAATGCTGATGAAGATATACCTGACCTCTATTCTTTCACTGGCCATAGCGTCGGCTGCCTTTTCTCAAACTATGACAAGCAACATTCCCTACCTCGAAGATGGACACGAGCGCCACGTGCTCGACGTCTACCAGCCGGAAAAAGCGAGCGATGAATTGCTTCCGGTAGTGTTCTGGATACACGGCGGGGGGTGGACGCAAGGTGACAAGAGTGATGTTGAGCTGAAGCCGAAGGTCCTTACCGAACGCGGCTATATTTTTGTCTCCACCAACTACCGGCTCCTTCCCGATGTCGATATGGATACCCTCATTGCCGACGTTGCTGCAGCGATGGGCTGGGTTCACAAAAACATCAGGGAGCACGGGGGTGATCCGCATCAGATTATCGTTGGCGGGCATTCTGCCGGAGCTCAGCTCGCAGCATTGCTCTGCATCGACGAGCGCTACCTCGCGAAGCATGATGTGTTCTTTTCCGACTTGAAAGGCTGCATCCCGGTTGATGGCGATACCTACGATCTGCCAAAAATCATTGCGACAGCCGAGTTCCGCGCACAGCTCTACGGACGGCCGCTGCCAAGTTTCGGACATCGTCAAAAATTCGGGAATGAGCCGAAAAAGCACGTCGACTTTTCCGCGGTCACTCATGTTGCCGATGGAAAAGATATTCCGCCTTTCCTGATTCTTTATTTTCCCGGGAATCCTGCGACCCGAGCCCAGGCAGGCGCCCTGACAAATGCACTGAAGAAATCAAACATCCCCGTAACGATGTATGGAAAAAGCGACAGCAATCATGTCCGCCTGAATGACGACCTTGGAAAGTCCGATGATCCGGCAACGGAGAAGCTGTGGGAGTTCTTGGATTCGTTAGGCATCGAATAGGGAAGGGCTCTTGCCACAGGTGACACTTTTATGAAAATACGCGTTATCACTCTTCTGGCAGTCATTGCCACATTGCTGGCGGGACTCCTCATCGCGCAGGTCCAGAGCGATGGTAGTTTTCCTGTCGATTCCAATCTCCAGGCGGGGGCTGCCAGAGTCGACATCACGCCGAAAGAGGTGAAGGACTACGATGTTATTGGTCATCCTCGAAAGGTGACCGGTGTTCGAGAAATGGAATTCGATTCCCCATTCGACCTGGGCATCTGCATGGGGGCTTCTCATGCTTACTCCATGGGAGAACCAGCCTATCCCGAGACCTTGAAAGGACTTGAAGCAATGCTGCGTCCACGCGGATAGCTCATGATGGGGGAAGCTACTGGATGCAGGAGTATCTTGATGTAGTCGGTGAACCGAATGGGACCGACCGATCTCATCTCGAAAATCTGGAGACTTTCTAGTTTAAGAGAGCGTAAAATAGGAGAAATGATCAATGAAATGAGAGCAACGACCCTGCTTATTGGAATTATCTTTTTGACGGGATGCGGCTCGCCGGAGAGTGCACCCGATGCCCCACGCACTGGCAAGCCTGTTGTCTACGCATCGAACTACCCGCTCTATTATTTTGCAGAGCGAATCGGAGGTGACTTCGTTGATCTTCGGTATCCGGTTGAACCGGGAGGCGACCCTGCTTTCTGGAGACCATCTAATGAGGCGATCACCGGGATGCAAAAGGCCGACGTGATTTTTCTGAACGGAGCTACCTATGAAAAGTGGAAAAGCACTGTGACACTCCCGGTTTCGCCGGTTGTGAATACGAGCATTGTATTTTCCGGCGATTACATCGAAACAGAGGGAGTGGTTCATACTCACGGTCCCGGGGAAGCTCACTCTCATGGTGAAATTGCGTTCACCACCTGGATGGATTTGCAGCAGGCGATCTGGCAGGCGGAGGAAGTCTCTGTCGCGCTGACTCAGTTGTTGCCGGATAAAGAGACAGAACTGCAAAGACGATTTGATACTCTCGCTGATGAAATCGAGACCTTGCACGTCGAGTTTAAGAAGGTAGGAGACTCCATCGGTAACACTCCTCTCGTCGCGTCGCACCCTGTGTATCAATATTTCGCTCGGCGCTATGGATTGGCGATCAAGTCCGTGCACTGGGAGCCCGAAGTTACGCCGGTCCGTAAGGCCGTTGTGGAATTGCACGACATTCTTGAAGTGCACCCGGCGAAGTGGATGCTTTGGGAAGGGCAGCCCATTGAGGCGGCGGTCAAAATGCTCGAGGAAAAGGGAATCAAGAGCATCGTCATCGATCCCTGCGGAAATCAGCCGGAGGAGGGCGATTGGATGAGTGTGATGCGGGCGAACCTGGAGCAGTTGAAGCTGCTGCAGTAGATAGCGGCTAATCCAATTGCTTTGCCAAAAACGGAGCTGTCCTGCTCTCCTTAACTTGGCTCACTTCCTCTGGCGTTCCTGCTGCGACGACCATCCCACCATTTTCTCCGGCCTCCGGTCCGATCTCCAAGAGGTGATCGGCTTCGGCCATGATCTCGAGATTGTGCTCGATTACGACGACGGTGTTTCCTTCATCGACGAGACGGTGCATGACATCGAGCAGTCGTTTCACATCGCTTGCGTGGAGCCCGATGCTGGGTTCTTCGATGAGATAGAGATTGGATTTTGGCTTTCGGTTCTGGCGGAGACGGGCATTGGCGGATCGGCCGACTCCACGAGTTAATTCACTGACGAGCTTGATGCGTTGTGCTTCCCCTCCGGAAACGCTGGGGCTGGGTTGGCCGAGATGGAGGTAGCCGAGACCGGTATCGTTCATCAGGCCAAGTGTCCGTGAAATCTTGGGATGCCCGGAGAAAAATTCGGAGGCCTCCTCGATTGAAAGATCCATGACATCACCGATCGATTTCCCGTTGTAGAGAATCTCCAGCGTCGGTGAATTGAAGCGCCGTCCGTTGCACTCTTCGCAAATGACGTAAGTCGTCGGGAGGAAGTTCATCTCCAACTTGATTTGGCCGTTCCCCTTGCAGGCTTCGCATCGTCCACCTTCGGTATTGAAGGAGAAACGCGACGCGGTGTAGCCGCGTGCTCGAGCTTCGGGCAATTGAGCGAACATCTTGCGGATTTCATCGAAGACCTTCACATAGGTTGCTGGAGTGGAGCGGGAAGTTTTTCCAATGGGCGATTGATCGACTTCGTAGACCGCCTCTAGCTGCTCCACGCCGTCGATGGACTTCCACGTCTTTGCCCGCTTTACGGTGCGCGTGTTCTTTTTCTTCGCAGGCTTCTTCAGTTTCGAATCGACAGCAGGCTTGAGCACTCCTCGCATGAAACTCGACTTCCCGGATCCGGAAATCCCAGCGATGACCGTAAGGCGCCCAATGGGGATTCTGACGTCGATATTCTGCAGATTGTTCGCCGTGGCACCCTTCACTTTCAGCCAGCCGTCCTTGCGGTTTTTTGCGGGTAACCTTCTGCGTTCGCCCCGCATCGGATGCCGAATCGGATCAGAAAACGCGAGACGGGTGGGGGAGTCCGATTTGGCAGCCGACTTCAGGAAAAGTTTTTTTGGATCCCCTTGCCAGACGACTTCTCCGCCGAATTTTCCGGCGCCCGGGCCGAGATCTAGCAGGTGATCGGAGCGGCGGATCGTTTCTTCATCGTGTTCAACAACGAGTAGTGAGTTACCCTTGGTTTTCAGTGCCGCGAGAGTGTCGAGCAGGTTTTCGTTGTCGCGTGGGTGCAGTCCGATCGTGGGTTCGTCGAGCACGTAGAGGACTCCACGCAGATTGGAGCCAAGTTGCGCGGCGAGGCGAATACGTTGGCTTTCCCCTCCGCTCAAGGTGGTGGCTGAGCGATGGAGTTGGAGATAGCCGAGGCCTACCTCTTCCATGAATTTCAGTCGTTGCGTGATCTCGGGAAGGATATCGCGTGCGATCAGTTTCGCCTGCTTTTCGAGCTTCAGGCCGGAGATCATTTCACGAGCATCGGCAACGGAACGGCCCGCGATGTCGTGGATGCCCATTCCGTCGATTCGAACGAAGCGGGCTACTTCGTTGATCCGTGCGCCTTCACATTCGGAGCAGAGCTCGACCTCGATCTGGTTTCGCGATCGCGAACGTCGATATTCTTCGCGCAACTCCGCGTCGAGCTGGGACTCGGCATCGCGCTCGTCGGACTTGGAAGGGCGTGACTCAATCGTTCCGTAGCCTCGACAAAGCGGGCACCATCCGTGCGGGGAGTTGTAGGAGAAAAGGCGTGGATCCAGTTCTTCGAAAGAGCGTCCTGTTTCCGGGTCAGCCATTTCGGTGTTGGCGACCTGGATGCGATTGTTGCTGTCGAGGTAGCGCATCGTTCGCTTGCCGAGGCGAAGTGCGGTTTCGACCATCTCGAGCGTATCCTCGGGTTTTGTCTTCGGATCGACCTCACCAACAATGACGTCGATGTTGTGCTCCTTGAAGCGGGCGAGTCGTTCGAATGACTCGACTTCGACAAATTGACCATCGACCAGCAAGGTGTCGAATCCTTGTCGCCCCGCCCATTCTGCCACCTCCGTGTGATAACCTTTTCTAGCCTTCACGAGTGGAGCCATGACCTTGACCGGCTTCTTGTTGCCGGCGGCTTCTTTCCTGATTCGGGAAACTATGGAGGTGATGCTCTGCTTTTCGACGGGCTTGCCGGTATCCGGAGAAAACTGGGTGCCGACCTTCGCGAAGAGGAGGCGAAGAAAGTGCCAGACCTCGGTTACGGTTGCGACGGTGGATTTTCCGCCGCCACGCGAAATGCGCTGCTCGATGGCGACGGTAGGAGGAAGCCCGGCAACGACGTCGATGTCGGGCCGCTCCATTTGCTCGACGAACTGACGCGCGTAGGTCGACATGGAATCGAGAAAGCGACGCTGTCCTTCGGCGAAAAGGATGTCGAAGGCGAGGGTCGATTTTCCTGATCCGCTCAGCCCTGTCACAACCACAAACTGTTCGCGGGGGATCGTGACATCGATGTCCTTAAGATTGTTTTCCCGCGCACCAAAAAGCTGGATTGCATTCTCCGGGCGTTCGACTTCGTAAAGAACAGGCTCGGACCCTTCGGCTACCTTGAGTTGATCTTTCGCAACCGAAGTGCGCGGTGCGAGATGGCGCGCAAGGTATTGCCCAGTGTGGGAGGAGGGGTGCTTTGCCACTTCCTCGGGTGTGCCGCAAACGACTACCTCACCTCCGTCGACACCTGCTTCGGGACCGAGATCAATAATGTGATCGGCACACTGGATGACCTCGAGGTTGTGTTCGATGACGACGACGGACTCTCCTGCTTCGACAAGTCGCTCAAAAACTCGCAGGAGCATTCCAGTGTCATCGAAGTGCAAGCCGGTGGTCGGCTCGTCAAAGATCAGAAGTGTTGTCTTATCGTCTTTCTTCTGGCGTTTCGGTTTGGAAAGGAGATGGCCCACGAGCTTGAGGCGTTGGCTTTCTCCACCAGAGAGAGTGTTGAGCGGTTGGCCGAGGCGCAGGTAGCCGAGACCGACGTCAGCGAGCAACTGAAGGCCTTCGACAATTTTGGCGGACTTGCGATCTTCGATTGCGAAGAAAAATTCGATCGCTGCGCTCACCGTCATTTGCAGAATGTCGTGGATTGTTCTTTCAGCCAGCTCGATTTCGAGAGCTTCAGGTGTGTAGCGTTTCCCCTCGCATTCGGGGCAGGTCACGTAGAGATCGCTGAGAAACTGCATCTCCACCTTCTCGTATCCGTTTCCAAGGCAGCGAGCGCAACGTCCGGTGCCGCTATTGAAGGAAAAGTAGCCTGGCGTCAGGGATCGGGACTTTCCATCAGTGGTCTCGGTGAAGAGCTTTCGAATCGGTTCAAAAATGCCGGTGTAGACAGCAGGGGTAGAGCGCGGCGTCTTTGCAAGCGGAGCCTGATCGACCATCACAACTTCCCGGATTCGGCTCGCACCGCTGACGCCTTTGCAGGAACCCACTTCGTCATCGGCCCCGGCCAGCCCCATCTCACGGAGGAGATTGCCGTGGAGGACAGAGTGGATCAGGGTAGACTTGCCTGAGCCAGAAACGCCAGTGACGCAGCAGAAAACACCGAGCGGGATTTCCACATCGATCTTCTTCAGGTTGTGCTGCGTCGCGCGGCGAATCTTCAGGGTGCGATCGAAAGTGCGCCGCTCCTGCGGAACTTCGATTTTCTTTTTCCCTGACAAATACTCCAAAGTCAGCGCGTGCGGATTGTCCTTCTGCTTTCTCGCAGCATCTGCTGCAGAAACAATTCCGTCTCCGGAATAGACCAATTCACCTCCTCCATCACCACGGCCCGGCCCGATGTCGACGAGATGGTCGGCGGCGCGAATGACTGCCTCCTCGTGCTCGACCACGACGATGGTATTGCCGAGGTCGCGTAGATGGCGCATCACTCCGATAAGTTTGCCGACATCACGTGGATGGAGGCCGACAGTTGGCTCATCGAGAACAAATAGTGTGTTTGTCAGGCTTGCCCCGAGGCAGGTCGTGAGATTGACTCGCTCAGTTTCTCCGCCTGAAAGCGTTCTTGTTGGCCGATCCAGGTTCAGGTATCCAAGGCCCACTTCGCGGAGGTAGCCGAGGCGATTCGAGACTTCTTCGTGCAACATCGTTGCGGTGGTGTCTTCCTTGCGAATCTGGATTGTGGAGAAGAAATCGGCAAGATCGTCGATTGATAGATGCCAGAGCTCGGGCAGTGTTTTGTCGGCGACGCGGAAGTTGAGAGCTTCCGGTTTCAGCCGGGTACCCTTGCAATCCTTGCAAGTGGTGTAGCTGCGGTAGCGGCTTAGGAAAACGCGGACGTGCATCCGGTAGGCACGGGATTCCATCCAGTCGAAAAATCCACGGACGCCATACCAGGTGCCATGTTGCCACGCTTCTTCAGGATCACTGCCGTCCCCTTCGATGATCCAGTGTTGATCCTCCTCCGACATTTCGTCATAAGGTTCGATCAGGCTGAGTCCGCGTGCCCGGGCACAGCGTTCGAGGTCTTCTTCGCACTCGTAGTGACTGTCGCCTTGGAAGGCACGAACAAGACCTTCCGCTATAGAAAGAGATTTGTCTGGAAGGGCTTTATCGACATCAATGCCGATGACGCGACCGAATCCACGGCAAGCGGGGCACGCCCCCATCGGATGATTGAAACTGAACAGCCCAGGCGTCGGCGGCTTCAGCTCCGTCCCTGTTTCCGGCGATATCCAGTTTCGGGAGAAGGACAGCTTTTCTCCGCTCTCCGGATCGACAATCGAGGCAACGCCCTTTCCGAGATCGATTGCTCGTTCGAGAGCTTCGAGGAATCGTGAACGCCGTGACGGCGCGACTCGGTCCTGGATCACGTCGACCTCGCTGGGGAGGGTTTTCTTTTTGTATTTCTCCGGCGCATCGACCCGGTAGGCTTCGCCGAAAATCCAGACGCGCAGGTAACCCTGCTGCTGAAGAAATTCGAAAAACTCGGCTGGCTTCGTTTTCGCCGGAACGGTGATGCCAAAAAGAATCAGGAGAGCGCCGTCTTTTCCAAAACGTTCCTTCGTTTTTCGCAGAATCGACTTTGGTGTATCCGGTTCGATGAGGTCTCCTGTAACCGGGTCGTAGCCCTTGCAGAGCCGCGGAAAGAGTAGCTTCAGGTAGTCATTGATTTCCGTGATTGTTCCCACGGTCGAGCGGGTTGTCTTGACCGCATTTTGCTGTTCGATCGCAATCGCAGGCGGGATTCCGCGGATCGAATCGACCTGCGGTTTGTCCATCCTGTCAAAGAACTGCCGGGTGTAGGGGGAAAAGGTTTCGACGTAGCGTCGCTGCCCTTCGGCATAGAGAGTTTGGAAAGCGAGGCTCGATTTTCCAGAGCCGCTTGGCCCTGTCACGACAGTGAATTTCCCAACCGGAATATCGATATCGATGCCCTTGAGGTTGTTCTGCCGGGCTCCACGAATTTCGATCTGCGTGTCGGAAAGGGGAGTTGTCTGTCTGGTGCGCTTCGCCATGAAAGAGTCGTGTCGAGAGGTTACGTGGGAAGGCGCCCTTAGCACTGTAAAAAGAGAAAGAAAGTATCAGAAAGAATGGGTGAGGATGAATTGGGAACCACCGCATCGAATCCCATTGCCGAAAGCAAAGCGAGATGGTAGACGAAGGTCATGAAAAACTTCGCAATTGCGATCGGGATTCTCCTTCTATTCGAGGCCACCGCATCTGCTCTGCCTGACGGTTTCGTCTATCTCGAGGAGGTGGCTCCCTCGATCCAGACTGACGCCCGCTACACGACTTCGAATAATTTTGTCGGAAAGAAAGTCGATGGCTACAAGGTGAAGAAAGTCGTCATTACCCGGCGCGCCGCCGAGGCGCTGAAACTGGTGCAGGCTGATCTGAAAAAGGAAGGTTACGGACTGAAAGTGTTTGATGCCTACCGACCACAGCGCGCCGTGAATCACTTTATGCGCTGGGTCCGTAATCGAAGCGATCAGCGGACGAAGGCGAAATACTATCCCAACATCGAGAAAAGCACGCTGGCTCGAGACGGCTACATTGCGGGTCGTTCGGCTCATTCCCGTGGCAGCACCGTCGACCTTAGTCTCGTCAAACTCGAAGGTGGTGAAGTCGATATGGGAACGAATTTTGATTTCTTCGGCCCGGAATCGTCACACAATTCAAACGCGGTTACGGCTGCTCAGAAAGTGAACCGGGCTAGGCTCAAGGCGGCTATGGCAAAGCGGGGATTTCGCCACTACGACAAGGAATGGTGGCACTACACGCTGAACAATGAACCCTTTTCGCGCGGGTTTGATTTTGAGGTGAAGTGAGGACTTCTCAGTCCGCCCAGTAGCCGGTAACGGAGGAAGCCAAAAGTGTGTTTGGTAAAGCGGACTTTGCGATGGTCCCGTTCGCATCAGGGCCACGGAATTCTGGCCACTGGGCGTGGAGAGAAAATGGGCAAAGAACTGCTGCAAAGAGCCAGAGAAATTTCATGCCGGAACGATGGACAAGCTACGGCTCATGGTCAACGGGGGAAGAGTATTGCAAACAGGTGAGAATTTGATTTCTTCGTAGCATCGATGTCGATAAGTTTGAAAGGAAAGATGACTACTCCAACAAACGATCCGGAATTCATCGCTCTGTTGAAGCGAAAGAATCGCTGGTTGAGGCTCATGATAGTTTCGGCGTTTATGATTGGTATTCCTTTGCTCGTTGGATTAGGCGACACAGTCATCGGGATGCTCAGAGCCTTCGATACGATGGGTATGTCTGGAGGTAGCGATCCCGAAGAATTGGCAGAAAACATTTCGTTCGCTCTGTTGATGACTGCCGGAGGGTATGCTGTGTCAGCGGTGTTTCTGTTGGTCTTTCTCCTGTCGTTAATTTTTTGGTTGGTAACTTCAAGCAAGGCTAAGAATTTTCGCAATTCCACCCAGCCTCAATCGTAATCCCCCTATGCAAATCACCCAGGAACTGATCGATCGAGTGGCCGGGGACATGGAAGTCCCGATGGAGGAACTGATAAAGTTCGTTGAGTTGGGGGAGAAAAAAACCTTTCCTCAGGGAGACTACCTCTTTCACGAGTCGGCGCCGCGCCAATGGTTTGGAATTGTGTTAGAAGGAAAGATCAATCTCCAGCGCGGATTATCCGGGCGGAATGTCACGATCGCATGCCTCACCGGCGGAGCAGTGATTGGGGAGAGTCTTTTCATTGATGATCTCAATCACAGCGTCTCGGGGCTGGCGCTCGATGAAACGCATGTATGGGTGATCTCCCGAAAGAAGCTCGAGAAATTTAGGCACGCCAAGCCGGAGATATTTTTCCGAATGGTCCGTCGTGCTGCCCGGCGAATCAGTTTTCGTCTGCGCGAGACAACTGACCTGCTGCTCGATTCGAAACGGGAGCGCAGTGATATCGCGGATTTTCGAACGGAGTTCGATTCTTTAGGCAACCGCGAAGTTTCCAATTCCAACTACTACGGCGTGCAAACGACTCGGGCTCTCGAGAATTTCCCTTTTTCCGGCGTGCCCCTTTCCCATTATCAGCATCTCGTAAATGCCTTCGCGTTTGTGAAAAAAGCAGCAGCTACAGCAAATTCCATTCTGGGTGTGTTAGACCACGGAGTTGCCGAGGCGATTGTGAAAGCCTGCGATCGGATTCTTGCTGGGGAGTTTCATGAAAACTTCGTCGTCGACATGATCCAGGGCGGAGCAGGGACTTCTTCTAACATGAACGCGAACGAGGTCATTGCGAACGTGGCCCTCGAGATCCTGGGTCACCAGAAGGGCGACTACGAGTTTTGCCATCCGAACGATCACGTAAACTGTTCGCAGTCGACCAATGATGCTTACCCAACTGCGCTGAAGATCGCGGTCGTTGCCTCCGTTCACGAAACACTCTCGGCATTGAAAGTTCTCAAAAAGTCTTTTGCAGCAAAGGCGGAGGAATTTTCGGACGTCATCAAGATGGGGCGTACCGAGAATCAGGATGCTGTTCCGATGACGCTTGGTCAGGAATTTGCAGCCTATGCGGGAATGGTGAACGATGGCATTCGACGCCTCGATAGAGTCAGTGATGAACTGCTCATCATCAACATGGGAGCGACTGCGATCGGAACGGGTTTGAACAGTCCCCCCGGATATGCCGAACTGTGCACCAGAAAGATCAACGAATTCAGTGGCTACCATGTGAAGTTGGCCGATGACCTTGTCGAGGCGACACAGGATGCGGGTGATTTTGCAGAAATGAGTGGCGCGCTGAAAACGACGGCGATTCAGATTTCCAAAATCTGTAATGACCTGCGCTGGGGGTCATCAGGTCCGCGGTGCGGTCTCGCTGAGATCAATCTCCCGCCGATGCAGCCCGGTTCATCGATCATGCCCGGAAAGGTGAACCCCGTCATCCCTGAGGTAGTGAATCAGATCTGCTACCAGATCATTGGCGCCGACCTCACCGTTTCGATGGCGGCGGAGGCGAGTGAGTTCGAGCTGAACATGGCTGAGCCGATCATGGGTTACAGCCTTCTTAACAGTCTCATGTTGCTGAAAAACGCCGCCGTCGTCCTGTCGACAAAATGTGTCAACGGTATCACTGCGAATCGCGAGCAGTGCGCGGACTATGTAAAAAATTCCATCGGAATCGTGACGGCACTGAATCCCGTTCTCGGATACGAGAAGTCAGCCGCCATTGCGAAGGAAGCACTCGCGACAGACCGCAGCGTCTACGATCTCGTTTTGGAGAAAGGGTGGATTTCCCAGACACAACTCGACGATCTCCTCGCTCCCGAGAAAATGGCGAATCCATTGATGCACGATTGAGTGGTGCTCACGAATCCTTCGGCACGGCGAATGTGCGGCACATCGCAATGCACGTCCAGATTCCGATAGCGAAGCAGATGCCGATGCTCGTTCAGGAGAAAGGAAGAACTTCACTTTTTCCTATACCGACGAGGAAGGCGCCTCGCAAGATAAACTATATCAGTAGCATCGTCGCGAGTCTCATACCGACATAGTAGACGCTCATATGGACGACGGCTTCTGTCTTTCGCCCCGGAGTGAGCCAGTATTCCTTGTTGGGGAGATTTCAGTATTTCACCAGAATTTTTTCGATAAAGAAGGTGAGTGTTCCAAATAGGGCTAGCATCATCACGCCGACGCCGAGATTCACCCGCGTCATTTCCATCTTGCTGGAAATTTGATCCGGTCTGCCAGAGCCGCCAAATGATTGAGATAGCAGTTACAAAAGCCTGCCCGTTTCCCACTCAGGCGCGTTGCTCGACGGACCAGCCTTCGCGGTATTCCCGAGTGAGCCACTGGTTGGCTTCCTCTAGGTTGGTTATGCGCAGGTTCTCGGCATCCCATTCCAGCTTCTTCCCGGGGAAGCGAGCTGCGACGTTGCCGAGCTGCACGGTTTCGGTGAGCGGGCCCGCATAGGCAAAGTTGTCGGAGATTTCAGTGTTCCCCGCGAGGCAGGCGTCGACCCAGTCGTGGTAGTGATTCGCTTCGTCCAGTTCCGGCCATTTGAAGTCGGCAAAATCTTTCTCGGGATACAGCTTTGGTTCACCCCAATGCATAACTAATAAATATCCCTTCTCCCCGATCATAATGGAGGCGGGCTGAGGTAGTTCTTCGCCCTTGGGTAATCCGGGGAATTTTAGCGTTGGCCTGCGGCCGCCGTCATACCAGGTCACTCGCAAGGTGTCGTCAGCGGTCCATTTGTTGCCGGGAAAAACGTAGGAAATTGTTTCCTGCGCGGGGTAGACCTCGTCGTTCATTCCCGAGTGATTCGAGTGAACGGAGATTGGGGCAGTTAAATCAAGAGCGGTGAAAATGGGATCGAGCAAGTGGCAGCCGTTGTCCCCGATAGAGCCGGTCCCAAAATCCTGCCAGTCTCGCCAGAAACGCGGATGGTAGACGTAGTCGCCGCCGTATTCCCGTTTCGGAGCGGGACCCGTCCATTGTTCCCAGTCGACTTCGGCAGGCGCGGACTCGGGATTCTCGGGACGTTCGATCAGACCGGAGCGTCCGTGTCCCGCTGCGCTGATCCAGGAGTGGACTTCTTTGATTTTTCCAATCGCACCGATCTCCTGCACGACAGGTTTGATGGTCCGATACTGGTATTCGGAATGAATCTGATTTCCCATCCGGGTCACTGTTCCGGCCTCTTTCGCAGTGGCTGCGATCTGCCGAGCTTCCCAGACGGTGTGGGTTAGGGGCTTTTCACAGTAGACATGCAGCCCCGCATCGAGTGCAGCTTGGGTGACGATGGCGTGGGAGTGATCAGGAATGCCGATGCTGACCGCATCGACCTTGCCTTTCATCTGCTTGAACAATTCCCGAAAGTCAGAAAATTTCGGAAGATCGGGCCAGCGTTTGTCGACGTGGACAAAGTGACGTTTGTCGATATCGCAAAAAGCGACTGGCTCTACGGCAGGATGAGTCACGATACGGGAAATGTCAGCCCATCCCTGGTGCTGGCAGCCAATCCCGGCGTAGCGGAGTTTTTTCTCGGGCATGTGACGATTTCACACACTTCAGAAAAAGAGAGCGAGCCTGGAATCAGGCGCGAAGGCGGCTATTCGATCCGCTTGGGAAATCTACGCTTCTTCAATTCGTTTCGCAGCTCGCTTGCGCTCGTTGCTGTCGAGGATGCGCTTGCGGAGACGGATGTTTTCCGGTGTCGCTTCGACGAGTTCATCGGGAGCAATGTATTCGATGGCGCGCTCAAGAGAGAATTTGAGGGCCGGGGTTAGAGAAGTGGTCTTATCGCTACCTGCAGCACGGTGGTTGGTGACGTGCTTGGCTTTGGTCGGATTCACCGGCAGGTCATCTGCACGTGGGTTCTCTCCGACGATCATTCCCTCGTAGACATTTTCGCCGGGGCCGACAAAGAGTTTGCCTCGGGTTTCAATGTTGGTGAGCGAGTAGGTCATCGCCTCGCCTTTCTCCATTGAGACAAGCGTGCCGGTGTGGCGCGTGCGAATGTCGCCCGTGTCGGGGCGATACTCTTTGAAAAGGTGGGACATGATGCCTTCTCCGCTGGTCAGGTTGAGAAGTTCGAACTCAAATCCAATCAGGCCGCGGGTCGGGATGGTAACCTCCATGGTCGTGCGACCATTTTTTGTGCTCATGGCTTCCGTTGTTCCCTTGCGGTTTGCGAGAGACTGCACGCAGCCTCCGACGGCTTCATCGGGAACCTCGAGATAGAGTGTTTCGAACGGCTCGTGCCATTTGCCGTCGATCTCGCGTTTGATCACGGTTGGGCGTGAAACGAGGACTTCATACCCTTCGCGTCGCATCTGTTCGACAACGACGGCGACCTGCATGGCACCGCGTGCGCTTACTTTGAACTCACCGGCGCTGTCTGTGTCTTCCACTTTGATCGATACATTGGTGCGGCCTTCGCGAATGAGTCGGTCACGGATTTCTCGTGACGTCACCTTGCTGCCTTCCGTTCCGGCAAAAGGACCGTCGTTGACGGCAAATGACATCATCACGGTCGGTGGATCGATCTCGACAAACGGAAGCGGCTCGTCCTCTTCGGTGGCAGCGATCGTCTCGCCAATGTCGACATCTTCAAACCCTGATAAACCAACAATATTTCCGGCAATCGCCTCATTCGCTTCACTGGTGGCGAGTGCGTTGTACTCGAAAACCTTGCTAATCTTGGCGCGCTGAGGTTTTGCTCCCTCCAGGAGACGCCAGACGGTGTCTCCGACGGTTACTTTGCCCGAAAGAATTTTTCCAATTGCAATTCGTCCGACGTAGTCCGACCAGTCGATGTTGGAAACGAGCATTTTGAATCCGGCATCAGGATCCACGACGGGGGCCGGGATTTCTGACATGATCGTCTTGAAAAGTGGAGTCATGTCCGGGGCTTCAGTATTCGGAGTCACATCTGCATAGCCGTTTTTGGCGCTTCCATACAGAAAAGGGGCCCCGAATTGCTCTTCGTTTGCATCGAGATCGAGAAACAGCTCCAAAACTTTGTCGTGCATTTCGAGCGGCTCGGCATTGGGGCGGTCGATTTTGTTCACGAAGACAATTGGAGTCAGGCCAGCGGCGAGTGCTTTCTTCAAAACAAATCGAGTCTGAGCCTGGGGACCTTCGTAGGCATCAACGACGAGCATGACGCCATCGACCATTTTCATGACACGCTCTACTTCGCCTCCGAAGTCAGCGTGACCGGGAGTGTCGACAATATTGATGACATTGTCGTCCCAGCGAACCGAAGTGTTCTTTGCCTTGATCGTAATGCCGCGTTCGCGCTCCTGATCCATCGAGTCCATCGCCCGTTCTTCGACGGCCTGATTTTCCCGGAACGAGCCTGCCTGTTTCAGCATCTCGTCGACGAGGGTGGTTTTGCCATGATCAACGTGAGCGATAATGGCGATGTTCCGGATGCGATCCGGTGTGATGGAGTTGGACTCGGACATGATGGCGGGAATGACAGGCCAAAAGGCGCGGTGTCAATTGGTTTGCGCGCAAGGAAGCCAGCGCGTATTTGGCTTTGAAAGGGGTTAATAATCGCGATCGAGCAGGTAATCTGCGATCTCATGGAGGCGGTCTGCCTTTTTGCCGAACGGCTTGAGCGCGTCGTGCGCTTTGCGTGTCAGTTGGGCGGCTTTCTGGCGACTCTTCTCCAATCCAAAGAGGGCGGGAAAGGTCGACTTGGCAGTTGCCTCGTCTTTTCCGGCAGACTTGCCGAGTTTTTCGCTGGTCTGAGTGACGTCGAGAATGTCGTCGATGACTTGAAAGGCAAGTCCAAGCGATTGGCCATAGATGGTGAGGGCTTCGATTTTTTTGGGAGTTGCGTCTGCCGTCATGCCTCCGAGCCGGGTCGATGCGGTCAGCAAAGCCGCAGTCTTGCTCTGGTGAATGAACTTGAGCTGGGGAGGAGAAAGCAGAATGTCGCTGCCTTCTCCTTCGAGATCTGCCACTTGTCCGCCAATGAGATTGCGACTGCCCGAGGCGACCGCGAGTTCTGAAATGTAGGCACCGACGTCGTAGCGTTGCGTGGCCGGGGTTTTGGCGAGGATTTCAAAGGCGATCGTCAGGAGGGCGTCTCCGGCGAGGACTGCGATTCCTTCTCCATACTTTACATGGCTGGTCGGTACGCCACGACGGAGATCGTCATCATCCATGCAGGGGAGATCATCGTGAATCAGCGAATAGGTGTGGATACATTCGACGGCACTCGCAGGAGCGAGGGCATTTTTGTAGTCGCTATCACAAGCCTCGGCCGCAGCCAGGCACAGAATCGGGCGCAGGCGTTTGCCCCCGGCAAAAAGGCTGTATCGCATCGCCTCGTGAATTGTCTTCGGGCGAGTTCGCGCGGCGGGAAGGAATTCATTCAACGCCTTGTCGACGATTTTGCAGCGTTCTTTGAGATACGGCTTCAATTCCATGACAACTTCTTTCCTGCGAGCTTTCACAGCAACTCTGCGATCTGCACGGCGTTGAGTGCTGCTCCTTTCCGGACCTGATCACCGACGACCCAGAAGGTGAGGGCTTTGTCGAGAACGAGGTCTTCCCGGATGCGGCCGACAAGGCAATCGTCGCCGTCTGTGCAGTCGAGAGGCGTGGGAAACTGGGCGGGGTCGGCAAAAGGATCATCCACGACTTGCACTCCCGGCGCGGCACTGATCGCTTCGCGCGCTGCCTCGACACTTGGCTTGTCGTCGAAGACAGCGGTTACGGCGACTGCGTGAGATCGGAACACCGGGACACGAACGCAGGTGACGGAGGCTTTGAGATCTGGAGCGTGAAGAATTTTCTGCCCCTCGAAGTGCATCTTCATTTCCTCCTTCGTGTAGCCGTTGTCCTGAAAGACGTCGACCTGGGGAATGACGTTGAAAGCGATCTGCTTGGGATAAACTGAACCGGCGGGGCAGTCTTCTCCGCGAGCGAGTGCTTCAACTTGGCCTTCGAGTTCAGCGATACCCTGCGCGCCGCTTCCTGATACCGCCTGGTAGCTCGAAGCGAGAATGCTCTTTACACCACCAAATGCCTTGTGCATGGGGTTGAGCGCCATCAGCGTCACGATGGTCGTGCAATTGGGATTGGCGATGATGCCATTGTGAGCTTGGGCGTCTCCTCCGTTTACCTCTGGCACAATGAGAGGGACTCCATCGTCCATGCGGAAGGCCGATGAATTATCGACGACGACAGCTCCCGCCCTGACCGCGTGCGGAGCAAAGGTTTTGGAAATTCCACCGCCTGCGCTGAAAAGGGCCACATCGACGTCCGCAAAGGATTCCGGCGTGAGTTCCTGCACTTCGATTTCTTCACCACGAAACGGAAGCGTTTTCCCGGCCGAGCGAGCCGAGGCGAGCAGGGTCAGTTTGCTAACACGAAAATTTCGCTGTTCGAGACACTTGAGGATTTCGATCCCGACCGCTCCGGTTGCTCCGGCCACGGCAAGGTGTTTGGCGTTTTGGCTCATGATATTATCCGCTTTCAGCGGGCGGCGAGTTTACTTCCGAAGGGGGGGGAATGCAAACGTCGCCACCCTCAATTGCGGAACTAATAGGGTTGTCTTGCAGACCGATTCCTGTTACAGACGTAACTCAAGCGCGTTGGGGTTCGTACACTTCGAAATCTCATCACGGTTTATTCCTAAAAAGATACTACAATTGATACTATGAAGCGTACTCTCATTATTCTTGCTTTTGCAGCTGCTGCCCTTTTCACAAATGCCTGCACCACAACTGGTGGTGACTGCTGCGGTTCTTGCGGCGGCAGTGCCAAGTGCTGCGGCTCTTGCAAAGGCTAATCGTTCCACGATTACAACATTTGAAAAAACGGTCGTCTCTCCGGGGCGACCGTTTTTTTATGTCCGGATGAAAGAATTTCGATGGGGAGTCGTAGTTTCGGGAAGGCCACACCTTCAAAATCGAAGAGTGGCTGCATTTCCAACAACCACGAAATCCAATGAATAAAACTCTCTTTCTGACTCTCCTCTTCGCCGCTTCATCCTTCTTCCTCGGCGCTTGCAAGCACCGAAAAAAGCAGTGCGCGCCCTGTTGCGGGAAAAGCGTGATTGCCATTCCGGCAAATCAATACGGTTACCAGCCTAACTACAAATAGCGATTCCTGCCCGGTCACCCATCCGGGCGTAGAGCTCGACTCCGACAGCGGATTGCTCTGCAAGGTCTTCATCCGGCTGAAATTTTCCCTCGGGAAAAATTGTGATCACCATTGAACCGCCGAAGCGGAAGGTGCCTTTTTCCGTTCCGCGGGACACAGGCTGCTTCGGTGTGCTCGTGTTCACGATGCTGCCGACATTGGTTGCTCCAATTTCGAGGAATAGGTAGCCACCCACTGGGGAATCGGAAATCTCAGTGACCTGTCTCTTATTTTCCCAGAGGTAGGCGAGCCTGCGCTCCAGAGCGACAGGATTTACCGAGTAGAGCAGTCCGTTGATGAGGCGAGGTTCGCCCGGTACTCCATCGAGCGGAAAGTGATAGCGGTGGTAGTCAGTCGGACAAAGTCGCGAGATGAGGGCGGTGCCCCTTGCGAATTTTTTGGCGAGATCAGAATCTCCGAGTAGTGCCTTGAGATCGAAGGTTCTACCTTTCGCAAAAATGGGCCCGGACTGGGAAAGATCGGGAATCAGGAGATGACGTCCGTCCGCCGGGAAACTGATATCATTATTGCCTGAAGAAACTGGTCTCGCCTCTGGCTTGAGTTTGCGGGAGAAGAATTCGTTGAAGGTCGCGAGGCTTTCGACGGAATCGGCAAATTCGTCGGTATCTAGTTCAAAGCGCTCGATAAAAGCCGCGATTTCTTTTTTCGAACAACTGCAATCGGCCCATCGCCCGTAGAGCGCAGAAAACCACGGCCGCTTGATCACTCCTTCGAGGCAGGCGCGGCCGAGCCAGGTTTCGTAGGCCCAGCGAAGCGGACCCTCGCCGTAAATTGCTTCCGACTTGAGCGCGTCTTCGTATCGATCGTAAAAAACCAGTTCTTGCCTTTCCTCCACCTTTCACGGATAGACCTCGTAGGCACATCGGCAACCGGGAATTGTCGTAGAAAAGAATTATGATCGCACTGCTCACCAACGACGACGGCATCGAAGCGGAGGGACTCGCCTCACTCCGTAAAATGGCGGAGGAGTTTTTTGACGAGGTCTGGCTCGTCGCTCCGGCCTCACAGATGTCCGAGATTGGGCATCGAGTCACGACGCAGGAGCCGATCCGATTTGAGAAACGCGAGGAAAAGATTTTTGCTGTTCACGGAACTCCTGCGGACTGCACTCGCGTTGCCCTGACTCACCTGTTACCTCAAAAGCCGGATTGGGTTCTGTCTGGGATCAATCACGGAGGGAATCTGGGGCGCCATGATTTTGTCATTTCCGGGACGGTCGCTGCAGTCCGGGAGGCCGCCTTTGCGGATCTTCCTGGCGTGGCGTTTTCTCATTTTTTGAAACAGGGACGTGAGCCAAATTGGGAAGAGGCAAGGGAACGATGTGCCACTGCCTTTCGAGAAATTCTTAAGGACGAACTCGCGCCCGGTGATCTCTGGACGGTTAATTTGCCGCACCCGGATCCGGAAGGCCCAGAACCCAAGATCGTGTTCTGCGATCAGGAAAAACATCCGCTTGAGGTGATCTATGAGGAGGTCAGCGACGATGAACTTGTCTACGTGGGCGACTACCATGAACGTCCTCGTGTTCCGGGTAGCGACGTCTCCGTTTGTTTTGGAGGCGATGTCGCGGTGAGCAAAATTCGAGTGTAGTTTTTCGGGGGAATGAGACGTCTCCAGGTTCACACTCGCCATTGGCGCCAGCAGGTTCGAGCCCGTTTCGCGGAGTGGGATGGAGTGTTTGGTCTCGATCCGGAGGAGCGGTTTTTCGAAGGATGGGAGGAAATGCCTGATTTCGATTTCTCGAATCTGGGATCTTTAGCCGAGTCGTGGTGGCTTGCGGAGTTGTGCCGGACAGCATACACGCCGGATCGAAAGGAACTGCCTCGTGACCGGCGTAATGTGTGGCCGCATCGGGAGGACTTTCTTGAAGAACGCTCTCCATTTGAGGAAATCCATTCCGTCCATAAAACGGGAAACCACGCTTCGATCTATCGCCGTCGTGATGGGGAAGGGGGGACAATCCTTTGCTTTCGCGGGACCAACAAGACAAGGCAATGGGTCATGAATCTCGTGATCCGGCCGCATGGTTGGCAACGTTTTCGGCGTGACGGTGACCCGGAGGGTGCATTTCTTCATTCGGGTTTCTATGTTTTCTTTAAACGCATCTGGCCGCTCCTCTTGCCAAAACTGGAGGAGTTGCCGCGCCCGTGGGTATTTGCGGGTCATTCGCTGGGTGGAGCCCTAGCCACGATCGCCGGAGCTGTTTCGCAACCAGATTACGTCTACACTTTGGGTGCGCCGAAAGTAGGGAATGAATTGTTCTACAATCTTCTCTGCGACATCGATAGCGAGCGCTGGGTGAACGGCCCCGACCTCGTGCCGAGACTGCCGCTACCAGATCGAAAACTTCAGGAGCGCGTACTCACCCACGGCAGCGAAGCTCTTCTGCTCACCGATGAGGGAAAGTTATCTTCCTACGAGAACAGAGCCGAGGAAGACATCTTGCCGTTTGCTCTGAAAACACTGGCTAACGAATTCCAATCGCCGCCCGCATGGCTGCGAAATCACCGTGTTGGGGAATACTGCTCGAAGATACGGGAATTGGTTGCGGGGGGGCGGTAAACGCAGTGCGACCTCCAACTATTTTCTCACACACCGCCGAAGCTCAAAGTCGTCGTCGCGATAGAGAATTTCTGCGATCGTGAAATCGTCCTCGAACTTGAGTAGGTGGGTGTCCCCTTCGTAGGGGTGAAACACATAGCTCAAATAAACTTCGTCGCACTGCGGGATCATTTCGCGATAGATCTGCCCTCCGCCTATGATGAAGATCGTTTCCTCGTCCTTCAGTAAATCGAGGGCCGCGTCACAACTTTCGACTAACTCAAAACCTTCAGTGGGCTCTCTCAGACTTCGGGAAATCGCGACATTTCTCCGTTTTGGAAGAGGGCGACCGAGGGAGTCCATCGTCACTCGTCCCATCAAGATAGGATTTCCGAGCGTCAGCTTCTTGAACCACTTGAGGTCTTCGGAGATGCGCCAGGGAAGGTCACCGTCTTTGCCGATGACGCGGTTGGACGCCATCGCGACGATCGCTTTGAGAACAGGCTTGCTCATATTATTCTCACTCAAACCGCGATGGGTGCTTTGATCGTTGGATGCGGATCGTAGCCTACCAATTCAAAATCTTCGTAAACGAATCCGTCGATTTCCTTCACGTCCGGATTCATCTTCATGGTTGGCAGTGGGCGGGGCTCGCGACTGAGTTGTAAGCGAGCCTGTTCGAGGTGGTTCTGATAGAGATGTAAATCGCCGAAAGTGTGAACGAAATCACCGGGTTTCAGCCCGCAGACCTGAGCCATCATCATGCAAAGCAGCGCATACGAAGCGATGTTGAAAGGCACGCCGAGAAAGAGGTCCGCGCTGCGTTGGTAGAGCTGACAGCTTAGTTCGCCGCGACTCGTGTCTACGTAGAATTGGAAGAGGGAATGGCAGGGTGGCAATGCCATTTCCTCGACATCGGCAGGATTCCATGCGCTGACGATATGGCGTCGACTCGTGGGATTGTTCCGGATCGAGTCTACGACACGTGCAATTTGGTCGATTGTCTCTCTGTTGTCGGCCACCTCCCAGGAACGCCACTGCTTTCCATAAACGGGTCCGAGATTGCCATCTTTATCTGCCCACTCATCCCAGATCGTGACTTTGTTGTCTTTGAGATACTGAATGTTCGTGTCGCCTTTGAGAAACCAGAGCAGCTCGTGAATGATGGAGCGCAGGTGAAGTTTCTTGGTCGTGAGGCAGGGAAAGGTCTCGCGTAAATCAAAGCGGGCCTGTGCCCCGAAGACTCCAATCGTACCGACGCCGGTCCGATCATCGCGCGGCGTGCCGTTCGTAAGAACATGATCAAGCAGGTCGAGGTAAGTTTTCATGGCGCGGGGAAGTATTAAACATCGTGAACCAACCTCCGCCCTTAGCAACCCTTTTCCCTCTTTCCGCTGGCGGGGACTCGGTCTTTGGTTTTAGAATGACTTGATGACAGCACGTCAGTATTTTTTCTCCGGACGAGTGCAGGGAGTGGGCTTCCGCTACTCGACCAAGCAACTTGCGAAAGGTTTCGATGTCCTTGGTTGGGTGCGGAATCTCGGCGATGGTCGCGTAGAATTGCAAATCATGGGTGACGAGGAGGAACTCGATGAATTCATTCAGGAAATGCACGATAGTCCGATGGGGCATCACATTCAGGAACAGGAAGAGCGTGCCGTACCGCTTTTGGAAGGTGTTAGAGGGTTTTCGATTCGGGATTAGATAATGAGTGAACACGCAGTCGAAGTTAACAATCTTACCAAGGTGTTTCGCACCGGGATCGGCAATCAGTATGTCGTTGCGGTCGATAATCTTTCCTTTCGTGTCGAGGCTGGTGAGGTTTACGGACTGATTGGTCCAAATGGATCCGGCAAGTCCACGACGATGAAAGTGGTGCTCGGGCTAATGGCGGCAAGCAAAGGGGAGGCAAAGGTTTTTGGTCTCGACAGCGGCGACATTCGAGCTCGGAACGAAATTGGATTTCTTCCAGAAAACCCATATTTCTACAAGCACCTTACCGGTGCCGAGACACTCAAATTTTACGGCAAGCTCTGCGGGATACGAGGTAAGAAACTCAAGGCGCGGGTTGAAGAATTGCTTGAGATAGTCGGCTTGGAGGACGCGGCGAAGCGTCGGCTCGGTGGATATTCCAAAGGGATGCTTCAGCGCATCGGTCTCGCGCAAAGTCTGGTGCAAAATCCACGCCTCGTCATTCTCGATGAGCCGACCGCTGGCGTCGACCCGGTTGGATCGCGTGAAATCAGGGACCTCATTTTGAGGCTGAAAGAAGAGGGCTACACGGTTTTTCTCTGCTCACATTTGCTGGAGCAAGTGCAGGAAGTCTGCGATCGTATCGGAATCATTTTTGAGGGCCGGATGCGCCGCGAGGGGAAACTCGAGGAACTCATCAAGATCGAGAAGCAAACGGCCATGACGCTGGAAAATGCTTCACCTGAGTTGCTCGCCAAGATCGAGGACCTCGTGGCGTCGGAGGAGGGCGCCTCTATCGTCGAAACCGGGCATCCCCGCACGACGCTGGAGAGGCTTTTCATTCAAATTGCAGAGAGGCGCAGCAAAGAAAAAGCATCTGCTGAGAAGAAGGAGGAGGCATCATGAGCGACGAAGCGATCACCCCACGAGCTCCGGGGAAAAAAGTACCGATATTCTCGGTCACTCGAGTCTGGACAATAGCAATGAGCACGGTGACGCAGCTCGTGCGGATGAAGACTTTCTACTTTCTTCTAGCCTTTGCCCTGCTTCTTCTCGTGGTGGGAAATGTAAGTTTTGCTTCCTCACCTGCGCAGGCTTTGTCGACTTTGAAGAAAGTTTCTTTTGGCGCGATCGATCTCTTTGCCTGGCTGTTTGCGATTGTGGCGACGGCTCTTCTCATTCCTCGCGATATTGAGGACCGGACGCTTTACACGATTCTCTCGAAGCCGGTTCGCAGGGGCGAATATCTTTTGGGCAAACTCGCCGGAGTCCTGGTTGTGATCGGCGTATCGCTAGCGGTGATGTTTGTGATTTGTTCGATCATGATCATCTGGAAGCAGGTGGGCTACATGGCAGACGAGCAGGCTGGTGGAGGAAGGAAGGAGGATATTGCGGCGTCTTTGGCTTTGATCGCAAAAAACGGATTCCGAATTGAGTTAGCTGCGGCGGCCTACGCATCGTTCCTGAAAGCAGCTGTCGTTGCTGCAGTTACGATTCTGCTTTCCACCTTCGCTTCGAGCTCGCTCTTCACGATCATCATCAGCATTCTCGTTTTTCTCGTCGGGCATGCCCACTCGATGGCGACAGACTACTGGCTGCGTGAAACCGACAACAGCATGGCAGTGCAGATGTTGTTGAAGGTATTCAAAATCGTCATCCCGAATTTTCAGCTCTTTTCGTTTAGCGAGGGCATTGTCGCCGGCGCCGCGCTGGCACCTGGCGTCCTTTGGCAAATGACGTGGCTGACAGCGGGATATCTCGTCGTCTTCCTTTTTATCTCGCTCATCGCATTCGTCGATAAGGAGTTTTAATCCGTGAAAAAGCTGCTCCAGAAAATTCCCAAGTGGATTCAGATTCTTACCTTCCTCGCGGTATTCGGCATTGTTCGGGCACCTTTTGAGGATGATCTGCGGATGCGACTGGTCAGCAATGGCATTTTGTTGCCGCCTCCGGCAAAGGACGCTCTCGGCCAATTGAACCAGTCAGCCCTCATGGGAACGCTCGGAGGGCTGCGGAGCATTGTCAGTTCGTATCTCGTACTCGAGGCTTTTGATCACTTTTCCTTGAAAGAATGGGAAGAGCTTCGTTCGGATTACCGAGTCATCACCGCCCTCGAACCTCGCGACGAAAATCACTGGCGTAACGTAGTCTGGCACATTGGAATCAATGCGACTGCGAACATGGAGGTCGACGAAAAGATTCCCGAGTTTGAGCGAATGCGCCGATTCAATGAATACGCCGTTGGTGCAATAGAGTTGGCCGAAGAGGGCCTGGGACAAAACCCCGACTCGGCCATCATTCGACTGCAGCTCGCGGAGGTTTACAAGGAAAAGTTGAACGATTCTTGTGAAACAGCGCGAGTCTACGGGGAAATGATCGGACTTCCCGATTCGCCCGGTTATGTGAAGCGCTTTCACGGATACTATCTCGCCCAATGCCCCGGTCGCGAGAATGATGCCTACGATCACCTCATCCGGATGTATCGCGAGAGCGAAAACAACCATCTGCCCTCGCTGATTATTCACATAAAAGATCTCGAGAAAAAGCTCGATATTCCCTTTGCCCTGCGGATTTCGGATCCTTATCCGCCGCTACCTGGGCAGGGGAGAGCGAAGCCAGAGAATCCAGATGGCGTTCCTGATTTCACCGATCCGGCTCCGAAGTAGCGGAAAGGGATGGCGATTTCAAACATGAGCTCGGCTTCGCCTGCTTCATATTTTGCCATTTGAAGCATCAATTATTCTTTACTGAGATTATTTCAAAACGACTGGTTTCCATTGCGTTGCAAATCGAAGCATCTGTGTTTAGTTTCGTGGGCTAGTCTCCGCCTAGCCTATCACCAAATGCCCCGTTCATGAAATACGCCATTTTCGGAGATATCCATGCCAACCTTGAAGCATTCGAGGCAGTGTTGGAGGATGCCGATCACCAAGGCTGTAACGACCATATCTGTGTTGGTGATATCGTCGGATATGCGTCGGAGCCGAACAAGTGCCTCGCTATCGTTCGCGAGATGGACTGCCCGGTCGTAAAGGGGAATCACGACGAGGAGGCAATTCTCGATACTTCCCTTGAAGGACTCAATCCTCTCGCTCGCCACGCCATGGAATGGACGCGCGAGCAGCTCAACGAAGACGAGCGCGAATATCTCGGTAGCCTTAAGCTCGTCCGGCAGGTGCGCGATTTCACGATCGTTCATGCCACCCTCGACACTCCCGGAGGATGGACCTACGTGACGAACAAATTCGATGCGATGGCAAGCTTCAGCTACCAATTCACCCAGCTCTGTTTTTACGGCCACACCCACACTCCTCGTATCTACGCGAAAGGAGACAGCGTCGAGCCGATTGAGGAAACATCGGTTCAGTTGGAGATGGGCAAAAAGTATTTCATCAACGTGGGCAGCGTTGGCCAGCCTCGCGATGGCGATTGGCGCGCCTCCTACGCGATCTACGATGTCGAAAATCAAGAGGTGACGATTCAGCGCCTCGAATACGACATTCAGAAAACGCAGGACAAGATCATCGAAGCTGGTTTGCCCGAGATGCTTGCTCACCGACTTTCACTCGGAAAATAGCGTGAAGCTGACTGGTAACGAGCGGATTCTGGTGCTCAAACCGAGTTCTCTCGGCGACATTGTGCATACCCTGCCGGTTGTGAATGCGATTCGTCGGACTTTCCCGGATGTGGCAATTGACTGGCTCGCGAACACAGAGTGGTGTCCTTTGTTGGAAGGGAGTCCGATTCTTGATCGAGTGATCCCGTTTCCGCGTCGAGAGTTTCGCGGGGTTTCCGGCTTATTTCGGGCGAAAAGTTGGGCACAGAGGGAATTGAGAAAAGATCCCTACGACCTTGCACTTGATTTCCAGGGGCTGCTGCGAAGCGGGCTGCTCGCTCGCCTTTCCAAAGCAAGGAATGTCTGGGGTTTTTCCAACGCACGCGAAGGTGCCCATCTGCTCTACGGGAATTCGATCTGTGTGCAGGATTGGAAAGAAAAACATGCCGTGGAGCGAAATTGCGAACTTGTGCAGATGTTGGGCATCGAGACTCCGCCTATCGAGTTCCCTTTGCCCGAAGGAGATCCAGTTTCGATTCCCGAAGATCAGACTGACCGCGCTGTAATCCTTCACCCTTTTTCCAGGGGGGCAGGGAAATCCCTTTCTGTGGGGGAGGTTATCAATTTGTGTCGACAGCTGGAACCCCATCCCGTTTGGCTTGTAGGAAGGGCCGAGCTCGAAGGTGCCCATGCCTGGCCTGACAATGTAGTTAACCTGGTCAACAAAACTTCAATCCCTCAATTGATTCACCTGCTTAGGCGAGCTACCTGGACAATCAGCGTAGACAGCGGCCCGATGCATCTCGCCGCAGCTGTTAGTGACCGAGTGCTTTCCATTCACACCTGGTCAAATCCCGCTACCGTTGGCCCATGGCGACCGAATGCCTTTGCGTGGCGTTACGGAAAGATTCTCTCGGTAGACGAAATCCGGGCTGCCAATTTTGTGGAACGGCGCGATCTCAAGGGTCATTTTGAATCCCGTGAGCGATTGCTCGATCCGGTGGATATCGCAGCCTTAGCGGAGTTTATAAAGGAGAAGCTTGCTCCATGAAACACGTCGAAATATACACTGACGGCTCATCCCGCGGAAATCCAGGCCCTGGAGGGTACGGCACCGTGATTCGTTACGGGGCGCATGCCCGTGAACTGGCGCAGGGATTTCAAAAAACGACCAACAATCGCATGGAAATCCTCGCCGCCGTAGCAGGTCTGGAAGTACTGAAGGAGCCCTGCGAAGTGACGGTCTATTCGGATTCCCGCTACCTCGTCGACGCGCAAACCAAAGGATGGGTCGAAGGATGGAGGAAGCGTGGTTGGAGAAAAAAGGACAAGTCCGCTGTGAAAAATGTCGACCTCTGGCAACGGCTTGAGGAAGCCGCAGCCGGCCATACCATTCACTGGCAGTGGGTTAAAGGCCACTCCGGGCACGATATGAACGAGCTTTGCGATGAACTCGCGACCTCGGCAGCAGATGGAGAAAGAGGGGAGTTACTTGTGGATTCGGGATTTGACGGCTGAAAGCCTTATTCCTTTTCCTCGCAATGGCTCCTCCGGGAAAAGAAGAGGATAGGGAAAATGATAAGGAGTTCATGACTCCGAGACTTTGTCTTTTCCCCGTTGTTCTTTCCCTCCAAACCGTCTTAAATCTTTCCGCCCCCTCCATATCATGGAAATTCGAACAGAAGACTACGAAAAGCTTGGCAAATTCTACCTCGGTCGTGAATACGACTTGAAAGAAAAAGAACTCGAAGACGAACTGGTCCTTTACGACTCCAAAGACCTCGTCACTCACGGTGTTGTGCTCGGCATGACTGGTTCCGGAAAAACCGGACTCTGCGTCGGCATTCTCGAAGAGGCGGCGATGGATAACATCCCGGCGATCGTGATCGATCCGAAAGGCGATATCCCCAACTTGCTCCTCACCTTTCCCGATCTCGCGCCGGACAGTTTTCGCCCGTGGATCAATGAGGACGATGCCCAGAAAAAGGGTATTACCCCCGACGAACACGCTGCCAAGACCGCCGACCTCTGGAAAAACGGTCTCGCGAGCTGGGGCCAGGGCCCGGACCGTATCCAGAGCTTCCGCGACAAGGTCGATCTGACCGTCTACACACCCGGCTCCAACGCCGGACTGCCGGTTTCGATCCTCAGTTCGCTCGACGTTCCCGAGTTCGAAGTGCTCGACGATGCCGAGGCGTTTTCTGAGCGAATCGAGTCGACAGTCTCCAGTCTGCTTTCGCTCGTCGGAGTGGAAGCGGACCCGATTCAGGATCCCGAGCACATTCTGCTTTCCACCATTTTTGCCCATGCCTGGAAAGCAGGGCAGGGAATCACCCTCGAAAGCCTCATCCGCCACATCCAGGTTCCGCCTTTTGAAAAAATCGGTGTGATGGATCTCGATACGGTTTGTCCGGAGAAAGATCGTCGCGAACTCGCGATGAAGATGAACAATCTTCTCGCTTCACCCGGATTTTCCACCTGGCTGCAGGGCGAGCCGCTCAACATCAAGCGCATGATGCATACGCCCGAGGGCAAGCCGCGCATCTCGATTTTCTCCATCGCTCACCTCAGCGATTCCGAGCGGATGTTTTTCGTCTCCCTGCTCTTGAACCAGATGCTTGGCTGGATGCGATCCCAGTCCGGCACGACCAGTCTTCGCGCCTTACTCTACATGGACGAGATCTACGGCTACCTGCCACCGTCGTCGATGCCGCCGTCAAAAAAGCCGATGATGACCATGCTGAAGCAGGCGCGAGCCTTCGGTCTCGGCATTCTTCTCGCTACGCAAAACCCGGTCGATCTCGACTACAAAGCTCTCTCCAATATTGGAACCTGGTTCCTCGGCCGACTCCAGACCGAGAGAGACAAGGCTCGTGTTCTTGATGGTCTCGAAGGCGCCGCTGCCAGCACCGATGGCGGTTTTGACAGGCAGTCGATGGAAGAATTGCTCGCCGGACTCGGTAGTCGAGTCTTCCTTATGAATAACGTTCACGAGGACGCGCCGGTCGTCTTTCACGTTCGCTGGGTCATGAGTTATCTGACCGGCCCCTTGGCCCGCCGTCAGATCAAGCAGTTGATTGATCCAAAACGTGCCGAAGTGGAGGCCATCCAGGCGGCTGCCCCAACACCTTCTCCAGAAGCTCCCAAGCCGGCCGAGTCGCAGAAACTCCGCCCGAAGTTGCCTCGGGGAGCCGAGGACTTTTTCATTCCCGCTGGGCCCGATGTTCCTCCTGACGAGATCAACTACGTGCCCGCATTGATCCGCGTCGGCGAAGTGCGATACCAAGACAGCAAAAAAGGCATCAGCGGCAACGAATCTGTCGCGATGATCAACAAGATTGACTCCGATAGTGGAGATATCGATTGGAATCAGTCGCTCGATTTGCCAAACGGGATGCATGTCAGTCAGCTAGGGCGCGAGCCTCTCGCGGGAGCCGCCTTTTCCGAGCTGCCCCAACCCATGCTCGACACGAAGCTCTGGACGAGTCTGAAAAAAGAGCTCGTCGATTTCCTCTACGGCAATCACACCATCACGATCTACAAGAGTCCTCTCACCGGATTGCATTCCAATCTTGGCGAGTCCAAGGGAGACTTTCGGGCCCGATTGGTTCATGCGGCACATGAGATTCGCGATGAAAAAGTCGATGAGTTGCAGGATTCTTACGCCAAGAAAATTGAGACTCTCGAAGACCGAATTGCGCGGGCCATGGATACGGTTGCTGAGCAAAAAGCCCAGGCTACCAATGCGAAGATGGACACCGCAATGCGGATTGGCGGAACCATTCTCAGTGCCGTTCTCGGGCGCAGCGTTGGTCGTCGAAGCAGCAGTGCAATGACGGGCGCGTCGAAAGCCTGGAAAGAAAGTCGAGACGTCGCTCGAGCGGAGGAAAAAGTGGAGGACTACCAGGATGATCTCGAAGAACTCGAGCGCGAGTGCGAAGAGGAGATTCAGGAATTGAAAGACCAGATGGATCCGATGACCGAAAAACTCGAATCCATCAGTCTTTCTCCCTTGAAGAAAAACTGCTCTGCCAAGTCTGTTGGTATCGTCTGGATGCCCTACCGTGTGAATCCTCAGCCACGGTTGGGAGCGGCCTGGTAGGCAGGTCGTCGCACTTCATAGAGAGTTAAGTCGTACACCTAACCCTTTTCGCCCACCCTTCATGACTCCTCAGCAGATCTCAGAACTCCAGCGTCTCGACAAGGCGCACCTTTGGCATCCGTTCACGCAGATGCAGAACTGGATCGCTTCAGAGGAGGATCCGCTCATTATTGCATCTGGGAAGGGAGCGGTGCTCGCTGATGTTGAGGGAAACAAATACTTCGATGGGAATAGCTCGATTTGGACGAATGTTCATGGCCACGGGCACCCGACGATCGATGCGGCGATTCGTGAGCAACTCGACAAGATCGCTCACTGTTCGGCACTCGGTTTTTCGAGTGAGCCGGCAATTCGATTGGCGGAAAAGCTGGTTGGTCTTTTCCCCGAGGAAACTCTGACGCGGGTTTTTTTTACCGACGATGGCTCGACTGCTATCGAGTGCGCCTGCAAGATGGCGGTGCAGTATCGGCAGTTGAAAGGCGAGACGGAAAGGACGGACTTTGTTTCCTTCGGAGGAGCCTATCATGGTGACACGATGGGTGCCGCCTCGCTTGGCGGAATTGGAACCTTCACCGATCGTTTTGGTGGATCCGGCTATCCTGTTCATCGAGTCGAATCGATGGAGGAACTGGCAGGATGGTCGAACGAAGAGGCGCAGTCCGCAAATGCAGTGATCATTGAACCGCTCATTCAGGGTGCCGCCGGGATGAAGACCTGGCCGGAGGGAATGCTCAAACAACTCCGGGAGTGGTGCGACCGACACGGCGTCTTCCTGATCCTTGACGAGGTCATGACCGGCTTTGGTCGAACCGGCCGCATGTTCGCCTGCGAACACGAAGAGGTGATTCCCGACTTTCTCTGCCTCGCAAAAGGACTCACCGGCGGCTACATGCCGCTCGCGGCAACGTTGACGACGGAGCGGGTTTTTGAAGCCTTCCTCGGTCGATACGAGGAACTTAAAACTTTTTTCTACGGCCACAGCTACTGCGCGAATCCGCTTGGTTGCGCCGCGGCTTTGGGGAGTCTTCAGATTTTTGAAGAAGAGGATGTGATTTCTTCATTGCCCAGCAGGATTGAATCGTTCCATCGCTATCTGGAGCAAACCGTTGAGCGCGTGCCTCATTTTGGCGATTTCCGCCAGGTCGGATTGGTTGCTGGGATTGATCTGGTCGACGCTGAGACAGGTGGCGAGCTGGATTGGAAGAACGAGACGGGAGCCCGCATTTGTCGTGCGGCCCGAAACCACGGGTTGCTGACGCGCCCCGTGCGCGACACGCTGACTTTGATGCCTCCCCTGTGTTCGACCGATGAGCAGATTGCGGACGCAGTCATAGCGCTGGAAAAGGCAACTGCTGAAGTGCTGTCGGCCTAATTCGGCTCGTACACAAAAAACCCAGGGCTATGCCCTGGGCTAGATTGATGTTACCCCTTTGGGGCGTGTCGCATCGGCGAATAGAAATTAGTCACATCCGCAACCGCCGCTACTGCAGCAACCGCTCTCTTCAAGGTCTTCCGGCTCGGGAAGGCGTCCCAGCTCAAGAGCTTTTCCGACGTGCTTGGAAACCTGCTGGACAATGCCGTTGAGGGCGCCTTCAGCCGTCATGAATCCGCCCGTTACAGGATTTTCTTTAAGCGCCTTGAGGAGACCCTCGTATTTCTCCACATCTTCTGGAGTGATCGTTCCTTCGTTCTGCTTCTGATGAAGCTCTTCTCCGAGTCCGGCAAATTCGCGATATTGCGCCTGAGCATCTTCGTCGGCGAAGAAGGTTTCGATTTTTGAGACGTTGTCGGTGTATTCACCCGACTTGAGAATCAGTGTGCAAAGCTCACGAGTTTTTTCGAGGACTGCAGAGTTGAGAGAAAGAGTTTCAGTCATAATTTTAGGTGTACGCCAGAAAGGGGAGTGGGACAAGAGGAAGATGGGGACGTGACATCACACCATCCCATAGCGAATTCCGTGTTGCGGCGCATTCTGCAAAACGGCGGTAGGAAGCTGAGGGAGGTTGACGAGCGGACTGCATCGATCCCGGCGTATCAGCTCTACTGCAGCGGCCTGCTTGAGTTCGCGCCATCGCGTGTTCTCCAAATCAGGGGCGAGATGGATGTGGCGGAGGAGGCTGAGCCATTCCACGAAAGCACGCTCGACGTCTCCCGTGCCGAACTCAAGCTTTGCAGCGTGGCTGCTGAGCTTGTTGAGCGTTCCATCGAGCATCAGTGAAATGACTTCGGCAGCTCCCTCACCATAGTGAACAGGAAGGCCGAGTTCGAGGTAGCCCTCAAAATCGACGAGGCCGTGTGCCTGGCGACAGGCAGCGGCAAGTCGTTCGCTGCCCACGGAATCGATCAGTCGCTCGGCTCCGGGAATGGTATCGAGTTCAAAGCGGTGGCCGGCGCGGAGATTTGCGAGGTGGAGAACGATCTCTTCCACGGGGTAGTGGATATCTTCGAGCGCCGCTGCGATGGCGAGTCCTTCTCCTCCCTGGAAGAGGGAAAAAAGGACCCCTCGCTCAGTTGGCTTTCCGCTTTCCTCGATAAGACGGAGTTTTCGCCACGCCTGGGCGGCAGTCCCTGCAGCCGCTTCCCGAATTTCGCCGGAGTCTTCGTCGGCGTAGTGTGTTTCGGAATCAATTTCAATGGTGCGAGAATCAGGACTGTGGATGGCCTGGTCGTGACTGTCGAGGTAGACGTCAATTTGTGCGTTTTGGAAATGTCCTGTCAGGTAAAGCTGTTCGCCGCGTTTTACGACGCTTTCAAATTCGGCAGGAGTGATGAAATCGGCGAAGGCATCGGGCAGCAATCCTGCGATTTCATTCTGCGAAAATCGAACGTCGCGATGGGCGTCCGCAAGTTTTCCCGCGAATTTGGTAAGGCCAAAGCTTCCGGGTTCCTTCTCGGTCGCGACGGCGATCTCCATTCCGTAGCGACGTGGACCGCTGCCTTTTTGATCGAGTCGACAGAGACGGGTTCGGGCGGGCAGCAATCCTGCGACGAGTTGGCTGTTGCTTTCCGCTGGGCGGTTACGCGCTCGAAGAAAGGTGAGGGCATCTCCGAGCCGTCCCGTGACATTTCGCGCTGCGTTAGTTGTTTCCCATTCGCCCTCGGAATTGAACGTTTCCTTTCGAGTGGGCTTGAGGCCAAACAGGGAATTTCCTTCTCCTGATTCCCCAGAAGCGGAGGGGTCGGATTCGACGGAGTCGGATTGAAAACCGAGCGCGACCTTCTGATCGGAAAAGAGCCGGTCTCGCAATTCTCTGGCGGCCAGAAAAGGAGAGCCTCCATCTAGCGAGGCAAAGTGCATTCTCCGGATCAGGATTGGCCAATCGACTTCGTTCTGTCGCCTCAGCTCGAGTGGGTGGGAATCGTAAAGACGTGGACTCTTGTCGCCAATTATAACATATCCTGTCTCGTCGAGTCCTCGCCGTCCGGCTCGGCCGAACATCTGAAGTAGTTCGTCTGGGGTGACAGTTCGCTGGAAAGGACCATCGCGGTAGCTGGTTTCAGCAACAAAGACCGAACGGACCGAAAAATTGATTCCCGCCGCGAGTCCCATTGTGGCGACGATGACACGGAGTTGTCCCGCTTTAGCAAGGGGCTCGACGACGGCGGCACGTTCGGTAAATCCGAGACCGCTGTGATGGAAGGCGACACGTTTCTGAAGAAGGCGAGCGAGCGATTTGGAGCATGACTGCTCAAGACTTTGGTCGCCCATGCGGATGGGATCATTGTTTGGCAAGGCCGCCGCAATTTTCGTGGCGATTTTCTCGGCGGCCTTACGATGCGGAGCAAAAATCAGCAGGGGACCGTAGTTCGAGAGCAGTGTCGAGAGCGCGAGTCTTTCCCAGAAATTTCGATACTTCCGCGGAGCGAGATTGGGAAGCGCGTCGAGTGGGATTTCTTCGAGCGGTACCGGGCGTTCTTTGGTCTCTACCACCACTGCCTCGCGCCCGAGACGGCTGATCCAATCCGCGACACGCGTGGGATTGGCAACGCTTCCGCTGAGAAGTAGCAGTCGCGTTTCTGGTGGGGCGAGTGCGACGGCGAGTTCGTAGTGCAGACCGCGCCGTCGATCGCCGATCATCTGGTATTCGTCTATAACGAGAATAGAAGGGCCATTTCCTGAGAGAAGTCGATCCCGCTGGGTTTCCAAGGTGGCGACGATGACAGGCGCATCGAGATCTTCGGCGAGATCGCCCGTAGCGATTCCGACCTTCCACCCTTTGGTTTTCCACTCGCGCCATTTGTCATTGGCGAGGGCGCGGGTGGGGACGGTGTATACGGCCTGACGATCCGGGCCGATCAGTTTTCCTTCGTCGGCGATTGACTCAAAAACGAATGTTTTCCCCGCACCGGTCGGGGCGGAGACAATTACGTCTTTGCCGTCGCGCAGGAAGCGAATAGCTTCCTGCTGCCAGAGGTCCGGGACCTGTAGCTGAACAGATAGACCTTCAAACGCGTTTTCGAGACCGCCATGCATAGGCGGAGATGGTTACGCCCCTAGATTTGCCAAGGGACTTTGATAATCTACCGGAATTAGTTCGGCTTTTCCTCGGCGACGGGAATCGGAGTGGTCTTGTCGCGACGCTGCGGCTTGGCGGCCGAGATGTTGACTGGCTTTCCGGTTTTGCTGATCGCAATGAGGTCTTGGACGATGTGGATCGACTCGCGCTCGTAGGGATCGAGTGTGTGAGGATACTCGAGAGCTTTGATGTCGGGGTCCTCTTCTTTCTGCTTGTCCCCGCGAGTCATTCCGCTGAGTTGCTCGTCGGAAAGTTTTTCGGCAAGAGTCAGGCCCTCCTCAAGAACGTTGTCCTGAGTGAGCTTGTAAATCGTAAACAGGTCCTTCTCTTGTTCCCTGATTCTGGCAAAGCGTTCGATACGCTCCTGCTTGCGAGCTTCGCGTTCCGCTTCGTCGTTTTTGGCCTTTTGCTTTCGCTCTTCTAGGTTGAGAGAGATCTTATTCTCTTCGATGCGCTGCTTTTCCTCACCGATTGTCTGGAGAATGTATTCGAAGCCGGGCGTCGATCCAATGCGCGCTTCAGATGCTTGCTTCAACTGCCGAATCGGAAGTGGCTTTTCAGAAAACGGGCCGTAATTGCTGGGCTTGATTGGCTCAACATCAAGCGCGTTCGGAAGCGAGTCTTCACCGATCTCAGCGATATCGAGAATGGAGGGAAGGTGAACGTCCGAAGCGACCCCGTCGAGTTGAGTGGAATGACCGTTGATGCGGTAGAAAGTCTGGATCGTCAGCTTGAGCGCACCCTCCTGATTGACCTGACGATTGAGCAGCAAGTTGACTCGGTTTGTCAGAACGGGACGAAGTTGTTGTACAGTTCCTTTACCAAAAGTTGTGGTGTCTCCCACCACAACAGCTCGGCCGTAGTCCTGCAATGCCGCTGCAAAAATCTCGGAAGCCGAAGCACTCGCCTTGTTGATGAGAACGATCATCGGACCGTCGTACATCGCTTCGCCATTTTTCGATGATTTCTGATCACGCTGGCCGCGCCAGTCGACAGATTGAACGACGGGTCCCTTGCGAATGAAGAGACCAGTCATGTTGATTGCTTCCTCAAGCGAACCTCCTCCGTTGTCTTGGAGATCAACAACGAGGCCGTCGATCCCCTCGATTGAGAGTCGAGTCAGGAGGCGGCGAACGTCTGTCGTTGTGCTGGTCTGTCCACCATCCATGTCAGCGTAGAAAGACGGCAGGGTGATCCAGCCGATCTTTTGCTCGTTGCCCTCGGGGTCTTTCGTGATGATAAGATCAGCTGTCGCGAGAGCATCTTTCAGGTCGACTTTGTCGCGAACAATATTGACGAGTTTGATCTTAGTCGTTTCGCCCTGAGGAATCACCTTGAGTCGAACGACGGATCCGATTTCACCGCGAATGAGGTCGACGATGTCGGAGAGTTTCATTTCCACGACATCCACAAAGTCGCCGTCTTCGCCCTGTGCGACTCCAATGACACGATCTTTTACCTCAAGATCGCCCCCTTTGAATGCCGGACCACCAACGACGAGACCTTCGATCGTGGCACCGCCCTGATCTTCGTCTTTCTGGAGCATCGCTCCGATTCCCTTGAGCGATTTGTTCATTCCAATACGGAAATTGTCGTATTGCTGTTGGGAGAAATACTCGGAGTGCGGATCGTAAGCACGGGCAATCGATTTGATGAAAAGAGTCGCCACGTCTTCGACGTTGTTTTCGTTCACTCGCTTCAGAATGCGGTCGTAACGATCAGCGACTTTCTCGTAGATCGTCTTTTCCGGTTTGACACTGGGATCTTTTTCCTTGGGAGGAAGTCCTTCTTCTTCGCGCTTTTTCGCCTCCTCAGCTTCTTCCTCGGCAAGGGCGTCCGAAATCAGTTTTTCACGGATTAGATCACCTTCGATCAGGTTGCGCCAGAGTTGGTTATGTGCATCTCCTGCAGGTGCCCAGTCTCCATCTTTGCGGGAGATCTCGACCGTGCGATCCGAGTCGTAGGTGAAGGTGCCTGGCTTGGCAAGTTCCTTGGCCATCTTTACTCGACTGCGGATGCGCTCCTGGTAGGTCGCATAAATTTCGTAGGCCGCAGGAATCGCTTCGTTGCGAACGTTGTCGTCGATCGTTTGCTCATGCTTCGCACGGAATCCGTCGACATCTTCTTTGGTGAAATAGATTTTGCTGAAATCGAGCATGTTCAAGTAGGTATCGAGCACCTTCTTTGACATATCGTTGTTGAAAGGCTCCTTCAGAAAGTGCTCGTCTTCAAGCATTCCGGTGACGCGAAGAGCGAGATCGCCATGCTGCGTTTGGGCCTGGGAAGGTGGGGCGAGAAGAAAGGCTGTGAGCGCAATCAGCGCAGAGAGCTTTGCCGACTTGAGAAGGGCAGATAAAAACATGAAACAGCTGGTCTGAGATAAGAATCGTGTGACCACGAGAGGGGGAATGTCGCTTCGAACGCATTCGCCCCCAGTGGAGCGGAAAAACTTACACTGATTTGTTTATCAGAAAAAGTTTTTTTCCGGACGTGGATGGGGCACCCTGAAAGAGTTACGGCAGACTCGCACCCTCGGTTCTTCTGGATTGAGGCGGTTTTGCGAGCGGCTCGCGGCGAAAGTCAGGTGTAGACTGCGCTCGGCGGAGCAGAAGCAATGGCGGGAAGGGGAAAGGATACACACGATCGTGCCTTGTTTTGAGAAGCTAAATCTTGTCACGCCGATTCTCGCGGTTGATGATGAAAAGGATGAGCGGAGCGCCCCATGCCAAGCAGTCGAGCCTTTCTCGCAGTTGCCTGATCTTGCTGGGCGTGTTGAGCACATTATTTCTGTCCTCGGTTTGGGCAGATGAATCGACAGATATCCGGGTCGATCAGGAAGCAGGGGACGACGCAAACGATGGGCGTACTGCCCCGGTGAAGTCGATCGCGCGTGCGATCCGACTGGCTCAGCCTGGTGACACGATTCATCTCACACCGGGTGTATGGTACGAGAGCGCCGTCTTCACCAAGAGGCATGGAGAGCTTGGTAAGCCGATCACTCTCGACGGGCATGGGGCAGTTCTCGATGGAAGTGAGCCTGTGACCTCGAAAGATTGGGAGCAAGTGAAACCGGACTTGTTCCGAAAAGTGGCGCTGTATCCCAAAACCGATAATGCGATCGTGGGGCGTTGGTATTTGATTTGGAACGGCAAAATGCAGCGCATGAATCGCACATCGAAAGGGCCCAGTGATCCGCTCAAGCCGGTTGCTGACTTGCAGGCCGGCGAGTGGACATACGTGCAGGAAGAGGATGCATTCTATCTCCGCTTGTCCGAGGGGCAAAAACTGGAGGAGTCGAACATTCGCTATCCGAAGCGCAGCAGCGCCGTGATTTTTTCCTCGGCCGGATCTCACATCACAGTGAGGAATATCACGGGAACGCATGTCTACAACGATGGATACAACGTTCACGGTGCGCAGCGAAATCTGGTATTCGAAAACATCAGGGCGATCGAATGCGGTGATGATGGATTCAGTGCGCATGAGGATGCGGATTGCCGAATTGATGGCTTTGTCAGTATTGGAAATTCGACGGGGCTTTGCGACGTCAATACGAGCCGAACTTACTATCGCAATGTCTACATTCGTGATTGTCACGGGTTCGACCTCTATTTCATAGGTCTCGATCATTCCTTGGAAAACGCACTGATCGAGAGCAGCGCGGCGAAATCCTTCTGGCTGGAAGCCAAATACCTGGATGAGGGCGGCCTCTGTAATCTGCGAATGAAAAACGTGCTGATCCGACGTGATGGCGAAGCACCGCAGGAGCTTCGAATCGGACGAGGCGGTGCCTTGCATGCGACGAATTGCACCTTTGAGGGTGTCAATGTCATGCTGACCCCAGGAGGTATTGTCGATTTTCGATCTTGTCTTTTTTCTGTCGGAAAATTCCAACCCGAGTCGTTGTTGTTCCCAAATACGGTCTGGCGCGGAGCGGGCAATCTCTACGATTTCAAAAGTCTGCGTGTTGATAAGACGAGTTTCCGCCCGGAGATATTTTCGGATTTTCAAAAGCTCACCGGTAGCGAAGAAGGTTCGCGCTGGGAAACTTTCGACAATGCTCCCATGGGAATCGGTGCAGATGAATCAACACTTCCAAAACCCGAATAGCCATGCTTCGAAAATTCCTGTTTCCTATTACAATTATTATACTTTTGTCAGGGCATGCCCGCGGGCAGGTCTCTGTCGACGGTGGTCCTTCGGTTGAAGAAGCTGTTTTCTTTCCCTTCGATGACCATGCCATCCCGTGGCGGAACAATGTTTTCGTTACTCCGGTGACCGCTACGAAACATCCGGCAAACCCGGTTTTGCGACGTGGCCCCGAGAATGCTCCTGATCATGGGCATGCGATCCTCTATGGCACGGTAATGAAGCACGGCGACAAATTTCGCATGTGGTATCTCGGCATGTTCGAAGTTGAACTGGCCGCCGGCCAGGCGCCCGGATGGTGGCGCCCGATGTGTTATGCCGAAAGCGACGACGGCGTGACCTGGACGAAGCCGGAACTGGGGCTGGTAGAGTTCAAAGGAAATA
>Ga0181575_10000116_pt1 | contig 55955 bp, 73 predicted proteins | sample 101ome_23_FD_145599 | JGI IMG/M metagenome (GOLD analysis project Ga0181575, IMG submission 145599) | Coastal salt marsh microbial communities from the Groves Creek Marsh, Skidaway Island, Georgia - 101411CT metaG (spades assembly) | ecosystem: Environmental > Aquatic > Marine > Intertidal zone... | reverse complement strand
TGAAGTTGTAGAACGTGGCGGAATGGATCACGTTATTAAAGAACGTCAACTTATACGTAACACAAGAGAAAACTATGAAAAAGACAATCCTACACCATTAGCAGCAATGAAGTTTGCAGGTGTGTTAGTCGAAGGCGGCATCGTAGGTTATGATAGCAATATTCAAACTGGCGGTAATGGTGCTATGTATTTGGGGGTAGGTACAGCAGTTGAATACAGAGTTGACACTGTAACAGTTGCTATGCGTCTTGTAAGTGTTAGCACAGGGCGTGTACTAGTAAGTGTAGCAGCAGAAAAATCAATAGCAAGTTACAGACAAGGTGCGAGCGCATTTAAGTTTTTTGATTTAGGCACAGAAGCATTGGAAATAGAAACTGGATATTCAGTAAATGAACCAACAAACTATGCAGTGCGTCAAGCCATAGAAGCAGCAATTATAGAATTAATTTATCAAGGCGCTGAACAAAAACTGTGGAAGTTTAAAGAAGACAATACTTCTTCATCTTAGCCAAAAGCGTTTCCCTTTTTATTCCTAATTTATCAGCAGTGTGTGTGCGATTGTGATTGCACTCTTTTAGAGCTGATGAAATCCTATCTATTATAAAATCATCTACTTCGTCGTGTAAGCATTTATCGTCATAGTGACGGTCTTGCACAGGCCAAATTTCGTCGAATGTATCCCAAAATTCTTGTTGTTCTTTGTGTATTTTTTCTGCTTTTTCTAATGCGCTCATAACTGTATTTATATTCATTAAACACCTACTTTACTGTAAAAATATTTACACTAAATATCTTTGTATTTATGTGGCTGTGAGGGACGGATAAATATGTTTGGCGTAAGCCGGAGGATGATATAAAATGAGGGCAATACTATACGGGGCTATCCTGTCATTGGTTCTCGCAAGTGCAGCGTATGCAAACGAGATTTACATCACACAAATTGGTGACACATTAGACTTGGATATTACCCAAGATGGAACAGATAACGAGTTTGGTGATTCAACCACCGATGTAACTCTGGACGGTGATGATATGACGTTCAGCATAACACAAACAGGTAACAGCAATATTATTGATGCTAAAATAAAAGGTAATTCATATACTGGTACTTGGACTTTTACAGGCAACAACAATTTTGTTGATTTGGTCTGTGATGATACATCAGGTGTAAACTGTGAAAACGTTACGCTGAATATTGCAACACAAGGCGATACCAACAAGTACTATCTAGAAATTGGTGAAACAGCAGATGCTGACGGAGCACAGGTAGACTTTGAAGTAGACGGTGACGGAAACATATTGATCACTGAAGTAGATGGAACAAGCGCAGTAGTAAACATTACATTAGATAACAGTAACACCATAAGCACAGCAACAACATCAGATTCAACATCAACATACACATCAGGACAAGGTGGTACGGTAATCGAGATAGATCAAGATGGAGATGGCGACAGTGCAGGACACAGCGTTACCCTTGACATCACCGGCGGCGGCAGTAACTACTACATTAAACAAAGCGGTGTTAAAGACAACACAGTAGATGCTACATTCTCAGGTGACGAGCATGATGTTGATATTACGCAGTCTGATTAGTCTATTAATTTTAACCACACCTGTATACGCAAGCATTGGGGAAATAGCACAGCATAAAGGCAGCAGTGTTGTTGAACGTGAACAACTCAAGTATGACGGCGAAGTAGGACTTGGGCTTGAGATGAACGATAGGATCATCACAGGCAAAGGCAGTTTACGTATGGACTTTGTGGATGAGACCCGTGTTGATGTTACAGAACATTCACGTATGACCATAGACGAATTTATCTATGACCCAAACACAAAAACTGGCGCACTAAGTATGAAAGCCACATTAGGAGCAGTGCGTTATGCGTCAGGACAAATAGCAAAGAACAGCAGACAACGTGTGAATATAAGAACACCAAGTGCTACAATCAACGTGCGAGGCACAGACTTTATAATGATTATAGATGAAGTAGGTGGATCAATGATAACATTGTTACCAAGTTGTGATGCATCAGGACAATGTATTGTGGGCGAAATATCAGTTGAATCAGATGTTGGACAGGTTATAATGAACCAAGCATATCAAACCACAGTGGTGCCACACAGCGGAGCGATACCTGGTCCTACAGTGATATTAGACTTGCCTGAAAATATGCTTACATCAATGTTAATAATAAGAAAAGTAGACCCATACACAGAAGAAATAGTAAAACGCTATCCAGAGACCAATCTGTTGGACATTGATTTCCTAAAGTTTGATGAACTGGATAAAGATCCATTGATAGAAGGCATCAAAAACATTTGGGTAACAGACTTAGACAATATGACCTACTTGAATCCTGTGTGGGTAGACGAAATGGAACGTCAACTACAGGAGATATTAGCACAGTGGATTGATGAACTTACAGTGCAAAACCAAGAATTATTAGATGTAAAGTTTTTAGGACTTGATCCAGAAACAAATATTTTTTATGATGAACCATTTCCTAATTTTGTCGTGCGTAGACAAGAAGGTGATCAGCACATATTCCAACTTACATTGGATCAAGGTTATGGATACACTATAGATATGGAACAGGAGAGTTTTTATGAATACGGCTACCGTGTTGGCGTGGGCGGCGGGAATAGTATTACTATTACCCAACGTAACTTCTAGTAATGAAATCTATATTAATCAGATAGGTGACGATGTCACTGTGACTATCACTCAGGATGGAGAAAATAACAAGATTGGTGATTTGAATAATCTATCAAACAAAGGTTTGTTAGGAAGTTATGGTCCTTCAACATACACTTATTCACAAACAGGCAACAACAATACGCTTGGATTTTACAATGCTGATATAGGAGATAGTAGTAGCACTCTAACACAGACTGGCGATAATAATGCGGCTGTGATAGATTGTCACGGTGAAGACTGCACAATGAGCGTTACACAACTAGGTGACAACAATGATGCTCACGCCGAAACTGGCAGTAGTTACAGTGATGATGGCAATACAATCGTAATATATCAAAACGGTGATTACAACGAATCGTATGCAGAAGCCGACGGAGACAGCAATGACTTAGATAGTTATCAAGGATCAGACAATAACTTTAGCCGTGTTGTAGTATCGGGTAATTATAATGCTGTCAATGCTTGGCAAGGCAAGCATTCAGATAACACTGTAGACGGTGACGAAACTGGTGATCACGAAGTATACTGGACTGTTACAGGCGATAATAATATGCTAGACAGTTATCAAACAGACACCAACAGAGCCAGTGGTGGTGGTGCCGGACATCATATAGCAAATGTTGTAAATGGTGATGACAATTCAGTTACACATACACAAAAAGGCAAAGCAGGACACGATGGTTTTATAGAAATACAAGGCGACAGCAACACAGTAGAACTATATCAAAGAGGCAATGGTGGACAACAATGGGCAGACATAGTGCTTACAGGTGATGATCACAGTGTAGATGCCAGTCAACGTGGCACTATGGCACATTCATTTGAAGTTGATCTCACAAACAGCGGCGGTGCTTATTCAGTGACTAGCAATCAGACTACTAATAACACAAACACAAACAAGACTTACAGCCTGACAGGTATTTGCACTAATGGTAATGGTTGCAACGTAACAGTGAGTCAAAACTAATGGAACCGATAATATTCTCTCTAGCGTTAAGCGCACACGTAGGACTAGCAGATAGTTATAACAATGTTCATCCACACGTAAGGTATATAGAGGATGGCGCTATAGCAGGAGCATACTACAACAGCGTTGATAGGCTTAGTGTGTATGTAGGACATAGGATGGAAATCACGGACAACATAGGTATAGAACTGGCAGGCGTTACAGGGTATCCAGCATTTGGTCCAATTGCACCTTATGTAAGAGGCACATATGATTATGGTTCTGTAAGAGCATTCGTAGCACCATCATATGAAACTTGGCACGATGACACAGTAAATGTAGGATTGGTTTTTGGAATAGAATATATAATAAACTAATACATAACCTCTTTTTTATATAAATATCAATAGCAGAGGGCAAACTGCTAGAAAAGAGAGGGTGAATGATTGATCCAGTATCAGCACTTGGTATGGCCACGGCAGCATACCGAGGAATAAAATCAGCTATTGACACAGGTAAAGAACTTAGCGATATGGCTGGCACACTTAACCAATGGGCAACATCTATCAGTGATTTAGATTTTGCACATAGACAGGCAGAAAATCCACCAATGTTTAAAAAGATATTTGGTCAAAGCCAAATAGAACAAAATGCATTGGAAGTCTGGGGACACAAGCAAAAAGCAAAAGAAATGCGTGATGAACTCAAAGGTTACATCAGTTTCTTCTATGGTCCTAGTGCTTGGGATGAAATAGTTGCTATTGAAGCAAAAATGCGCAAAGAACGCAAAGAAGCAATTTATGCAGCAGAAGAACGTAAGCAAGCAATATTAGAATTCGTTGTAGGTACACTTGCTGCTCTAACCGGTGCGTTAGTATTAGGAGTTATAATTTATGTGATTGGTGCTTTTAACGGAAATTGGTAATGCTGCGAAAATTATTGATGAGTATGTTAAAGCCATACGTTGAGGAACTAGTGGACCAAAGATTTAAGGAGAAAATGTATGAAAGGTATTATGAGTCAAAACAACAAAACCTCCAAGAACGAATCAAACGACTCCGAGAAAGTTTTTCTCCACCGACACCTAGGGTTCAAACTGAAACCAAGAGAGAGGAAGAGCCCAGTAGTGTATTGGAGGTATCCGGACCTGAAAAACCTCCAGTACGCAAGAAGAATGATAAGAAGGTAGACAACAGCAACTGGTATGAAGATACTATGAAAGAAGTTGAGAAAGCAAGAAAAAAACGAGAAGAAATGGATGCCCTTAAGAAAAAGTTAACGGCTAAAAACAATTGGAAGAAGTAAATGTGGCAACGGATAAAAAAATGGTTCAATGTGGATCACATTGTGGACTTATCCGTAGACCTATTCTTGATACTGTTTGATGTACTCACATCTCCTATACTGATTGTTATGCGACTAGTGCGTTTTACTCTAAGTAACTTTTTTGCTGAAAGTATAAAAAAATATATAAAACGTGTTATACACTGGATTGAAAAGAAACCACGCTGGGTAAAAGCAATATTAATCCCACTTACGATCGTTGCAGCACTTGTAGTAATGATATTCCTTATATTATTTGAAATGTTTTTTGACGTACTGGAAGAAGAAGAATAAATACCAGTGAGGAGAGGGCAATGAAATTTGAAAAAACAATACCTGTGGCTGATCAGTTACCTGCAGACACAGAAATGATCGGAGAAGCAATGCCATTGGATACTAAAGAAAACAACGACCATATTAGAGATTTTCTCAACAAAAATGGCCAGCATTTGAAAAAAGAATTATTGGAGAAAGTTTTATGTGGGCATTAATATGGTTAGCTTTAACTAGCACACAACAAATGGAAACATATCATTTAGGCAACTATCCAGATAAAGATACTTGTGTCACAGCTATGAGCGCAGCAAGTGTGCTTGTTACAGACAAAAATCAGACAGTAGATTGTGTATGGATTAATGTGAATAAATGAAAAAGATAATATTTTCCCCTATTTGGAGCATTATAGTTTTGGGCATTCTTGCGTGGGTGATGTACAGCAATCCACCGTTCTTAGAAAGTCTTAAACTACGATACTTTGATACACTGATAGTGAATCAGCAAGCCGTAGAAAACAACATCTACACTGTTAACATTGACGAATCAAGTTTAGAGGAATACGGGCAATGGCCTTGGCCAAGAGGTGATTATGGTAGCCTCATAGAGGAGTTGTATGCCAGAGGCGCTGGACTAGTTGTGTTTAACGTGTTGATGAGCGAAACAGACCGTCAAGGCGAGGATATCGATCTTGCCTTGACTATGTCACAACTTCCAGTTATTATCACAATGCTGGGGGCAGAGGAAAATAAAAATGAACCAATCAATCCTGGTGCTACTATCGTTAACAGTGATTATCTTTACACTATTCCTAGTGTGCCAGGAATCATTGCAAATGTCCCCGATATCGAAAATTCAGCAGTTGGGTCAGGCATTACAAACAGCTGGCCAGAAATAGATGGTGTAACTAGACGCATACCATTAGTGGTTGAATCCGGAGGCACATTGTATCCAAATGTTACTATGGAAGTGCTTCGTGTATTAGCAGGTGATCCAAGTTTCCAAATCAAACTATCTCCTATGGGTGTAGACAAGTTGCGTATACCACAGTTTGGTATTATACAAACATCACCAACAGGCGAAGTATGGATAGACTGGAGTCAAAAGTCAAAGTCTTACAGCGCAGTAGATTTACCAGATGATTTTGCTGGAGGTATAGTGTTTGTAGGACCTACAGCAGCAGGTGTAACACAGCCACTTGCAACAGCAGCAGGTTCAGTGTTTCCACATGAAATCCAAGCAGCAATGTTAGGTACAGTTTTTAATGAATCAAACATTGCAAGACAACCAGATGCAGAACAATGGGCAGAGTTAGCCGCCTTTGTAGCAGCAGGTATAATACTTATTTTAATCGCACGATGGACGTATTTCGGCATAGCCTTTTTTGTGTTGGCAGTTGGCGGTGGCCTATATGGTAGTTACTATATATTTGCACAGTACGGATTGCTCGTCGACGGGTTTATACCAGCAGCATTTTTAATTTTAGTAGGATTAAAACGCTATGTGCTCAAGTTCATAGATGAGTTCTTGCAAAAACAAGCAATAAAGAAACAATTCGAAGGTTATGCATCACCAGCAGTTGTAAAAATATTGCAAGAAAATCCTGCACTTATCAAACAAGGCACCAAAAGAGAAGTCAGTATTGTATTCTCAGACTTGCGTGGCTTTACTCCATTGGGTGAATCATTTGGCGATGACGTGCAAGGACTCACAAGAATAATGAACGGCTATATGGATGCCATTACACAACCTGTGCTAGACGCAGACGGAATGATAATCAAGTATATTGGTGATGCTAGTATGCACATACATAATGCACCCGTAGACGATCCTAATCACGCTCGCACAGCAGTACAGTGTGGATTAGATATGTTAAAAGCAGTGGAGAAGTTTAATGAAGACATTATTATACCAGAAGGAAGGCCGCCTGTTGGTATGGGCGCTGGGATCAATACTGGGCTTGGCTATATTGGTGAAATGGGTAGCACTAAGCGCCATAGTTATGATGTTCTCGGGGATGCTGTCAGCACAGCAGCACGAGTTGAATCCAAATGTAAAGAATACGGATGCTTATTACTTGTGGGAGAAAGCACATACGAAGCAATCAAAGACGACTTCTTTTGGCTCAAAGTAGATGACTTACAAGTAAAAGGTAAATCAGTAGGATTGAGTATTTACACTGTGCTAGATGACATAGGACCTGCCTGGGTATCTGCACAAAAGAAACACGAACAAATGCACGAAGATTATCGTGCGCAAAGATTTGATGATGCTATAGATAAATGTCGTTTGCTACACGATCATTTTGATCACAAGATGGAAGGCTACTATGATATGTGGATTGAACGTTGTGAGTATATGAAAACACAAGATTTACCATCAGACTGGAATGGTGTGTTTATCGCAACAAGTAAATAAGTGTATGCAACCACTTAGAGAATATGTTGCCAACTGGTTTGGTTTATATAAAACAGAAGAAAAGCGCACAACAGATGACATCAACGTCATCTGGTGTCATGGTGCTAATCAGACAAGCCTTAGTTTTAAATATTTGCAAACAAAAACACAGTTTCCAAATGAGATAATGGTAAACTATTCTAGTATGAATCGTTTCTATGACAACTTGGAAATGATTGCTGACAACTGTAAAGGCAAAGGACCACACTTTGTAATAGGACATAGCATGGGTGGTTTGTATGCACTACATCTTACAAAATATGTGCGTGTTATTGGAGGCGTCAGCATTAGCACTCCATTCCGTGGTAGCAGTACAGCAGACTGGGCAAAGTATATTGTACCAAGTTATCCATTATTTAAAGATATTGGCAGACGCAGTGATCCTATACGTGAAGCAAATGAAATTGAATTAGACATACCATGGACACAAATAGTAAGCACAGCAGGGTCAGTGCCTTATCACAACGGACCTAATGATGGTGTTTGTACTATTGAATCAATGCGTCATAGAACAGATATGGAACACATTGAAGTTGCTCATACACATTATGAAACTATGGTAAGTGATAAGGTTGCTGAAGTTATTCAGACTTGTTACTCTCGTGCTTTAACAAAAGCGCATTAACTTCATCCGATTTTACAAGCCAACCGTTCTCATTTACAATGAATACATCTCCAGGTTTATACAGGTAATGATCTTTTTGTGTGCCGTCTTGAGCTACGCCCATAACTTCGCCTTCCCAGTCTCCCATGACTTTGAAGTGAGGACCTGCTTGATTTATTGTGTAATCCATCCACATCATGCTAATTCTATCCTTTGCTTTCCATATTTAATTTCAAATAACAATGCTTTATCAGCATTGTCAATATCTACATATATATCGCAACGACAATATATATTTTCTACAATACCATTGCTACGTAATAACACAAGTTTGTAATCTTCTTCATTAATTTCTCGGTAAAGCTCTTCGCCTAGTTCTCTGCGTATCCAAATCTGTTCCATACGCTCGTTGCCTTGCTCGGCAGTATGCGACCATTTGTATTCGCATTGTCCTAAGAAGTATCTCATGTAGATACTTATTTAACTGCACTTCTCACATTTGCAGTTTTGACATACATCATTTCTACAGTTTGGACATTCACAATCACAGTGACTATCACATTTACAATTTTCACATTTCATCTACTTGTCCTTTTCTTTAGTGGTTGGGGTTTAGTTGCTTCTTTTTCACCCGTGCTATCAAATGCCTTTTGTGTAGATTTATATTCATCCACAAGCCTTTGTAATTCATCTTGTCTTTGTGGATTTAATTTTGATCTATATTCTAGCACCATTGATAGCTTTTGATTTAATCTAATCATATCATTATCAAGCATACGCACACGATCAACAAGTTTGATCAGCGTACCCATTGTTTCACCAATCACAGGATCTATGGTTTCGGTAACCCATTTCCATATAAAATAGATAAAATATCCTAAGCCCATAGCAGCAATAATAGGAAAACCGTATTCGCTAACCGCTTGTGCTAGATCAAATTCCATTTATTCTCCGAACATACTCATTAATTGTGGACCAAATTCTCCAGCAGCCCATCCTAATGCTACAATTGCAATTACACCTACTACTAACCATTTCATTTTGAAATCGTCTACGTCCATTCTAAGTGCAACTAGTTCGTTTCCTAGTATTCTTACACTTACTTCTAATTTACCTTTATCATCAGTCGCGTCTGGCATCTTCTTTTCCTTCATTAGCTGCAATCCTGTCTACGTTTGGCCTTATATTAAGTGTATAACTTAATAAAGCATCAATTTTAACAAGATCATTATTCATTGTTTGTACTCGATTATCTAACTGTCCAATAATATTCTTTAATGTAGTTACCGAGCCTGTAACACCTGCAAGTATAAATTTGAGAGTAAGAAATACAAAACCTCCAGCTGCTAATGCCCCTGCTATTGGAAAACCTACATCTCCTACTAGAGTTAAAAAATCCATGCGCCCTCACGCTCCTTTATTCTATAGGTATTTATTAAAACGGACTCGAAACTGTTTGGGGTAAAATAAAATCTATACCTAAATGTTTTAATAATATTTCTACATCTTGAAGTGTTAGGAAATCATCTACCTTTTTATGTATACCACTTACCAGAATACCATCGTTTCGTTTTTTGGCCACAATTTCTGAAAGTCCTTTTGGTGTGTGTGAGTGTTTAAGTGTATGGAACCATATTGTACAATAATTTACTTTTGGATGTTTTATATCTTGCAATAGATCATCTCTAACTCCAGATTTTAATTCAAAAATTTCATACAATAAAAATTCAGCAGGAGCAAGTTCTGGAATCATTGCAGTATCAACAATAAATTTATAAAAGTCTATATTGTTATTCCATTTTTTTACTAATCTTTTGCAGAATCTTGTCTTTATAATATATGGAGTAATGTTTGGTCGCAATCTCATTTCTTCGCCACCGTATGGATAATCTAGTAATTTGCAACAGTGTTCTACATATTTTTCTAAACGTGGGCGTCTCCAATAATTATGTGGATGACTGTATTGAATGTCATCTAAAGAACAAGGAGCCATAAAAAAGTTTTTACTATCCATTGTAACAAATTCAAGCGTGTTTACTAAACTATACGCAAGTAATTTTAATGCTTGTTGTCTTACCCAGCCATCATCTTTGCAATAAATAAAATTATCTATACCAACAAGATCAGGACCAGAATATGTTCTTACAGAAAACTTTTTTAATATTTTTTCTTTGAGCAAATTAAACCATTCAAGCCATTCAGTATATTTTTCAGAACTTTCATTATAAATTATTACTATGTCACACGGTTCTAAAAAAGCAAAAATACTTCTACACAACATTTCTAATTTATATTTGTCTTTAAGGCAAGTTACAATAACAAGACTGCGTTTTCTGGTTGACATTATCTTTCCTATCTAGTAAACTATTTAACATAAAGGAGGATCGTCTATGGATTATGATGGTGTTACAGAAATAAAAATTGGCGAAACATATGCAGTAAGTGCATATACAAAAAAGTCTATGATTGAAATCGAACAGTTTAAAAATGAAGAAACTGGTAAAATGCTTAATACTGAAATAGGCTGGCGTAATGGCACGTTTATTGTCCGTGTTGAAAACGAAGATGAAAAAGAAAGTTTAGAAAACTCTATCGGCGAAGACGGTGACGAATGGGACTTTGAAGACTATTCGAATATTGAAATGGATTCAACGTTTGATGGTTGCTGGGAGGACTTTATCTTTTATGGTAATCATTTTACAGAAGAAGAACAGGAAGCTCTTAACGAAGAGTATGAAGCACAACTTGAAAGTGACAATTGGCAAAGCCGTTATGAGTTCTTAGAAGAACGAGGTTATGACAGTTGGGGTTGTAACTGGATGATTGTAAACGGCACTTATGTTGAAGTTACAGAAAACAAGTTGGAACCATACGAAGAATGAGTTCAATGAAAGCATATACCATTACTGGTATGTTTAGACAGCCTTATAGGACAACAGGGCTGTTATGGGAAGCAATCGAAACAGCAAGCATTTGCGATGAAATGGCGGAACTTGAAAGTCAACTTCGCACAACAGCACTTGCAGAACGTATGCTTAATGATATTGGAGTAAAGACCAAATGATGGTTATTGGGTACAAACCAAATGCTAATTTTACAGAAGCACACAATGTTTTAAAAAAACATACAGCATTTAGCATCACAGATATTAAACATATGCTTGAGCATATCCGTGAAGGTCAAGGTGTAAAACTACCAGATGACTTTGTGTTGCGCGAAGACTTAGAAGACCTTAACTTTTTGGTGGATTGATGGTAAATATGATTGAATACAAAGTAGAAGACATTTTCGAGGATGATCCGGACAATCCTGATAATGTGCTAATGAAGATCCCAGACGAAATTGCAGAGCAAATGGGATGGAAACCAGGAGATGTTTTGAAAATAAAAACTGAAAACAAAATCATGTCCATTACGAAAGTGGATAATGCCGAAAAACAATGATATTATAGAAGTAGAAGGCAGCATTATAGACGTGCTGCCTAATCAAATGTTTAAGGTAAAGTTAGATAATGATCACATAGTCGTATGTTATACAGGCGGAAAGATGCGCCAGTTTAAGATCAGACTAGTAGCAGGCGATAGAGTGCGTATAGAAATGACGCCATATGATTTAGAAAAAGGTCGTATAACTCGCAGATTATAGTTGACAGCAAATGCATCCTATGCTATAAAATAAGTATAGGAGGGCAATATGACTGTATTAGCATATAAAAGTTTCAAACCTAAACAAGTTTTAGATGGTACACAAGTTGTACTGTTTTTTGGTGACTACGAACTTAGTATTGTTAGTCATAGCGGCAGCTATGGTGGCAACAAGGGCCTTTATGAAATTGGAGTGTTTAATGGTAATACAATGGTCAATTTGCCAGGCATCACAGAAGAGCACGACACAGTAAAGGGTTGGTTGACAGAAGCCGATGTTGATACTATTATAAAGAAAATGTACTTCTTAACTGGAACAGCACCGGAGCAATTATGATTTACGTAGAAGGCGGCAGCAAAGCACAACGCAAATACGCTTACAGTATGGCAGATTTTGTTTGCAATAAGTTTAACATTAATCCAGATGTTGAAATTAGTTTCCGTAGAATGACTAATGATAGAAGTTTAGGCGGTTGCATTCGTGTTGATTCAAATGAATATGAAATAGATATTAAGCGTAGTTTGCGTTTACGTGAAATGCTGATTACACTTGCACACGAACTGGTTCACGTTAAACAATATGAACTAGGTCAACTAAATCATTGTGCAGAAGAAGAATTTGACTATTGGGACAAGCCTAGTGAAATCGAAGCACATGGTAGAGAAGTAGGATTGTTTATTACTTGGGCAGAACAAAACAAACTAGCACATAAGAAGTGGACACAAGAATGATGTATCCTGAAACACAACTAAAAAAGTTTTTAGTGGAACGGTTGCCGTTGAACAAAGAACGTGTAACAAGACACAACGGAGAAACTCCAGTTCATTTACGGTTCAAAAGCAATTGTGGATTTACTACATTTGATCAACTAAAAGAAAGTTTGGATGCGTTAGGTTTGAATTATAAAACTGTTCCATACAAGCATTTTAGTAGAAGTCCAGATTATGGAGATCAAGGATTGATTGTTAATTTTAATGGTGAGTCTGTAGGTGTGCAGTTCAATGTTCCAAAAGATGGTAATATGTCACGTAAGCAGTTTACACCTGATGCGTTAAATTTAAATGGACTTACATTTGACAATAAAGATGTTTTTAGAGCAGCAGTATTAAAAGGTATTGAGGATAGTGAATTCTTTGATTTCCTTGTAAGTATGCTTGATAATGTGGAAACAGGTGCTCATATTGTAGGATTAGAAGCAATCCGTGAAGCAGATGTTAACAGAATTACAAGCGATTATGGCGAAGTTCTTTGTGCATATACATTCGTGTTAAAAGGACATACAGTATTTTTTCCTAAAGGCAGTAATCATAAAATTGCAGATTTCTATGTTGACGGCCAAGGTGTTAGTGCAAAAGGTAGAGGTACAGGCGGTAAAGTAAATTTGAGTGGCTTTGCTGAATATATCAACACAGAAACTACAGCTGGTAAATTTTTATACAGTGTTGCGACACACAACAGAAATGATTTTGTTAAGTATGCGTCAGAACTATCATCTGAAGTTAAAGCTATTACAGATTGGGCAGGAGGCACAGATAGAAATGCATTACAAAAGTTTGTTGCCAATACAACCTACAATGAATTCTACACTTATATCCAAAATGCACCAGAACACAAAGGACTTGGAATGCCAGACAACGGAGGCAGACCAGAAGCATTATGGAATCAAGGCAGTTTAGATCCTATTGACTTTACAATAAATACATTGGTAAGTAGACTTTGGGGCGAAAATGCAGTTGCAGAAATCAGTAAGATTGTCACAGAATTTTTAAACGAGCCGATGTTTGTTGTACTTGACATCGAAAACAATCAATGTATAATTAAAGAAACAAATTTCAGTGATGTTGCACATTGGAAAACAGTGTACTGGAGTCGTGCTACAAAAGCGTGGCATAACTGGTTAGGTGTAGAGCCTGTGAAAGGATTATAATGATTAAAACGTTTAATGGATCAATGCAAGAGCAATTGGATAATGTAGAAAATGGCAGCATTGATTTGTTACTTACAGATCCTCCTTACAATATCAGTGAAAAAGGTGCAAAGCCTGTTTGGGTTGATAAAGAAACAGGAGAAAATAAAAACAGTATTCACAGTCAACAGTTTAGCGAAACATTTGATGAAAACTGGGATGCAGTTACACACGAAGAATTTTTGCAGCAGTTAGATGAATGGAGCAAACTATGGTTCCAAAAAATGCGCAAAGGTTCAGCGTTTGCAGTTTTTATTAGTGATCAATATATTTCTTATTTGTGGAAAATAATGGAGGCAAATGGCTTTGAACCGAAGCGTATTATTACTTGGAAAAAGCCAGCAGCAGTTCCTTTTAACCGTGCAGTGAATCCTGTAAGCGGTTGTGAATTTATACTATGGGGTATAAAGCCAAAAGGTAAACGAACATTTAATGCAGCAACCGATTGGGGCAATATTGTAGATAGATATTGTGTTGCTGACAAAGTAAGCAATATAGTTTATCGAATGGTAAAAGACAATGTACACACAGACTCTTTAGATAATATTTTTGCGGCTGCTAAAAAAGAAGCAGAAAAAATGATTGCTAATAGAAAATTTGAAAATGGCAAAATACAGGCAGTTGTTCCAAATACAATTACATTCAGCGGCGGACTTGGAGGAAAAATACATCCTACACAAAAGCCAGTAGAAGTTCTAAAATACTTTGTTGAGCTTTTGACAAATAAAGGCGACACTGTATTAGATACATTTGCAGGCAGCGGAAGCACAGGTATTGCGTGTAATGAAAGTGGTCGTAATGCTATCTTGATTGAACGTGATAATGATATGTATAAAAAAATGTTAGATAACATTGAAGATAAATCCGAATTTGATAGTGCATTGTTCGCAGTTGAATAAATATATTTCTTAATGACCAGTGTGTCATAACAACATAAAAAAATTCATATCGAGTGGCATCCAGTGTGTTGCCCAAAAACAGGAGAAAAATATGAACGATACTAAGATACGTATCGCGAATCCAGATTTCGCGATTTTAAGACAAATAAATGAAGCACCCATTTAAAAAATGTGGGTGCGTGAGTTACTTCGAAACTGCATAGAAGCAACCATAAGTTATAAAAAATCACATACAATAGATATTCCAACGCCTATCAAAATTAGAGCTCTTAAATTAAATGACTTCTTTGGTCCAGGTACATACAGCGGATATAAAGTATGTTTTCTCAATTATGGAGGAATGTCAGGTGGCGAGCTTAGAACTGCAACTGATTTTTACAGTAGTGTAGGAAAGACTCAAAGTGATAGCGATAATTATGGAGTTGGTGCAAAACTAATGACTTTGGGTTTTGGACAAACTATTTTTATCACTTATAAAAATGGAATTGCATCAACAGCAATGCTGGCCATTGAGAACGGATCACCTACAAGACTAGGCGACATTATAGAATGTACAGATTGGGTTAAAGAAAATGCTGAATCTAGAGGATATGATCTTGATCATGATTGGACTGAAGTTATACTTTATGGCAAGGAAGATAAACAGGATACATTTAAGCACCCTTATGGCACTGATCTAAATAAGCAAGAATCTAATGTGCATTTAATTAGACAAGCATTTGATAGATTTTACGATATTCCTGAAGGTATTGAAATTTTATTTGAAACTAGACAATACCCTGTGCATAGTAAAGGAAAAACATATCCTAGTGGTGTAAAGTTAAGTACATATGATATTGAATTTAACAACAAAGTAATACAAAAATATCCAAATGCATTTTCAAAAAAAGTTTCTTTAGAAGATGGTACAGAATTAGTGTATTATTATGATCCTAAAAAAGATACAGATAATCAGCCTGCAAGTTATGGATACATATCTCCGTATTGTGAAAGCGTTTCAAAATCTTATCTTGTATGGGGTAAAGTAAACGAAAGAGAATGCTATAGTTTGGTTGATATGAAAAAGTGGCAACGATTTGCAACTCAGCTAGGCATTCTTGTTGATCACAAGTGTTTCAAAGTAGATGTCATATTACCTTACCAGAAATATAAATCTACAACTTATAGAGACAATTTACTACCAATTGATGCATATGGAGAAAACACCCCTGTTGAGTACAAAGACTTCTTGTTGCTTATAAAAAATAATATGCCAGACGAGTGGGTAGAAAAAATTAGAGAACATAATGCAACTAGACGTACAGAAGATATCGGTGAGCGCATAAAACAGTTTATGGAAGAACATTATGGAGATTATAGTTTTGACGGTGTTGCGAGTAATAAACTTAATGGAACATCAGAAACAAGATCACTATCTAAAAATAAACAAAGCAAGAAAACAAGTTCAAAATTGCGTCCACGTCCAAATCCAAATAGGAAAGCAGGTCCAGTGACAGTATCTACTCCAGAGTTTGTAGAAAATGCTGATATTGCAGGGAATTTTTTTGTAAATTATTTCGATAATGGTTTCGGTAGCAAGGATATAATTTACTACAATCCTTTACATAAATCAGTTGATCAACTTTTTAACAAAATCGTATTTGAAGATGATGCACATCCAGATATAATTAGCGCAGTAAGACAAGAAGCCTGTGAATTGCTAAAGGTTAAAGTTGGTGCAAAAATTATTTTTGCAAAAAGTCAAAAAAACACTGATTGGTTTGACGACGATACTTTCACAGCAGTAACCAAACAAAGTAGTTTGCAATTAGATGTGCTACAAAATGAACTTTTGACGCCTGTCTTACGCAAATTTAAAAGCGAAAAAGAAAAGGAAATTATGCTTGACACCTGATGAATATCCTGCTATTGTAAGTTATAAGAAATGGTTAGGCACAATAAAGGCACTGGTTAAACAAATGACTACTTACAAGACAGAATATCTTATCGAACTGGCGTATGCTGCATATCGTGTTAACAACGGCTATGAAAAGCATACACGTAGGCACACAGAAAATCCGCCTACATATAGCAACAAAGAACTGGTTGCGTACACAGCAAGCGCACACAACGAGCAAAGTCCTTTTATTCCAGAAGACTTTACTCCACTGCAAGTAACAGAAGCAGATCGTGCAGCAGTGGCAGAAGGCAAGAAGCATATGCGCCGTTACACAATGCTTGCAATGGGTGATTTGCCACAGTTTGAAGCAGACTTGTTTGCAGCATACAGCAGTGACGAAATGCCTATCGGACGTATCGGTATACTAGCATACTTGCCTGCTTTTATCGAACGTCAAGTAAAAGACAAAGTCTATAAACAACGTATTAAAACAGAATTTGTAGACAGTAAACATCTTGTAGGAGACAAGATTGAACCTAGTGAGGTAGAAATATTGAAGGTCATTCCACTAAACAATGACTGGATATCGGAGCCAGCATATATGCACTTTGGTGCTATTGGTAAAGACTTGGTGTGCTTTACACTGAAACAAATGTATGCTGTTGGGGATACGTATGACATCGTTGCACGTATCAAAAGGGAGGATCTCGAGCGTGATACAAAGACACCAATGACACGTTTGAACTATGTAAAATTGCGTAAACAGGAGATCTAAAATGCAAACACGAGTACTAAAAAAATTCTTACATAAAATAGCACCACCATTTATTGGTATTGTTTATGTTCTAGCAGCTTTTGAACTGGCTAAACTACTTGATGATCCTATACACAGCATTGCTTTGGTAGGATTGTTAGTGTTGGTTCCAATTGTTGTGTATATGTTTTATGAAACTTGGCAGCAAGCCAAACGTGAAGTAGAACAAGAAAACGAAATTATGATGAGAACGCTAAAGGACTCATAATGTTTTTCTACTACAACGTTTTTTTAGTTGATGGTGACGGTAATCGTATCAAGCATATTGATATGGTTGCCGCACTAAGCGAATCAAGTGCCAAACAGCAAGTATATAACAAGTTTGGCTCAGCGAGTAAATACAGTGGATGGGGATTAGATAATTTTGAGGCGGTGAAATGTTAGAACAAATATTTACAAATGAAATGACTTATTGGTTGCTAGGAACAGCAATTGTGTTTACTTTTGTTGGACGTTGGATGTCATACAAAGATCATTTAATGGATGTGGTAGAAGCAACCATTGACAGTTTAATTAAAGACGGTTATATTAAAACTAAAGGCGAAGGTGAGAAACTAGAACTTTTAAAACATTGGGAAAAATAATGTCACATGATTACTTAGGCTTTGATAAAACTTTAGAAGACGATGACTATGGTTTTATCTTGGATAAAGAAGGCAACTTAAAAGGCATTTGGGTACCACAAGGTCACGAAGACGAAGATGTGCCTGAACCTATTGTAATTTTGCTAAAAGAAAAATGGGGGATTGATGTAAATGACGATTCAAACTACGGATATTTACATTGACACCTGTAGAAATTTTTGAATATAAACAGCGTTGGAAGCCAGGCTATACTGTGCGATTACACAGTGACGTTGTCGATCGTGGCAAAACGTTTGCCAAACGCAACTGCCAAAAACATCAATGGAGTGTAAGTATTTGGACAGGTCCGTACGAGCATACCTTTCATTTTGAATATGAAGAAAGTGCTAGAAAATTTAAAATTGCAATGGGAGAATTTGCAGACCAATGACAGAAGAAAATTTAACAAAAACAGAGGCAGTTGGAAAACTTATTGCACTTGCCAAAGAAGTTGAAATACGTGACAAAATCGATTGGACTCAATTGAAAGTTACAGAAGCAGAAGTTTATGAAATGATGGGCAACAGTGTTGTTGATCAAATGTATAGTTTGCCTGAGGAACATCGACAAGGTGTTGCAATGGCAACAATGGTAAAATTATTAGTTGAAAATTTTGTACTGAATACTAAACTTGGAGAAGAAAGGTTAAAGAATGCCCCTAGTCCCGATCGTGGTTGAATCAGAAGCCAAAGGCGAACGCAGTTATGACATTTATAGTCGGCTGCTAAAAGATCGTATTATCATGCTCAACAGTGTTGTTGAAGATAATATGGCAAATTTGATCGTAGCTCAAATGCTGTTTCTAGAAGCAGAGAATCCTGACAAAGATATTAATTTGTATATCAATTCACCAGGTGGTAGTGTGACATCAGGACTTGCTATCTATGATACAATGCAGTTTATTAAACCAGACGTAAAAACTATTGTAATGGGTCAAGCAGCAAGCATGGGTAGTTTCTTAGCACAAGCAGGTGCACCAGGCAAACGTTTTGTATTGCCAGAATCACGAACAATGATACATAGAGTGTCAAGTGGCACACGAGGCACAAGCGGCAGTGTTCATGTGCAAGAACTAGAATTTGAAGATGCTAAAAGACATTTTGAAGAAAGCAAACGTTTGAACCAACGTCTCACTGAGTTATATGTAAAACACAACACAGCAGGTAAAACCTATGAAGAATTGTTTGAGACAATGAAGTTTGATACATTCTTATCAGCACAGGAGGCAGTGGATAATGGACTCGCAGACAAAGTCATCGAAAGTCGCTGATACAGTAGCAACACTCAAAGGTATTCCTACTAAACAAGAACTAGTAGAAATGCTAGGTAATGAGATTGTGGACGTTACATTCCAAAAGCTCAGTGGTGATGATCGTAAAATGAAATGCACACTTATTCCAAGTATGCTGCCACCAGCACAACGTGATGATAAACTTAGCCAAACTAAAATACGCAACTTAGAAGATAAAACGTTGGTTGTATGGGCAATTGATATTGAACCTAGTGCTTGGCGTAGTTTCCGCTATGATAGAGTAAAAAAGGTTGAAGTTGATAAGTACTATGGCAACGGAACAGAGGACACAGCAAACTATTGATTTATCCTGTAAAGCTCAATCTTGATTTTGATATTTTTCTAAAAGCAGACTATCAAGTTCATAGCGGTAGTTGTATTACACATCAAGTAAACGAACTGCAAGACATACACGAAAGTTATGGCGGCTTTCCTGATAGCTATGATATTGGAAACACAATGATACGCCAATTGTGGTGGGATGATACACAAGTTGATTTTAAATCAATAGGCAAACAATTGAGTATGGAAGTAGTTACAATTAGCAGTATTCTACAACCTCCGGGCCACGTTATTCCAATACATAGAGATACATTCTATCAAATAAAGCAACGTTTTCCAGATGACAAGAGACAAAAAATACGTGCAAATATTTTCTTAGAAGATTGGAAAGTTGGACATATGTTGCAATATCAATTGCAAGGTGGCTGGGCAAGTCATACCCATTGGGAAGCAGGACAAGGTTTTATTTGGGATAGTGGTCCACTACACCTTAGTGCCAATGCAGGTATGAACAACAAATACACACTACAAATATCTGGTTTTTATAATAAAGAGGTTGACAAAAGATATTTAGACTTTATAGTATAAATATAGGCACACACGGAGAGGCTATTATGAAAAAACTATTGATTACAACTGCTGTTCTTTTTGCAACTGCAACCAGTGCATTTGCTACTGAATATGCAAGAATTACTAAAATTGAACCACGTTACACAACAGGTTATCAAAACGTTCCAACAACACAATGTCAAGATGTAGAAGTTCCTATTTACGGAACACAACAAGGCAATGGTGCATCAGGAGGCGATGTGCTCACTGGTATGATCATAGGCGGTTTGCTTGGTAAAGGTGTTAGCGGCAATGACAAAGGTGCAGCAGCTGGTGCTGTTATTGGTGGTGTTATCGCAGCAGATAAAGGCCAAAACAACAAAAAAGTTATTATTGGATACGAAATCCAAAGACAGTGTTCTGAAGTAATAACACGGCAGCAAATTAGCACAATCAAAGATTATCATATTACCTTTGAATGGAATGGAGTGTATGGATCAGCATACACATACAACAACTATCAACTAGGACAACGTATTCCAGTTGAAGTGCGTTTGAGAGCCAAGTAATGTCTAATAATTCACTTTATGAAATTACTCAGCTTCTTTATGAAGTTCTTGACAGAGTAACACGCATTGAAAAAGCACTCTATGATGATGTGGAAGAAGCTACTGATTTAGATGGCGGTGTAAAATTTTCTGTTGTAAGCGATGAAAAAGTTGAAGTAGAAGATAACGTGATTAAACTTCCAATGCCCGAGTAATACACTTTCTTTTAAAATCTTCTAAACCAAATAAAACACAGTCTGATTGTATTAGGCTGTGTTTTTTACATATGTCTATTTGCTTCATTCTATATTTTTTGAATATATAATCACTAGTAAAATGTTGCATTAGATTCATATGTAAATCAATGTTCATATGGTTCAAATACAAATGTGCATTTCTAACACTTGCTGGTGTTTTTTCCATGTTGGTATAGACCACACCTGTGCGTTGAAATCCTGTGCCAAATGCCTTGCTAAAACTAAAAGCAACATGAGTAATACGTTGATGAGTTAAATCTAAATTACCCAAACTTACACCAGACAAACAAGCGTCAACAAAAATCCTTATCATTTTGCGTTCACATACATCAAGTATATGATCCCAATGCCTATGTACTTCGCCTGTATCAGCAAAAGGAAAACTTATTATCAAACGGCTTAATGGAGGTATACTGTCAATATCACAAACAGCAGCCATACCGCTGTCTCTATGATAGGTGTATTCATTGTTGAGTACATAACAATGTTCTTTGTATACTTCATGGAACGCTTCAGTGCAACCTGCTGTTACATATCCATGTTCAAATTTGTCTAATCCTTTTAAATAAAATGTATTATTTTTTAACCATTTCCTATGTTTTTTTACAAAGTTAATTGGATTATGAACACTGTTACTATTCCACTCAAATTTTTCTATAAATTCTTTTACGTCTGCATCATTCATCTGCAGAGCTTTACTACTAAACATCTACTACCTGCTTGTCAAAAAAGTTAAAAAAGCCTGTGAGCGTAAGTCTCACGTTTTCTCCTGCATCCTTGTCTACCCTAGTTATACCGTGTACAACATTTTTGTTGATAAGCACCAATCTATTTGGCTTTGGAGATATGAATGTACCCATACCGTAGTCCATCAAGTTTTTGGTTTTTTCTGCTTGTTCAAACATTTCCAATGCACCAGTGCCAGCGTATGTATCCTGTTGTTTTGTGCCTTCTAGTTTAAGCAGCATTTGTCTATATTCTACTGAACCTTTTGGCAAAACTAGTAATGTGCTGTCCCAATTGATTTGCCAATGCCTGTGCAAATAATATGAATATGTAACAAAACCCATGTCCATGTGCCAAGGATTTTTGCTGCCCACAGGATATCCATGGCAGCGCATTGCAATGTCTGTGTATCCTTTAACAAAGTCTTGTGCTTCTTCACAGTAATCTGCAAATGCTTTTATGCACTCAGCCCATATGTCATAGTTGTCGTTAAATGGTGTATCTTTTAGAAAACGTTTGCTGGCTTTATAGTTAGGTCCATCGGTGATGTGCCAATACTTGTCGTCTGTTTGGCTTTGTGTCCATTCATCCAACTGCACTTGGTTGTACAATCTATCCCAATACACTTTCGATAAAAAATCATCTACTACTAATACTTCAGGTGTTTTTAATACAACATTATACATAACTTTCGCAAGTCCCTTCTCTTGTTAAATCCAACGTAACACAGTGCAGTCCTCCGTCCCAAAAAAACTTGTGTCTAAAGTTAAATGGCACCATTTCTACACCATAGCGTTTTAGTTGTGCAGCAATGTCTTTGTCATAGCCGTTTGTGATTACTAGTTCAGGCGATACACTTACAACATTAACATCAAATATGGTTTCGTCTACGTGTCCTATCCAACTGTCTAACCAGGTTGCTACATTTTTGGCACGTAATGGTTGCATTTTACTTTGCCAAAACTGTTCTGGCACAGGTTGCTTGGGTACTTGTATATAGTCCCACGATTTAAGTTCGTCTGGTATCATCTCAGGCAACCAACACATTAGCAGTCCTGGCTTGATTAATGCAATCTTGCCATCTGCGTGTCCGCTTTCGTGCAAACCTATCCATTTTGCATCAACTCGTTCCTGTATCCATTCTAAACCTGTGTATGTGCCTCTACCAAACTGTCTGGTCATTGGATACGTGCTGTCGTTGTATGGTTCCGTATACAGCAGCGTATCACCGCACTTGAGTATGTTAGCAGCGTGATACAATGGTGTACCTTCCATAGCACGATATGGTTGATAGAAGCCTCCTAGTGTGGGTGTAGGCATTCCGTCATACTTTCTATCTAGTGAAAAAATAATATCGTTATAATGCTGACGTTCATAAAATCTGTTTGGATCGCCACCAATAGTTCCTATGATTTGATCACCATACACAAGATGCATATCACGTGGACACACAGCAGGATAACGAAAGTCGCCTCTGTATTCACACTTGGGCCTGTGTACTACAACACCATAGCTCTCAAATAGTTCTGCTAGATCAAAGAAATCTTCTTCTGACTCTTCAAAGATTCTTTGCAAGCCATTGCGGAACTCCACGTCTTCAATGTGTGCTATATCGTTTGGATCATACACACGCCCAACAATGATTTCTTTGAGCGGATCCCATTCTGTCCATATCATAACATTATTTACAAAAAACACGCAGTTTATTGTTGACTTCTGATAACTAGAATAGTATAATAAAAAATAAGGAGCGTTGGGTGAGCGGTCGAAACCACACCCCTGCTAAGGGTGCAGACGTGAAAGCGTCTCGAGGGTTCGAATCCCTCACGCTCCGCCACCGCCTCCATGGTGGAATAGGTAGACACAAGAGACTTAAAATCTCTCGACCTTAGGTCGTTCCAGTTCGAGTCTGGATGGAGGCACCATGTATGGGTGAAGTGTTAATGGTTGCACGTCGGATTCCAAATCCGAAAGACAGGGTTCGATTCCTTGCACCTATGCCAAATATTTTTAAGGAGAAATTTTATGAATATTATTTTAATGCTGTTGTTTGTAGCAGTTGTAGGTTATGTTGCCTACAGGTCAAAAGGTGATGACTACTTTATGACAACTTCAGACAGCAACCTAAACCTAGGACTTTCCTATGGTGCAACACTTATCTCTACAAGTGCTATTATAGGCTTCGGCGGCCTCGCGGGCTGGATTGGATTCTCAGTACCTCTCACAATGGTAATACCATTTGTAGGGCTAATCTATTTTGCCACAGTGTATATAGGTCCTAAAGTGTGGCAAGCAAATCAACGTATTGGTGCTAAAACCTATATTGAGTTGATTGGCAAATACTACAACTCACCAGCACTATCAAAACTGCTGGCCCTAATCACAGTAGGGCTTATTCCATTTTATTGTGTGGCAGTATTGATTGGCGTAGGCAAGTTTATTACAACATTCACAGGCATTGACTTCACACTAGCAGTTGTAGGATTCAGTGTGCTTGTGTTTGCTACGATCGCATATGGCGGTATCAACAGTGTTATTAAAAATGATATGGTGCAAGGACTTGTTGTTGTAGCAGGTTCTCTTATTGTGCTTGGGATTACATTCTTTTCGCATATGCAAACGCCAGACTTTTGGAACAACCTTGTAGGTGCTTGGACAGCAGTTCCTGCAGACGATGGCTTGTATAAACTGGGCTTCACAGGATTTGATTCTTGGCCTGAGTTTTGGAGCAGAGGCTGGTTGATGATTACCACACTGTTGGTATTCACTATTCCAGTAGGACTTATTGCATTGCCACAACTACAAACACGTTGGATGTTAGCCAAAGATGCAGAGAGTTTTCCTAGTATTGCACGTTGGGGTATTGTTATTCCGGCACTGGCAATCATTTCGTTTATGTTAGCAGCTATTACAGCAAACAGTTATACATTTGCTACAGAAGGTGTAACAGTGATGCAAGCAGCAGGCGGTACAGCAAACATTGTGCCATACTGGATTAAAACAGGCTTTCCTGCTTGGGTGTCTAGTGCATTGTTTCTAACTGTACTTGCAGCAGCATTTACAACACTGAACAGTTTGATGCACTTGTTAAGCACAACTATCAGCAATGATATTATCAGCACAGAGCAACCTAAACTCACAGTTGCATATGGTTCAATGATTTTGGTTATCATACTAGCATTGTATATGACAGTGGCGTTCAACGGACAGGCTGCTATTATTGCAAGAGCCACAGCATTGTATTTTGGTGTTATTGGTGCTGCTATGCTGCCCAACGTTATTGCTATGGCACGTGGTGCAACAAACGGTACAAATGCGCTGATCAGTTTCTTAGGTGGTGCTGCTACAAGTATTGCGTGGATCTTGTTCGTACACTTCAAAGAGTCAAAACTGTTCACAGGCATTACATATGATTTGGGTGTTTACAACTTTGTAGAACCTATTGTGCCAGGTCTTATCGTGAGCAGTGTGTTATTGATCGTATTGAGTTCTGTGAGTAAAAGCAGCAACTAAATATCTTTATGTACACAGTAGAGTTTGATCACGACGAAATATGCATTACTGTAATGGATGATACAGGTGTACACGGTGACGTCAAAGTTCGTGCTTATGATGACATCGTGTACATCACACAAGATGACGAAGAACTTGATGTAGAGTTTGTTTTAGAAATGAATCCTGGAATGTGGGAAGAACTTATTGCTGCGATACAATCGCCGGAAGGTTTTTTTCGAAGGGTAAAAAGTGTTTAAAGCAACAAAAGAAGTGATATGGCATCTTACCTGCACTAAATGCAAAAACTGGTTCACCTATGCAACAATGGAAAAAATGCAAATAGAAAGATACACATTCCACTGTCCGCATTGTGGATCAAAAGGAAACGCAAAACGAGATGATCAATAACGAAGATATATTAGTCTTCGATTTTGATTTTGATAAAAGCACACTGCTTGATTTTTGGAATCAAAATCAAGATAATACCCAGCCCTACAGCGATCGGCGTTTCGGTAGGTTTGTAATGAACAACTGGCGCATACTCAAAGACATAGAACTAGAATATGCAGATGCAATGTGCAAACACTTTGACATTGATGCTATACCAAAGTTTTATGTGCTACAAGCAAACACAATATTGTTTCCCCACACGGATCAAGATACAACGTGCAGTATTAACTTTTTACTCAGTGATGGTGCTGCTCCGGTGCGTTTTGGTGACAACGAATACTACTATAAAACAGCATTATTAAACACAACCCGCACACATTCGGTTGACAAATCGCCAAAAGACCGTATACTGTTTAAGTTAAGTGTCAAAGATGAGGGTTTTGATATAGTTAAGCAAAAGATAATAAATACTATATCAAGGAGTTAGCATGGGCGGAAACGTTTTTAAGACAGATGAAGGACCACTTACACAGCGTATTGCTACTGCTGATGTACATCCAACTATTCAGTTCATAGAAAAAATCACAGGTTTAACATTTGACGAAGAAGACTGGCTAGGAACTACTGGTAAGAAAAATCATCCGGATGGGTCTTTTGAAAAGAACAGTTCCGGAGACTTAGATCTAAACACAGATGCAAATAAAGTTAGCAAAGAAGATTTAATTGCTAAACTTTCGGCATGGCTTAAAAGTAATGGTGTACCTGAAGATCAAATAATGAATCAAGGACGTAAATTTACAGCTGGCTGGATTCATAACGCAGGTGACCAAGTACATTTTCGTACTCCTATACAAAGCGGTGTTGGGTATGTGCAAACAGACTTTATGTTCACAACCAATCCAGATTTTCAACGTGGTGCAAAGCGTGGAGGTACAGCAGCATTTAGTGGTAAAGATAGAGCTATCTTACTTTCAAGTATTGCTAGAGCACGAGGATATAAATTTAGTCCTAAGTTTGGATTACAAAATCCTGAAACAAATGAATTTGTTTCTGATGACTGGAATGAAATAGCACAGTTATTGTTAGGAAATAATGCTAAAGAGTCGGACACTCATACAGTAGAAACTATTATTACAGCACTTAGAGGTGATCCAGATTTTGATACGCTTACAGCAAAAGCAGCAGATGAGTTTGCCAAAGATGGTAAGCAACTACCAGAAAGTGTTATTACTCTAGCAGATAAAAATCACAATAGAATCGTAGAACTTATCAATAGATTGGCTGACAGCAGATGAGATACCAAGAACTGATTGAAGCAAAACAATTAGGTAGGGCATTTAATCACCTAGAAGACTTGGTGTTTTTCTACGGCAGTGCAGGCACACTAGAAGCACTAGAACATTTAGAAGATATGGCACAAGAAAGTGGTGCGCAAAGCATACGTATGAAATGGGACGGAAATCCACAAATTTATTGGGGTCGTGCAGAAAAAGGTGGACCACTTGTACTTGCAGGACACAATGCCTGGGCCAAAGGTGTTGCTGCTACTAGTCCAGAAGAAGTTGCAGATTTTATCATAAACAAATCAGGCAATCCTAAAACACCAGAAGAAGTAGAAGCACGTAAAGAGTTTGGCAATAAATTTGCCAGTTTATACGAAGATTTTGATCGTGCAACACCAAAAGACTTTGTTGGCTTTGTGTATGCAGATGGCTTGTTTTTAGATCCACCTAAACAAGAAAACGGTGTTTATACATTCTGTCCAAATCCAAAATCTAAAACTTGTTATCACGTAAGAGCAGAAAGTGATCTTGGCCGACAAATTCGCAAAGCCAACATTATGGTAGTAGGTCACGCATATTTTCCTGACTTTGGTATGCCAGACAGCTCACAACAACCTATGCAAGATTTTAGTGTGTTTAACAATAACCATAATCTTATAGTTTTAGGACCTGTTTATAATAAGCAAAAAATACAAGTAAATTTAGGCGCTATTGAAACAGTTGAAGGCTTTGTGCAAAAACACAAAGATCAAATCGACGGTTTCTTAGCAGGAGTGCCTGGACTTTCAGATTTAAAAAATATCATATATACATATGTAAATCAAACAGCAAAAGCAAAAAGACTAGATAATTTAAGCGATCAAGATTTCTTTCAATGGTTAGAGCGTAGCAAAGTAAGCAAACCTAAACAAGCCAAAATTGCTGATTTAAATACAAAATTCAAAGGCGCGACAGGTGCTATATTTGAACTTGTAAAAATGATTCAACGTATGAAGGATGAAGTTATTGATCAACTAGAAGGCGAACAAGGAGACATTTGGGACACAAATGGTGAAGGTCGAGTACGTTATGCAGATACATCTACAAAACAGTTTGGAAACGTAAAACTTGTTCCAAGAAAAAGGTGGACACCCTCATGAGACTAAGAGAACTATTTGAAGCACCGGGCGAAACAGTAGGACTAATATTTGGTAGATTTAATCCTCCACACAAAGGACACAAAGCAGCATGGGAAATGGCTGCAAAAGAAACACATTGGTATGTAGGCACAAATGAAAGCACAGTAGGTCCTAAGGATCCATTACCTGCACAAGTCAAAGTTCTTGCAATGGAAACAATAATGCCTGAAGTCAAAGACCATATTGTATTCAGTCAAAGTTGGTTAACACTAGCAAGTGAACTATATGCAAAACACCCTGATGCCACACTTGTGTTATTCACAGACGAAGCATGGGTACCAAAAACAATCCAACAGTATAATGGCAAAGAAGGCCCACACGGAACTTATGCATTTAAAAACATAGAAACAAAACCTACACCGAGATTGAGCAGTGCAACAGCATTGCGCAAAGCAGTATTAGATAACAGTCCAGAAGAGTTTGAAGATGCAGCAGGTGTACCAGCTGACACTGTAATAGATGTACCAGGCGAAAACATCACATTCTTTGATATGGTTGCAAAATACTTGGAACCACATAGAGAAAAACTTCTTGCAAAATCTAAAAAATAACGTATAATAAAGTATGAGCAATTGCTATTTCCTTGTAGATAATATTCTACAAACTCCTTACAGTGGTTTGACTTTTGATTTACCTGGTGATAAAAATCACAGGCCCTTTGATTATATGTTTGGACACTATGATGATTTTACCTATAGTAATTTCTACCATATAAATCATTTGAATTTTTTAGATAAAGATACAAAAAAGTTTATTTTAAACATCGTACATATGCCGGAATGGGTCACCCTACAACCATCTAAAAAAACTTTAAAATTGTTAAGAAATGATCCAAATGTATTTTATTGTTTAGTGAGTGTCACTGAATGTATTATTAAACCAAAAGAATTGCGTAGAGAAATTGACAAGCACAAAATACCTATAGACAAAGTTATAGTTCTATGTTGTGATTTAGAAGCACATAATAAAACTTTAGAAGGAATAAAATATATCAGCATTAATTTTTGGGAAAGTTTAAGTAGGCATCAACACAAAACACTTCCTCATGTATCTTTGACTCATCCAGATGAATTTGATGTTGATAAAGCATCTAAGAAATTTCTGTGTTTAAACCGCAATATTAAACCACATAGAATATGGCTTATGTATAGTATACTTAGAAGTAATATTATCAATGAAGGATATGTAAGTTATAACCTACCCGAAGTTGACAGCACGGAACACGATGCTTGTGCAAAGTCACATCATACATTAAAACGTATTCCTGAAGAGTTACACAGTGATTTTAAAATGGCCCTTGTACGTGAAATGTACAATAGAAAATTGGATGTTTTAAACAAGGTAGAAGTAATTAATTATGGAAATAGTATAAAATCTTATTACAATGACAGTATATTAAGTGTGATTACAGAAAGTGATAGTCATAAAAACTTTATTACAGAAAAGACATATAAAGCAATAATGAATCTTCATCCGTTTTTTATTGTAGGCAACCCTGAACAACATAGTTTGTTAAGAGCAAGAGGATACGAAACATTTGAAGAATTATTTGGAGTTAGTGTAGTCAGCGATTATACACAAGCAATGAAACTTTGGCACAATATAAAAAACACACGTATTGACTTATTAAAAACAAAAATCAAAAATGAATATTTTGATAAATTAATACATAACCAAAAACTGTTCTTATCTCGTAAGATAAGTTGGAATACTATTGTAGACAGTATAGTAGAGTTAGTAAATTGACAGAATTTAAAAAACATTTTTGTATGGCTCCGTGGACACATATGAGCGTATGGCAAAACGGAGATGCATATCCTTGCTGCATTTATCATTGGGATATGCCAGTTGGTAATATCAATGAAGCTGGTTTCAAAGGAGTATGGAACAGTGAAAAAATGCGTGAGCTTAGGCTACGAATGTTAAACAACGTAAGTAGTCAAGGATGTGAAAAGTGTATCAAATATGAAGAACAAGGTGTTATAAGTTATAGACACAAATTTAACACAGAATACAATCATCATTATGATTTGGTACAAACCACCAGTGATGACGGTAGCGTAGAACAAATGAACTTGGCATATTTTGATGTACGTTTTAGTAACCTTTGTAATATGAAGTGTCGTAGTTGTGGACCGCACTTCAGCAGCAAGTGGGCTGAAGATATTGTTGGTAAACCTGAAATAGTAGAAATCAACCATCCTGAGATGTGGGAAGAAATAGAAGAAATACTGCCTACAATAGAAGAAGTATATTTTACAGGCGGCGAAAGTTTGTTTATGCCACAGCATTATAGATTGCTAGATATGCTCATAGAGCGTGGACTCAAACCGAGACTGACATACAACAGCAACGCAACACGCCTAAGCCTTAAAGGAAAACATATTACTGATTACTGGAAACACTTTGATAAAATCTTTTATTGTGTTAGTTTAGATCAAATGGGTGCAAAAGCAGAATACACACGTAATGGACAATCATGGGAAACTGTGTTTAACAATCTTTGTTATATACGTGATAATTTTGATCACAGTTATGATAAAGGCGTAATTATACAACCTAATCCTACTATTAGTGTCCTTAATATTTTAGATTTGGCTGATATTGTAAAGTTTTTGTATGAACACAAAATTCCTACAGATTATGATATTAACTTCAGTAATATATTGGTTGGGCCAGAATGGTTGAGTATAACAATATTACCAGAACATATTAAAGACAAAGCAAAGCAAAGTTTAGAATTGTTTAAACAAGATGTAGAATCTTTATATGAACAAAAAATAATTTATCCTACTCGTAAACAATTTTTGCAAGATGGTATAGACAATATTATAAATTTTATGTATAGTAAAGATGACAGTCATTTTATTCCAAAGTTTAGAGAAGAAATGCAAAAGTTAGATTTGAAGCGTGGAGAAAACTTTTTACGTGTATTCCCAGAACTAAAGGATTTGTATGTCTGATAAATTAAAAAACAGTAAACATTTTTGTATGATGCCTTGGATACATTTACATATGTGGCCAGCTGGCACTACATATCCTTGTTGTATGAGCGATCCTGCTCACCCTGTGGGAGATACACAAACACAAAGTTTACAGGATATTTGGAACGGTCCTGAAATACGTGAACTGCGAATGAATATGTTGCAAGATAAACCAAGTAAAGAATGTAGACGTTGTTACGAACTAGAAGAAAACGGAATGGGCACACTACGTCAAGGTAGCATAAACAATTTTGGCAAAAACCATTGGGACAAAGTTGATGCTACAAGCGATGACGGCAGTGCTGGTGATGTTAATATGGCTTACCTAGACATACGTTTTAGCAACTTGTGCAATCTAAAGTGTCGCAGTTGTGGACCCCAGTTCAGCAGTAGTTGGTTTGAAGATCACAAAGCAGCATACGGAGATCCTGGACACAATAAGATACTCAAAGTACGTGATGATATGTTAAACTTTATGGACGAACTTGAACCATTGTTAGGCAGCGTTGAACGTGTGTATTGGGCTGGCGGCGAACCACTTATCACAGATGAACATTACCGTATACTTGACAAATGGATTGAAATGGGCAAACGTAATGTAGCAATGGACTACACCACAAACTTTACACAAATGCGTTACAAGCGTAAAACAGCATTTGAGTATTGGAATGCGTTTGATAATGTAAGAGTAGCAGCAAGTTTAGATGCAAATCATAAGCGAGGAGAATATCTGCGTAAAAATATGGATTGGACACAGGTTGTGCAAAATAGACGTGATATGATTGAGCAATGTCCGCACGTTTACTTTGAATTAACTCCTACTGTAAGTGTTTACAATGTGCTAAACATTTGCGATTTCCACAAAGAATGGATTGAAGAAGGATTATTAGAACCTGCTAATATTAGAATTAACATACTATTGGATCCAACTTATATGCGTTTAAGCATATTACCTCCTTGGATAAAAGAACAAGTGCATAAAAGATATGAAGAACATATTAACTATTTGAAACAGTTTGATAATAATAAAAACGAAAAATTAAAAAATATAGATAGTGTGATACAGGACTACAAAAACATTTTGCAATTTATGGAACAAGATAGAACATCTGAATTAAAAATGTGGTACTGGAAAACAAACAAAATGGATGGTATGCGTAACGAAAATGTGTATGAAATATTCCCAGAATTACAAGGAATAATGTAATGGGATTTTTTGACCAAAAAGATAAAAACAGGAAAATTCCTGAAAGACCTACAGGAACTTTAGCTGAAGATAAACACGTAGCCACTCTTGCAGCAATTGCAAAATACAGCAAACCTGTACAAAAAGGATTAGATAATTTAGAAATAGAATACAAAGTCAACAGGAAAACTAGACTTTGTCTTTGTCTATTGCCTGAATGGGATCCTAGCTTTCCTCCTTATAATACAGCTAAATTAGCTAGTGCAGCTAAACGTGCAGGTTATGCAGTCAAAAGTTTTGATATCAATGTTGAATCGTACAGAATATATCATGAAGAAAAATGGCCTATTAATTTTAATCCGTGGGATCCTCTACGTGATTGGCATTGGTTAGAAGAACATTATTACGATGATATTCATCCGCATCTAGAACCTTTATTACAAGAAAAAATTCAACAAATAGTAGACTTCAAGCCAGATGTTGTAGGATTTACTTTATATTACTGTAACACAGCACCAACAAAATATATGGCAATGGAGATAAAAAAGCGTTTACCAAATGTAGTAACAATGGTAGGTGGTCCTAGCACACACAGCAGTTATTACAAAGGAGATAATCTTTTTGATTACGTTGTTAATGGTGAAGGCGAACAACCATTACTAGTAGCGTTAGCAAGTATAGAAAATAAAAAAGGTATAGATTACACAGAAGAAGAAAAAAGTAAAATTATTAGACAACCTGAAAATCAAAGATATAATCTCAGCACGTTGCCTTTGCCAGATTATAGCGATTTTGATTTTAGTAACTATCTATTTCCTAACGGTGCCTTGTGTGAAATATCACGTGGTTGTATTGCTAAATGTACGTTTTGTGAAGAAACACACTTTTGGAAATATAGACAGCGTAATGCACTTAGCACTGTACAAGAAATAGAACATATGTATTATGAACACGGAACCAATGTTTACTGGTTTATTGATAGTTTAGTTAATGGTAATCTTAATGAGTTACGTGCATTTGTAAATGGTGTCGCAGAAAAAGGACTAGATATACATTGGACAGGTTATTGTCGTTGTGATGGACGTATGGACTTGGATTATTACAAAGATTTAAAAGCAGGTGGCTGTGAAGTTCTTAATTATGGTATCGAGTCAGGTAGTCAAGTTGTGCTAGACTTAATGGACAAGAAAGTTACTGTTGAAGAAATGGAAGCCAACTTTAGTGATGGTTATGCAGTGGGCATCGATGCAATGACCAATTGGATTGTAGGCTTTCCTAATGAAGGGCCAAAAGAATTAGAAGATACTCTTACATTTTTATATCGTATTAAAGATCAAGGATTAATTGCTATAAGTCAAGGCACAGGATTCAGTGTTGGTGTTGATACTATTGTAGGACAAAACTTCGACAAATTTAATTTGTCTCCTTTTTACTATTATGACCATTGGATTACAAAAGATCATAAACTTAGCATTGTCCACAAACTTATAAGAATGAAATGTTTTAGTATTTTTACAGATTTCTTAAACACTGAAAAAATTTGTAGCAAACCTACTAGACATAATTTAGCAAAGTTTCATTATGATATTGAGTTCAATGATCCTGACAAAGAACTAGAAGCACGTTATGATTATGACGACTTTGATTATGAGATTATTAAACCGGGCATTAGTAATTTTGCAGATAGTCTTGTAAACGAAATATGGCCGTTCTTACGTGTTGTATGGAGAACACGTGGTGGATATAAACTCAATCTTAAATTCAAAAAAGAATGGGAATACGAAGAATGGGGTGAGCGTAATGCTGCTCCACTGAATGCAGAATACGATTTTGAAATAGACGATGATGGAAATTGGACTGCTGACTTTTGGTGGAACTATGAACAAGACGAATACACAGATTGGAATGACAAATACTGGATAGAAAACGGTGCTATGAAAATGAGTCCAGACCCTTGGAGCCCAGTATGGAGTATTATGGATTTCACAAGAGATAACAGCAACAGTGTTATTAGAGCACGTAAGTTAGCGTGGAAAGGTACTGATAAAGCAAAAAGAGATCCTTACAATGCTTATGATGTTGATACATTCACACAACACGAAAAAGATTTTTTAGTTACTAGAAATTTAGATTTTAGTTTCGAGTATGATTGGAAAGGCAAAGGCAAGTGGACAGTATGAGTAATACCTTTTGTATATACCCATTTATAAATGTGCATACAAATACAGACGGCAGATGTAAGTTGTGCTGCCATGTTTACAGTGAAGATTACATACAAGCAGACGGACACGATGCTATACTTGGTAAAGACAAGTGGGAAAATATTTGGAACGGTGAATATATGTTAAATGTTCGTGCCAATATGTTAGCAGGCAAGCCTGTTAAAGAATGTAGTCGCTGCTACGAGCACGAAGAAAAAGGTCTTGAAAGTAGTAGGCAATGGGCTAATAAAAACTATAAACAACCATTACTGCATAGCAATCCTACTCACCTGGAATTACGTCTCGGAAATCACTGCAACTTAAAGTGTAACAGTTGTTGGAGTGTAAGCAGCGACAACATATACAAAGAACGTAAGAAAATACTAGCAAATGAAACTGTGCCAGACTGGTTGAATGATCAATGGCAACACGAAATACGTAGTGTAGAAGCACACGATTGGCAATGGTATGAAACACAAGAGTTCCGTGACTTTGTAGATACAGTGGCACCAACATTAGAACGTTTGTATATGACAGGTGGTGAGCCTACACTAATACAAGCAAATCAATATGTATTAGATAAACTTGTTGAAGTAGGTAATACTAAATGTCATGTAGCTTGGACTACTAATATGACAACATGGCCAGAAGGATTCTATGATAAACTAGACTTCTTTGATTCAAGCGAAGTGCAGATGAGCATTGATGGATACGGTGATCATAATATGTATATACGTTATCCTACAGATTGGAACAAAGTAGAAGAAAACTTTGATAAAGCAATGCGGTTGCCTGAAAAAGTACAACTAAAAATTTACTTTGTCTATCAAGCGTGGAATGTGTTTGATGTAGACAGATTAATTCGTTGGCTTGAAAAACGTCAAACTAGACGTGTAGACTTTGTGCCTATTTTTCTCGAACACCCTGATCAACTGCACAGTTGCGTATGGCCAAGAGAAATACAACACAAAGTAATAGGCAAGTTGTTTACACTAGAAACAAAATTACACGCAGACGCTGTTCAAAGAATCATTAACTACACACAGAATACTAATAAATATTCTGCAGAAAACATTACACGTATGAAACAATTTATTGCAATCAACGACAAGTATAGAAGATACAATTTTGCAGATATATTTCCTACACTTAATTACATATTGGAAGACGTATGCAAGACATAAAAGCAATTATCCCAGCAAAAGATAAATGGGTAAGTATAGTTTGGCAAGTCAACGATTGGTGCAACTTCCGTTGCACATATTGTAGTGAATGGAATTGGGCAGGCAGAAACCGAAACGATCATGATATTCCTTTGATAGTAGATACACTAGAAAAAATTATGTTGCATTATAAAGATAAAGGATATGAATATTTTAAATTATATCTTAGTGGAGGCGAACCGACCTTTTGGAAAGCATTAATTCCTGTTGTAGAGAAGTTTAGAGAACACGCAAAATGGCCAGGAAGTTGTGTGGGTATTAATACTAATTTTAGTAAACCGTTGAGTTGGTGGAAAGAAAATCATCATTTGTTTGAGGATATTGTTGCAAGCTATCATGCAGAATGGAGTAAAGATGACAAATACATAGAAGTGTATAAATTTTTGCAAGATAAGAAAAACTATTTGTGTTCACGTATAATGATGCATCACGAGTATTTCCAACAATGTATTGATTTTGGAGATAGAATTAGAGAAGAATGTGACAACTATATGATAGAATATGCACCTGTATATGACGAATTACGTCCTAGCACAGATCCGTATCATTATAATGAACAATGGCAAATGGACTTCTTTAAAACCAACAGCACTGTGCAGCAGCAATCTATTCCTGTGCAAAAGGACCCAAGTTATGCGTGGGCAAAAACTTGGTTTGAAGATGATACTATTGAACCTATTAACACCAATAGTATTATTACAGAAGGCAAAAACTTCTTCCAAGGTTGGCTGTGCAATATACACGAAAGTTTGCATATACACCCTAACGGACGCATACAGCAAGCAAGTTGTGGTGTAGGTCCTATTGTAGGCAATATTGTACAAGGCGAGTTTAATACAACAATGAGTGACGGTGTTTGGTGTCCAAAGTCACATTGTCACTGTGCAGCAGATTTTAACATTAGTAAAGCAAGGCCAGAGTATGCAGAAAAAATTAGATAAATTACCAAAAAATTATTGTTATCTTGCAAATCAAGGATTTAGCACACACGGTCATGGTAGAACAAGACCTTGTTGCTTTAGTAGAATGAATACCAATACTTATATGCCTGGTGTGCAAATAAACAATATTTTCGAATGGAAACATCACGGGAATAAAAATGCAGAAAATTTGTTTGATTTTATAAACGATCCTGAAATAATGAAAGTACGTAAACAGCTTATGAGTGACGATGTGCCTGATGGATGTAAAGGTTGTTTCGGACTTGAAGAGCAAGGAATACGTAGTTTTAGACAAACGTGGAATGAAATATACGAAGATCATATTGACGAAACATTAAAAAATTTAAATGAAGATGGTAGCATTAATCCAGAAGCAATTACATACTTGGATATTAGTTTAGGTAATGTGTGTAATTTAAAATGTCGTAGTTGCAATCCTTGGGCAAGTCATAGATGGATTGAAGAAGGACCAACAGTTCCGCACACTGATTGGGATAAAACTGCATATCATATTGCAAAACTAAGCAGTGAAAATCCTTGGTTTGTACGTGCATTTGCAGAAGGCTTCTATGATGATGTGTTGCCCAATGTACGTGTGATAAACTTTATTGGAGGTGAACCGTTAGTTGTTGAAGAACACTATGCTTGGCTTGAACACATTATTGACAAAGGTTGGAGCAAAAACATTGAGCTACATTACAACACAAATGCTACAACCATACCAGACAGACTGCTAAACATTTGGGACAAGTTCCGTGGTGTAATACTTAGCCTTAGTATTGATGCTGTAGGCGACCTAGCATACTATGTAAGGCATCCTAGCAAGTGGAAGATTGTAGAACGTAATGTACAAAAACTAAAAGAGTTTAGTGCTACACGTAAAGGTGTTCTTGTACATACACACGTCACACTGAGCTTGTTGAATATGCACGACTTGCCTAACTTGCTAGACTGGTGTAAGAAACAGTATGATGAATGGCATTATACATGGGCGTGGGGAAATTTTGGATATCAAAATTGCTTACCTCACTTTAATATAGTAGAACAACCTCGATATTTAAATATAAGAAACTTACCACAAGAGCGCAAAGATTTAATGAATACCATGTTGGAAGAACAGTATGCAAGATTTAAAGCAGCTGAACTTCCAGATTGGGAACAGTGGGCAGTTGAAAACATTATTAATTTAAAAAATGTTCTTAATCAAGAACCTGACGAAGGAGACTGGCAAGTTTTTATTGATAATACAAATGCCAGCGATAAATTTAGAAAAATTAGTATACACGATTATATACCTTGGATAGGAGATTATTTTTGAATCTAATAAGTTTTGGCGACGAGTTAGTGAAAGGAGATGCTGCACCAAAATACCTCGCTGAAAGTTTAGGTTATAATTTTTGCGATGTTGCAGAAATTGATACTTGTAATAATCAAATATTCCGAAAAGTTATAGAATATTCACTAGAAGATAATATCAACAATTTTTTTCTTATAGGTTGGACAAACACTAAGCGTAGAGAAGTTTGGTGGAAAGATAAAATTTTTACCTATCGTCCTGAATTACGAGAATACAATGATAATGGTATTAACAGTTTACACAATTTTGATGATGTAATTTTTAATGATTTATTGTTGTCTCAACATTGGGCAACAGAAGCATTTTTGGTACAACAAGTTTTAAAAAAAGCCAATATCAAATATTATATGTATAATACACAAGATTGTATTTTGTTTAATGATAAAACACTAGGTGTGTTAAAAGCAATAAATGCAAGAAAATACCACAATCCTTTGAACAAAGATTCTAGTATGAAATACTTTTTAGAAAAAGAAAAGTATTCTACTTTAGATGAATCTGCTCATATAAGATGGAGTGAGTTTTTAGAACAAAAAATTACAGCAGGTTTTGTTCTATGAAAATATTAGTTGCATTAGGTTGTAGTCATACAAACGGTAGTATGATTGATGGTATAAATGGCAGTAGTGAATATAATGTTAGGAATGGTTTTCCTGCAATGCTTGCAAATAAATTTGGATATCAACTTGTAAACATAAGCAAACCAGGAGGCAGTAACCAATACATACAACGTAGTGCAATAGAATATATTACTAATCATTATGACAAAAACAACGAGTATTTGTTTTTGGTAAATTGGACTAGTAGATTACGTTGTGAATTTCGTTATACTGAAAACAGTAGTTTCACACATAAAACACTTGGCGATTATATTGATTTAAAAAGTGTACCATTCACTGTAGGTACAAACCCAAATTTATTTGCTGATAAAAGAATATCCAAAATGTTAGATTATACACCTTACCTAATAGACTTAGAACTAGAATCTTTAAGGTGGGCAACTTGGGCTTATGCATTACAATGCACTTTTGAAAATTATAATATACCTTATTTGATGAGTAATACTTGTGAACCAATGCCTAGATTAGACATTAACAAAAAAATTATAGATAAACTCAATTTAGACAAATACATAGAACCTTTTGATTTAGATTTTGTGATGATACAGTATCTCATGCACTGGGGTTATGAAAAAACGGAATGCTGGCATTTTTTAGCTGATGGTCATCAAGCGTGGGCAAATCGTTTAGAAGGTTATCTAAGGAAATTAAATTATGTTGAATAGAAATATTATAAGAGACGACTTTCTTTACAAAACAAATGAATTTAACTTCCGCAGTGGATTTATGGAAGAAACAGGCGTAAAAAAACAAACCCTGTTTAACAGGATTGATCATTGGAAGAATATTTTCTTAGGGTATTGTAAATTACAACCTAACGCAAATATACAATTGCATTTTAATCAAACCAGCCTAGACACTATTGCAGTGTGTTTTGCCGCAATAGAATGTGACTTTAACATAGTGGATAAAGATCCAGAATTAATTATACACACGTTAGCAGATAGTGAACTAGATGTTTTTGGATTTCACCAAATTAAAAATTATAACTATTTTGATTTGGCTGATTTAAAATTCAGTAAAAACTATGAATACAAACAAAAAGGCACAAGTTTAATTTTTGACGAGCCATTAACGAATAATTTTGAGAAAATGAATATTCATGGCAATGTTTTACATACCCGTTACACTAATAGGCCTTTATTGTGTAAATTTCTTTTTCCATCTTTATGCACTCCTGTTCAGGCACACTTTTCATTGGGATACAATGATATGAAATTAGGAATTGATAAAATTTCTCACGTGGTGCAAAAATATGATATTAATTGTGTGTTTTTACCTACATTAAAATCAGTGGAATATTTTAGGATTAGTTGTCAAGATAGAGGTGTTGATTTACAAAAAGTAAAAATTATGAGTTATGACAACGGAGTGTGTGAATCTAAAAGTACAAAAGGTATAAACATTGAAAAAACACTTAGTTATATTCCTGATAGATTTAATATAGATGGGGAAATACTTTTAGATAACGATAAATTATATTTTAAATTTAATTTTGATGTTGATCCAAATGTTGCCGAAGTAAAAGTAAAAAGTATGAATTCATATCTAAAGGCCAAATACAAAAAGCAAATTGTAAAATGGGCTGCTTTTACAAATACAAACAATGATGATTCTCTGTTAATCTTTAGGAAATTTAAATGAAAATTTTATATAGTGATGGATGCAGTTTAATGGCAGGAGCAGAACACAACTCTTGGAGAATAAATCCTGATACAGGGTATGAAGAATGCGACACTGTTTGGAGTGCAATATTACACAAAAATTTTTTTCAAGATTACACGTTTATGAGCAGAGCTACAACAGGAAGTAGTAATTATAGCATTGCAAGACGTGTTGTAAAAAATGTAACTGATTTGTTAAAGACTAACAATGCAAAAAACATAATTGTATGTATAATGTGGACTAGTATGTATCGTAGAGATATTAGGGTAACACAAGAATATAATCCAAATATACATAAAAACAGTTTGGAAAATAATTTTATCACTTTACTTCCTACTGACACAAAATCAAATTTAAAAAAATCACCAACTGGCGCTATTGCAAATAACAATACTAGAAAAACATTTTTGGAAAAAAATAATTTATTTGCTTTGAGTAATACAATGTATGGCCATCTAAATCATCCTATTAATTATACTTTTGATAGTTTAACACAAATTGAATATGTTAATTTATTTTTGAAATTACACGATATTAAAAGTATACAATGTTTTGGTTTTGGAGACCATTTTTATTACAAAAATACAAATGACCCTTATGAAAGAGATTTTTATACTGATAATATTCTAGAAAGAATTGATGAGTACAAAATTTACTACGTAGACAAGTTTCCACAAGAAGGATTTTATGAATGGGCAAAAGGAGGTCATCCATTAGGTCCAGGCTTACATCCTTTGCATCAAGCACATCAGATGTGGGTAAGACAATTAGCTCGTGACTATAATTTAGGTTGACAGCCTTAAAACTATTTGCTATAACAAACTATAGGAGGGCAAGATGGCAAATACTTGGGTTATAAGCGACACACATTTTAGACACGCAGCAATCTTGACATTCAAGGACTATGCAGGCAAACCGCCTAGAACGTTTGACAGCGTAGAGCAAATGGATGAATGCATGATGGACAACTGGAACGAAACAGTTAAGCCAGAAGACACTATCTATCACTTGGGTGATGTGTTGTTTGGTGAAAACAAGTTAGACTGGATGTTAGAGAACTTCAAGAAGTTGCCTGGCAAGAAGTATCTTATACTTGGTAATCACGACAACCCAAAGTTTATGGGAATGTTTTTTAAGCAAATAATGTTATGGAAGGATATGAACGGTTTGATCCTTAGTCATACTCCTTTACATCCAAGTACATTAGACGAGTCACATAGATTTGGTGACGGCAAAGTTCTTAACGTGCATGGACACATACACAGCAATCCTTCACCCGAAGGTCCATACAAATGTGTATGTGTTGAGCAAACTGATTACAAACCAGTAAACTTGGATGAATTAAAAAATGCTTGATGATCACGCAGCAAAACTATTTGCTAAAAACATAAACATGATGGTGCCATGGTATCTCATGGCATCATACGCATACTACGAAGAAGATGATGCTATCTTCTCAGATGGCTTCTTTGACGACATGGGCAAAACAATGTTGGCCTGTTGGGATGATATTGAACACTTCCACAAAGAATACATCACCAAAGGCGATTTGGAAGCAGGCACTTTTTTAGGAAAGTATCCAAGTCGTGTAGAAGGTGGACTGAAAAGTTTGCGACAAGCGTACTTTACAAAAAGCGGAACGGTTCGAAAAAAGCCCAAATTAACTTGACTTTTACACTTCCATCATATATAGTTAAAATAAAGGAGTAAAGTATGGCAAGAGCAACCAAGGTTAAAAAGAAATCAGCACGAGCTAAACGTCGAGGCAGTCCTTGGGAACTTATGCCGACCAAAACCTGGCTAGGTGCTCATTACTTTGTTCACTATGAAATTGAATCAAAGGATTGGTTGAATGTCTGCAAAACATATATTAAAAAGAAATACGACAAGAAAGTTGTTGCTGCAATTAACAAGCTACCAGACTGGAAGGTTGGTGGGAAGAGCCATTATGCACTTGCTGCTTATTGTGAAGAACATCACCCGCATTTGATTCCAGATTGTTATGTAGGTAAATTTGATAAATGGGTAATGGGCTTGGCAGAAGAAGGTGCTAAAGTTGTAGAAGAAAAGAAAGCAGAAGAAAAATCAAAAAAGAATATATATGTTCCTAGCATTCAAGAACGTATTCGTGATCAAGCAATCGAAGCCTGTGATGCTATTGAAGAATGGCTAGATGGATTTATTACAAACAAGAAAGATTTTGATCCTAAAGGATTTGATTTTACAAGTCATTTTGCAAAATATAAAGTAAGTCAGGCTCACGCAAGAAAAATTAAAGGCTTGTACTCAGGAGAACTTGAAGAAGCAAGATTAATACAAAAGTTACCAACACCAGGTGAAATTAATCGTTGTAAAGATGAACGTGAAGCAGATATGATGTTACAACTTAGAGAAGCATACGGGCATCTTACAAAACAAGATGCTAAGAATTATCTCACAGCATTAGAGACACTGCACGGTGCTTGTGATGTTGTTATAGACGCTGCAAAAGCAAGTCGTAAGCCTCGTGCAAAGAAAGCACCAAGTAAAGAGAAACTGATTGCAAAACTAAAATATCTTGAACGTGATGATAAACTACAACTTGTTAGTGTTAATCCACTTGAAATTATAGATGCTAAAGAAGTTTGGGTGTACAATACAAAAACTCGTAAACTTGGAAAATATGTTGCAGCAGATCACGCTACACTACAAGTAAAAGGCGCCGGGCTACAATTTTATGATGAAAAAGCCAGTGTACAAAAAACACTACGCAAACCTGCTGATACACTCAAAGAGTTTAAGAAAGCAGGTAAGGTTGCACTTCGCAAGTTTATGGATGATATTAAAACAACAGATATTAAACTAAACGGACGTCTAAATTCTGATACTATTATTCTAAAATGTGTAAAATAAATATAATATGACATTAGAGAAACTTGAACGACAGGTGTTGTTGTGGAACAGAGCTGCCATACTAGCACCTATTTTTTTTACTGGCCTGTTAATGGTTGCTTGGCTACTAAATTTTTGTAGCGCACAAACACTGTTTTTTATTGCTTGCGGATTGTATTTCTTTACCGCAGTTATTTGGTGGTGGTGGACTATGACCAGTATACGCCTGTTGGTAAAAACACTCACAGGAACACAACAAGGTGTAATTGAAGTAGCCGAAGAACTACGAGCAATTCGAGAAGAACTAACTGTTGACAACTTCCAAGATAAGTAGTATATTAATAATACAGTGGACTAGGTGTTCGACCCACTATAAACATTCCGCACACTCCAGTAGCCAAGGAGTATAATATGAGTTACTATAGCACAAAAACATATGGGCACAACATCGGACTAAGCGCCTGCTTTAGACAACCTAAAGCACATAGCCATTGCAGATTTTTACACGGATATAGTCTGCAATTTAAATTTACATTTGCAGCAAGCGAATTAGATGAAAAGAACTGGGTAGTTGATTTTGGTGGACTAAAACCACTAAAAGCCTGGCTCGAAGATACATTTGATCACAAGGTTGTATTAGACAAAGAAGATCCTGAAATGGCAACATTTGAAGATTTACAAGAAAAAGGTCTTGCTGAACTTACAGTACTTGATGGTGTAGGTGTAGAAAAGTTTGCATATCATGCGTGGAAACAAGCAAATGAACTTGTGCAAGAAATGACAAACGGACGTTGTAGTTGCGTTGAAGTAGAGTGTGCAGAACACGGAGCAAACAGCGCAATATATAAACACGATGCCTAAAAATATAATTCCAGGTGAAACTAAAGCAGAACGTAAAGCACGAAAAGCAAAAGAAAAGCAAGCAAAGTTAATTAAAGATAGCACGAAAAAAAATTACATTGCTTGCTTAAAATGGGGAGACAAATACTCAGCAGAGTATGTCAATAAGCTCTATAAACAAACACAAAAATTTTGCACAATTGATCACGAGTTTGTTTGTTTCACTGAAAATAAATCAGGATTAGATCCTAATATACAAACATTTGGCTTACCAAAACTTCAAGCCCAGGGGTGGTGGTATAAACCGATGTTTTTAGGAGGAGATTTGCCTATTAGAGGTACACTATTATTTGTAGACCTAGATGTTATTATTTTTAAAAATATTGATAAACTATTTGAGTATGAAACTGGTGAATTTGTAATTTGTCGAGATTTTAACAGGAGTATTAGACAACGTTGGGATAGAATGAACAGCAGTGTTTTTAGAATACCAATAGGTAAGTATGATGACAAATGGAGACGGTTTTACAACAACACTGGAGGAGAAATGGGTAGGCATAGAGGAGACCAAGATTGGATGTTTGCAAATATCAAAGATCATAAATTTTGGCCTGATGAATGGATAATGAGTTACAAATGGGAAATGCGTGATAGGCGAGATTTGAAAATAGATACTCACACAAGAAAACGTAATTTTGTAATAGATGCTCCACCACGTATTAACAGACACACAAGCATTGCAGTGTTCCACGGAGATCCCAATCCTGCAGATGCAAATGATAGTTGGGTTAAAAAACATTGGGGTTGACAAACACACATATAGAAAGTAGTATGAAACTATGCAAGACTTAATATTTACAAACGCAGGTGACTTCTTGAAATCTCAGCAAAAGCGTATAGGCTTTGCTTGCAAGTATCTGCATTACAATCAGAATCAAAAGCCTAAGGTGCTAGAAGAACTACAACGTCCGCTTACAGAAAAATGCACTACAGTTGCATGGCTAAATAGACAAACAAAGGATGTTGCAGAACAACGACTATGGGATATCATGGTGCATAATGCAGCAGCAGCAAAAAGGTTAGTAGAGTATGTGGGAAGCCTTCCTCCAGAACTTCGTATGGTCCGACTGGGTAGCAATCAGCTTCCTTGTGCTACCGAGCCTAGCTGGCGCTATTTTTGGTCTCTTCCTGACGTGGTGGCGTACGGAGAAAAGCACTACGCAATGGTCGGTGAAGCAGCCAGACGCTTGGATGTTAGACTCTCGATGCACCCCGGTCAATTCACAGTACTTGCAAGTGACAATCCAGAAATCGTCGAAAGGAGCATAGAAGAATTTGAATATCACGCCACTCTCATACGGTGGATGGGCTTCGGCAAGAAGTTCCAAGACTTCAAGAACAACGTCCACATATCGGGTCGAAAAGGTCCGCAAGGCATCAAAGACGTGCTGCCAAGACTATCCCCAGAAGCACGGAATACAATCACGATCGAGAATGACGAGGTATCATGGGGACTCGATGCAAGCCTCGAACTTGCAGACGATCTCGCTTTGGTGCTAGACATACATCACCATTGGGTGAAAACAGGAGAATACATTGAACCAGATGATGACCGTATATACCGTATTATCGATAGTTGGCGGGGTGAGCGTCCTGCTATGCATTACAGCCTTTGCCGTGAATCTAACCTCCAAGATGCTGACCCAAGTGTACGACCAAACTTAGACATACTACTTGAATCCGGACATAAAAAACAAAAACTAAGAGCACACAGTGATTACTGTTGGAATAATGCTTGCAACGAATGGGCTTTGTCACATTGGGAGTGGGCAGACATTATGGTAGAAGCAAAGATGAAAAATTTAGCAAGTGGACAACTTTTCAGTATAACTGAAGAGTCAAAACGTATGGCAGCATAAATACAATATGAATTTAGCAAGAATGTATGGAGCAAAGGCTCCACAAGCGATCACAAGAGATAAAAATCCTAACCGTGTGCTAGGCGGACTCAAAGGTGCTGGTGTAAACAGTTTCACTATGCTTGGCGAAGATGAAACTGAAAAACAGATTCCAACTTATGCTTATGTACAAGCATTGGAAGAAAAACTCAAGCGACTAGAACAAACCGTGCTTGAGCAAGACAAACACATTAGGAGAATACGTAATGATCAAAAAATGGATAGACAGTCGTATTAAACAACGTTCAACTGTTGACGGAGTACTAATGGTGGCAGCAGGTGCAGCTATCATTATCTTTTCACCATTAACAACACTTATTGCATATGCAGCTATTGCATATGGAGCGTGGACTATTTGGCGTCAATAATATTTGATTCTAAAATAAATCATAAGAAAAAATTAATACACATATTCACACCTAAATGCGGAGGAAACAGTGTCACCCAATGGTTATTCAAAGTTGACGAAGATTGGGAATATTTTCCTAAATTAACAACTGATATACCAGAAGGTTACACTGCCTTTGCTACAGTCCGCAGTCCTTTATCTTGGGTACTAAGTGGATACAAAATGTTTAAATATCATTTTGGATTGCCATTTGATTTTGAAAAACATTGCCAAGTAATTAATAATCCTTTTTCTATAATAAACAACGAATTAACAAATCGTGTCGATTGGGCGGATTACTGGTGGCATTGTGGTATAACACCAGATATGCACATAGGTGACAAGGTAAAAGTTTTCAAGTTAGAAGAATTAGAAAAATTAGAAAAATGGATGCAAGAAACATACTATGAAAATATTGGTAGCATAGACCATCACAATAAATCATTTGACTTCGAAGTAGAATTTTGCAAACAAGATCCTAAAATCCAAAGAGATAACGTAATTTATGTAACAAAAAATGCATACAACAATATCCATAGAAAAATGTACTACTTTGCACAGAAGTATGACTACGGATGGAATTTATAATTTGTTAATTGGTATATCGCTACTTGCTTTTAAAGTCCAAACTTTTTTAGCACTTACACCTCGTTTTTGAGCAAAACGTTTTGCATCACAGTTTTCACATACGTGGAAGTAATTGTTGCTTAGTCTTTTTGGATCCATACTACCTCTTGGACGAGTAAATTCTGTATCACAAGCATCACATTTGAGTATAACCATAGTTTTTTTACGATTATATGTGTGTTGCTTTCCTAGTTTACTACGGCGCATATGCCAAGTATCAATTAAATATTCTTTTATAAACATAACTATATTTACATTAAGATTATAAAATACACCGATAAATACTAGAAAGGAACACTATGAGCATACTAACTTTAACACCAGCAGCAGAGAAACAAATAGACCTTTTGAGCGAGGAGAATGAATGCTATGGCATTACTCTTAACATCAAAGGCGGTGGTTGTGCAGGTTTTGAATACGAATGGGGAACTATTGCGTGTCCAACAGACTTAGAAGAAGGTGACGAAGTAGTAAAAACAGCAAACGGATGTGCGTTTGTGGTAGGAGCTCATAGTTTAATGTTCCTAATTGGAACAGAAGTAGATTATGTAAAAAGTTTAGTTGGAGCAAACTTTGAAATACGCAATCCAAATGCACACAGTTCGTGTGGTTGTGGAGTAAGTGTAAATTTTGATATGGACAGTTTAGTACCACAGTTTTAAGGAAAAATTAAATGGCAAGAAAAGAAATTGATATCGGCATTGAGGGTAACGACGGTACAGGTGATAGTATACGTGAAAGTTTTCGTAAGGTAAACGACAACTTCCAAGAACTGTATGCTGTGTTTGGATTAGGAGGCAGTATTTCTTTTAAGAATATTGACGACACACCTGATAGTTATCTTGGTAACGCAGGAGGCGTTGTAGCAGTAAATCAAACAGAAACAGGTATTGGTTTTTATAAATTTATTAGTGATGCTCTTGATAACGGCGATACAAAAGAAGCTGGTAGAAATAACAACAGTATAAGATTTGAATTTGATGATGTTGATCCAGCAACCCCAGATCAAAGTGGTACACTAAAAGCTGTTATTCATGATCCTCATATTGAAAGAGATCCTGATCCTACCCTATCAGCACCATCAGCATTCCAAGGCATTGCAGCATACGATGACAATACAAACACTCCATTAAGAAACACAAGTGGTACAGGCGATGATATCAACACTCTAGTTACCGCTTGGAACACAACACATTCTGCAAAATCTCCAATCAACGCAGATAATATTATTCCAAGCATAGGTTATAACAATGATACCTATGTAAACATTGCTGGCGATACTATGACTGGTGCATTAGAAGTACCAGCAGGTGCAAGTGGCGCACAAGTTCCACGTACAGAAGAAGTAATTACAAGAGCAGGCAGCGAAGAAAACAGACGTATGCTTGACACGCTATATTTGTCAGACCATCCTAATCCATTAGAAGGCTTCGGTACTCCAAATGGCAAAGATGATTTACAGGCTGTAACAAAACTATATGTAGATACACAAGGTTTCAGCAGTGCTACAAATATATATGTTGCTACTACAGGTGATGATAATCAAGGAAGTACGCCTCCAGGTCAAGAAGGACGTTCTCCTCAATATGCATATTCAAGTATAAATGCAGCAATGACCAGGGCAAGTGAGATTATTGAATCAACTCCATTTGAACCAGGTCCCTATGTTCAGATTATTACTTACGAACAACAAACACTTAATACACAAATTGATTCTATTACAGGTTTCACAGCTTGGGGCGGCGGCGTAGCAGCAACAGCAAGTCCTATTGTTGAGGATTATATCGAAACAGTGCAAGAAGATGTGGCAGAATATGTTGCATTAACCTTTCCAGATTTAATTTATGATGTTGATACTTGTAAAAGAGACATTAAGTTAATCATTAACAGTGTGCGTTTAGACGTTTTAGCAGGACAAAATGTCAACTATCTTTCAAGATGGTCTGGGCTAAGATACAATGCCAACCCTAGTGCAGTTAAAGCAAAAACAACACAAGGTGATGCTACAACACAAAGTATTGCTTTGGCTAGATCAAGAGTGCTTGCACTGCTAACAAGTGAACTAGGATTGAATGCTGGAGATGCAGTATATGATTCATATGCTGATCGTTTCCAAGAAGTTATATCTATCATAGGTGGCACAACCGTTGCACTAGCAGGTACTGGTACAGGTTACACATTTGATTTCTTAAATGGCACATACGACAGTGTAGATCAAGGTCTAGAAGGAAACAGTGATCTTATTGAAGGTAAAATTATTGTTGGTAGACTTAGTGGTGCAAAGGGCATTATAACCGACTATACTAGAACTGCAACAGGTACTACTGATAGAATAACAGTGGATCTTGTAGAACCAATTGAATTTATAGTTGGCGAAGAACTCGAGTACGGTAATTTAACTAGAGATAACCAAGTTACAGTCCGTGTAGAATCTGGTATTTACTATGAACACCTTCCCATTAAACTTCCAGAAAATGTTAGTATCAAAGGTGACGAATTTAGACGAGTTGTTCTAAGACCAAAACCAGGTGTATCACAGAGTGTGTGGGCTAACACATATTTCTATAGAGATGCAGTGGTAGATGATTTGCCTGGTGCATATTCGCCTATTAGCACAATAAGCACAGCAGCAGCAGATGGATCAAGAGCTGCTGGAACATATACTATCCTAAACGATCAATGGGACAGCAACGGAGATGGTATTGATGCTGAATTTAGTGTAGTTGTAGATGGAGTTGGAAATACAACCATTACTGTTACAAATAACGGTGATGGATTTATTGTTGGCGAAACAATTACAATTGCTGATACACAACTAGGTAGCGGTGGTGCTGCTAATGTTACTTTTAATGTGACTGCAACTGGCGGTGGTACAACCTTTGTACACCCAATTAGTGGAAAGAATGGTAAGTATGGTTATCACTATCTTGCAGATCCAAGCATTCCGGTAGAAGTAGGAACAGATGCAGCATCAAATCCAGGTGATTTTGATCAAGCAGCAAGATTAATCGAACTAAACAAAGATTATATTATTGAAGAAACTATCGAATATATAGATGCACAAGTAGCAGGTGGCGCAGGCATTTGGAGTGGTTTTGTTTACAATGAAACAAAATGTAGACGTGATACTGGTTTGATTGTTGATGGCTTTATCAGCGATTTGAGGACAGGTGGCAGAGAAGTTACACTTACAAATCAAGGTGCATACTACGAAGGATCTGTATCAGGTCAAGAACAACAAACAGCAGCAGCACTTACAAACCTAAAAACAATCATGGCTCACGTTTTAATCAACGGTGGAACCAGCAGTTATACTACTTTAGGTTCTGTTGCACAGGTAACTGACGCAGATTATACAGCAGAGACAGATGCGCAAACCAATTCTGATGCACTGGTTGATTGTGTTGTTTTTGCATTTGACGCAAGTTACAACCCACCATTAAACAACAGCGAAATGGATGTGTTGCTTTGTAACGATGGTACTATTGTTAGAAACCTAACAGTGCAAAGACACGGCGGCTTTATGATGGTGCTCGATCCAGAAGGACAGATCCTAACTAGATCACCTTACTGTCAAACAGGTTCAAGTTTCTCACAATCAAAAGGTACACGTAGGAACTTTGCAGGTGGATTGTTTATTGATGGATATGCAGGTAATATGCCTGTAACTGTAGACACTGTAACTAGTGCATTTAACATTACTGTAAGCTCTCCAACAGGCGAAGGCTTGTTTGTTAGAAAACCTCCTACTCCGTTTCCATTCTTTTACAACGGTGCTAGATATCAGGTTAATACTATTACAAACTATGATAAGGCTACAGGTACAGCAACGTTTGTACTAGATGAAACCAGTAATGTTGCAGACAGAATTACTAGAGAAATTGACGATATTACACAGGCAAGTCCTGCTGTGGTTACATTTACAACTAACCATCCATTCAGTGATGGTGATAGAATACAGTTCAGCAACGTCAATGGTATGACTGAAATCAACGGCAATGATTACTATGTTAAAACTGTAAGTGGACAACCAACCAAAGTTGAATTGTACACAAACCTTTCATTAACAGTTGCATTAGACACAACATCGGGATTTTCAACTTACACAGGTGGTGGTAATGTTGCAACAGTTGCAGAAGGACAAGGTTGGACCAGTGGCACAGGCATTGATATTTTTGTACAAAGTGGTGGTAACAGATCAATGCTTGCTAACGACTTTACACAAATCAACGACTTAGGTTATGGTTGTATTGCTATAAACAATGCGTTATCAGAACTTGTTAGTATGTTTACATACTACTGTCATACAGGTTATCTTGCAGCAGATGGTTCACAGATTCGTAGTATTGCTGGTAACAACAGTTATGGTTTCTTTGGACTGGTTGCAGAAGGTGCTGACCCAGATGAGATTGCAACTAGTGTAAACTTAGGAGCAGATATGGTATTCCCTGCTAAAACGTTTAGAGCAGATGGATACTTAAATTTTGCTGGTCCTGATATTCCTATCACAGGTACAATTTCAGAAGGACAGTTATTAACACAAGGTTTCATTAATAAAACAATCACAGGTATTACCCAAGCAGATCCTGCTGTGGTTACAACCAGCTCTGCCCATACATTGTCTGACAGCGATTTGATTACAATAACTGATGTACTTGGTATGACTGAAGTAAATGAAAATAACTTTTATGTAGATGTTTTAAGTCCAACTACTTTTGCTCTTTATACAGATTCAGGTTTAACAACTACTGTTGACAGCACAGCTTACACAGCATATACAAGTGGAGGTGAAGCTACAAGAGCTGCAAACGCTACAGGTATTATCAGTATTTTAGGTGAAGAAGATGTAGTAACTGGTGATCCCAGAAGAATATATGTGCATACAACTACAGGTACATTTAATACAACAAATACTTGCACAACACCAACTTCTACTGATGTAGGTATTCCTGCAAGTGTTGAAACAGTGACATTAGATGCACCAGAGGATTCATTGTTTATGTACGCATATGATCTAAATGGATTCCCAAACAATGTCAGTGAAGTAGAAGTATACCACGATGTAAACTTATATCAACCATATGAAATAACAAATGCTACAGATGCAGGGTTTACATTCAATGGATATGAAATTGATCTAGATACAGCCGTAGGTATTACTTATGCTGGTACAGGTACCGGTGCTGTGCTTGAAATAAGTAAAATTGCTTATCCAACTCCTACTTACCAAGTAAAAATTGTAAGCCCAGGAACAGGTGGTACCTATGCAGCTCTTGAAACTATACAAATTCCAGGAGATCTGTTAGGCGGTGCAACTCCAGCACAAGATTGTACAGTAACTATTGATGATGCAGACGGCGGCATAATTACAGCAGCCAGTGTAACTTCTGGTATACCAAGAATTGATTCAAGCACACCAGGTTTGAGTGGTATCGTTTGGAGATTTAACTTTGGTACTGGACTAGAAGGTACTGCATCAAATGGTTTACAACAGGATACACCACACGATACTAGGTTGGTTGTAAGACATAAACAAAACTTTTTGCTCGACAACTTCCCTGCAGAAGATTTACCAGTACGTCCAAGTACAGCATTCCAATTCACTGCTGATACTACTGATTATGTATATAGAACTATTTCATTTAGTAACACAATCACAGATGGTGTAACTGTTGGCACAGATCAACGTATGGTTACTTTTGATAGCAACTTTAGATATATCGACATTACAGTTGATCGAGGTGGAGATGCTTTACTCGCTACAGAAACTCAATTTGATACTGATGCTACTGTGAATCCAAATTACACCGATATAGTTGGTGCAGTGACAACAAGTGGTACAATCACAATGGGTACCACAGCAGCAACAACAAGTACAGATGGTAGTAGATTTATTGCAATCAGTCCAGTTGATGCCACTGATGAAGATAGATTGTTAAATGCAGATATGATTTTTACCTGGGGAGGTAAACTACATCAAATTGACGGCTATGCAGTATATGATTATCCAGCTGGTGGTGGTGGCACCAGAGAAGTTGGTGTTATTCAAATATCTGATGTTGCAAATAGAGATATCAATAGACCTGCACTAAGTGGTAGTGCATATGGAGGATTAGGATTAAGCACATTAATTACAGATGGATTGGTTTTGAAAGCCGGACTTGCAGATGGCGAAGCAGGTGAAATCACAGTTAATATTTCAACCTGTCGTGCAACAGGACACGATATGTTGGATATTGGTGTTGGTGGGTTTAACACTGCAAACTATCCAGAACGCATTTATGGTCAGCCATTTGGTACTAGTGCAATTAGTACAAACGATGCTATCGACAGTGAAGGCTTTAACAGTGCTGCACAAGTCCAAGAAAGAACAAAAGGGCGTGTGTTTACTGTTATGACAGACCAAGATGGTTTCTTCCGTGTTGGTAGATTCTTTACAGTTGACCAAGGTACAGGTAGTGTTACATTTAATGCTGCACTTGTTCTTACAAACATTGACGGTATTGGTTTTAAACGTGGTGTTCGTGTTAATGAGTTTAGCAACGATGCAACGTTTACAGATGCTAAAGGTGATGCAGTTCCTACACAAACAGCAGTTGAAGGATATATTAATGCACGTTTAGGTAGAGATAGAAATGGTACTGCATTAACCACAGGCATTATTCCAACTGGCGGTGGTTATATTTTCAAACTAGGCGACACAATGGCTGGTACGCTGAACATGGGTCTAAACACATTGACTGGATTAGCAGCACCTGATCCTGCACAGCCAACCGATGCTGTCAACATTCAATACTTTGAAGATAACACTGACGAAATCAATGACATTGGTGACGTAACTATTACAGGAACCGGAACAGCAGTTAGAGGTGACTTACTTGTATTCACAGGAACTGATCAAGAAAGTGAGAACTGTACAGTTACAGGCGATATTGAAGTAACCTATGATCCACTTACACCTGGCGAAATTACAATCGGTTTTGCATCAGAAAGTATTACAAATGATGACATTAGTCCGACTGCTGCGATTGAACAAAGCAAGTTAGATATGAATGCTGCAACTACTAGAGCAAATGCTACTGGTATTACACAAGCAGATTTAGGACTTGCAAGTTTTGACAGTGCAGAATTTACTGCAACTGGTGGATGGATATCATTAGCAACAGGTGGTATTGCTAACGGTAAACTCACAAATGATGATATTACAATTGGTTCAACAACTATTGCACTAGGCGGCACTAGCACCACACTTGCAGGTATGACAGGTATTGCATTCTCAAGTGGTGCTATAAGTGGCACAGCAAACTGGACAGCAACTGGTAACTTTAGTAATGTGGGTACAATAGATCACACTGGTAATATATTAGGCCCAACAAATAGTGGTGCTGACAACGGTGTAAGTATTGGTGCAACAGGCAACAAATATAATGCTGTATGGGCAACTACATTCCATGGTACTGCAACAGAAGCACTATACGCTGACTTGGCAGAAAACTATTTGGGTGATGCAGACTATGAACCAGGTACAGTGGTTGTGTTTGGTGGTGATGCCGAAGTTACAGTGTGTACTGCTAAAGGACAAACAAGTGTAGCAGGTGTTGTAACAACTAATCCAGCACACTTGATGAACAGCGCATTAGAAGGTGATCACGTTGTAGGACTAGCATTACAAGGTAGAGTGCCTTGTAAAGTTATTGGCACTGTAAAGAAAGGTGATATGCTGGTTACAAGTGCCGTACCAGGTTATGCGATAGTGAATAACTCCCCAGGCGTAGGTGAAGTGCTTGGTAAAGCAGTTGGTACAAAAGACACCGAAGATAGAGGTGTTGTTGAGATTGTGGTAGGGAGAGTATAATGGCTAAGCAGGTTATCAACGTAGGAACAACAGCAGGTGATGGTAGAGGAGACCCATTGCGTGATGCAATGATCAAAATCAATGCCAACTTTACAGAACTGTATGAAGGTATTGTTGTACAAACCATTGTAGGCGAAAACGGAACAACACTTGTTGATATCAGTGCAAACAGCGTAAATGCAAATGCATTAACTGGCACAGTTCCAGCAGGTGTTGCTACCTGGGATAATTTGGGTGGCAAGCCTACAAGTGTAGCAGCATCTGGTATATTAGATCTTTACAACATTGCACAAACAGATGCACAGATTGCCAGCGAAATAGATGACCTTAAAGTAGAATTAGGATCAGGTGGTGCAGGTGCTATTGATGCTAGTGTGCTTACAGGTAGTTTACCTGCTATAGATGGTAGTGCTCTTACTGGTATCACAGCAGGTGTTGCATCAAGTTTAGATGGTGATATGACAGGTAGCGTGTTTGCAGATGATTCAACACTGTTAGTAGATGGTGTTAGTGGAACAATCCCAGCAGCAAACTTAACAGGCGCTTTGCCAGCAATAGATGGTAGTGCTCTAACTGGTGTTGCAAGTGCATTTAGTGATTTAACAGGAACACCAACTACACTATCAGGTTATGGCATAACAGATGCTTACACACAAACACAAGTTGATACTGCTATTACAAATGCAACTTCTAGTATTGTTATCCCAAGCGGTTCATCGCAGTCAATAGATATTGTTGCCGCTGACTCTACACTATTAGTAGACAGTTCAAATGGCACACTAAACTCATCAGCACTTACTAAACCTATTGACCTTGACGATAATGAGGAAGTTAGGTTTGGCACTGATAATGATATGAGAATATATCACAGTGGCACAACAGGTAACATCGATAACAACACAGGCACTTTAATCTTAGACGGTGCCACAGTTAGAATACAAGATGGCGCATTGGCAAATACTGCTATATCAGCCGCAAACGGTATTGCTACACTTTTATTTGAGAACTCAGCAAAACTGGCAACAAGCACAGATGGTGTTGCTGTTACAGGTAGGATAACAGGACTTACAGATCCAACTGACGCACAAGATGCTGCTACCAAAGCCT
>Ga0181575_10000115_pt1 | contig 56355 bp, 70 predicted proteins | sample 101ome_23_FD_145599 | JGI IMG/M metagenome (GOLD analysis project Ga0181575, IMG submission 145599) | Coastal salt marsh microbial communities from the Groves Creek Marsh, Skidaway Island, Georgia - 101411CT metaG (spades assembly) | ecosystem: Environmental > Aquatic > Marine > Intertidal zone... | reverse complement strand
TAACGTCCCCAATTCTCTCAGGGCACTCGGTATCAATAGATTAGATATTGAAGTTCTTAAATTGAGTAAAAAAAACTTAAAATTGTTACCAGAATCAATCGGTAAACTTACAAATTTAAAGAGACTTAGTTTGAGTAGTAATAAATTAACATCTTTACCAAAATCAATCGGTAAACTTACAAATTTAACGCATCTTTCTTTGGGCAATAATAAATTAGAATCGTTACCATCACAAATCGGTAAACTTAAAAATTTAAGGGAACTTTATTTGAACCATAATAAGTTAACATCTTTACCAGAATCAATCGGTGACCTTGAAAATTTAAATAGACTTAATTTGGGTGGAAATATTTTGAGTTCTTTACCACCACAAATCGGTAACCTTGAAAATTTAAATAGACTTTTTTTGGACCATAATAAGTTAACATCTTTACCAGAATCAATCGGTAACCTTGAAAATTTAAATAGACTTGATTTGTATAAGAATAGATTAACATCTTTACCACCACAAATCGTTAACCTTACAAACTTAAAGCAACTTGATTTGAGAGAAAACCCAAACCTTACATATATAAACGCAAATCTTTATTATCGTAACGGTTTACGTATTGTGAAGAATTCAAGTACTAATTTTTATCCACCGATTCAAATAAGAAGAAGAAACGTGGAACTCAACAAAAATAATATGGATCCGGTATCTTATAATAATTTTAGGGTAGGTAATAATGCCGTTAAAGTTGGTAGACACTATTATAAGGAAAACACAATTATACAAATGGCACCAAACAATTATACAAATATTAAACAGGTTTATATGAGTGATCAAAATAGAAAATTATTTAATGATCCGATGACTAGACAAAACGTCTTAAGAAAAAACTTAACGTTCGTCAAGTTTGTAAAACCAAAAACACCAAACAAGCCAAACTCACCGAACACGATACGAAAAAAAGCGGGTAACGCTGCTCAGAGTAGACGTACTAATAGAAATAATAATAACAGGTAAAGGTATATGAGTAGTAACAGTAACGTCCCCAATTCCCTCAGGGCACTCGGTATCAATAGATTAAATATTGAATTTCTTAAATTGAGTGAAAAAAACTTAACATCTTTACCAGAATCAATCGGTAAACTTACAAAGTTAAAGCATCTTTATTTGTTCGGTAATAAATTAGAACGGTTACCAGAATCAATCGGTAACCTTAAAAAATTAGAGCATCTTTATTTGTTCGATAATAAATTAGAACGGTTACCACCACAAATCGGTAAACTTAAAAACTTAGAGACACTTTATTTGCAATATAACAACTTAAAATCTTTACCAGAATCAATCGGTAAACTTACAAAGTTAAAGGAACTTGCATTGGGCTTTAATATATTAGAACGGTTACCAGAATCAATCGGTAAACTTACAAAGTTAGAGGAACTTGATTTGTACAGTAATAAATTAACATCTTTACCAGAATCAATCGGTGACCTTACAAAATTAAAGGAACTTAAATTGTCAAAAAACCCAAACCTTAAATATATAAACGGGAGTCTTATTCGTAACGGTTTAACTATTTATATAAATCAAAACACTAAATTTATAATTCCAAGAAAAAAAGTTTACCTCAACAAAAATAATTATAATCATAAGGATCACATATCTTTTACAAATTTTAATGTAGGTAACAATGCCGTTAAATTTGGTAAACACTATTATACGGAAGAAACACTTATGACATTATTTTATAATAAAAAAAATTGGGGAATACCGACAAATCTTACGAATGATAAAATTAAAAATTTCATTAACGACATTTATACTTATGAACAAAATATAGAATTATTTAATGATCCGACTACTAGACAAAAAGTCTTTAGAAAAAACTTAACGTTCGTCAAGTTTGTAAAACCAAAAACACCGAACACTCTCGCGAAAAAACTAAATAAGATGAAAACAAATAACAAACCAAAATCACCAAACAATTCAAACAATTCAAACAATTTAAACGCGATACGAAGAAAATCGGGTAACTCTGCTCAAAGTAGAAGTACTAATAGAAATAATAATAACAGGTAAAGGTATATGAGTAACTCCAACTCCAATGTCCCACAGGCGCTTCGTAACCTCGGTGTTACGAACATGAATATTACACGTCTTGTTCTAAGAAATGTATTAACCAAATTACCACCAGAAATCGGTGACCTTAAAAAACTAGAGTATCTTTCTTTGAATGGAAATAGTTTGAGTTCTTTACCACCACAAATTGGTAACCTTAAAAAACTAGAGTATCTTTCTTTGGGATTTAATAAATTAACTACATTACCACCACAAATCGGTAAGCTTGAAAACCTTAGGGTACTTCTTTTGAAGTATAATAAGTTAAAATCGTTACCAGCACAAATCGGTCTCCTTAAAAACTTAGAGAAACTTGATTTAAGTGATAATGCGTTAGAATCTTTACCACCACAAATCGGTCTTTGTGAAAATCTTAAGAAACTTAATTTGGATAATAATAAATTAAAAACGTTACCAAAAGAGATTATTAAACTTAAAAATATAAGTATTATCGCGAATCGAAACCCAAACCTTACAATACCTTATATCCTAAAAAATAAAAACATTACCGTTTTCCATCATTATAAATCATTCGATCCTAATGTCTTCTATGAAAAAAAATATAATTATAGCAATTATTATAAAAACCAATTATCGGGTATTAATAAACGAAAACATTTACCTTTTTTACCGAAAAATATTAAAAATCTAATAGCAAAAAAAATTTCTAACGTTGAACCTGTAACAAAACCTCTTAGTAAAACTAAAAATCCTTTAAGTAAAATAATAGAGAAAATAAAATTAAAACGTAACACGAAAAATATAGAAAAAGTAACAACTCGAATTAAAAGTTCAATTAAAACACCAAAAACACCGAAAATAAACAACAAACCAAAAACACCAAACACACCAAAAACCATTCGAAAAAAGGCGGGTAATGCCGCTCAGAGTAGACGTACTAATAGAAATAATATCAGGTAAAGGTATATGAGTAGTAACAGTAACCGTAACAGTAACCGTAACAGTAACAATATAAGTAACAATGCAGTACTTAATGCCCTCAGGCCACTAGGTGTCAATAGATTAAATGTTAACAAACTTAATTTGAGTCATCATAGAGGACCATTACCAAGAGAAATCAGTAAACTTCCAAATTTAATTGAAATTAATTTAAGTAGTGCTTCTTTAGACCATGTACCAGAAGAGATTTTTCGATGTAAAAACCTTAAAATTCTTAATCTGAGTGATAATAATATAATATCGTTACCCAAATCAATCGGTAAACTTAAAAAGTTAGAGGTACTTAAATTGAACGATAATATGTTAATTAGTTTAAATAATAACAGGCCAGCTTTACCACCGCAAATCGGTAAACTTGAAAATTTAAGGGAACTTGATTTGAGTCAAAATAATTTGAGGCCTTTACCAGCACAAATCGGTAAACTTACAAAGTTAGAGAAACTTAATTTGAGTGAAAATAATATAATATCGTTACCCGAATCAATCGGTGAACTTAAAAATTTAAATATACTTAATTTGTCCAATAATGAATTAGAATCGTTACCGAGAGAATATATAAGTCGCCTTAAAAAATTAAGAACTCTTGTAGTGTCTGGTAACCCAGACCTTAGATATATAGATGAGAGAATAAAACGTAATGGTTTAACTATTTCTAAAAATCAAAACACTAAATTTGTAAATTATAGTTACTTTAGAAATCAATTGTCCGTAATAACAGTTAAACGTCCAAATTTACCTAATTTACCACAAAACATTCGTAGAGAAATTGTAAAAAAGATTAGTGTTAACGAATTTCCTGAACCCAGAAATCAACAAAACGCTACTAATATAAATAATTCGATTAAAAGAGGAAAATATAGACGTTAAAGGGTGTGATAAATATGGACTCATGAAAAAGTCTGATCATTTCCTAAACACGAAACAAAATTTACTATACAAATCCGAAACCGGGTTCCCTTTAAGATCTTCCCATAATGTTAAAGTAAACCCCAAATCTTCCATACGTGTAAATAGCATGTCTTTGTGTGCAATGGGCTCGACCTTAGGTCCGTCGGCATAATACGGTGTATCGGCTAAGTGGACGTATAACTTTTCCCCAAAGTTCCCCGAACTCGTTTCTTTCGTTAAAAAGTAGTTCCCGAGATCGTCTCTTACGGGTGTGTTCATGATAATTTTATCGGAATTCGGTACGATTCCTATGAATCGACCCCCGGGTTTAATTCTATTTTTAATGGCTAAGAGTGACGTTTCAAATAACTGTTTCGTTTCAAATATATAGTGTAACGCAAAGTTATAACATACGACGTCGTATTTTCTTTGGGGACACGCGAATATATCACCCTCGTAAAAGTTGACGCGTATTTTCATGTTCTTGGCGCGCGACTTAGCCTCCTTGAGTGATTCGGGGTTGGGTTCACACATGCTTATGTTTGCCCCGACGTGTCGCCACTTTTGGAGATCGCCGCCGAAACCACATCCTACATCCAAAATACTGTCGCCTTCGCGGGTAGCCGATTGGATGAGGAGACGCTTGGCCTCGTTATGGTACTTGCGTATCTCCTCCATTTATTTATAGATGTTTTTCTTTTTTAAATGAAGTTAATTCACTAAGGTTATTTTTTACGCGGTGTATTTTGTTTTAAAGGTGACGCGGTTCTGGTATCCCTGATTATGTTATCTTGATTTTTTATAACTTTTGATTTTTGAATTTCGAGTTCTCTTTTCATACTATTTAATTTAATTTGTATTTCACCCAAGGAGTTTAATTGTTTATCTATGATATTTATAGTGTCTTGGGTAAGTTGTATAGGACTTTTCATTTCTATTATTATACGTTTTTATTTTTCAAATGGAGTTAATTCGTTTATTAGATATATCCACATATTCCTTATTTATATCAAAACCTAAATATTTTCTTTTTGTGTTTATAGAAGCTATTGCGGTTGTACCACTTCCCATGAATGGGTCAAGAACTAAAGCGTTTTCACGCGTGAATAATTTAATTAACTGTTCTATGAGTTCAACTGGTTTTACTGATAAGTGTGTATTGAAATCCCCTTTTTCTTTTTTAGAAGGTTTGTTTATTAGAAAAACTTGGTCGAGTACGTTTTCGTCCGTTGTCATAACATTCATGGGAAATTTACCGGATACTTTCGTTTCTTCAGATGTGTTCATGAGTCCTGTTCCATATTTTTCAAAATTATCTATGTATCTACCTTCTATTGGTTTAATTGCTAAACACATGGGTTCCATAGCGGGTTTAAGTTGGGGCGTTCTCCAATCTTTACATAATTCTTTTAATTTTTCTTTTTCCTCGGGTGTTCGTGTTTTGTCTTTGTTGATAATATGATCTTGTGAGAATGCTTTTACTTGTGACTGTTTATATACCCATGCGAGCATATCTCTTATTTCGAATCCAGCATCTTCTACAGCCATTGCCATGGAGTGGTATAATCTAGAACTACTAAAAGATATGAATGCACCACCAGGTTTAAGTATTCTAAAAACTTCTTTTGAAATATCTTTATAAAACGTGTTAAATTTTTTAGATTGGTTTCTGTCAAATTTCATACCCTTGGGAAGATTACCTACTACGGACGACGCGCCTCTACTATCGAGTTTTTTCTTATCCCAATCGTCACCTAACCCGTCTAAAAAGTAAGGTGGGTCTGTGCATACCATATCTATTGAATTGTCTTCTATTTTTTTCATACCTTCTAAACAGTTTTCGTATAGTATTTGATTTTCCATGGTAATTATTTAATATTAAAACGTTAACTTTAACTATATTCTTAATTTTTCGAAATACTCGTTGAATATGTATCGGTCTCGATATCGAGCCTGGATTGGTGGTTGCCAGCGGAGATTTTCAGGCTCATTACCACCTTGAGCTCGGAGGTGCCCTATTTGCCAATCGTTCTCCTCTACGTCCAATATATTTTCAACGATGTCTTTCACTTTACGCATTTTTCTCTCGAAATGATTGTAGAGGTTTTTATCACGTTCATACCTTAATAAACGAAGATAGAAATTTGCTTCTTGTAGAAGTTGATTCGCTCTTTTTGTCCAAAACGATTTCACTGCGCAAATTTGATCAGTTTTGGAACCCGCGAGTTTTACATTTTTTTCAACGTTTTCTCGTTTTAGAAGGTCGTTTTTTTTTAACTCGAACGGGTACTTCAAAGAGTATCCCTTTTTTAGATTTTTAACGCGAAATAGATTTTGCTTGTTGAAATGTTGAATGCAATCGCTACTTCGAATTCCAACACTCGCACAAAAAGCTTCACAGTCTTCACGTGTAAGAAAAAAGTTCCCATTTCTTAGATACCGTTCAGACATAAAGCATAATGCTTGACCTTTCCCCGAACGTAAGCCTGGTAAATATTTCAATACACCGTTTGATTCATAAATATCGATAACTTCTTTAGGGAACGACTCGTATTTTTTCATGGGTAATTCGCAACCATGCGAAGCTGCGTGTTTCTGTAATTCGTTTGAGTACATTTTCTTATTATAAGATACAATCAAGTCTCTAACTAAGGTTAATTAAAAACAAGAATAGTATATAATACAAATGAAACCTGTCATTAAATGGGTCGGTGGTAAAACGCAAATTCTCGATACCGTTCTCGAATCGTTCCCTAGAGAAATAGAGAACTATCACGAACTATTCGTGGGTGGAGGAAGCGTTCTCTTCGGTTTACTCGCGAGTAAAGATATTACCGTAAAAGGTAAAGTATACGCGTACGATAAAAACCAAAAACTCATTAACATGTATAGACAAATCCAAACGAACCCCGAGGAAGTACACGACCATTTACTCGAACTCTTTACCACGTACGATACGCGAATCGGTACGGAAGTAAATCGTAAACCGGAAACTGAAGAGGAAGGTTTAACATCGAAGGAAAGTTACTATTATTGGGTACGTAAAAAGTATAACGAACTCGTACCCACTACACCTGTACACGCGGCAACACTGATTTTTCTGAACAAAACGTGTTTTAGGGGTGTATATAGGGAAGGTCCTAACGGGTTTAACGTACCGTATGGACACTATAAAAGTACACCGTTAGTGGTATCACTAGACGAGTTGGTAAAAATACAAGAGCTTATAAAAGATGTGGTTTTCAAGTGGTGTGATTTTAGAGCCGCATTTGCACAAACCGTAAACGATGGTGATTTTATATACGCGGACCCTCCGTACGCACCGGAAAGTGTTACGAGTTTTGTAGGGTATACGAAAGACGGGTTTAGTTTAGACGATCATAGAGATTTGTTTAATTTATTAAAACGTTCTAAAATTGATTTTGTGTTATCAAATGCGAAAGTATACCTCGTAACGAGTAGTTTTGAAGGGTACGAGGTAAAAGATGTACCCGCGAGACGTGCGATACATAGCAAAGACCCTTCATCTACAACAACGGAGGTGCTCGTGCATGGACATGTTAAATTATAACAAAACCGATATTATTAGGTTGTATTTCTTCACTCATTTTCCAATTCCAGAGGTAATAGTGGTTGTGCCCCGTACCTTCCATGAACTTGTGTTCGCGAAGTTCTTCGTCGTCTACGCCTACGTTTACACAGTTGTATACGTCGAAACCGCGATTGCGCGCCATGATTATGGCATCTTTTAAACAGTTCCCAACGTTATAGAACGTGTACGCCTGTTTTATGGTTTCACCACTTGGTTTGTGTACGTAATCCAAACTATAAAACGTGGCGAATTGATCTTTTTCGTCGTTTAGGTACGTATACACTGTATCTTTACGAGGTAGAATCCAGTGTTTGACGTACGATTCGTCTATATCGAGTGAAAGTTTAAACTTTTTTAAATGGTCGCGTAACATTTGCGTGACTCTCGGAATGTCGTGTTCAGTCATTTCCCTAAACTGTGAGGTACCTAAAATACGGTACGTCTGTTCTCGTGCGTTAGAAAACCCTACGCGGTTTAATTTCTTTACGTTTATGAGTCTGTGCCAATACTTGACTTTAGCGATTGGTGTAGGTAACCTTTTTACGACGGTATATACGGCCTGCCAAATATCTTGTAAATTCATACGCCTTTTGAGTTCGCCTATGAGTATGGGTGTAAACTTGGAATCCCTAAGTTGTTCGGAAACGCACAAAAAATTTATTTGGAGCATGTTTAACGTTTTTTCATTCGCGCGAACGCGTAAAGGTATACCCGACATAAACGATACGAGTTTTTTATCGTTCTTTTTACGAATAGCGAGATTCCATTCGTCGCGGTACCCTGGTGGTTGTATTGCCCATTTTACAAGTTCTTTCGAATAGTGAAACTCGAAAAAATCGTCGCGAATATAGTTTTCTTTTAGAAATTCGCAAAGTTCTTCTACGGTACACGAACTCCATTCGTACCCTTCGGGTAACGGGTTTTTTTCGTACCTAAGTTCTCTCGATGAATCTATTTCACCATCTTTTTCAAAAACAACTTTATCTTGAGGAACGGGTTGTTTATTCCAAAACTCGTGTATCATACTATATAAAATAAAGGGCTTAAAGTTTTTAAGCTTGTTTTGTATATAATAATGTCTCTCGAACAAGATTATACTACCGTACCCGGTCAACTTTACGCGTGTCTTTCGGTCGTTGGTCCAGAAGCACCACAAAAAAACGATAAGTTTGGCATCAAGATTAGAGGTGCATTTGCAAGTCGCGACGAAGCGGCTTCACACGCGAAACGTCTTCAAAAAGAAGACTCTACTTTTGATATTTATGTCGTCGATATGTATAAGTGGTTGTTAATCCCACCCGATCCGGCGAAGATCGAGGACGTTCACTATACGAACGAAAAGCTCGAGGAACTCATGACGGGATACAGAGAAAATCAATCTATGGCGGCAAAGATGTTTGCGGAACGAAAACGTGATATGATAGGAAGTTCGAATATGTTTAAACCGGGTGATGAGAACTCCAAGTATTATACGAAACCTGACGAGTCTCCGGTCAGTCACCCAGCCGAAGTTCTCGAGCGTCTCCAAAAGGAAAAGCCGGATGCACCAATGGAAGAACTCGTCAAGGAGGCTGATGCAATTGTTGCTAAGGAGATGGAGGAGGTTCGCGCGAAACGCGAGGCGGATGCTAAAGCTGCATTAGAAAAAGAGGCTAAAGAGAGAGGGTTTAATTCAGTAGAGGCAATGGAAAAGTTTGATGCCGAGAAGGCGAAAGCTGAAGAGGCTGAAATTACAGAATCTAAGGATGATGGCGAAGAGGAAGTCACTTCGGAACCGTAAAAAATAATTTTGTTATATAAATGTAAGTATGTTGAGTATTATATTGAACATAATCACCATTCTTATTGTACTTTTTTCAATTAATTTATTTTTAAGATTGTATAGAGATCAAAAAAATAAAGTAAGTGAGGATGTTACTGCATCTGATGTTGCTACGGACATTATGAAAGACCCACTCATAGTGAGTCGAGCATACTTTACTGAACCTGTTTACGGACCTATTGGTAGTTTTGAAGGTCAACAAACACCTTCGGAACATTTATGGATACAAGGTAAATCTATCCAGGTCTGAGAATGACGGGTTGCATGGTTTTACCCATGAAAAAACCGAGTAAAAAGGCAACAAAAATAATAATGTACCCCGTTTTATCTAAATTTGAAAATATATCGTTTGATTGTTGTGTTTGTAAAGGTGGTAATGGTTGTTGATAATAATTTTGATGTGGAACGTAATACTCGTCTTCCTCGTTACGTCCCCGATCATCAATATCATCGTTTTCTTTTTGTGTGTTATCGAACTCTGTAGGGTTATACTCTATGGGCGTTCCAACTTCGGCTTCCATTATATAAAGATAATTCTATTTTTTTAAGCTCATTATTACTCATCTGAGTATTCACTTTCTTCGTCTTCTTCGTCTTCCAAATAATCTTCGTCTTCGTCGTCATCGTCGACGACAAAATCCTTCAAGTTCCCGTTTTCGTCTGCGTCCGAATCCGAGTAGTCTTCTTCATCTTCGTCACTATCTTCTTCTTCTAAGAAATCTTCGTCGTCCGTTTCGAGAAGATCCACATCGGAATCGTATTCGTCTTCTTTGTAATCGTCTTCGATTTCTTCGAATAACTCTAATCTTTCTGGTACTTTAGAAACTCTACCCGAACGCGTTCGTATTGTCATTATAACTTATATTTATACATTTCTTTTAAGTATTTTACACGTTGTATTTCATTTCTAACGTGTAATTCGTTGAAATAAGCGAGTAGTTTAACAGTTAAGGTATCTATTTCTTCTTGTACTCCCATATCACCTGAAACGCTACTGAGACTTATTTCATCGAGATTGTTTATTGCCCTGTGTAAAAACTTTTTTGACTGTTCTACGTGTTTATTATACTCTAAAGCCATGTTAATGTTGACTAAAAAGTCTTTATAAGCGACTTTGTTTATACCCGAATACTTTAGTGACTCTTTTATGAGCGAGTTAATCTGTTCTGTATTGTTTTTTGGTTTAATTAAAGAAGACGTAATGTATATTACAAACGCTAAAAAGACAACAGGTAACATGTTGTTGTTCTATAATTTAGTTATTATTTTATCTGTAAGCACATGTATGCGCGTTCTACATTTACACTTTTGTTCGAGTTTTCCTTTTAGAATTTGAAACTGAATGTTTTGTGAGTGACACTCTTCACACGTGTAAGATGTTGATACTGAAAAGAGGTTTGGTTTTTTCTTTTCTATTTTCGTAACAGGAACGTCTTTTCCCTTTACGACGTGTTTTTTTATAAAGGAACTGAGCAAGTGTTTAACTTCCTCTGTATCTTGATGTTTAATAACATTGACCTCTTTCTTTTTTGGTTTTTTCTCTAGAAATTTATCTATTTTACCGTCTTTGTAGAGTTTGTTTAGTATGGATGGTGGTAGTTCGTGTCGTCTTCCTGTAAAATCTTTACAGAACCCATAAAATCTTCCTTTCATGGTTTCACAGTTACAAAAACACTTTTGTGTTATTTTACCATTAGAAACACTAAACCATACGTGATTTGAGTTATGTGATCGTTTAAGGTTTTCGCAATAGTGTGATGTTGTTGAAACGAGAAACCTACCTTCGTGTTCGTAAATTTTTGTAATTTTAGCCATACCTTGACCTTCGAGGTGTTTTCTTATGAACTGTTCTAGGTTTGAAATGACTTCTTGATCTTTGAACTCGTTTTTTATTTCATTTGCTGTAAATTCACCTTCCTTTTTTATGTTTGAACCTTCTACGATCACCGGAACACTACATTGTGTTCTGAGTGTAGCCATATGCATGATTTTAGTATTTGCGATGTGTCCTTCTATCGCTTCTAACATGCTAAAAGGTCCGCACCTGTAAATAAAAATGGGTCTGTACTCACCCTGAACTTCTTTACCGGTGTCGTTACATAAGGTACACCCTTGTCCTGAACACGCTTCGTGTTTCCCTTTTTTGTGTGACCACGGCATTCGAAAACCGCTTCCTTTCGTTTTTCTTTCTGAACTTCCGTATACGGAAGCGTCTACTATATCGTCCCATTGTTTAGAGCCATACACTAAGTTAAGTGTGTTAATGATATGTTGTCTTAGGGCTATAGCCGATGGTCTATTAACAACAAAATCAGGCCAATTAATGTGTATACCCGTTTTTATGAGGTGTCCTGCGGGTTTGGGTGCGGCTACGGAAACGAGTGCTTCTTTACCGCCAAACTTTTTAACCTTATCGCATATGACTTTACACACACTTTCCACTTCACCAAACGTCATTTCGTCTTCGTCTTTATAGTCGAGATCGACGAAAAAGTTATAGTTTTCGGTTTTTTGTTCGACGACGAATATCTTTTCGCCGGAGTTATATGCATCTACGTACTTTTCGTAAAATTCGTTCAATCTATCAAATGGCACGGAAAGGACACCACCGTCCATGAGCACATGTGATAAATTGGATCCGTTAGAGAATCCCTGTTCTCTACACCATTGTTTAAACATACTTACCAATTATTAGATTTATTTTTTTATATTAGTCTTCTTCATACTCGTGGTGCCATATAGATCTTCTATAGGACACTTCCGGGTACTCTTCCTGTTCAGATAAAGACTTTTTTAACACGAGAAGTTCATAAACTTTATCTTCCTTGTGTAGTTCCGCGTACCTTTCTGCTTTAGCCTGTGTGTACCCGTGTCTATCTACGAGAAGTTCTTTTATCTGGTGAAGAATGTAAGCTTTCGACTTCATTATTTATTTTATAGAGAAGGTTTTTCTATCGACTGAAGTTACACACGCGTAGAATTCGGGGTTGTTTAGTATGTTTTTAACTATACGATCCCACTGTTTTTTCGTGTTAAACTCCGTGAGTGTTTCAAAAGTCATGAAATCGTTTTCATCGTGTGTTCTCTTGATGGGTTGTTTCTGTGCTTTTTTCAAATTTGTTTTCTGTTTTTCTTCGTTGAATTTTCGTATGAGTTCGTTTTGTTCTTGTAAAGTATAATTTACGAAAAACACGAACACGTTATATTCTAATTCAACGCCTGGACTTTCTTTTACCGTAAACTTATAGCTTGTATATTCGCCTTTTTTGAGAGAAATGACTCCCCTGGTTTCTTCTTCGAGTTCTCTTAGAGCCGTTCTTAGAGGGTTAGGTATTTCTCTTCGCCTGCACCCTCCGGTGACGAATATCCAATCTTTGAATCGTCGATCCCGGACAGTGAGAAACTTTGGTTTATCACCCGTAAACGTTACAGGAATAGCTATTGCCTTGTATTTCTTCATTGCTCATTAGCAAGTTATAATTGAGCGAGATGATTATTCTGAGGATTCTTCTTCGCTATCTTGATTTTTTTCTTTTTGAATTTCAACTTGGGTTGATTCTGAAAACACTTTTTTTGGTGGTGATGGTGGTGGACTGGACAAAAAAGAAACGAGTTTCCCGTTAAACCCTTTAACGTCTTCGAGATCTTGTTTTGTACTTTTGAGTTCTTTATACATGTATGCAGATGCGGCTATACACACTATGATGGCGACAATTATTGCGGTTTCTCTGTCGAAGGTAAACATTTTATACTAAAAAGAGTGACCATGTTTTTAAGTTCATATAATCGCACCCATATGAACACGTTTTTCTTGGGGACACTCGTACCCGTGTTGAGCAAATTGAATCTCCTGGTAATGTCCCTCTTTACACTCCGCATTTTGGGCGGGTTGTTGTTGTTTAGAGTCGACGAGGTGATTCAAAGTACCTGATTTTGGATCGTACGTTATTATAAAAACGAAAGCTGCTAAAAAAATGAGTTTCCAAAACATTTATAATAAGTGGCTAAATTAAATTTAATTGTTTAGTTGGAATACATCAAACCACCCATACCGTTTTCGATGCGGAGGATGTTATAGTTGACGGCATATACATTTTCGGTAGAATTTGACGTGTCATTTACGAGTCTCGCGGAATCCAGTCTACTGAAGTTGAGCGACCCGGTTGGTTGGAGTTTAGACGTATCGAGACAGAATGGGTACAAGAAGAACGAGTCATTAATACCATTAGGAGCGTCTTCGGTTTTAGACGATTGAGTATGATAATACGAAGTTACCGCGGTGTAATGTGGTTCTGTATATTTGAAATCGGTAACATCCGTACCATTGATTTGGAGTTTTATTTTATTGGTTGGTGTACATATACCAAGCGCTTGAGCTCCTTCCGACACAACCAAACACTTAACTGGATGGTTAAAATTCAATTCTTGAATTTTGGAACCCGACGCGATCACCTTTTGTGTTTGGGTAATAAGCATTTTTTGTGGTGTGGAAGACAAAACCGTTCTCTCATCCGTGTCGAGATGAATGAACTGAGAGTATACTTCAAATTTAGCATCAGACGCACCACTATCAGGATTGAAATTAGACCCCCACGTGATTCTCAATTCGACGTCGTGGTATTGAAGTGCAATTAATGGTAAAGCCGATTGTGCGTTTTCGCAAAACGAAAACCTGAGTGGGTAAAACTTATTTTTAGCGGTTACATCTCCAAACCCAGATGTAGATTTAGATAAGTTTTGTGCGAATAAATTTGGTGCAATGTACTGAGAAAAGTTAGACGTTTGTTCGTCGATGACTTGACCACCAATTAACAATTCTACCTTGGAAATGGCAGTTACCCAATTTCCGGCATTAAAACCTCGAGCTTGAGTACCCGTGTTTGCTGCAATATAGACGTATCCGAGCATATCGCCTTTTCTTTCGAAACGAACGGTGGACATACCACCTACAGTTGGGTTCCCCTGGATAACTTGTCTTTCAACAGTTTGGGCGAAATTCGTGTGACGTTTATAGTTAGATCTAAAGAAGGAAACTTCGGGTTGACCGACAAGGTGTGCGTCTTGTGCACCTATAGCAACGAGTTGAGCAATACCTCCAGACATGTTTTATATTATAGTAAGGTTTTATTTTTTTAAACATTTTCCGTGAACGTTTCGTACCCTTTTTTGAGTTCGGTGTATAGTTCAGATAGTATGTTAATGTTTGAATCTACACTGACGTTAGAAACTGTAACAATCTGATAATCAATCGGCATTTTACCTTGCGTTTTTATATCTTTGCTAATGTGGTGATCGAAACAAGCAGATATGGTATACGTGTTTGAATCTGGTGAAAGTTCAATATTAATGTGTTCTCTGCTGGTTAGTTTACGTAATCCTACGTAAAAATTGGGTACTTCGATACCTGTAGACTTAATTGTTTTAGATTCGTTAACATTTATTCCCATTTTGTATATATACTTATTACAAAGATTTTAATACTTCTGGAACAATGTGCCCTTCTTCGTCCGTCCATTCCGTATCATACATGTGTTGATCTTTTCTTTCACCAATGACCATCCAACTAACATTTGCTGAAGACGATGTGTTTTGACACGATATTGTGAGAATGTTTCCAGATACAGAACCTTTTACTGCATCCCAATCAGTTTCGTTTGTTGTAAAACACTGAACGTCTCTGTTTAGAGCCTCAAATGTACCATCTGTCATTTTAGAAACGGTATCTAAGTTTATAGATGCACTCCCGTTTACCAAATCAACACTACCCCTATATATGAGATCAGCTTTTGGACCTTCTATGAAAGAATGGTATAGGTAATGCGTATTACTCATACTTGGAAGCGGGTGATCTATTTTGAAAGAACCACTCATTTTTGAAAGAGAACCCCCAATATATGCAGCACCGGAGACATAAAGTTTATAAGATGAACTTGGGTTACTATATCCTATACTGAGAGTACCAAATTCGGTAAGATACATTTTTGTACTAGAACTTAGATCGTTGTAATCATAACTCCATTTCAATTGTTTAAAGTTTCCACCATCCATACCAACAGACCAACCATAACTACCAGTTTTAAACGTTATAAAAGACTTTTGATTAGAATCAATATTGTCTATAGTTATTCTAGCAGGGTACGACGAACTTGATTGTTTCAAGTATAACCCATTTTGATAGTAACTATTAGTAGAACCGTCACATACGACATGTAAAGGAGCAGTTGGGTTCGTTTCTCCTATACCGAGTTTACCATATTCGGTAAGAACCATTTTTGTACTAGAATTTAGATCGTTGTAATTATAACTCCATTTCAATTTTCCACTATCTGAACCATCCATACCATAACTCCAACCAAAACTTGTACCAGTTTTAAACGTCATAAAAGACTTTTGAGTAGAAGAATATGTTTCTATAGTTAATCTAGCAGGGTACGACGAACTTGATTGTTTCAAGTATAACCCATTAACATTGTAAAATGAACTGCTTTTACACTCGACATGTAAAGCACTAGTCGGTGTCGATGTTCCTATACCGACATAACCACCCCCATTGTAGTATACATATGATCCAGATTCTGTCCATGGACTACTTCCACCACCACTAAACGCTGAACCGTTTTGGTAGAGCGTCCCTGTAAAGTTTATATCACCCACGACATGGAGTTTATGAGTTGGTGATGTTGTTCCTATACCCAAATTACCACTAGGATTTTCTACAAAAAGACCTGTGCTACCTGAAAGTGAAGTTCCAGGGGATATCCTGAATCCGTTAGCGCCTGATTGTGTGTAACCAATAGTCATATAATCATTAAAATCATCATTCCAAAACGTTAATGCAGTATTAGTCATACCTCGTATTGTTACATGTGCATCATATCCACTGCCCGTGGATGAACTAAACATAGCGACTGGAGATGAATAATTTGAACTACTAGATTTATAAACTTCAAATTTTCCGGACGGACTTGTTGTTCCTATACCGACATTACCCGAATTATAGTATATGTCCGAAACTGAGGTTGTCCATGGACTACTTCCACCACCACTAAACGCTGAACCGTTTTGGTAGAGCGTCCCTGTAAAGTTTATATCACCCGCGACGTCAAGATCATAAGCTGGATTTTCTGTTCCTATACCCAAATTACCAGTATTGTCCAGAGTCATTTTTGTATTCGTAGTTAAATAGTTTAAGTCGGTTGACCATTTCAATTTTCCACTATCTGAAGTATCCAAACCATAAGACCAATTTGACGTGGAATTTGTAAACGTCATAAAAGCGTCTCGATCAGTAGCATTTACGTTTATAGTTAATCTAGCAGGGTACAACGAACTTGATTGGTACACGTATAACCCATTATTGGAATTATTATTATCTGCACATTCGATTTGTAAAGGAGCACTTGGTGACGATGTTCCTATACCGACATTACCGTCACTCCTGATTCTGAACCTTTCTGAATTATCCGTGTAAACTACAAATACATTATCTGAAGGAAACCCAAACTTTGCAGTGGAATTACCCGTGTGTGTGATATAATCGGCAATATCACCGGTAAATCCACCACCACTAAACGCTGAACCGTTTTGGTAGAGCGTCCCGGTAAAGTTTATATCACCCGCGACGTCAAGATCATAAGCTGGATTTTCTGTTCCTATACCTAATTTTCCAGTTTCTATTAGAGTCATTTTTGGAGAACCAAGGTTATGTGGGGTGGGTGACCATTTCAGTTTTCTATACCCTGCGGTATCATAACTATCCATACCAAAAGACCAACCATAAATTCCTAAAGAATCGTATTGAAATGAAATATAAGCGTCTTCTGTAGATGAAGCCGATTGTACACTTATTGTTGCGGGGTAAGATGAACTTGATTGTTTCACTCTTAAACCATTATCCGTTTGATAATTATTCGTAACATTTAGGCACTCGATTTCTAAAGGAGCACTCGGTGACGATGTTCCTATACCGACATTACTCGTCAAATAGTATATGCTCGAACTTGACTGTGACCATAAACTACTACCACCAGCTGCCTGCCAAGATGGTAAACCACCGGAAACTGTGAGTACCTCACCAGCTTGACCTATACCCAAATTGGTGAGTGTGGATCCACTAGAATAGTAGAGTAAATCACCTGCGTTATACCCTGTTAAACCTGTCCCACCATCACTTACTGCTAAAGTACCGGTTATAGAAGATGCACTTAGATTGACTGCAAGTTCACCATTTTCTATGACTAAACCACCATTTAATTTCGTATCAACGGAAATCTCGTGTGCTATAGTTTCACCTGAAGTTGCACCTGTACTAGAAATACCGTCACCACCTGTAATAGTTGCAACGTAGTTACCAGTCGTATGTGTTCCCATTTGTATTAAGTTATCGAGTGTAGTTGCACCTGTCCCACCATCACTTACTGCTAAAGTACCGGTTATAGAAGATGCACTTAGATTGACTGCAAGTTCACCATTTTCTATGACTAAACCACCATTTAATTTCGTATCAACGGAAATCTCGTGTGCTATAGTTTCACCTGAAGTTGCGCCTGTACTAGAAATACCGTCACCACCTGTAATAGTTGCAACGTAGTTACCAGTCGTATGTGTTCCCATTTGTATTAAGTTATCGAGTGTATTTGCACCTGTCCCACCATAACTTACTGGTAAAGTACCGGACGATACACTACTCGCATTCAAATCTGATAAACTTGTCCCCGAACCACTAAACGTATCGGCAATTACTGTTCCGGTTGTAGTAACATTACCACATAAAACATTCCCCCAAATATTCGCGGTAATGTAGCCATCGCTTGTTGAGTTTGTTGGTACTATATCGGTACCACTTGGATCACTAAGTGTATATGCAATAGTATATTCTTGTTCATCACCTCTATAACCAGCAACAACGTTTGCAGTTGGCCTGGTCATGATAATACCCATATCAATTGTATCAATGGCGTTTGCATTACCCACTTCAATAAGTGGATCGGAAACGGTATGTATTTTGGAATGTTGAAATGTAGCACTACCCTGAACGAGTAAATTGCCAGTGACAGTTAGGTTTGAAGAAAGTGACGTAACTTGAGTTGTGTCATTATAAGATATTTTACTATCGCCAAATGTATTATCAGATTTTATGTATGGTATTTTACCTGATGTTAGTGTAGTTGCACCTGTCCCACCATCACTTACTGCTAAAGTACCTGTTATAGAAGATGCACTTAGATTGACTGCAAGTTCACCATTTTCTATGACTAAACCACCATTTGCTTTCGTATCAACGGAAATCTCGTGTGTTGTTCCTTCACCTGAAGTTGCACCTGTACTAGAAATACCGTCACCACCTGTAATAGTTGCAACGTAGTCTCCTGTTGTTCCTGTACCCAAAGTTATATCACCACTGTTACCACCACCAGTACCTATATCTGAAGTTAATATATTTGTATTATAAAGTTCTTTAGTTGTTGAATTATACCCAATAACAGTTGTAGATGCAGGATTTGTCACGCGTAAAGGTGACATATAAATACTATCGCTCGTTGGTGCATCAATAGCTGTAGACGAAGCGTTTAAAACAATTGTATTTTCCGCTTGATTTGCAGGAGCTTGTTTACCAAACAGGATTTTGGTAGACCGCTCGATTGTTGGTAATTTTTTAACCATTTATTATAAGCTTGTATTTTAATTTGCGTAAACGAGGCCAGCCATACCATTTTCGATACGAAGTATGTTATAGTTGACTGCGTATATGGGATCGTTAATGGTCATGGATTCACTTATTATTCTGGCTGAATCTATACGACTAAAATTGAGTGTTCCTGTCGGTTGGAGTGAACTCGATGTGATACAAAAACAATATAAGAAAAAGTCCGGGGACGTAACAAAATTTGTATGGTAATAATTCATAACATCTATAAAGTGTGTTTTTGCCCACTTAAAATTGGTTATATCCGAACCATTAACCTGAATTTTTACTTTATTTGTTGTTGATGTTAATGCACCCGTTCCTGATGTTTCTGAACAAGCTATATATTTCACGGGGTGATTAAATGTTAATTCTTGTATACGTTCATTCGACGCATCATTTTTTTGAACTTGTGTAATTATTAAATCGTGTTTTTTTGTAGTAACGTTTTTACGTTCCTGTTCATCAAGGTAATAATAATTAGAATAACATTCAAAGTTGTAATTACCTGCATCCTGGCCCCAATGTATACGTATCTCAACATTGTGATATTGGAGTGCAACTAAAGGTAATGCGGACTGTGCGCTTTCACAAAAAAAGAAACGTAATGGGTAAAAATAAGAATTCGCACTTACACCTGGATGTGGTCCCAATGCACTTTTTGATACGTTCGTTGCAAATGTATCAATAGCTATTTTTTCTGTAAAAATGGCGTCCTGGGTATCTATAACCTGACCACCAATAAGAAGTTCGACTTTATCTATAAGTGTATCCCAATTCTGTATATCAAGAGCTTCTGTGTTATTATCTATAGTGAGATATGTATATCCTAACATATCACCATTTCTTTCGAATGTGATGGATGACATGGATCCTGCACTGGGATTACCCTGTATAACCTGTGGTTCGACGACTTGAGAAAAATTTGTGTGTCTTTTAAATGACGATACAAAAAAACTTACTTCTGGAGAACCTGTGATGTATTCATCTTGAGCACCTATTGCAACGAGTTGAATAATACCTGATGACATTTATAATAAGAAAAGGTTAAAAAATGACCTGAAATTATTCATAGGGCAAATTTCTTTTTTTGCATACAAATCTAAAAACAAAAACTGCATCGCCACAGTCTGCCGCTGTACCGTCCTGTTTATCTAAATTAAACGTCAATCTATCGATCTTTCGAATGGGATTATAGTATTGTTGAACGATTGGATACTCGTTTCTAAAAAATACGGCTTTTTGTTGAGGATTTGAAGCCGCGTGTAATTTGTGTTCACACACGATCGTACCGAATATACCGTTTAGGTGATTATCTGCGTCATCGAGATCGTTTTTACCACGTTGACTGAAGTACGTTTTGAGTTCTTCTATGCCTACGTGTATACACCTTTGAGTATCATCGGTAGTGTTAATACTCGCCGCTAATAACTGTGCCTGAACAACGTTCTCGAGTGGGGTTGGTAAATATAGAGTAAAGTCGGTATCACTGACAGTATCCAGGTTATCGAGTACAACTGTATGGTGTTCGCATTCGAAATCAGGTAAGGTTGATTGACTAGTCACTAAAGCCATTTATATATACCGGAGATTTTACTTCATCTTATAACTCGCTTGTCCGACAACCAATTTTTGGCCGTCGCAAACACCGCCTCGGCTATCCGAGTAGTACGATTTGCCGAGACACTCTTCCTTGGATTCGAGATCGAAGAGCGAACCTTCACTGACGACTTCGATGTCGACTGGGGCTGGTGTATAGTAGCTCGTTTTAAGCATTTGGAGAACGCAGAGTATAGCAAAAACTATGACAATCGCCCTGAGTGTATTTTTGTTCGTGGTGTTGAGTTTAATCATTTGTTATGGACTGAGATTTTTTTATAAAGTGCGTTAAAGAAATTAGAATAGTTTCAATATAAAGAGTAATAGTAATGGACGGAGAGATTATTCTTAATCGTGGCGATACTAACGTTATGAAACTAGATGATAACGAACAGGCACTTATGAACGAGATAGAAATAGAAGTTCCCAGGCCTCAAACTATCAGAAGGCAAATGCCTAAACCGATGAAAACTCAGTTTACGCCACCACAGGCGCAAGTTTTTCAGGAAGATATAGACTCGTTCGCGAACCCGAACAAACAGAACCCACCATCCGCCCCTCCTCCAGAAGACCCAGTCGATTACGGCGAGTACGACGATGAACCCGATACTATGGATTATGGTTATGGGGGTGGTGGAGGAGGATACGCCATGGAAGAAGAGGAGGAAAAACCATCACCTGGGTTTAAAACTATCGACGAGGAAAAGGTTGATCTCGTAAACAAACTTGGGCGTTTGGAAAAAAAAGGGTTTACTGTAAACAAGCGTTTGAATGCTTATTCCCCCGTAGACGAACTTAGAGCCGAAGTTAAGCGGATAACGTATAGTATAGACGTCGATAAGTCTATAAAGTTTTCGAGACGTATGCTTATTGCGTGTACCACGGGTCTTGAGTTTTTGAATAAAAAGTATAACCCATTCGAGATCCAACTCGATGGTTGGTCCGAAAACGTTATGGAAAATGTGGACGATTACGATGAGGTTTTCGAGGAGTTATACGTGAAGTATAGAACGAAAATGCACGTCGCCCCCGAGGTAAAACTTATAATGATGCTTGGTGGTTCAGCTATGATGTTCCATTTAACGAATAGCATGTTCAAATCAGTCATGCCGAACATGAACGATGTGATTAAACAGAACCCGGAACTTGTTCAGAATATGATGTCCGCGGTTCAGAATACGGTGTCTAAATCTCAACAACAAAGTGTATCGAGTGAACCATCGAGTGAAGGTAGTGGAAGACGCGAAATGCAGGGACCAGGGTTCGATATTTCGAGTCTTATGGGTAACATAATGATGCCTCCACAACCACCCATGAACACGACGAGTTTGAATAAAGTCGAAGAACCCGAGATTGATTTGGAAGACGATATTTCGGATATAGCAGAGCCACCAGTATCTGAGGATGTTGCCGATGAAGATAGTGAAGTTCGCGAAGTTAAAGTTACTCAGGCCCAGACCAAGTCTAAAAGAGGTGGTAGTCGAAAGAAAAAAACGGTCGAAATTAATTTGTAAATATAGTATAGTATAGATGATAGCTTATTGTCCTTTAGACGAAGAACCAGTCGAGAGACCTTCGTGGTACCAGGAAAATAAAAGCGTAGCGTCTTCACCTTCGCGTCCGCGTTCGAATTTGAATTCAAAATCGTATGCGGTTTTAGGTCAAGACGATACGGAGTGTAATTACGTCGTAATGTTTTTCATCGCGGGTGTTATTGCCCTAGCGATCATGGATTCACTTCCAAGAAAGTAAACTTTCTACCATTGTGACTTTTCCAGAATGGTAAATTAGTTTAACCACAGTGATATGTACACCCTACAAATGCAGCTGTATATACACTATTTTCCTGTGTTGTTTCTATTCCATTTATGTCTAAATACCTGACACTGTATTCTAGTTCAGTTTCTAAAGTGTCTTCCCACTGAAACTCCCCGTTACTATCTAAATCGTTTACTGTTTCAGTTTTGGTTTCTTGTGTGTATTCTTGTTTCTGTACATTGTCGAGTTTAATGTATTCATTTTCACTAATAGTGGTATTATCGCTATTATGCACGTAATAAGTTACTAATTTGTTTATCTTTTTTATTTGTTTAACTGGAACTTGTTTTGGATTAAAATCACAGTCCATTGTTATTTTTGCAACTGTATAGTTTGCTAAAAACTCACTATCTTGTTTCATACCATATCCACTCACGTTAGATGTGGTTATATAATCACCCGATTCTAAAACACCATTTTCGTTTACTATCCATATACCACCTTCACCTATAGAGTTTACATATACACGTGTATCTCCATCTTCTTTATAAAAATATGAACGAATTTGACCCATTACTTGTGATCTTTCATTTGTATCTTCGCTGGATGATAGCACACCAAAACAAGATTTATCATATGCCTTCGATGTTATTTTTACTATTGGTATAGCTTCATTAACGTGTATATTTTTTGCACCTCGTAATGGAACACCACTAACTGTCATGTAATCGTTTTGATTTGATGATACTATCAAACCTACATAATCATTTACATTATTGGGTTTCACATCTATTATAGAACTCATGTGTTGACCTGTAAATGTACCAATAGCATTGCTACCAGCACTGGCAGTGTCGTTTTCGAATCGAAGTATTCTTTTTAGGGGGTTTCCTGTATCACTTGTATTAGCAAGCCAGTATAAATTTTGATTCCATGTATCAGTGTTATCTGTTGTAGCATACCAATTACCATTAGTTCTATTCATATGTAAAAATGAAGTGTATGTTCCTGAATCTATGGTAACAGTATGATTACTTGAAGAATTTAAAGTAAGTAAACTATCTGGTGTTGATGTTCCTATACCAACTTTACCCGAATTGTAGTATACGTTCGAATTTAATGTTGACCATGGACTACTAGATACTGTCGTCCAAGTTGGTGCACCTGATCCACTCGATGTGAGTACTTGCCCAGATGTACCCGTACTACCATTTACACGCAAATGACCTGATATATTCATACCACCTGATAATGATATTCCTTCATTGGGTGGTCCTTCGTTATAAAAGTCAGAAGCACTGTTGTAATCTGGTACAGCTACCCTTTCAAAAGAATCCGTACCATCGTGTGCGATATAAATTTTAATATTACTAATAAGGTGACCATACATACCATCACCACCTAAAGTATGATTACCTGTCATGTATCCATATTGTGTTTGATTAACTGCTTGATTAACTACCCCAAAATAACAAAATCTTGGGAATCTTCCTTGCATATCTCTAACTGTCTCGTTTGCGGTTAAAGATTGTGATACACCGTTTATCCATAATTGTGTAGTTGCTGTACCCTCGGTGGCGCCATTTCCAGCTGTATTATCTACTTTAACACATACATGGTACCATACATTTTGACTAAACGTATAATTTACAGTATAGTCAGCTTCTACGGGTATATTAACGGCTGTTGAGTTATCTGGCGAATATTGTATTTTGAATCCCGAACTTGTAATTTTATGACCGTATCCAAACGCAGTATCTCTATAAGCAGTGAATACCAATTGTCCACTCGTCCCAAATGTACTTTGTGCATAATCTTTTAACATAAACCAATACGAGACTGTATATACACCACTTAAAGCGTTCGTAACATTACCTGTAATGGTATCTCGTGCTTCATGAATAAACCCCTGTGCATAAGATGTACTTGTTCCAAAATATAACCCTTTATTTACATCATCGTATGTAATCGTATTGTATAATTTCATACGATCTTCATAATAGACGTACCCATCTTCACGATTTAAATAAGGGTTACGTTTCTTAATATCACATATCACGTAAGGTATATTTGTAGTATTTGTATTTTTAATACAATCACTCGTCATGGTATTATAACAAGCCGACATACCATCTGTAGTTAGATTTGAAGATATTGGATTGTTTATGTAAAGTTTACCGTTTTGTATACTTTGTGTACCATCTATAACCAGTCTATGGTTTATGAGAGGTGGTGCTTGTGCATTTGCATTTTCATTTTGTTTATGAAAATCACTAGCTTCTACGATAGAAGTGGACCCTAAATTCCAATTTTCCTTGATGATATGATCTGCATATTCAGGTACACCTATACCTACATTACCTATACCCGTTAAGGTTAATCGAGAATAAACCGCGGAAGCTTCTTTAAGAAATTTAGACCATACTTCAGATACTACTCCAATTGAATCGGGGGTTGGAACATAAAGCGGATGATTTTCACATGTCATACCTTCTAAAATAACACTTGGTGATTTAATACGTATTCTATCAGGACCTCTGGAATTAAGACCTCGAACGTGTCCAGATTTAAAAAGTAAGAGTTCGGATAAATTATCATCACCAGTATATTGTGATGTATTTATGATTTGTGACCTAAAAATACTATGTTCATCTTTAGTATTTTCAAAATTTATATATCCGGTAACGTAACCCGCATTGGTATTACTTTCTATATATGATTTATCACCACCTACACTTAAAAAACGTACTTTTAAATCACCACCTATCGTCGTTGTCCCTAAAATTTTTATCGTAGGTGCGAATCTTGTAAAAGAAAAAACCGTACTCCCACCATACGTGGTTCTATTACTACCCGTTACTCTAGCCTCATTACCTGTAAAACCATTATAATCATATTTCATAGAAAATAAACAAAATTCCCCGTTTTTTGACATAGATGTAGGTAATCCACCTAACGAGTATAGATTGAATGATTCACTATAATTTGTGTAATAAATACCATTCCAGTCTAATATACAGTAACTTTTTGGAAGATAGTTAGTTGTATCCCATCTCGGAAAAATACCACCACCATCCCAGTAATATTTTTCTTCAATACTTGAGTTACCTGTAACTATACGCGTTCCGTCGTATTGCATAAATAAAAAAGTGCCAAATGAATCTTTTTCACCTGTAACTGGTTTACCTGTTAACCAATTATAAGATGTATCATTTATCCACTCGGCTGCAAAAAAACACCTTCTGTTAGGTGCAGAAACTGCTATAAAAGTACCGTCTTTATTTATAGCTACACTAAACCCAAAAGCTGGATTAACGGGTGTTCTAGTACCACCAGATTCAATAGTAGTATCAGTAACACTTTTTATAGTTGTAAGTTTTGCATCAGTATATTCTACGTAGGTAGGACAATCAGTATAATCAAATGGAAGTGTTCTTTGTGTCCATGTACTCGCGTTTAAAGGATCTTTTGCGTATACGTATGCTAAACCATTACCATAAGCATTACTGTAAGATGGATAATAATTACCCGGACCACCGGCTATAACAACCTGACCATCTGCCGAAAGTTTACATGAAAAACCGAAGTTGTCTGAGTGTGTTATAGTTGTTAAAAGTGTGGCCGAAGACCCTTTTGGCCAAGACCATAACTCGATTTTATGATCACCAGGTCTACCAATAACAAATAACGAATCATCATCACCTGCCACGTCTACATCTGAACCGTAATGTATGGTGCCAGAATCAGAAGTCCCTAGATAACTATTATTATTCCATCCGGATGAACGTTGAGTCCATGTCGTTCTAGCTTGATTTTGTGCATCAAATACATAAGCTCTATTATCTCCTGGTGCACCAACTATAATAGTATCTCCCGGTGAATCCATGGCAATTTTAAACCCAAATAAACTATTTGAGTTTCCTGGATTTGAAATAGACGTTGCGTATTTAGTTGCGTACAAATTACTTGTATAAACTGTAACATTATCATCTGAACCTATAGCAAAAACTGTACCCGTATTATTTTGACACGAAGATATACCAAAATTAGTTCTACCAATAGCATTTGCATCTGTTAAATTATCATAATGTTCTGGATTAAGTTGGGCGACTAATTCCTGCGTAGCCATTTTACTAATATAAGAAACGAATTAAAAAAATAAAAATTACAATGGGCTACCGTTTACGGATTGTGTAAGACTTGACTGTTGTCCAAAATTTATAATTGTACTACCTCTTTCACTTGTAACATTAATACCACTTATATAACGCCCATTTCCTATAAAACCATTTTCTGATGTAGTGCGTATATCACCTTTAACATCTAATGGGTACGCTGGTGTTGTTGTTCCTATACCAACATTACCTGAGCTTCTATAAATATCTGACCCTGACAGTGTCCAAGGACTCAAACCGCTACCGGTAACTGTTGCCCAAGTTGGTGCACCACCCGTTCCACTCGATGTGAGTACTTGACCAGATGTACCTGCACTACCATTTGCATATATTGCGTTTGTAAAGTTTGATGTACCCACGACGTGGAGTTTATAGTTTGGATTTGTTGTTCCTATACCGACATTACCTGAAGTGTAGTATACGTTTGTACCTGAGGTTGTCCATGGACTACTCGCTATTGTCGTCCAAGTTGGTGCACCTGATCCACTCGATGTGAGTACTTGACCAGATGTACCCGCGCTACCACTTAAATACATCGTGTCTGTAAAGTTTGATGTACCCACGACGTGAAGTTTATAAGATGGTGACGTTGTTCCTATACCGACATTACCTGAAGTGTAGTATACGTTCGAATTGAGTGTTGACCATGGACTACTTCCACCGGATACTGTCGTCCAAGTTGGTGCACTACCCGTTCCACTCGATGTGAGTACTTGACCAGATGTACCTGGAGATAGATTAGAGAGTGTAGTTGTTCCGGATGCATAGAGTATATCACCTATAGTGTAACTTGTAAATCCGGTACCACCTCTATTAACCGGTTGAGTTTCACCTTCTAATGTACTTATTCGAGTAACATTATCTGTAAGATCAGTTTCCAAAGTACCTATTCGAGTAACATTATCTGTAAGATCAGTTTCCAAAGTACCTATTCGAGTAACATTATCTGTAAGATCAGTTTCCAAAGTATCTATTCGCGTGACATTATCTGTAAGATCAGTTTCCAAAGTACCTATTCGAGTAACATTATCTGTAAGATCAGTTTCCAAAGTACCTATTCGAGTAACATTATCTGTAAGATCAGTTTCCAAAGTACCTATTCGAGTAACATTATCTGTAAGATCAGTTTCCAAAGTACCTATTCGAATAACATTATTTGTAAGTTCAGTTTCTAATGTACCTATTCGAGTAACATTATCTGTAAGATCAGTTTCCAAAGTACCTATTCGAGTAACATTATCTGTAAGATCAGTTTCCAAAGTACCTATTCGAGTAACATTATCTGTAAGATCAGTTTCCAAAGTACCTATTCGAGTAACATTATCTGTAAGATCTGAATTCAAAGCTATACCAGTTAAGTTTGTACCGTCGCCATAGTATTCATTTGCATACACGTTTGTACCTACGATAACATTACCAGAAGTTATTATTGAAGTACTTGTATTAGTAAATTGTACTGTATTTGATGTTGTGTTACTAACGTCTGTTACTTGTTGTAACGTGTTTACGTTAGTGTTTAATGAGGAAGCTGAAATTTTTTTGAGTTCGTTACCTGTACTGTTTACGTAAATATACGATGGTTGTGAAGTTACAATTTCTGCGTTTGGTATATCGTTTGCTCTACCAACACCAGTAACAAGAATTTTACCTCCCGATTTAACACAAATACCGACGTTTTGAATTTTATCTGTATTACCGAACGGGACCGTGTTCATCAATTCTCCTACAGCGGTGTTACTTACGTAAAGTATTTCACCTACCTGAAAATTTGGGTTTAGTGAAGGCATACTAAAAACACCGAACGTGACGACGTGTCCGTTATTGTTTTGGTTTATGCTACCGTCCATAACAACGCCAATGGCCGGCATTTTCGTAGGATCAGATGAATTTGCTTTGTGTACTATGGGTGTATCTCCGGTTGCCCCGGAAACGTAAACAATATCACCTTTTACGAGATTTTCTCCCGCTTTAACTTCGATGGATGTAAAGTCAATGTAATCGTCTATCCATGTACCTGAATTGTATACGAGACTTTTATGATCATCCGGACTCGTTATTGAGACGTTATAGAGTTGGTCGATTTTTACTAAAACATTCGAATTGAGATCTGTAGTAAACGCGGTATGTGTATTTTGGAAATCTACGGTATTACTCGTCCAGTTACCTTGAGCTGTAACCTGCTCTAAATTAAATGCGGCACCACTTACACCTGGTATGTTTGTAAGTTTACTACCATCACCTATAAAGTACCCAGAGGTTGTTATTATATCACCAGTTGTTGTATTACCATTATCGGTAACATCCTGGAGTGTGGATGCTGCGGCTCCTTTATACTTCTGTATATTACGACCCGTATCACAACAAGGCATTCTTATAAATATAAGTGATTATTTTTAAGGTAAAATGAGGCATTTTCCTTTACTAAACATATTTGGTTCATCGTCTTTTCTTGTATTTGGAATTTTAAAACCACCTTGCCTGTACACTTTGAGACGTTTATTATACATGGCGTGACAAATCGACCACTGATCGAAAATATCGTAAATGTGAGGATTATTCTTTTTACCGTGTGTTTCACGCATGATTCGTCCTATAGATTGAACGATGTCAGACTTAGGTGTTGCAAGTATAACCGTATCGAGTGAAGGTATATCAAGACCTTCATGCGCCTGACTAAACGTTGCAAAAATGATTTGTTTTTTACTCGATTCGGTTAACTCGGCTTCTTTCATACCACCCATGTATAAACCCGACGTTTTCTTGAAACTTTGGTGGAGTACTTCACAGTGGTGGCGACGATCGCTTAACACGAGAACTTGGCGTGTTCCCTTAACGATATTTTTTATAAGATTTAGTATGACGACGTTTCTTGCACGATCTTCGGTAAGTTCGGTAATCATGGTTGCTAAAGATAGTTTGCCGAAACGCGTACACGGTGGTGGTTCACTATAACGATGACACGAGTATTCTATGGGGAAAACTTCGACTTGTTTTTGATTTTCGCGTTCGACGGCAAAGAATGTTGGTCCCATGAACCAGTGTAAAACCTTCGTAAGACCGTCCTTACGCGTCGGTGTTGCTGAAAGACCAAAAATGTGTTTGGGACACATTTTGAATAGAGACTGGGAAAACACTTTCGCGCATATATGGTGTGCTTCGTCAACAATCAAAGTCCCTATCGTATCAAAATCGTTAAACGAGTACTCTTTTAACGAAAGTGATTGGAGCATAGCAATGACAAAATCACACTCTGTTTCCTTTTTGTCTTGTTGGACTATACCTATAGATGCACCAGGACAAAACTGTTGAATACGTTCACGCCACTGGTTTGCTAAGAACTCTTTGTGAACGACGATCATGGTTCGGTACCCGAGTTTACACGCTATGGCCAAGGATACAGTGGTTTTACCAAACCCGCACGGAAGTGAAAGAACACCGTGTCCGGCTTTGAGTGCAGCCGCCAAAGCATCGTTTTGATGCGTTTCGTCACGTAATTTTCCATTAAACTTGGTCGATATTTTAACTGGTTCGGGACGACGATCTTCTTTCGGTGGACCGATTTTCTGTTCGCCGTAAAATCGGGGAACGCATATACCCGTTTTCGTTTTTCTGAATACCTTAAAGGGAGGCGGAGGAAACCCAAATTCCGTGTTTACGACGGCACGAACCGTAAGTTCGTTTTTGATTTCTTGTGTCTCACCTGTGAGATATCCTGAACGCGTTAATGACATTAATTAATATACACCATTAATCTTTATGTATATTAAGGGTATTAAAGAAAAAATATAATACAATTATATAAAAACATGGTTCTTATGAATATAGAAGAAAATATTAAAAAAATGTCAGAACAAGTCGAAAAAATGCGTCAAGACGCTTTACTACTTGAAGGAAGTATTAAAATGTTGATGGCACTAAAAGAAGGTGGATTAAAAGAGGTTGATTTACCGGATATTAAAAATGAAGAAAACAAAGAAAACGAAGAAAACGAAGAAAAGATAACAGAAGTAAAATAATTTATACATTTTTAATGTATTTCAATACCCACGAGTACCCACTGTGTTCGTGAGCATTCCAAACGCCATTAAATTGGATTTCGGTTTTAACTAGGTCACCTTTTACAAGTGATTGAACAGGTTTATCGCCGTCTACGTTACACATGACGCGTCGGTACCTGAACGGAACTTTTACTTTTAAAACGTTACCTTCTAGTGGATCGTCGAGTTTATCGGGAAAAAGTATAACATTGGACTTGTTCGCATGTAAAGCGAGTATATAGTCCTTTACTTTATCGGGTACAGTAATTCTGATATATTTTTTATCGTTATATTCATACATGGGTTCATATACGGTAGCTTCTACAGGGAAAGTCATTCTTTTCGAGTATATATTATTATAAGCGCCAAAACTATAAGTATGAATAAAAAGTACGTGACTAAAAATGGTTGTAACGGTTTTCTCGTTTTGAACGTTTTGTGACAAAACGATCTACCTACTTCTATGGCGGCTTCTATACTTGAGTATGGTGTATTTCTTTCGGACATCATACCACACAAAGCGACTTTAGAACACTCACCGTAAAAAGGGACTTGTCCGTGTAAACTTAAAACACCCGAGGACTGTTCGAATGACCATTTCCCGTCTTTCCAATTCGAACCCCACGCTATTCTAATATCTTTGGGTTTTTGGAGATCGAGTTGTTCTAAAACTTTAGCTTTGAGTGTATCTGGATCGGTTGCGAGTATTTCCTCGGTGAGATTACATATAACACACGAAACGGTTTTACCGTCCGATAATACGACGGGTTGTATATTAAATTCAGTTTCCATGGCGTATTCGAGATCGGTTTTATCGAGACATATTTCGTTTTCGTAATCGAGTAAAATGTTAATACACCCGTACGTGCTCGGACTTATCTTTTTAATCGCATCTTTACCCCAATTATTACCTATGAGTTTGAGTGCTTTACTATTGTCTATACAGAGTACAAGTAAACCATCATTTAGAAGATTACCATCGCTTAATTTAGCCACGTATTCGTTTGTTCCGTATTGTACGTTTTCGAGTTCCGTTTCAAAAACAAATTTTGCACCTTTATCTACAAGTGCTTTTTGCATTGCATCACACATGACTTTACCCGAAACTTTTTGTACACACTGATTCGATGTACCCACGTGATCGAAACTTTTAACAAACTCGTAAGCTGACATTGTATCCCACGTAACACCGTCCATGATAAGTGGTAATACACGAAGTAGTTTTTCTCCAGAATCGGAGAGTTCGCCAAGTGCATTTTCGAGTGGTATACTTTTATATTTATTTGGTTGTGCTAATACTCTTATAGCTAAAGATGTGAGTGTTAAGTAATCTCGTGGTTTTAAGTTTTTGAATACGGTTCCGTATACTTTCGTATCGTGTTTTTCAAAGATATCGTCCCAATGTATACCCATCTCTTTGAATAAACTATCCGTGTTTACGAATGCGTTATCAAAAACTATTCTGTGTGCGTGTAGGTCTCTTTGTTTCAAAGAAGGTTCCCACCATGAACCTCCGCCTGATTTTTTACGGTCGTACAGTATGACTTCGTGTTCGGTCGACCTGAGAACTTCCCAAGCGACCGACATACCTGTTGGTCCTGCGCCTACGATATGAACTCGCATTTATATAAACACACAATTATTATTTGGGAAGGTACAGCATATCTTTAGTGAGATGGTACGTTATTAAAAGTAAGAACGAGAGTAGTGTTTGTGCATCTAAATATTCTATACCCATGACGAGTAAGAACGTGTTTAGAAGAATGTGCATAGGGAACGGTTTTTCGGGACCGTATTTGGTATAAAAACCATAAGTCGCACCGCCGGAAATCATGAGTGCGTTCATGAGTGTATTATACGATGGTTTATACAGGAACCACGCCGTGTATAAAATAGCCACGTACGATATAAATATAGAACGTCTAAAAAACTCTTTTGGTGAATCGACTATACGTAACGGTTTCTTTTCCATGAGTCTTGATTCCCAGTGTGGGCCGAGTATGAGATAAGACATGTATAAAATTAGAAATATTTGCCACATCACTTTACTTTATGTATTCGGAGATTTATTTAAAGAATTATAATGTCATTTATAATAAGATGGTGGTGGCATGTCTCGCAAAAAATACACCCATAAGAATATTACCACAAAGACAAAAACAAAAGACGTGGAAGTTTGCGGCTGAATTTTTATGGAAAAGACAATTTGAGAAGGATCAGGTTAAGTTTGGGAAATGGACGAAAGAACAACTCGTCGATTTAGGACCGACGTTTATAAAGTTGGGACAAATAGCATCGACGCGTGCTGATTTATACCCCATTGAATTTATCAGTCAATTGGAATCTTTACAAGATAATGTACCTCCTATCGATAAAGATTCTATAGAAAACATAATTAAGGATCACGTCGATTCTGAAGTTTTTTCGAGTTTTGATTACGAACCTTTTAAATCGGCAAGTATAGGTCAAGTACACAGAGCGGTTTTAAAAGATGGTCGTGAGGTCGTCGTAAAACTCAAACGACCTGATATATACAATATAATGAAAAGAGATACGGACGACGTTAAGGATATTGTAAACTTCCTCGAAAAAGTGGGTGTCGATACGGGTGCAACATCAGGCTATGTTCTCGACGAGTCTATAGATTACCTTCTCGCCGAAACCGATTATAATAAGGAAATAGATAACGCCATAAAGTTTCGTAAATCGTTCAAAAAGGTAAAGTGGATTAAAGTACCAAAAGTTTACCGAGAATTGTCTAATAACGATATGATCGTAATGGAATACGTCGAGTCAGAAAAACTCGCCGAGATAACGGATCCAAAAGTGAATGGTAAGAAGGTATGCGAAGCGCTCATAAACTCGTACGTGATTCAAACGATGGATTACGGGTTTTTCCATGCCGATCCACACCCAGGTAATTTGGGGTTTTCTAAGGAAGGTAAACTCGTATTTTACGATTTCGGACTCGTTATTGAACTTACGGACGAGATAAAAGAAGGGTTCCAGAAGATGTTCATATACATAATAAACAAGGATACGAAAGGTATAGTTGATACTTTGATAGATTTGAAAGTTATTTTACCAACGACGTCTGATACGTCTGATATAGAACTCTTTTTCAAAACAACTTTGAACTATCTCGAAACGCTCGATGGTAAGAATTTGAGAAACGATATCATGCAGGACGAGCTTTTAATGTCGTTAGCACAGAAGAAACCGTTTATTATACCTACATCTTTCATATACCTCGCGAAGGCGTTCTCTACTGTGGAAGGAACGTGTGTAAACTTGGACCCTAAATTTACGTATTTCGATTACCTCGAACCTCTGATTAGAGAACAGGTTTCGGACGTGATAGATATAGGCGACATGTTTTCGACGTCTATGGAAATGCCTAATAGGATAAGGAATATAAGTACAGCTGTTCTCGGTTTGGAGAAATCGAGAGCATCTATGAAAAGAAGTATAGAACGATCTAGAATCGAGTCTAGGTACGTTCAGTATAGTATTTTATCAGCTGTTTTTGCTGGTAATATGTTAGTTCACGATAACCAATCGGCGTTCGTAATACTTTCTTTATTGAGTTTAGACCTCGTTATTAGGGCTTCTCGTAAAAATCAATAGCGGTGGATTCCGGGGACGATGTAGACGAAGTAGCTTTTTCGGTAAAGAACTCCTTGTGTTTCTCGAACAAGTTTTTTGTTCTTTCAATCTCGTCTTTACCAATTTCCTTAACCTTCTCAGAAATGTTTTTGAGTTGTTCTTGTCTTTGTTTACGAAGTTTCTTTCCAAACTTCTTAAACTTTTTTTGTGTTGATGCAAAATTAGCTGAAACTGTTGATAATGAAAACATTTTATTTATTCTTACTTACTCTTTACTGACATTTTTATCGAGCCCCAAAAGTTTCATTTTTTCCTCGAATTCTCGGCGTTCACCGGGTGACTCTATGGGTGTACCGTTTGCAATAGCCTCGATTTCCGGTCCAGAAAGTTGGATCGAGTTCATTCTAAAGTCTACGAATGCTTTCATGGTAATAGGTACGAGCGGTTTTATGATTTCATAAATAGCCTCGGCGTACTCCCTTATTTCCTTTTGTGCGTGGTGATCCATTCTGAGACGGAGGTAGTGCATGAGATTATGGAGATCGATTTTCCAATAGAATTCCGTATACGTGGATTGTGTGAGTGCACCCCTGGCCTGTTCTCTACAACACCCATCATCGAGTAGTTTTTTATACAATTCGTACGAGGTATCGAAGTGTTTGTTGAACGTTTCTGCGTCTTCCTCGGGTATTTCGACCGAACCTTCTGAACCTTGGTGGTTCGTTTTGGATTGTGTGCGTAGAGTTTCGGGTTTATAGTGATCGTCTTTGACGACCGAGTACCTTGCCGAGTACTCATTCACACTTGCCATTCTGTGTCGCATGTGTTGGCGCGCGATATACATGGGCATTTTAATGTGGAACTTGAATTCAACCATTTCAAACGGTGTGTTATGCCAATGTCGCATTAAATATCGAATAAGACCAGCATCACCTCGAGTTGTTTTCGTTCCGTCTCCGTAAGAGACGCGAGCGGCTTGAACAATTGCTGAATCGAGATTCTTTTGTGGCATGTGATCCACGAGCCTAACAAAACCATGATCGAGTACTTTTTTCTCCATTTAGTATAAGTACGAACACAATCTTTAAGATGTTATCCGATAGTGATATTCGTAAAAAGATAACGCAACTTCGTAAGAGTGAGGGTAAAATATATGCCCCGTTAAAATATTTCAGGGGACTGAACACTCTTAAGAATGTCGAGACGCGTTACAAAAAGATGTTAAAGCGTGATTATAAACCGTTCAAAACCGATAAGAACGTCGAAACGAAAACGTCGAGTTATACGTCAAAGTTTCGTAAAAAGTACCCCGGTATAACTAAACTGAAAGATATTTCTAAAGTGACGGGTATACCTTTGAAAACGCTAAAAACCGTGTACGATCGTGGTTTAGCGGCGTGGCGTACGGGACACCGACCAGGTGCTACTGCACAAGCGTGGGCGTATGCGCGGGTACACAGTTTCGTCATGAAAGGGAAGACGTACTATACGGCGGACAAGAATTTGAGGTAGATGTAAACGAATTAACTAATTTAGACACTACGAGTGAAATAACTGGTACAGAGACGGCGTTACCCGCTAGTTTGTAAAGTGCACTATCCGACATTTTTGGAAATTTATATACGGAAGGGAACCCTTGTAAATTGAAACATTCTCTGGGTGTCAATTTACGAATACCGCGGGTATCTTTTATTATAGGTACATTGTGTCCACCGCTACCCATATTAGCGGTTAGGGTAGGACAGCAATTGCTTTTATTTTCTCTAATATAGTATCTTCTATACTGATAAATTACATTTTCACTTATATTTTTCGTTACATCCTTCTCGATTTGAGGAAACACTTTTAATTTATCCGTATAATAGTATTTATCGTCAATTTCTTTTTCAATGAAATCCGTGATACACTTTCTTTCAGGTATACCAAAATCAAAGTCGAACGCGTCGTACGCATTCTTATCCCTAAACCCTACTATATAAATACGTTCTCTATGTTGAGGTATTGGTGTAATTTTAGCCGTATCCAAAATCTTGTATTTGATCATATATCCACACTTTTCAAGAAACTCTTTTATAATCCTGAACGTGTTACCTTTATCGTGTGAAGTGAGATTTTTCACATTTTCAAGAACGATTGTTTCCGGTTTGTGGTATTCGAGTATCTCTATAATCTTCCAAAAAACATTGGATCTAACATCATCGAATCCTTTTTTGTCACCGGCAATACTAAACGGTTGACACGGAAATCCGCTACACAATAAATCGTGTGAAGGTATTGTTTTAACGTCTATATCCATAATATCACCCAATTTAAATGTCCCATTTTCGTGATTCATGTTATAAATATCTTGGGAAGATTTCATAATATCGTTTGCGTATACACATTTGTATTTTCCACTTGATTCAAGGGCGATGGAAAACGCCCCGGTTCCAGCACATAAATCAATAAAATTTTTCATGTCATATCATGTATACATAGTTAATCTTTAATAAACTCCACCACGAAATCTATTTCCAACTAAAACCTGTTCCGCATACGACTTACTTACGTTAATCAAGTTCATTCGCTAAATCTTCTATACTTCTATAGTACCGTTTCAGATCTTTCATGAACCGTTTATTATTTTCGAGAACTTCGAGTTCGGTTTTATTCTTATAAATGTACGCTAAATTTGATTTAGAGTACCGCGTCCGTTTTTGGTTCTCGTTTGGTTTTCTCGGAACGAGTTTTTTACTCTTTTTCGAAACGCTTTGCATGGGCTCGACGCGTTTCGTGAAACTAATGGCTTGCATGACGGTATCGGCGAGATCGTCTTTCTTTTTCGAGGCGTTAAAAATAGGGATCCAGTGTGCGTTCACGGTATTGTTCCATATGAATTGTTCACACCTTTGTATGGACGCCTTTTTACGTTTCGTATACATGGCTTTACCCGGACCCGCAAAATCGGGTATTTTGAACCTCGCGTCGTATATGATCGTTTCGGCGTCGGGGTTACGTATAACGAAATAGGCGTGAAGAAAGTTTTCGACCGTTTTCATTTTTTTGTTCCTATCGGGTTGCTTTTCAATGAGAACTGTATCCGCTTGTAGAACCCATGGTTTTTCGTCTAAGTGTTTCCTTAAAGAAACGAATAAGCCGTCTTTATGTTCAGGGGGGACTCCGGAAACATCCCACTGAACAATAAGATTAGAAGTTTCGTCGAGCATACACATGGCTAAGTTTCGTATACCGACGTCTATACTTAAAATCATTAATATAAAGAAAATTAAGTTCTTTAAGCTTTTAATAATACCTAGGCATTGGCATTCTACCCATTCGATTAAATCCTTTATTCATACCTCTTTGTCCAGCTGGCGACATGCCCAATACAACGCCTCCGACTAATAATAAACAACACAAAACGACTAATCCTATAATTGCGTATTGCATTGGGCCAGTGACAGCACCTACAATACCCGATATAGCATCACCAGCTTCGGATATAACTTCAGCGGCACCTTTATTTTCCGAAGTTTGTTGTGCGTCTATTTCACTGGCGAGTTTTTTAACCGATTCAGTTTCCATAAACTTTTCTATAATCTGACCCATAACGGCTGTGGCTGCAACTTTCGCGGTAAGGTCTTGTGTAACATCGAGTTCACCACCTAAACTGCAATCCATGTTACCTATCATCAAATCGGCTTCATTGGTTTGGACAGCGCTTGAAACGACTTCGTTTATGTTTTCTGTTTTAAACACGTTTTCAATGACGGTTTCAATTTCCTGTTTAATATCCGTTTCTGTTTTTTGTTTATCACCAAATTGAAAATTAGCGGCTTGGGTTGATTTTTCCATGGCGGCAGTAAGATTAGCTTGCATACTATCCTGAACGGCTGTTTTACTTTCCAATATAGACTGTGTAGTCAGAGACGCTTCAGATTGTACGTCAGCATCAGCAGTTTGAGCTATCACTACTTTACAGTTTTTTAATGCAGGACCTTCACCAAATTGTTCACCTGTTATTGGATTTACACCTATAGATAATTTCATCTTATTCGCCTGTATCGCGGCTGCATTTACTTTATTCGTATTTTCGGTAATATTTTCCTCGAGAATTTTTGTCGTGGATGAAAATTCCATTTTATTTCTGATGGTTTGACTTCCGCCTCCTCCCATTGTATATTATTACTATACGTTACAAATTATTTTGACCTGGAAAAAATGTTACTTTATATCAAATGAACAAGTTATTTACCAGGCAAAACGTAACAATTATTTTAGCAATTGCACTCGTCGTATACGTCATGTATTCGTATAAAGGTCGCGAAATGAGTGAAGGTGACAAAACAAAGGTCCGTCAGTACCTCATTGAAAATGCGGACTCTATCAGTACACTTCCATTTCTTGTGTACGGTGAATTTAAGAGAATAACTTCAGATGAAAATACACTCCGTGAAGTTTTGTTGGCGGCTAAGGCGGGTGACATGGATAAACTGAACGAAATTCTCGACAGGTTATAAAATAATATCAGTACAGATTAGTAATGGGTCAGTGTAAACTTGATTTATATGATCATTTAAATTATGGTGGTCATCTCGCCACTATTACAGATTCGCATCCTAGTGGGCATTCTGATGTAAACGATAAAGACGCATCTGGTAAAGTATCAGGTGATTGTAAAAATGTAACATTTTTAGGATTTGAACACTCGGATTATGATGGTTATGCATGGCTTATGGGCGAAGGTGATAATATTCCAAACTTTAGAGATCCGACGGGTAGTAAATGTGATGTTGAAGAACATAGATTTTACGATTTTCATGATAACAACGAAAGTATAAAAAAGATAGTTATACCTGCGGAGAATGTAAATGACGGTCGAATGCGAGAAGATATTAATATATACGCGAAACGTCGTGATACAAGACTGTGTCAATGGGCAACATATCCAGTTATAAAAAAAACGTCAGATGGTCAATTTAGCGCAAATGATAGTGATCAGTGGTTAGTTGGTCATAATGATAAAAAAGGACAACCATGTCCAGGTGGAAATGCGTATTGGAAAGGGTTCCAGAAAGTGTCTTGTGTATACGATCTTAAATCGGGTTCAAATTTGAGTCCTTTACAAACTTTACATAGTGAAACAAAGAATTCCTTTTCGGGTGATCCTAGGAAAGCTATGTACACTAATATAGTAAACAGATATTGTAATAAGGCTACACGTTTAAACGATGTAGTATCTTCTGACACGTCTAATAACCAGTGTAGAAATATTGTAAATTCCGTTGAACAGGCTAAAAGCTATTGTAAAATTGGTGATAATATAGCAACGGATAATACTTTTTGTACAAAAGAAGAATTGGGTACCGATAACTATGATGAAATTGCAAAAGAGTATTGCGAAGCTAATCCCGATAAAGATTTTTGTGCGTGTTATAACGTTTTAAACAATAAGTGTTTAACTGAAGAAACCAAGGATTTACCGGGGTGTAAAGTAACATATCCTACCCGTGAAACTATTAATAACATGCCTGCTGAGTATAGTTCTAATTTTGAGGGTACGGATAAGTGTTGGGGTAACGTGTGTGCGGCTGGTTCAGGTAAATATGTTCCCGAAGGTGCTATAGACGCACTTTGTAGTAAAACAGTTGCTGTTTGTATAGCAGATTTGGATGTTAGTAGTTTGAAAGATAGTGGTGTTAACATCGAACAGAATTGTGGAAGTAATAATCAAACTTCAACTGGTACTCCGTCTCCGTCTCCGTCTCCGTCTCCGTCTCCGTCTCCGTCTCCGTCTCCGTCTCCGTCTCCGTCTACGACTGATACCATCCCACTTAATTCGTCATCTACGCCAAGTACAAATGGAGATGGAGATGAAGATGAAGATGAAGATGAAGAAGAAAACTTTTTAGACAAGACCGAAAATAAGTTTATGGTAGGAATTGCAGTAGTGTTTTTTTTAATGATGTGTATGATGTTAATGTTAACGGCCATGAAGTGAGTGTAAAAAAATGTAAACTTATATTAAATGAAAATGAATTATATAAAAACTTTACTTATTTCTGTACTTGTATTAATATCATTATTTTATATATTCAAGAACACAGAAATGTATAACGAATGGGAAAAAACTCACGATTGGTCTAAACAGTCTCCTTCGACAGCTGACGGGTATGAAGAAGGTATAGAATATTTAGATCGACACCCAGTAGACTGTTCTAAAAAAGGTATAAGAGGGTTTGATTATAATACAGCTAATGATGTTTATAATCATTTTGATTATGATTGTGCAGGTGGTGCAGAGTCAGATGATTTTACTATTAATACAAATTCAGGTAGTGAGTGTAGTTATTTATCATGTTATCCGAACGCGTTTCCTATAGATTGCGGACACTACCCCCTAACATATTTTGTATATACACGTAATGGATTGGGTAAAAATGGTCATACGTATAAGTGTGGTACTAAACCAACTACTGGTCCATGTAGAAATATAGAGAATGATTATACAGAGCACCATAAAGCTCATACTGAATGGTTATCTTTACAAACACCATTAGAGTGTAATAGTGATGAAGTTTTAACACGTGTAGATTATGAGCATAGTGATGGAACTGGTAGGTATAAAGGTAGGTGTTGTAAAAAATAAATAAAATATTATGTAATATTAAAATGGTATATTATTTTGATACCCAAACTTCGACTGGTATAAGAGAATTTGCTGATAAATTATCAGAGTACACTCACGCTGGTTATGCTACGTTATGGACAAATGCTAAAAATGATTATTGTAGTGATTTTTCGCATTATTTAGATAAAGTTAGGGGAGACGAAACGTGTAAATCTCTAGATGAACATGGTAATCTTATTAAAGACTATTGTGGTTTGGGTGATAATATAACTAAAACTGAATGTGGTAAAAATAGCCTGACAAACTATGGTCATTTAGATATTTATAACGATCTCGCAAAAGAGTATTGCGAAGCTAATCCCGATAAAGATTTTTGTGCGTGTTATAACGTTTTAAACAATAAGTGTTTAACTGAAGAAACTAAGGATTTACCGGGGTGTAAAGTAACGTATCCTACTCGCGAAACTATTAATAACATGCCTGCCGAGTATAGTTCTAATTTTGAGGGTACGGATAAGTGTTGGGGTAACGTGTGTGCGGCTGGTTCAGGTAAATACGTTCCTGACGGTGCTATAGATGCACTTTGTAGTAAAACGGTTGCTGTTTGTATAGCAGATTTGGATGTTAGTAGTTTGAAAGATAGTGGTGTTAACATCGAACAAAATTGTGGAAGTAATAATCAAACTTCAACTGGTACTCCGTCTCCATCTACGACTCCATCTACGACTCCATCTACGTCTAATAATGTCCCACTTAATTCGTCATCTACGCCAAGTACAAATGGAGATGGAGATGGAGATGAAGATGAAGAAGAAAAAGCATTTTACGAAAAAACTGAAGTTCAAATTGGTGCCGGTGCGTTTTCTTCAATTTCGTGTTTATTTGTTATTATGCTTTTAATAATTGCTCTTATGTAATTTGACTTAAAGAAAAAAAGTAAATTTAAACTATGAATGTGGTGTTGGTGGTGTTGCCATCCATTTGAGGGCACGGCTTTAAGCATGCCTCACAAACACGACGAACGACGAAACAAATTCTATACGTCCGGTAACTTCTGTTCATGGAGTTGTATGAAAACATACGCAATTGATAAGTATGGGTGTAATCGCGGTGGACTTATATGTGGAAATATGGTCATGATGCGCCGTAAACTTTTCGATAAGATAGGGCAAATAAAACGCGCCCCGCATAGACAAAGACTTATACAATTTGGGGGTGATCTAACTATAGAACAATTTAGAGAAAACAATGTAGTCGACGTAGAAAAACCTAGAAAAATAGAAACCGAACCCGTACCTGAACGCGTGATACCTATCGTTTCAAATACTAAGAAACTGAGTGATATAACAAGTTCGACGGGTAAAAACGAGACGCTACGTTTGAAAAGGGAAAAACCACTCAAACGAAACGAGAACAATTTGGAAACGGCTTTGGGGTTAATCATTAAGACCAAACCCTAGGTGTTTCCTTTGTTTATTCGTAGGACGCGATTTTGGAAGACATGGCGTTCTCTTAGAGTGAATCCATGTCTTACCATCGTGCGCGATCCATTTTAAATCGTATTTATCTATAACTTTTCTACACAAAACACACGGTAGTGATATTCCGTCACCGTAACTGGTTTCGCGGCGTATCACTAATGTTCCGCATTTCCTGTTAAGCCAGGATTTGAATTGGTGTGAACGGTACCCCCTTTTTAAAAAATCGTGTTTGAGATTCTTTATGAGTCTTCGTTCCGCGCAACACAAACAATCACTTTTTACTTCGTTTCTTAATTTGGTCGTATAAGTAACAACGGTTGTATAGGACATTGCATTGTTTTATACGAGCGAATTATTTTTAATATCGTTACAATTATTACAAAAGTTTCCGTAGTATACGAAAGAACAATGGTCACACTCGTTTAGAATACGAATGCGTTTTTTATCGAGATTGTTTTGTGTATACTTGACGAGATCGCGAATAGTATAGATACCATACATTACCATAGTTTCCAAGTTTGGAAATTTCATTGTATTTATAAAACGATTCGAAACTTTATACTATTTATTTATTTAACGAAAACATCCGAACAATTTTTTACACCCAGTACTTGTTTTTAACATGAGCGCAAAACTATCGATCATACCGGGTACCATAGACTTAAGAAGTGTTTCAAATTCACTATCGGTTTCGCCTTCGTCGATTTGTTCTATGATGGAAAAGATTAAATCCATTACAAGATCTTTTTTATCTGGACCAGATATATTTTTAAGGTTTTGTGCTTGAAGCATTAATGTAGAAACTAAAACACACACGTTTTCTTTCGTGATACGTTTACCCTTGTACCTTTCGACGATTTTTTTCATTTCTAACGCAACGTCTTTTGACTTTTTGGATTTGGAATCATAATTTGCGACGATTTTTTCAGGGGTTTGTAACATTTTATACTCTTATAAGAATTAATTTCTTTAATAATTATAATGGATACCGACGAAAGGATCGCCTTTATTGCCATACTTATTGGTTTGGTTCAAATGTTCATGCACGCCAAAGAACTTACAGAGAAAGAAGATATATCATACATGAGTACAGAATACGTTATAGCGGGTGTTGTTGCGAGTATATTTTGGATAGTGTATCAGTACAGAAAAGGCGCTAATTTTTCCGTGGCGTATTCTTTTGCTGGTTTACTTTTGAGCTTATATACGCTTAGAAGGTTATTAAAGGAAAAAAACATTGATAAACAAAAATGATTAACCGTTGCTTAAACTTAAAACTTCAATTTTCACCGATAAGACCTAAACACAAAAGGTTTAGACGTCCCGCAACAGGTTCAAATGAACCTCCACCACCCGGTCCTAATTTACCATTCATAGAAGCAGTGAACGGTAGAGCTGCAATGTACGGTTCTGTTTTTGGAGCAACAAACTGGTCGCTTACGGGTTTGAATGTTATAGAGCAAACACACTATTTACCGTTTTCTCTTTTAGGTTTATTTTCTACTTTGTTAGCGACGTACAGTGTAACAAAAGCGTTTACGACGTTAACAGAAGAGGAGTTTGAATCATTCGCCATGCGTAATGTAGGACGTGGTGCTATGGTCGCATTCACTGGTTTGACAGCTGCTGCTATCGCCAATGTGTGAGTTTTTAGCCACGTAGCTTATAAAATCAATCATTTTCATTTTTTCTTCTAACGAAAATGTTCCTGCTCTACGAATCACGTAGGCCAAGAGCATAAGTAAAAGGTAAATAGATTCGTGAATATCCATTATGGTGTTTTATTAACACCGACGGTGTTCGCTAGTCTTTTCTTAGATTTAAAAAACAGAAATGAACCCACAAGCAAGAGAAGTACCCACCCTACTATGGAAGCGATAGCAAAATCTTTATCGGACTTCTTAACTTGATCTTTGCACTCTTCCTGGTTCATTATATTCATAGCCATTGCCGACGAAGTGAGACCCAAGATTGCGTATACAATGGTAAAAGCACTACCTTCTCTTTGTACGATTTTAGAAATCAAGAAGGCAACTGGTATTGCAATAGCTATAGCCATGGTATGACTCATGAACATTTTAAGGTTCTTGAACTTTTGAGAATCTTGTATAGCTTCACACTTGTTAAACTTATCTATACCGAGTGCAGTTATAGCGGTATAAAACAAACCGAGAACAATGAGTACTAATATTTGTGGGTACCCTACTTCTAATTCGATTTTACCTTTTTGGATTTTGTTCGCCAAAGCTAACGTTTTTTGGGATATTGGAATAGGAGTAGCAACTGGAGCAGCCGACATTTATAGTGTACTGAGAAATTATTTTAAATCTTTGTTTACCATTTCTTTTATCATATCTTCGAGAGACGTAGACCTTGGGTTCCAGTTTAATTTTTTAACAGCTTTTGTTGGATCACCGAGTAGTTTATCAACTTCCGTCGGTCTAAAAAACTCTGGATCTACGCGAACAACGACTTTACCCGTTTTAGTATCTATACCAACTTCATCTACACCTTCACCTTCGAATTTCAAATCAATATCCACGTGTTTAAACGCTATACGTACGAAATCACGAACGGATGTCGTTTCACCGGTTGCTATGACATAATCTTCCGGTTCATCTTGTTGTAGTATTTTCCACATACACTCAACATAGTCTCTTGCATGACCCCAATCACGTGTTGCGTTTAAATTTCCTAGGTATAAACACTCTTGTTTTCCTAAACTTATGTTAGCGGCACCGAGCGTGATTTTCCTCGTGACGAAGTTTTCACCTCGTCTCGGTGATTCGTGGTTGAACATTATACCATTACACGCGTACATACCGTATATTTCCCTGTAGTTTACAATAGACCAGTACCCCATGAGTTTCGAAACACCATAAGGCGATCTCGGGTAGAACGGTGTGTTTTCATTTTGTGGTACTTCTCGAACTTTACCAAACAGTTCTGATGTAGAAGCTTGGTAAAGTTTACACGTTTTAATCTGACCCGATAATCGTATGGCTTCTAAAATTTTTAAAACACCTATACCGTCGACTTCCGATGTATATACAGGCATTTTAAACGATAAACCTACGTGTGATTGTGCTGCGAGATTATAAATTTCGTCTGGTTTTATAGCTTTTATTGTATCGGTGAGTGCGGGTAAATCTGTCATGTCACCGTAGTGCATGTGTAAATTTTTATGGTTTCTATATTTTGGATCAATGATATTGTTAATACGTGATTCTGTATATGAGGAACGTCTCTCTATACCGTGAACTTCATACCCTTTTTCGAGTAAAAATTCTGCTAAATACGAACCATCTTGTCCGGTAATACCTGTAATTAAAGCGATCATATATTAATTGGTGTTTAATTCTTTAATTAAAGAAATGTATATCTAAACATTATATTATAACGGAACCAGATTGGAATGGTAGGTCTTCTAATACAGATGGTATTGTTAATATAGGTGAAAATACAAAGATACGGGAGTTGGTTATTATAAATAAACCTACTGAAAATGAAACGTATATAGTAGAAGTGATATAGGTAAAGATGTATATCACGTTTATTATACTTTACAAGATGATAGGGATGATTACATGAAATACATGAATGAAAATGGTATACAAACCGGAATACATTACCCAATATCTTTACCTGAATTGGAATGTTTTAAACAGTATACTGGATGTAACATTTGCATAAATGCAAAAGATTTTTGTAAAAAATGTGTGAGTTTACCACTTTTTCCTTATATGACTGTAGACGAAATTGATTTTACATTAAAGTGTCATATAGATTATCACCTTCTGGAACTCTATAATCACCACTATCATAATCCCAGCGGTTATCTTGTTTTTCGATAGACTTAATATGCCAAATTGCAAATTGGGGATTAGCTTGTAATTGAACTATTTTGTCTGTACCAGTTATTACTTCATGTAATCCGTTAGTCCATTTTATATTTTCGTTATTTTTTAAAATACGTCCTTGATAATCTGGCCAATTTATCCAATCAAGTTCATTTGTTCTAAATTTACATTTTTCAAGCCATTCTTGTGTAAAACCTGGGTGAATATTTATTCTTGGTATCAGTATCAATTCGGCACCGGAATCGTTTATCATTTTTTTAAGGTTTGTGATAAGATTTTCTTTTGGCATTTCATCTGGATCTATTATAAATATATAGTCACCCGAACATTTTGTTAAATGAAAGTTCCTGTGTTCTGCAAAGTTACCATCAAAGTCTCTTTCACAAGTAACTATTTTATCACCAAAATACTTGATAACATTTTTAACGTTATCGGTGACGTGTGCAGTATCTATTAAAATATTAACTTCGTCTTCTTCGTCCTTAACTTTTAGTAAGAACGATACGAGTGAAAACAAATCACGAGATTCGTTACATACACAAATAGCGTAAGATAGTTTCATTTATAAAATGTAACGTGTATTCTTTAATATATATGTACCTAAACAATTTATAAACTTAAAGAAATTAATGTATTTTTTACTATAATGTCGCGTATATGTATTGTATTTGCTGGTAGAGAAGATAGAATGCAAATTTTAATGCATTATTTAAATAAGGCTCTAAAAGAAGAAAAGTTAGATGAAATACATCTTTGGAATTATTCAAGGAATGATTCCGATACTGCATGGGTAAACAGTCTGAAATCTGATAAAATAAAGATTTTTATTTCTGATGATAGAACAAAAATAGATTATGAAAATGGGGGTTCTTCTTGGAAAGTTGATAACTTTAGTTTGGTATGGAAAGAATATACAAAAGAAATATATAAGGATAGTCTATTTGTAAAAATGGACGACGATATAGTTTATGTAGACATAACTAAGTTCGATGAAATATTTGATTTTATAAAAAATAATAATACTTTATGGACTACTCCTATAATTGTTAATAACTCTTTAACCATAAATACAACAAATTTCATGGAAGTAATAAGAGCCGGTGACAAAATTGTAGATGTAATAACTGATCATAAAGCTGCCGAACTTATGCACGAATTATTTACAAATAATAAATTAACCAATACAATTTTTTCTCCAATTGTTGTTAAACAATATGAACCTAATTATCCTAGAGCTCCAAAAATCATTGCAGATGGTAAACTTTCATATGGTGGTGATCGTTTAGGATCGTGTTTTGGTGGTGAATATATGGGGTATATACAGATAAATACATTATTTTTTAATAAACATCTTATTGAGCATATAAAAGAAATATTTAAAACTCGTGATCATTTTATCGATGAAACAATGTTCAATTATCCGAATATAAGAGATTGTAAATATAAACCGTATATATACCCATGTATTATGTGTTCACATTTGTCATTTGGAGGTCAGGATAAGAAAATTGACAGTGAACGTATTTTATCTATGTATAAAAAAATAATATTTGAATAATCTATATATTTAATTACTAACTATTAATCTATTATCTGATACTGTCATATTTTGTAATTGTGATTTGAAAATAACAAGAAATCCTCTAAAACATTTTTCCCCGGGGGTAGAACATTTATCTAAGTGTACATGTGATATACCTCTTTGTTTACACTTTATTAAAATATTTTCTAAATTTGGAAACCTGGTTTCAGTCCTGTCGTGTATGGGAAAGTTTTCTTCACGAGAAACATCATGATAAATAAGAATTCCATTATTTGATAAAATACGATCGTATACATATTCAAACCATTTATCGGTATTCCAGTGATCTGCATCGGAAAAAATAAAATCAAATGATTTATTACACGAGAATACGAATTCTTTTTCGTCAGACTCGACGAGATCGATATATTCTTCCAGTTCATGAATATGTGTAGGTTTATTACCTTTCCAATCGATCCAATTATCAACCAATGTTATTTTTTTAAATTTTTCGTTTTTCTTTAGAGCTTTTATTAAAACAGCTGTTGTTTTACCGCTACCTACACCTAATTCCAAAACTGTATCCGGTTTATGACTCCTTACTAATCCGTATACGAGGTCTAAATGACAATCGTCCACAGCTACATTTAAAAATGGGTTACCGTCAGATGTTATAGTTTTAAAATCCATTTATTAAAAATATACTTATATCTTTAAGTTGAAAAAATAATATCCGAATAAATTATATGCTCGAAGAAGAATTAGAATATCTCGAAAAAATAGGTACCGAAATAGTGACTATAGAAGATATTTTAAAACACCGTAAAGGGTATAGCATGTATAAAAGGGTAAGTAAAGATAATTTAGCGTGGTATAAACATAATAAGGAGTTTATAAGTAAAATGCGCGCTTGGTTATCGAGTTATGAAACTGATAAGAAATACATAGAAAGTACTATTCAAGATATTCAGAAAATACTTAATACATCTTAAGAACTTCAGCAACTGCCGGGTGTCGCAAGATGTCATTATCGCTCATAGTGACATGTTCGATATATTTAAATTCTAGACCGTCTATGCGTTTTACTAAGTCGGCTAAACCGTTCCTGTAACCCAGGTCACTCTGTTTCAGGTCACCTGTGACGATAAGTTTAGAATTGTTACCAAGCCTTGTGAGTAACATTTTCATTTGGTTTGGTGTACTATTTTGCATTTCATCTGCAATTATAAATGAATCGTTAAACGTTCTACCACGCATGAAACCGAGTGGTTCTATGCGTACGTGTTGTTCGAGTTGGTTACGGGTAAGGTACTGTTCGAAGACGTCCATCATCGGTCTCGTCCACGGTTCCATTTTTCGTTCCATTTCCCCTGGAAGATATCCCATGTCTTCATCCGCTGCAACAATTGGTCGCGTGAGTATTAAGCGTTTTATTTGTTTTTCTTGGAGTTGTTCTGCCGCTAATTGACACGCGAACATGGTTTTACCGGAACCGGCTGGACCCGTCGCAACAATTATTGGTTTGTTTGATTGTAAAACTCTCATATACTGACACTGACCTGCTGTTTTTGGAAAATTCATGGATACTTAATATTACTTAAGGTTTTTTATGGTAGTATAATAAAATGGAATTTCACTTTATACACGTAACTCGTGGTGGGTACACCACTATGACGGATCCACACGGACGTCCACGTATACTCTGTTTTAGCGAAGCGCGTGTCGCTCGTAACTGTGTAAGGTACATATGTAGATACCGTTCGTCGTTTGGTGTATGGCCCGTTATGAATTTATCAAATCCGGTTGCAATGATTGATCCCGATAAAAATGCAAAAAGACGAACACCGCAGGAGATAAGTAATTACGTACACATCGAAGAAAAAACAAAGAGTGATCTTGATTTCATGTCCTTGGCAACCGGTGTTTCTTATTTTTACTGTTACGACTTTGAGTACAAAGACGATTTATTGAGAATAAGCGTACGTGGTCAGGAGATTGACGGTATTGCTGATCAGACGAGATACAAAGAAAGATTAAATTACAGGTTAAAGAATGTGTGAGATGTATATATATAATAATGTCATTCGTAAAAAAATTTGACCCGAAGAATGAAGAACACGTTTTATGGTTACAAAGAGTGGATGATTCTATGACGAAAGCAACTGATGGTAAAAAATACGGCGGTGAAGATTTTATGAAAGTTGTAAACGAGAACCCGTTTGGTATAAAAATGACAAACCCAATGCAATGGGCCGAATCCCATTTTCAATTATGTATGAAGTATTCACAGGCCGTCTTCAGAGGAGTAGCTTACATTCCTACTCAGGGGTCTTCCGATTAGAGTCGAAGACGAACGTGTTCTCGGATGAGTTTTACTTACGAGTCTTTGGTACTCTTTTAGCGTAAAATTTTGTGGATCGGCATTATCGTCCATTCGTATGAGTAGTATTCTTCCAAACACGAGCATGTTAGTGAACGGTCGAGGTAACCTGTTCGTGTTTAATTTTAGTTCAAATGGTGAATCTTTTTGTTCGCATTTGAGTATAACGACTTGTTCTTCGGACCATTGTCCGAGAAAACTCGCCTTACCCCTGAGTATTCTGTATATTTCGTTTTTTTCAGGTGATATGTCTACGTCTATTTCGTGCATATCGTTTCTCTTTTCGTTTATTAAAACAGCAAGAGTCATTTATTGTATACTCACAAATAAAAAAGTTGCTTTTAATAAATGAACCGAGCCATCACTGTACTGATCGCCCTATTTATAGTTTACCTGTTTCTCAGGGAAACTGAACTCTACACTAACCTCGTTTTAGATTCCGAATGGAAAGAAACGCGTAACAATTCTATTTTTAGAAGAACGTCTGATCCATTCAACGAGTGTTCCCCTGAATCTTTTTCGGAATGTAAAAAACCAGGAATGGAACACCTAAGTCGGTATTAAATTAAAATTAATAAAAGTAAATAATAATAATTAAACTAAGATGTTATCGAGAGAGTACGCAAAGGAAAAGTACGCCGAAATTTTAGGTCTACCGATAGAACACGCTATAGTTCAAAACTTGGAAAAGTGTACGTCTAATTGGGCTTATAATTATACTTTAGAGAGAGGTGATACACCCGCGTCGAATAATCGCGAACATGTTAGAAGGTATAAACAAAAGTTTTTGAGTATGATGTTTAATTTGAAAAATTCGCCTAATCTTAAGGATAGAGTTTTGAAAGGTGAACTTAAAACGTCTCAACTTATAAACTTATCTCCACAAGGTTTATGGCCCGGTGGACCTCACGCTAAAATGACTGAGAAAATAGCGGATAAAGAGATGTTAAAACAACACGCGTCTAATATTCTAAACGATCCCGAGTATAAGGGTCTTTTTAGGTGTAATAGATGCAAATCGTATAAGACGACGTATTACGAAATGCAAACACGTAGTGCAGATGAACCAATGACGGTGTTCATAACGTGTCATAACTGTAATTCTAGGTGGAAATCGTAATTTTTATGGAATACATGCTGTGTGTGAGATCAGTTTCCATATCACCTACGGATAATATATACCTAAGACCTGTTTTAACTTTGACGTTACCTTTATTTTGTGCTGGTGTGATGTAAAGTAGATCGTATGGTATACCATAAAGTTTGAGTTGGTTTTTGGTGAAAACTGCAGTCATTGGGAGAAGTGGTCTCGCGGTTATTATAACTATTTTGTACCCTAAACTTTTTGCATACTTTAAAAGTTTGATCATTTGAGTATTTGCCCTACCGTTCGTAAAAATAAGTGTATCGTCTATATCGAACATAACAGCATCTTTATCATCGATTTTTCTATTTTTAAGAATATCGTAGACCTGCATGTATTTAATATACTTTAAGAAATTAAACTTTAACCAAATAGATAAATAAAAAAATGGAAAAACAAATCGTCGACGTTGAATTCGAAGACGGTATGATGTGTATTGCAAAGATTATAAAAGACTTGGGAACCGAGTATGAGGTTTCTTTACTTGATTATATAGGCGACGGTATTTGGGATTTCGATAACGAATTGGAAACTATACCTAAAGATTCCATTTCTGGGTTTTACGATACGACGTGTTTGGAGGATACGGGTCTTTACGAAAAGTTAGTTACGGGTGGGTACGAACAGGTCGACGAATCCGATACCGAGTACGTTTTACCAAGCGACGAGGATGATGATTCTGGGTCAGATGTTAGTCTCGATGAAGAAATTTAATGTTAGTTAATAGTAAAAATGAAAAAGAATACAAACTATATACTTCCGGTATCGGTTTTTACGCTCGTCATACTTTACACGTTTATGTATGAACCAAAGAAAAAGAGTGAAGGGTACTGTGGCATGTGCGGTAAATAATAAAATATTAGTAATTATCAGAGTAAACATGGGTACGTCATCTAAAAAAGCAGCGAACACGATTAGAGAGGCTGCAAAAAAAAGACTCAACTCACCGGTAAAATTTTTTAATTTCCAGGCGTGGATAGAGGGAAGAACCCCCATTAAACAAAAAAATAAGAATAAGAGTAATAATACTAAGGTAAACGAAAAAGAAAAACCAAAAACTAAGAAAAGATTATTTAAAAAAAAGTAAAAAAGTCACCTATAATATAAACCCGTAAAATTTATATTATTGGTATATATAAACGATATGAGTTCTAATAATATAAATAAACTTGCTCATGAAATTATAAAATTTGATCGGAAGTTAACTAATCTTAAAAATAAAATCTTTGAAGAGAAAGACCCTAATAAAAAAGAAAAATTACGTAAACAGGGTGTGAAAATTCGTCAAGAAGCTTTAACAAAACATGCGAAACTTAAGGAACTTACAGCATTTAACACACCAGTTACATCAGAAATAATAGATCCACAGAAAAGAAAAATAATGGAACAAAATAAAATACATGGAAACAGTAATATAAATTTACAAAAAGTTAGGTCTAAGTCTAATAAAATAAAATTAAGCAGGTTAGAGAGTATAAAAGTAGATGCTTTCAGGAATAAAAAGATTAAACTATCAAATTTACACGAAATAATAAAAAATGTATTACCAAATGCTGAAATACCTTTCAAAAAAAGTAATGACTATATAAATTTAAATAAAGTTTCACAAATGTCCATAGGTAAACATTTAAATGCTTTTTATCATAACAAAGAAAGAAATTCAAAAAGGTACATGGAAGACGTTTTAAACTATACCACACAACTTGTTTATAACCAAAATCCAGAACATATAAAAAGATCTGTACCTTTATCACCGAGTAGAGGTTCAGTTAAGATTAAGAAAAAAAGTACTACAGTATTAAATAAATTATTAAAAATAAAAGCTGGAAAAGAATATATTAAAATGCAAACTCTGGCTAACATAGCAAATCAATTGTATCAGGTACCAGGGAACGCAGGGATGGTACCAAATAAGTATCACAGAAAAGATTTAAGGGTCAACGTAGGACCTTTAAGAAATTCAGTCATAAAATACTTAAATCTTAGAAAATACCCCTCGGTACGTGTTCAAGAAGGAAGAATATTACACAATAACATAATGAAATTACTTTCGAATCAAGGTAACATACAACCACCCAAAGAAAATGTTACAACACCACAATCTCGAAAAAGATTTAAATCACCCACGCGTATAATGGAAACTCTTAAAAACTCACCAAAACTTAAAAGAAGAAGAAAATAAATAATTACTATAAAATTTTAAAACACTTTTTATTACTACACATTCTGTTCTATAGTAATAAAAAATGATCATTTCAAAACGGTTCCCATAACGCGTTCGCTAGGTATATATTTACCAGGTCTAAGAACAGATGGTGGGTGTAACATATCAAACTCTTCAGTCGCGTCTTTACCCGCGAACAAAAGAATAGCCTGTTTACCCCCTGGATGGTCCTTTAAAAATTCGGTTAAATCGTAAACTTTATCGTGAATGATTACCCAACAGTCCTTCTCGGTATTATGTTTATAAACTTCGTGAGGATATATTTTAGGGTTAATGTGGTCGTTTATGTTTTGTATTCTATTCATATTATTACCATTTTTTATTTTTACCTTTATGTTTGTCTATTTTTATCGCATACTTAGAATTCTTATTAAACTCGACGTAATCAACTTCACCGTCGGGTGCAAATATCTTTTCGAGGAAACCCCTCATAGTGAAATCATCTGCATTAACCGACGTACGTTTTTTTGTTTTCGTCTTATTCGTACTTTTCTTACAAGTGGTCACTACTACTAATCTTGTTTGAGGCACTACCGCGAACATCTTATCTAATATCGCTATTATTTTCTTTCATTTCTAAAATCGCATCGCGTTCGCATTTGAGTTCGTGTATGATTTCAAAAAGGGCTTTCTGTTCGCGTCCTTCGGACCGTGTACAGTGTGAACTGATTCGGTATATCTTAGCATCGAGTTCTTGAACTCTCCTGGAGTTGGCGTTAGTTCTAGGTTCTGAAGTGGCAATAGATGAGAGAAAAGGCGTTCTCAACATACTATAACATGGTAAAAAAACTTTATTTATTTTTTTTATTTTTAGGTGGTGGAGAAGGTTTTTTATTTTTAGGTGGTGGAGGAGGTTTGACGTTTTTAAAAAACTCTTTACTAAGTCTATTATATTCTTTTTTATCTTTAGGATCTACACCCCTCTTTTCTCTCTCATTACGTTGCATTTTAGATCCGAGTTTAGATATTTTGTTTAAGAGCTTTTTAATGTTTGAATTCATTATTATACTTTTATATTATATTTTATATTTTTATTTCTTTTTAGTTTCGAAATCCTCATAAATAGAGCGTACATAAAGTTTCGTGCACGCTGTAGTTATAAGAGTTAGTGAAGTTACGTATATATAAGGGAAAGCATTCTTTATCATTTTTATAGTACATCATTTTAATTAAACAAAAAAAACTATACCACCGTCGTCGTTTGGTAAATTTACTCTTGATTAGAAACTATATCGTGGAAATATTCACAAAAATTCTTAATTTTAGGAAACGTGTCTGAACGCCACTTATTTTCGTCACGCTTTATCATGTACCCCATTCTAGAATCGTTATACTGTTCGATGAGTTCACACCTGTCCACGTTCAACATCTCCATATAAGCTTGACACTGTACCTCTTCGTAATCCCTGACTTCCCTGAACAAACGTCTAGATCGATTTTTTATCTCCACGATGGTTTTCGTTCCGTCATCGTTCTCACGCATACGGTCTATTCGACCCACGATTTCGTAATCCGTACCCTCGATAGTACAAACCTTATACGTATAAAAATTTTCGTCGATCAATAAATCGTCGTAATTATTTGCCGTAGTTTCCTCGTGTCGCGTCCCGTGGTTAGTAAACAGGGTTTTGCGTAAGTGTTCGGTCGCAATCTTTTTATCTTCACCTCTCAAATTAGAGTATAAATCCAACTGATTAGATACCGCTTTCAGTTTACGCTCGACATCCGTAGAATTGAACGATTTATAGCTTTCGGTATCCTTTAAAAGCGTCATTGCAAAATCGCACTTCTCGATAGTTTCAATCGCCAATTGTTCCTTCGTTTTACCTTTAAACGTTTCGGGGAAATACTTGTTCCATAAATTATCAATAATCTCCTTTGGTTTTTTATACTGATTTTTACCAACAATAGACGCAATATCGGAAGCTTTTAAAACAACTCGGTTTACACCCACGTTCTTAAACGCTCTTTTGTTATCGCGAAGGCGTGGGTACACTTCTCCACACGCACGAGCATCGTTTAGTGCATCGTGTGCACCATCAAAGTCTCTTCCGAAAACGTTATTAAACACCGTTATAAGTTTGTGATTGTGTAAAGTCGGGAAAACTCGACGCGCGAGATCCAAAGTACACGTAAACGTAACGTCCTTAAACGGTTCAATACTTAAACCCCTTCGGTAACACTCCGAAAAAAAGACGTTCTCGTCAAAAAACGAATTGTGTGCAACCAGAAGCTTCGTATCACGAACAGCCTCCTTGAACGATTCGTAAAGGTACTCGAAAGGTTGTCCCTTCTCCAAAGCGTGTTCGTGTGTGACACCGTGAACGTGTGTCGCGGTAACCTCGTACGTGTCCGGGTACGAAATCGCGTGGTACGATCCCAACTCTTTACCGGTATAGTCATACTTAACAAAAGCTAAAGTGACTATCCTACACTTATTGAACTTATCTATATTTTCGGGTGTCGCTCTTTCCCCGTACTTCGTGGTCGGAAGACCAGTCGTCTCGGTGTCCCAAGCGATATAATTCATTAACCAAACTTAAAACAGATTCTTTAACTATGATGATATAAAATCAACTTTCGTATAGTGTATATTCTATCGAAACTTGAGTTACTTAGGTTTATTTTTATGCTCATTTCTTAAAATTATCTAAAAAACGTCTCGCTATCATCATCCATCCTATGCTTAAAAAAACAATCTCACCGTCAGTATTCATTACTTTTATACTTTATTATTTTTCGAAAGTATCGAGTGCGTCGTGGTAATTTTGTAATTCCTCGGGATTATTCTTACAATTCAAATCACAAGATGCAATCATACCATACACAACACTCCCATCAACAATTTCCTCCTCGACGAGAATGTCTTTAAGGTGTTCGAGTTTTACCCTGTACTTTTTGAGATACT
>Ga0181575_10000106_pt1 | contig 58855 bp, 56 predicted proteins | sample 101ome_23_FD_145599 | JGI IMG/M metagenome (GOLD analysis project Ga0181575, IMG submission 145599) | Coastal salt marsh microbial communities from the Groves Creek Marsh, Skidaway Island, Georgia - 101411CT metaG (spades assembly) | ecosystem: Environmental > Aquatic > Marine > Intertidal zone... | reverse complement strand
AGGTTACTTGCGTTTGCATGGTTTGGTTGTTAATGCTTAAGGTGATGCGAATTGCTTTTAATTTTGATGGAATCATTGTGGGGGTTCCATCGGCGGCTAATCCTTCAAATAGTAGGCTATCAATGGCCCCAGTTAAGGGCTGGTTTTCGCCGTTTAATTCTTGACTTAACACCCGGTTAGTGCCCTGGTCAGAGACTAGAAATCCGGTGGTATTCCCATTGCTTTTGACAAAATATAGTGCGGTGCTTGAAAGACTGTTGATTCGATCCGCTTGTTTTAATTCTTTTTCCATAATTGATAAGGCCAGTCGTGATTCCTGGGTGCTATCAACGGATTGTTGTGTGGCCGTCCAATTTTGGTTCATCGTATGAAAATACGGCACCGATGCGGCGGTGATAATGCTGGTGATGGCGAGTGCGAGCATCAGTTCAATAATCGTAAATCCATGCGGTCGGTTCATGCTATAGCCCTTTGTAAAACACGATGCTTCGCTTGTGGGTAAAACTGGGTTCATCGCTGTCGAGACTTCCGTTGTTGTCTAAATCTTTCCAAACCGTAATAGCGATGGTTTTGATTTCGGGGGTATTGGTATCGGCGATGGTGTGCTTGAACTGTGAAAATGGGGCTTCAAACGGCATGGCCAATTGGGTGAAATTTTGGTTAAAGTCCGTCGCAGTTTTTCGGCTTTGCCAAACAATGGCGTCCATGACCTGAGCCCCCAATTGGCTGCTAACCGTAATCGCATGGGCGGTATGATAGACTCGATTCATGCTAGGGACTAAATTAAGTATTAAGATGAGCATTGGCAGCATAATGGCCATAGACACAACAAGTTCGATCAAACTAAATCCTTTATTCATGATTATTGTTTTGATATCAGGCAGTGCCCAGTTCGTCCATTAATATCAATGCGCCAAGCCTGTCCAGCTTGACTTACTTGTACCCAAGTACTGGTTCCGTTGCTTAATGCGCCACTGCTGGTAAAGGAATGGGTTAAATCACCGCTAATCGTTAAGCCATTATTCAGGGTTCGTATGGTACTCATGGCGGTGTCTGGGTTGAGGCTAGGACTGTGAATGGTGTAGGTGTTGGAGGCGCGGTCAATGGTGAGTTGATGCACTGTTTTTGCATTGGTTGCAAGTTGACGGGTCAACAGCAAGTCCGTTTTGAGTTGACGGACTGCTGTTTCCACGCGTTTGTTGGCCAGTAAATCCGAATTGAATCGTGGAAAGAGTAAGGTAGCCATAATTGCGATGATGGCTGCAACAATACCCAGTTCAATTAGGCTAAAGCCACGGTTAAATGGATTAATGTGTGTGCGCATCGACCCGATTGTTGGCATCATTATCGGCGTATCCGGTTCCTAATGGGCAATCGGGGGCCCCATCTGGAAAGTACGTGGTGTCTGCCAATAAGGCGCTTAGGGCGCCATGATCACCAGTTTGTATGGCTTTCGTTTCCCATTGGGCATTAATATTTGCAATGTTTGCTGAGCAGGCTTTTATTTTTGCGTCTTTTGATGTTTGCACAAAGCGTGGGATAGCAACGGCGGCTAAAATCCCAATAATCACGACAACAATCATAATTTCGATTAATGTAAATCCTTTGTTTTGTTTCATAATACGCTCCTTTTTTTTAATTTGATTATTTTTCTAAATGACCATTAAATTAAATACTAAGCTTGTTATTCCCGGTTTTTAGTTTTGTTAAACACGGTGGTTTAAACGCCCTGTTTATTGCACATGACCCATCATGTCAAACATGGGCAAATAGATAGCCAACGCAATAAATCCAACAATAACAGCAACACCTAGGGTCAAGGTTGGCTCAATAATGATAAGGGCCTTTTTGGCTACAGCGTCAACGTCGTGCTCAAGTGCTGTTGCGCATTTTTCCAACAGTTCGCCAACATTGCCCCCTTCTTCGCCCACGTTGATCATTTGTATAATCATTGGTGAAAATAGTTGGCTTTCTTTCATGGTTTGTGTGATGCTTTCTCCGGATTCTATTTTTTCTTTAATTTGGTTGGTTTTTTTTGAGATTTCTGAATCGGACACAATGTGTTCGGTGATGCTCAGCGCGTCTGAAATTAAGACATGGCATACCAGTAATGATGAAAAGGTACGGATAAATTTGCAAATGGATGCCTTGCGGCTAACCTCCCCCAATAACGGAATAGCCATTATCAGTTTATGCTGGACGTTTTTTCGTAATACTTGGCTTTTGGGATGCATCAGCCCCAAGGTAATTGCGCTGATTCCCATCAACAAGAGTAACCATTGTGTGCGTACAAAGTGACTGATTGCGATTAACAGTTGTGTGGGCAATGGGAGGGATGCGCCCAGTTGTGTATAGACTTTGGCAAAAACTGGGATGATAAAAATAATTAAGCAACTGATAATAATGCCGCAAAAACTACAAATAACAATGGGGTAGGTGAATACTTGTTTTAATTTTTTTCGTTGTTCATTTTCTTTTTCCAGATGTGTTGCGACGCGACGCAGTACAGTGGGAAGCCCCATGCCTTGTTCTCCGGCGTGCATCATGCTAACAAAAAATTGATTGAGTGTGTCCACGTGGGTGTTGCAGGCTTCAGAAAATGGAACTCCCGATTCAACCTGAGTAATGATGTCCTGAATCAAGTGTTTGAGTTTGGCGTTTGTTTCTTGATCATGCAACGTATGCAACGCCTTGGTGAGCGTCAGCCCTTCTTCAATCATAAATGCGAGTTGCTGAGTCATGCCAACCACATCTGCCGGTGAGATTTTGGAGTCTAATAATCCAGACCAATTACGGATTTTATTTCTTGAGTATGGCATACTCCACTCCTTATTTTTTCATGGCCACAGTCTTCAAACGTCATCATGTTGTCTTCGATCATTACGGCTTTTATTTCCGATGCGCTGGCATTTTTTAAAATTAATTGACGAATTTTTTCGTTGATTTCCAATAATTCGTATACAACAGTACGGCCCCGTTGTCCGCTGTTTTGGCATTTGTCACATCCGTTGCCTTGGCAATCAACACAGACTTTTCGAGCCAATCGTTGGGCAATAACCCCCACCACGGTGGAGGCAATTAGAAACGGTTCGACTCCCATATCGTTGAGCCGTGTGACTGCGGATGCGGCATCGTTGGTATGCAAGGTGCTTAAGACCATGTGACCAGTTAAGGCGGCTTGAATGCCAATTTCAGCGGTTTCGTAATCACGAATTTCACCCACCATAATGACATTGGGATCTTGTCGTAAAAATGACCGCAATGCTTGGGCAAATGTTAGCCCAATTTTGCTGTTAATTTGTGTTTGGTTGATGCCAGATAATCGGTATTCAACAGGGTCTTCGGCCGTGACGATATTGTGATTGTTTCGATCCAAACAATTGAGCAGCGAGTACAGGGATGTGGTTTTTCCGCTACCTGTGGGTCCGGTAACCAGCAACATGCCGTAGGGAATGTGAACCAGCTCATTTAAACGATTGGCATGGGTGGTAGAAAACCCTAAATCGGTGAGGCCTAGACTCATGCGAGATTTATCTAAAATTCGCAACACAATTTTTTCGCCTTTGACCGTGGGCACACAGGATACGCGAATATCGTAGTGTTCGCCTTTAAATGGATGGGCGTAATGCCCATCTTGGGGGCGGCGTTTTTCCGTAATGTCTAAATCGGCAATAATTTTTGTTCGCGATATTAATGTTGGTTCAACGTGTTTGGGTATTGTTAATAGTGTTTGTAAGATACCGTCAACACGGTATCGAATTCGCATTTCAGGCTCTTGGGGTTCTATGTGGATGTCGGATGCGTTTTTGACAATGGCACTTTCAATAATATTATTTAATAGTTTAATAATGGGTTGGTCTGTTGAAATAGTCCGGGTTTCTGTGATTTCTTGAGATTGAGATAGCGCGTGGGTTTCCTTTTTTTCTTTGATGCGCATGTCGGCTAAGATTTGTTTGGTGCTTTTTTCAACGCTGAACAAGGCATCGATTAATTCTTGAATATGGAACTCGGTGAACAAGCATTGTTTGACTTCAAACCCCGTGATTAGGTGTATTTCACTGAGTACGGAAAGATTGTTTTTGTTTTCACAGCAGGCAACTTCTAAACGGTCGTTATCCAATTTTATGGGTAAGACGGTATGTTTTCGAATAAATTCTTCGGGCAAAAGCCGCACAATTTGTGGCGATATGTCGGAGGGCTTTAGTGTGTTGGGGTTCATAATCGGTTGTGTTTTTGGTTTACGGCGATTGCTATAGTTTTTTGTATGGTGGTCAGGACGTCGGTGAGGTCAAATGGTTTTACAATATAGTGTGCTACATTTATGTGAATGGCAAGTTCAAGTGCATCCAGGGAGTCGTCCGATGATAGAATAATAATGGGGGATTGAGCAAATTGTTTAGCCAGTTTTTCTAAGTCATTGTGCCCCGTATTTTCTAAAGTTTGTGGATCAATTAAAAATAGGTATGCTGTATCGTGACATAATTGTTGGCTGGGTTCCATGTAGCTTGTGAATGTGTCAACGTGATACCCACGCCGTTTTAGACTGCTGGATAAAATTAGGGTGCTTTCGGTATCAGTATCAATTAATACAATGTGCATGGGAAGCTTTAAACATACGACTCAATTGGCTTTTCATATACACAGGTAATGCCCCGTTGTGCACCCCCCTAAACATTGAGCCACTCGTTAAACCGATGGAATGGTCCAGCCCAGTTTTTTTTCAATTGCAATAATAATATCTCGGGCGATATCTTTGCCCGTTGCGTCCTCAATACCCTCCAACCCTGGGGAAGAGTTCACTTCCAGCAGTAACGGGCCTTTGTTGGATCGGATCAAGTCCACCCCGGCCACATCCAAGCCGAGGACTTTGGTGGTTTTAATGGCCATGCGGCGCTCTTCGGGGGTGATTTTTATGCTCTTTGTTGAGGCCCCTTTATGAACATTGGCTCTGAATTCGCCGGGCTGGGCTTCTCGCATAATACTGGCCACCACTTTGCCATTGACAACAAAGCATCGGATATCTTTGCTTTCTGCTTCTTTAATAAACTCTTGAACCAATAAGTTGGCTTTGAGGGATTTGAAGGCGTTGATGACACTTTCCGCTGCTTTTTTGGTTTCCGCTAATACCACACCGGTGCCCTGAGTGCCTTCCAGAAGTTTGATGATTAACGGGGCACTGCCCACCATGTCAATGAGGTTGTCCGTATCAATCGGGGAGTGGGCAAACCCGGTGGTTGGAATTTCAAGACCATTTTTGAGTAATAATTGCAAGCTAAACAACTTATCTCTGGATTGTGTAATGGCCTGGGATGAATTTAATGTGTATACGCCCATGCTTTCAAAATGCCGGGTTAATGCGGCCCCATAAAAGGTAATGCTCGGGCGTATTCGAGGAATAACGGCATCCAAGCCAGTAATGCAGTTGCCCCCTCGGTTGTGGACCTCTGGGTTTTCGGCATCCAATTTCATAAAGCATTGTTTGATATTGAGAAATTGCATGTCATGCCCGCGTTCCTCACCAGCGGCCATAATGCGCTCGTTCGAATACAAATTGGGGTTGCTGGCCAGAACTCCGATTTTTAATCCGAGGGGTGATTTTTTGGATTTAACATACAGGTTTTGAATGGTTTCTGGTGCAATGTCGCCATTGATGCAGGGTTGTGATGGGTCAATGATAAATCGGTCTTTCATTCCTTCACGCCCCAAGAGCATGCGGTATCCCATCGCATCGCGGTTGGTGAGTGTCAGTTCAATATCCCAGTGCGCATCGCCCAATGCCACAACGGTTTTGATCACATACCGCTTTTCGCTGATCCCGGAGGAGCTTTTCACAACCCGTCGGTCCACAACTTCGGCATCGCATCGAACAATTGTCCGGCGATCATTCGTCAACGGATGGACTTCAAAGTTGACCCACAAAGCATTGTCTTTGCGGTAGGTTTGAATGTTATACGCATGAATTGCGGATGTTTTGGCCCCAGAATCAATGCGGGCTTTAATGGCCGGAATTCCGAGTTCAGACAATGAAAACCATTCGTCGCAGCCAATCACGTGTTTAGTATTTGGGTTCATGTAATTTCGTGGATTAAGTATAGCACGGGTAAAATCGGTTGAATAGCTTATGGGGTTGGTTGATGGGTTGATTTTATTTTTACTAAATACAAGAGCCCAAGACTATAGCCCAATGTGCCAATGAGATAGGGAACCACGGGCTTTGTAATGACCATGCCAAGATAAAAGATTGTCATAATGCTGATTAAACCAATCATGAACTGGTGAAAAAATCGCTGGCTTGGAAATGTAGACACAAATAAGGGGGTGCTGAAAATTAACCCCAATCCGACGGCCTTTATAATGTCGGAATCGTGAATTGCTCCGCCACTTACCGTGTACATAAAACTGCCGTATAGACGAAAACCGAACCACAGCAGATACGCTGAGATACATCGAAGAACCCACCGAATCAGTGTTTCACGGAATGAGGATTTCACAGATTCAATTATGACTGATTCACGATAAATTGTAAAGAGGGCAGTTTTAGGGCTTGCGTTTATTTTTTTGTCTTATTCTTACCGTATTTATTCTCAAAAAACTTTGCCAAGTTATTATTGTTCGGAAGGGGTCTTGTATGCTCGCCTAGTGTAATCAATCTTTGTTTTTCTATTGTATTGCCCAAAATCGTGCAAAATTGCGCTGAAGCATCATCCAATTCCCTTATTGTAGCTGTATTTTTTTTAGGAAAGCGTTGGATTTCCGCCATAGCTCGAATTAATTCTTCCTCGTATAATGAGAACTGTTCTGATTCTGGGGTTATATGTCCAAAAACATTGTGAAAGATGGCGAGTACAACACTCAATTGATTACGACTTATGCCAGACTCTTTTACAAGGCTAAAGTCAACGATGTCGCGAATACGATCATCTGATAATCTGGATAACTGTTTTATTATGTCTAAAGGCATTTGAGAAACGAGTTCTTTGATGGTATCGATACAATTAATCCAATCTTCAGGTAATTCAAAAATACCGTTATCGTCAAGTTTAATATCAGTAGCGATGACATGGCGTTGCAAATTTTCCAATTGTGTACGTACTTTTTTTGATTTAAACAAAACGTCTAATTCATTTTTTTCAGGTTTGCCTGGCAGGTCTGGCAGCAGGTCATGCACTTTTTCGGACAATTGGTGGGGATTGTGAGGTTGTTTGTGAGGTTGTTTAGTAAGCATAATTTTATCAATAATTTCTTGATGTAGTCCATGTGGATAGTTGGCATAGCCAAAAATTTCATAAAAGTAATGGAGTTTAGCGCGTAATTTATCAGGGTTTACATGAGAATCTTGATTGCAGATATAATCAACCAGTTCATCAATAAAATGGTTCAGCGATACTGTGGATATCGTGGATACCTGTTTTTTACTCATTGTTTCAAGGTGTGTTCCGATCTCAGTCAAGGGATCTTGGCAATCATGAAACACTTCATTTGGGTAATCAGAAGAGTCTTCATCTATGCAATCATAAAACTGCTGTTCAAATTGATCCTCAATGCTTGTGTATAAGTCTGATACTACACGTATAGCTTGCTTATAGTTGCTATGAGTTGACGAACTACTTGTTTCTTGTTGTGAAGCTTTTGTCTTTTGTTTGCTTTGTTCATACATGTTTTTCGATTCTTTGGCAGTGTTGTATTGACTATTCAAAAGACTCACTATTTTGTCAGCTGATACTGTTCTTTTGCCAAATTTATGACTATTGTCTAAAATCCAATGAATTAGGGCCTCATTGATGTAGGCATTGACTTGGGCTGCATCAGGGCATTCGTCACGGTATGCAGTGTAATCAGGCATGATATAGTCGACGACAGTTGTATGGATTGTATCGTTACTTTGTTGTGACATTCCGTCGGTAGACAGTGTATTTATTCTCGATACAATACGTGTTCTTGGCGAAACTGGTGGTGTTCCATGTAGTTTATTTGTCATTATTTTCTCCCATCATAGTGTTGGTGCTTTGGCTTTTGGTACTAGCGTCTCACTGCAGTTTAAAAATTTTATTTTGGCATATAAATAGCCAGATGTCGACTAGCTAGCTCGAAAGCCAAATTCTTTTTGTTGGGATTGCGTATCGCGTTCAAACAAATGCCACACGGCGTCGTAGAGGTGTTTGATGTCATGGTATACGCTGGTCTTGAATTGGTCATTTTCCAGCAATTGGGTTTCGATTGTATGCAGTTTTAGCATGATTTCGGTGTGGTTTGAGATTAATTTTCGCAAGTGGGTAAAGGCGCGTACAATTTGGATGCTCATTTGATTGGCTCGTTCGCTGTTCAGCACATTCGCAATCATCAATACGCCATGTTCGGTAAAGGCACGCGGGGCATGCCGAGATTTTGTGGATATATTTGCGGCCGCATGTTGCGCCTGCACGGCTTCAATGTCGCTGGCGGTGAGCTCAAACATAAAGTCATGGGGGAATTTAGTCCGATTGCGACGCACTTGTTCACTCAGTCGTTTGTTGGTGACGCCGTACAAGTTAGCCAGATCGCGATCCAGCATGATTTTCTGATCTCGGACCACGTAAATTAACGACTCAATACACTGGGGACTGATTGGTGAACTAGGGGATTGGCTGGCTGGACTCATGGTATTTATCATACCATTGCATGGGGGTGATGCCTACCGATTCAGTGGGTCGTTTGGACCCTGATTGTGACTTTAAAAAATCGAATTAAACTGAACGCTAGTCAATGATTCTAGCGATGGGCTATACTAACGATGACTGTCAATACCTGGGTCTCGATGTGGATGCGTAGATGCCGGTGAAGAATCGTCTAGAAAAAAATACAACATGGATCAATCGGTGAATGAATGCCAACCCAAACAGCCCTAGATATTCGAGACGGCCACAGTGCCGACCTTGAATTTTTATATCACTTGGAACATCAGGCATTTGCGCCCACCTTCAGAAGTTCCAAGGCTAGTTTAAAGCACAGTGTGCTGAGTTTAAAGCAACGGGTTCGCATTGCGTATCAACCCGGGTCGGATACCTGTATGGGGGCCCTGGTGCAAATTGTGTATAAAAACACGATTCGAATTTATTCGGTTGCCGTACTGCCGCCCCATCAAACGCTGGGGGTGGGTCGGGCGTTGCTTCAGGATACATTGGCGTATGCTAAAGCGAATCATTATCCCCGGGTAATTCTTGAAGCCGATGCGGCAAACGAGCGGTTAATCCGCTGGTATGCGTCGTTTGGGTTTTCGGTTTTAAAAACGGTGCCCCATTACTATGGCCCGGAGTTGCCGGCGGTGCGCATGGTGTGGGTTCATGGGCAGTTTCAGTATCAGGATCGGATGGTTATTATTACGGATACGTGTCAAAAAGCGTTGACGGCGGTATCGCCCATTGCAGTGTATTCAACCAATGATTACTTCTTAAACCCCCAGTTTATTAATTCCAATGTCTATCATGTCATTAATTTAAGCGCTACGTACAAGACGCATTCGATGGGGTATTATGTTTCGCTGTTGGCATCGGCTCGGGGCCATCGGGTGATGCCATCGGCCGTGACCATTAAAGACTATGCCAATCGGAATGTTCAAGCTGCATTATTATTTGAAATTCATGCGTTGCTGGATACCTGTGTGGGGCATGCGGATCCGGAGCCGTGTGGGATAACGATTTTATTTGGATTGGCGACCGACAAGCGGTTTGCAAAGTTGGCCCGTCATTTGTTTGCCTTATTTGAGTGGCCCTTGATGTCGATTGAATTGGTGTACGATGGGGAGTGGACGTTAAAAAAACTCAAGTGTCTTTCGGTCCAGCATGCCATGCGCGCATGGCCCGATGTTTTTGCTGCGGGGCTGAAGACGTATGTCAACAGAAGAAATTATCAGCGCGTACAGCTCAAAAAGTACAAATACGATCTGGCTATTTTAATCAACCCCGATGATGAAACGCCGCCATCGTGCCAAGCGGCTCTGAATCAGTTTAAGACGGTGGGGGAGCGGATGGGGTTTTATGTGGAGTTTATCACCAAGCGGGATCGGCGTCGGCTCTGTGAGTTTGATGCGTTGTTTATTCGGGAAACCACCGCCTTGGATCACCATACGTATGCCATGTCGCGCCAAGCGTATACGGAGGGATTGGTGGTGGTGGATGATCCGTGGTCGATTTTATTGTGCTCCAACAAGGTTTATTTGCATGAGCGTTTAACCAAATTGGGACTTCGATTGCCCAAAACCTGGATTTTATCCAAATCAGATTATAGGCAATCGGGTGTTCAATGGACCACGACTCCGATGGTTCTAAAGTTGCCAGAATCGTCGTTTTCAAAGGGGGTGTTTTTGGTGCACACGCGCGATGAGTGTGACTCCATTCTTCAGTCTTTGTTTAAACACAGTGATTTGGTTATTGCGCAAGAGTTTTTGCCCACGCCCTACGATTGGCGCATTGGCATTATTAACAATCAACCCATATTTGCCTGCAAATATTACATGGCAGCGGGCCATTGGCAAATTTACAATTGGCAGGGGGATGATGTGTCGGGCAATCATGAAACGGTGCCGGTGGATGCGGTGCCCAAACACATCATTCGAACGGCGGTCCAAGCCTCGCATGCAATTGGCAACGGGTTGTATGGGGTTGATTTAAAAGCTGTAGATAGGGATGTTTATGTGATTGAGATCAATGACAATCCCAATATCGATGCGGGTATTGAAGACGATTCTACCGGCGATGGGGTATATCAACAGGTCTTGGCGTTTATGTTGGAACAGGTTGAGAACAGCCAATCCATCAATCGGTATGTGTCACGATAACCGGGTTATGTCCCACACACAGTAAAGTACCCATCAATTGGGGCCATAGACTGGGCGTGTTGAACAAACGTGGGGATTGGGGTGTGCGGGGTGCTTAATTGGGCGTTTAGGGCGTGCAAAAACGCCCAATTATCGTGTTGAACCGCTTGATTAATTGCGGCTTCAACCCAATGGTTTCGGGGGTGTTCGGCCGGGGGTTGATCCGCCAATTGGTGTGTCATGCGGCTGTATTCACTTTGATATTGGGCTAAGCCCGTTTGCAGCCAGGCCGTTTGGGTGTGTGTTGGGATCGCCGCGGATAAGGTATGCCCCAATTGGGTCAAGTTCCACTCCCCAATCCGGTATTGTTGGTCATACGCATAGCGACCATACCGATCAATGCTGCTAAACACGGGTCCGGGGTAGTCCGTATCAATAAAGGCACAAGGGCCAAAGTCAATTGTTTCGCCGGATAGGCTCATGTTGTCCGTATTCATGACGCCGTGGACGAAGCCGGCGGCCATCCATTGGGCAATTAAGGCCCCTTGTTGGGTACACACACGGCTAAAAAAATCGACAATAGGGGTGTCCGATTCGGCACAGTCTGGGGCTAGGTGGTGGATTGCGCCATGGACAATCCCGTCAAACGCCGCCGGCCAATGGGCCGCCCAATACTCAAACGATCCCACACGAATGTGGCTACGGGCCACTCGGACCACAATGCCCCCGGGCTGTTTGGTGTCTCGGTACACGGGCTCCCCCGTTCGGATTACGGCCAAGGTTCGGGTGGTTGGAATTGTTCGGGCATGCATCGCTTCGCTGATGATGTATTCGCGCAATGCTGCACCCAAGGGGCAACGGCCGTCCCCTTGGCGAGAATACTGGGTTTGCCCAGCGCCCTTGAGTTGAATGTCCAGCCAATGCCCATCGGGGTGCTGGACTTGCCCCAATAGAACCGCGCGGCCATCGCCCAATTGGGGGACCCAATGCCCAAATTGATGCCCGGCATAGCCCAAAGCAATGGGGGTGGCCCCCTCGGGGACCGTATTGCCACTGAGTATATCGGGCCGCTGTTCCCAGTGACCAAGCCCCAGTTGCTGGGCTAAGTCAGAGTTAAACAGCACAACCTCGGGGTTTTTTACCGGTGTGGGTGCAATGCGTTGAAAGGCGTCGGGGGGTAGGTAGTCGCAGTATACATTTCGCATGGTTATTAGTGTATCAGGTTTTGGGTTTCATTCATGGGTTAATTCGGGTATGATACGAGTCATGATCCGATTATTTGTGGCTATTCTATTGGCCGTTAGTGGGTGTGTTGTGGCTGCTGCCAGTGCGGTTTCAGATCTAGATTTAAACCGATATCAGGGCACGTGGTATGAAGTGGCACGGATGCCCAATCGGTTTCAAAAGGCCTGTGTTCAGGCGGCGATGGCACGGTATGAGCGTTTGGATTCGGGGCGGTTATCGGTGGAAAATCAGTGCGAGATGGCGAACGGCAAGCGCAAAGTGGCTCGGGGTATTGCCCGGCAACCGGATCCCAATCAACCGGGAAAATTAGAAGTTAGTTTTTTTCGTATTTTGGGGATTCGCCCCATATGGGGTGCGTATTGGGTGTTGGCGATAGATGCGGATTATACGGTGGCGGTAGTGGGGGATGCCAAGCAAAAGTATGCGTGGGTGCTCTCGCGGACACCCACCGTGTCTGAGGATCGCATGCAAGATGCAATGGCCGTGCTAAACCGCAATGGGTATGATACCCGTGGGGTTATTCAGCTCGATAATCCAATTAACCCTCGCCAGTAAAGCTGTAATCTTTATAATGACAACACGGGAAATAAACCGGGTTTCAATTTGTCTAACAATAGTGCATCTGCACTATCCGGTTTCTTAACATCAACAATAATTCTAAATGTTGTATTAGTTATATCGTCTTTCTCTGATCGTTGTATTAGTTCTTTTACAACGGCTTTAATGTTTTGAATCCCATCTTCTGATTTATGTATCTTGTTTTCATTGTAGATTGGCACTCTGGTTTCTGGGTGTTGCTTATAGTGATATTCAAAAATATCAAGCCGCTTTTGTGTTTCATTAACATCTGTGATGTAAAAAAATGAGTTGAGTATGTTGAAGTGTTCATCTGTTATATAATCATGATACTCTGCATACATAATAGCGTCTGGGTTTTGAGTAATAGCTGCTAAGATTATTTGTCGATTCGCTCGCAAGTTCCTACTCGCTTTCACCAACGCATTCCCATCATTAATTACAGCTTCCATCACAACATCTTCATCTGCTTGTAATTTCTCACTTGCAAACAGCAATGCACCCCCATCCTGCTTCACCGCTTCCATCACCACCTCACGATCAGCCCTCAATTCCAAACTCGCATACTCCAACGCATACCCATTATTCTTCACCGCTGCCATCCCCACCTCACGATCAGCCCTCAATTTCAAACTCGCATACTTCAAATTAAAATTCTGCGTCACCGCTTCCATCCCCGCTTTGGTATGCCCAGGAAACATCTCTTTAATCTTAATATTTTTTATTCCACTACTTGGCCCTACAGGTGATATCATAACTTCGCCCCTCTATATTTTTAAATAATAAATGTAAATACGATATTTATTTTAACAACTATTAACAAAAATGTCAATAGTTTAATAGCAAAAAAACCAATTTTATAAAATAATATCGTTTTAATTCCTAAAAAGCTTCATTACATAAACTCAGGGTTTACTGTTACTACTGCTGCTTTATCCTTCACTATATTCCCAGCAATTCTGTTAGGTTTTGGGTTTCATTCATGGGTTAATTCGGGTATGATACCCGTGGGGTTATTGAGTATTACTTTCTAACAGAAACACAGTAAGGATGTAGTTTTCGAATGACTGGTACGGAATCCAAAAATCGGGGTGTTCCTTGGCGATGGCTTCAATTTTACTTTGAGTCTCACGATTGTTGGTGTGTTTACAAAATTCATAAGCCATGGTTCGCATGAAAACATTTTTGTCTTCATTTTCTTGGGTTTTTTTAAGTCGGTCTTGTGCAGTTTTGATGGCTTTAAGACTCTTGATTGAAGCGGGACAGGTTCCATGCATTTTAGCGGTGGTTGCTGTCGTTCGGTAAAGGAGTGTGCGAGAAGCTGGTATCTTAAACATGATACAACTGATGCGTTCGCATGGCGTCTAGGAGTGGCAATAGGGGTAGGCCTTGAATGGCGTCGCTGGTTCCATCGACTGTAGAAAACAAATGGACCCCCAAGGATTCAAACTTATAACCGCCGCAGCTAAAATAGGGTTCATCGTCTTGAACATAGCGGCGGATTTCAGCGTCGGTTAAGGCCCGCATATGCAGGGTGCAGGTCTGTGTGCTTTCCCACAAGGGCGTCCCCTGTCGATACAAAACCATACCATTAATCATGTGGTGGGATCGATTGGCCAATCGAGTCAGGTGTTGCGCAGCGCCGTCTGCGGTCATGGGTTTGGATAACCATTGATCATCCACCACACAGAGTTGATCTGCGGCAATCACAATGGCGTCGGGATAGTGCGCAGAGACCACCGCTCCTTTGGCATTCGCCAGGGCCAGGGCCACAGCCTCAGGGGGGTGCCCCGCCATGCGTTGTTTCAGGTCCGACTCATCCACATGTGCCGCCACTTGCGTAAACAAAAACCCCGTTTGGGCTAAAACAGCCGCTCGAGATGGGGATTCAGAGCCTAAAATTAACGGTGCGGCTAGGGTTGGCAAGGATCACTTAATCAGTTGCATGAACTCAGCACGCGTGCGTGAATCGGACCGAAATAGCCCCAGCATGCGACTGGTTACCGTTGAGCTGTTGCGTTTCTGAACCCCGCGTGTGGACATGCATTGATGCCCCGCATCGATGACAACAGCAACCCCCTTGGGCTCCAAGACAGACTGAATGGTATTGGCAATTAAAGCCGTCATGGTTTCTTGGGTTTGCAAGCGTTTGGCGTAAATGTCCACCACACGAGCCAATTTGCTAATTCCAACTACACGATTGTTGGGAATATAGGCCACGTGGGCTTGCCCAATAATTGGCACCATGTGATGCTCACAATGCGACTCCAGGTCAATATTTTTAACAATCACCATTTCGTCGTAATTTTCTACTTCTTCGAATGTTTTTCTGAGAACAGACTCGGCATCTTTGGTGTAGCCGGAGAAAAATTCAGCGTAGGCGTTCACAACGCGTTGGGGGGTTTCTAGGAGGCCCTCACGGGTGGGGTCGTCACCGGCATATCGAATTAATGTTTCAACCGCTTGCTCGGCTTCCTCACGGGAGGGCCGACAGAATTGAGTTGGTTTTTTTGATGGTTGTGTCATTGACTATACTCCATAGTTTATAATTTTCAGTTTTCATTATATAATACACTTTAGTATTAATCCAAACATAATATGAAAGCATGCAATTGATAACGACTGATGACTGCAAGCCCTTATTGGACAATTCCGATGTGGCCATTATTGACGTGCGTGAATCGGGTGAGTTTTTGGCATCGGCCATCCCCGGGGCGATTCATATGCCCCTGAGTACGATTGATCCGCAGGGTGTGGATGCGCTGGATGCGTCGAGAGTGGTTGTCTATTGTTTATCGGGTATGCGAGCGGCTCAGGCTGCGCAGGCGATTCAAGCGTCAACCAAATCGGTGTATGTGTTATCCGGTGGGATTCGAGCTTGGCAAGCCCAAGGGGGGGCGGTGCATACCCGTCGGGTGATCCGGTTTACCATTATGCAGCAAGTTCAGATGGTGGTGGGCACTGGGGTGGTATCGGGATGGGTACTGGCGCAGGTTCATCATCCGTATTGGATAGCGATGTCGGTGGGGATGGGGACGGGGTTGTTGATAGCGGGATTGTCTGGCTGGTGCGGGATGGCGAAAGTGTTGGCTAAACTGCCGTGGAATCGGGCCCGATGACTCCGGATACGGGCATGCAAGTCGTACCATTTTTTGATACTGCGACGTCGACGTTTAGTTATGTGGTTGTGGATATGGCTACTCAGCATTGTGCGGTGATTGATAGTGTCATGGATTACGATCCATACAGTGGTACTGCGCGTACCCATTCGGCGGATCAAATTATCGACTATATTCAGACCCACAACCTGGTGAATGACTGGATTATTGAAACCCATATTCATGCGGACCATGTCAGTGCGGCGTATTATTTAAAAGGAAAAATTGGGGGTAAAACGGGGATCGGGGCGCATATTGTGGATGTGCTCAAGTTTTGGGTCGGTATTTTTGAAAACCAGTCCGATACCCCCTTAACTGGGGAGCAGTTTGACGGTTTATTTGCAGATGGCGACACCTTTACGATTGGGACGGTGGGTGTTCGGGTGTTGCATACGCCGGGACATACCCCAGCGTGTTTGACGTATGTGGTTAATGACACGAATCTGTTTGTGGGGGATACTATTTTTGCGCCGTACGCTGGGACGGCTCGGTGTGATTTCCCGGGTGGAAGTGCGGCCCAGTTGTATGCGTCTATCCAGCGGTTGTATGCCTTTCCGGATGCGACTCGAATTTATCTGTGTCACGATTATCCAGAAGCGGGGGTGGATCCAATGTATCAGACTACTGTTGGAGAGCAGAAAAAAAACAATCGCATGATTCATGCAGGGGTATCCGAGGCGGAATTTGTTGAGTTTCGAGAGACTCGGGATTATGGAAAAGCGGTTCCCAAGCTTATTATTCCGGCCATTCAAACCAACGCTCGATTGGGGAGTTTTGGGGATCCATCGCCGGGCGGTATCCAGTTTATCAAAGTGCCGATTAATCAACTCAACCGAGACCAAGGGGTGTTTCGCAAAGTTACCTCTAAGTATTTTGTAACGGGTCAATTGACCCCGGCCGTGATTGACGATGCCAGTGCCCGTGGGTTTCGGTCTATCGTATGCTTTCGTCCGGATCATGAAAGCCCGGATCAGCCCGTGGCTGCGGACTTGGCGGCGTATGCCACGCAAAAAGGCTTAACGTTTATTCAATTGCCCGTTGCTTCGATGGCGGCTATTCCAGATGCCACAGTCGCAGACTTTGCCAAGCATTATGCGGAATTGCCAACCCCTATTGTGGGGTTTTGCAAATCTGGGGGGCGTGCATTGACGGTGTGGAAACAGATGAAAGAGACCCAATAGCGGAGCGATTGGGTGGCACTAATTGGCTACTTGGGTGCGTTTTTAATGGGGATAACGCTGGGGGCCATGGGGAGTGGGGGGTCTATTTTGACGGTTCCTTTATTGGTCTATGGCTTGGGGGTGGCACCGATTGTGGCAACGGGGTATTCGTTGTTGATTGTGGGTATCACGGCGCTGATTGGTGCGGTTATTCAGTATCGGCAGGTGGCGATCCGATCCGCGACGCTATTTGCGATTCCCTCCATTATAACCACCTATGCGACTCGGGCGTATCTTGTGCCCAAGATACCAGATTATGTGTGGGGGGTTCATCGGGATACGGGCATTATGGTCATTTTTTCTGTCCTGATGCTTGTCTCGGCTGTGATGATGTATCGAACAGAGTCTGAGTATTCATCTGCGAGTGTCTCGCATCCTGTGGCGCTGATTCTTGTGGAAGGGGTGGGGGTTGGGTTTATTACGGGTTTGTTGGGTGCTGGGGGCGGGTTTTTGATTGTCCCCGCTTTGGTGTTGCTAATGCGAATCCCTATGGCGATGGCGGTGGGATCATCGTTATTTATTGTTGCGTTAAAATCGTTAATTGGGTTTATGGGGGATTGGCAATCAGGCATTGTGCTCGAGATGCCTATGCTGGGCTATTTTATTGCCTGTACGGTTACTGGGATGGGGGTTTCAACGCTGTATCTTCCGGCCAAACTGCGGGTTAACCGGCAACGGGCATTTGCCATGTTTACTGCAAGTCTAGCGGCTGTGATGATGATTAAGGAGTTGATGTAAGTCTGAATTAGAGTGTTCTTCCGAAATTTGTGGGTTGTAGCTCTAGATCAGTGTATTCCGCTTGTATAAGTCTTTCCCTAAGTTCATTAAGTTTGGCAATATCGTTGCCATGGGCATTTTGCGTTTTTTTCATTTGTTTTAAAGAATATATAATAGCGGCAAAACCAGCGGTAATAGAACCGACTGCAATACTGCTAAATATCAGTAAATGAATGCGATCACTGTTTTCATCCACTTGTTTTTTGATTGCTTCTCTTTCTGCCCGAGTAATTAGTTTGTTTGCTTCTGCAACATTGATAGTTTCGTCTATGTATAACTCAATAGCGGATAATGATTGAGGCTGAATAGAGGGCTGATTGCTCTGTGATGAGAGGTGTTTTTTAATTATTTCTAATGCATCGGTATCGGATATATTAAATTCCTCTTTAAGCTTCTTCCATGCGTAGCGGTTCGCGGTTGGAGCGGATAAAACAACATCAAAATCGTTTTTTGTTAAGGGGTAACCAGATTGAATCATAAAGTCGAGCATGTAGTTACTGTTGGTTTTTATTGCCCATGTCTTCGCATCATCATGTGTATAACGAAACAGACGGCCGCCGCTACGAGTGATTCCGTTGCGATAGCTATGTATTGCAAAGTAGTTGTTTCCATCTTCCTTCTTATACATGTCTAATAGTGTCTTTATTTTTGGCGTATGATTTGGACACAGTGATTTAAAAAGATTTTCGATACTTGAGCTTTTCATTGCCAGGGGTTGACTATCTGTCAAATCTATTAATCGTATCAATGCATGTGTATAGCCAACTTCTGGAGCATATGTTGTATCATATCTTATACTAGATCCTGTGTGCGCAACATACGTGGGAACAAGAAATCTTTCTGATAGCATTAATTCCTGTATTTCTTCTAGTTCAAGACCAGTTTCTCTTTTTAAATATTCTTCAAACTCGGCTTGTGATTTTCCAGACATTTCGAGTAAGCTATGTGATTTTGATGCTAGCAATCCTTTTAATTTTGATTCGCCAGGGCTTTTTGCAGTACATGCAGTTAGCCAATCGGGTAATGGTGCACCTTCTGGGATACCCATCAGAATGGATTGAATTGTTTGATCATCATTGTTGGTTTTATTGTATGTAATATTATTACTTTGGGCATAATTTTCTAATAATTGAACAAAAGATTTTTTTACACTATCTCCACCACCAACAAAATTAAGCTTTACAAGCTCAATGTCTTTTAATCGTCGGATCGGGTTTCTTGGGGTTTGTTGTGTCACCCATTCAAGAAGCGGATTCTTAACAACCATACTATTCAAGGGGCTTGGTTTATCCCAGGGCTGTTTACCCAAGCGCTTTGCGGGTGCCAGAGGTTGTGGGTGTGTGACCTCTCTAGCGATGCTTATTCCTTGTGTTAGGGGATATCCCATTATAATACCTTCCTTTTTTTGTTTTTTTTAAAACTAACTTAATAATAATTTTAATTATACAATAATGACATAAAAAAACACCCCCCCCCTCTCTTTTTTTTTTTTTTAATAAAACCAGTGGCGTAGCAGGGTTTGGGTTTCTTTTTGTGAAATAGGTGGGGAGGCAACGGGCATTTGCCATGTTTACTGCAAGTCTAGCGGCTGTGATGATGATTAAGGAGTTGATGTAAGTCTGAATTAGATGACTGGTAATAATCCGATGGGTTAGTCAAACCAGCGTTTTCGTTTAAACAGTACCAGCAACAGGCCAACGATACCCAGCATACAAAGCAGCAATAGGGGGTATGCGTAGGGCCAATTGAGTTCGGCCATATGGGTAAAGTTCATGCCATAAATTCCGGTCATAAACGTGAGTGGCAAAAAGATAGCGGACACAATGGTCAGGAGTTTTGTAATATCATTGGATCGCAGATTAATGGCCGCGAGGTGGCGTTCGCTCAAATCGATTAATTCTTCTCGGAACGATTCGGAAATATCAATAATATGTGTAATATGTTCGTGTAGATCGGTCAGGTATTTGCCTGTTTTTTCATCGATGAGTGGGGATTCGGATTTTTTAAGCAACAGGATGCTATCGCGGGTGTACCAGAAATAGCGTTTTAACATCAGAACGTGGTTTTTGAGTGTTTGAATATGTTTGAGTGTCTCGTGGGTGGGGCAGTCGTCGACTTCTTGGTTCAATGTTGAGATGCGGTGATCGATGGTTTGCAATGTTTCAAAATAGGTATCAATCACATAATCAACGAGTGCGTACAAGAGGTAGTCGGTATTTTTTTCTAGAATTTTACCTTTTTTTTGTGCCATACGGTTCTTAATTACTTGAAAGGTGTCCGTTGTTTGTTCTTGAAATGAGACAATCACATTGGATTGCAAGCACAGTGCGATATGCTCAAAGTTGAGGGTTGTGCCATCAAACCGAATGGCTTTGATAATCATAAAAATTCCTAAGCCGCCCTCTTCCAATTTGGGCAAGCTGCTGGTGGTCACTACGTCTTCTAAAATAAGGCCATGCAGATCAAACAGGGTGCCAATGGCATGAATTAATTCAGGTTGGTGCACCCCACGCACGTCTAGCCAACAGCAGTCGTTGGGGGTGCGATGCTTGGCAATATCAGACGGGGAGCTCAAGTCAAAAAATTCGGCACCATGGGTGCCATACCGCACGAGGGTATACTGAATGGGTTCGGTTTTTTCAGGCCCAATATGAATCAGATCACCGGGAGGCAGTCCTGTTTTTTTAGTCATTCGGTTTAAGTATTGTTTCATGGTTGGTGTTTAATGTGGATATCGCGTTGTGGGAATGGGATGCTAATGCTGTTGGCTTTGAATCGATCCCAAATCATGATCATAATCTCGGATTGAATGGCATATCGGCCTTGGGTTACATCATCCACAAATAGAAACAGGAGGAAATTCACGGCATTATCGCCAAACGTGCGCAGGTGTACTTCGGGTTCGGGATATTGGCTGCATTTGGGGTGTGATTTGGCGGCGTCCAAGATCAAGGCTTGGGCGTGTTTAATATCGGAGTCGTAAGCAACCCCCACGTTAATTTCGACGCGGCCTTGGGCATTGCTATAGGTCCAATTGGTTACTCGGTGGGTAATAAAGTCTTCATTGGGGACCATAATTTCTTTGCCATCAAATGTTTCAATGCGGGTATAGCGGGCGTTGATTTGTCGAATAAAGCCGTAGATTCCGCCATCCATTTCGATTAAATCATCCACTTCAAAGGCATTTTCGAACAATAAAATGATACCACTGATGAAGTTGGCGGCGATTCTTTGCAATCCAAATCCAATTCCCACGCCCAAAAATCCAAAGATAACGGTTAAAGCGGTGAGGTCGATGCCTAGTACACGCAAGCCAATAATCAGCAACAGCAGGTACAAGACAATTTCGAGTGATTTTGAAACTAGGGCTTTGGTGCTTGATTTTAGGCGTTTATTTTTCTTAATGTGTTGGTTTAACCATTGCATAATCACCGATATGCCCCAGGCCAAAATGCCGATTAAGCCAATGCCTTTCAGTAGGGTGATTGGGTTAATGGTAATGTTGCCAATGGGGATGGCGAGTGCGTTAATTTTTTTGCCAAGACTGCCCAGCATGTTGAGCTGATTTAAGGTCCAAGAGAGAATCCCGAATACAACAACCAGGGCGCTGATGATGATATTGCGGGTTCCATTCCAAACACAGTTGGCGAGAAACACAAATAAGGACAATTGCAAAGCGGCGTAGACTAGGGTTAGGTCGCTGAGCCAGATTTTGCCGACGATAGCCAGGGTAACCAGGCTAATGAGGTAGTAACCGTAGTGTAGGGTTGTGTTGATCAGCTGATTGAGCCAAACGAGTTTGGGTTTGGGGGCCTTTTTTTTGTAGCGTTTGCTGGCCCAGCTGAGTAGGAATCCACAGGTAATAGCGATTGCAATCCCGAGGATTTGAGGCCAATCGTGGGTGGCCAATGCGAGTAAATGAGTGGACGACATAGTTTAGATTGTATCGGAGTTAGGGGCTAAGTTCCAGCCATTGAAACGCAACCATCTATCAAACCCAGACTGTGAATGGGGACTATTCTATCTTTGGCGGTAACGGGCTGTTTGGGACTGGGAGGGTTATTCGGGCAGGTCTTGATTCAGAAGGCGAATAAGTGCATCATCCGATAAGTTTTTGATGAATTCTGTGAATTCCATCAACTGCATGAGTTGATCGTCATCGGATAGCGACGTGGTTTGATTGACTATATCAGCAATTGCCTTTTTCCATTCTATTGCGGCAATGTTTGTGCTTTGTTTATGAATTTCGTCAGAAAACAGGTAGTTCTGCATTGCGGCATCAATGTGTTCTGAAAAACGGGTAGGTGTATCGAGTGTATTGGTGCCGACTAAAGGCCTAAGGTGTTGGTGGCTTGTGCTTTTTTGCTTAGGTATTGTAGTTACTGAGAGGGTTTTTGCAAATGCTAATAAACGAGGGGCTGTCATATGAATTCGACTATCATAGCGTAAAATCGGTAAAGTCGGCAACATCACCTTGTAGTGTGGGGTTCAATCAAGTTAATCCTAATAACATCAAGTGAATCAAGGTCAATTGGTGGGATTCAATCAAGTTAATCCTAATAACATCAAGTCAATCAAGGTTCAGTCACTGTGTAAACAACTGCAAAAACAGATAAAACGGTGGCAATTCTTTCAAGCCGTATCCTTGCAAATTTTTAGAAGCAATCAAAAAGATTTAAGTGTTTAAGTATTTAAAAGCGGATCCCATACGATTACACGCTTGTTTGCTTAATCCGTAATCAGAAGCAACCGTTTGCCAGTTCTGAACAGCATGTGAAACCGCTGTAATAATAGTTTCAGCTTGTTCTTTGGATAGTCTAAAATCCTTCGCAACAGATTTTGCAATCTCAATATCCGCTTCCGTATTATCAAAATCAATCGCTGTTGTTAAAACACGAGGCCTGATTTCAACCGGTGTGGGGTTCATGTCATAGGCAGGCGATAACCTCCAGCCTCTGTGTCTTTCATAAATAAAGCCATGATTTCTTAAATGGTCGTCTGTATTTGCAATCATAATATTGAATACAATCCGACGCCAAAGCTCATGCATATCGTCTTCCGGTGAAGCACCGTGTTGTGCTAAGGCGTATGCAATTTCAAGATAACTATGCTGTTCATTGTCTTTTGCTCCAAGCATGCTCATGGCTGATAAGAATGGAATACGCTGTTCAGCCTTTCTATCAAAGCGTTTAATGATCAAGACAGGTTTTCCTAGGATCGTTTCAAGTCTCCATTCTGGCACATGAATACCGGCTTGCTTTGCAAGTTCTAAGGCAACAGCTTCCCACACAACAACATTGTGATCATCATCTTTTCTTGGAAACTTCGCAATAGCAAGAGATCCGTCTTGATCACGCACAGAAGCTTTGGGTCTGGCTCCACCAAGAGACGATCCGGGAGCAAGGAGCAAGCGAAGATCTTCGGATGTTTCTTTATCCTCTATAAATCGCTCTGTTGCCGATAGAAGTTTTGGAAGTTCAATTAAATGCGGAATAGCAATCTTGTTTTTCGGTGTAAGGTATATTTCAGGTTCAACAGGCGAGGAAAATCTTAAAGCTCCCTGACGGGCTTCATCATTCACGCCAAGAAGGCAATCCATTTCAAAAAGAGTATTCGCTGTTGTCTCCATTTTTTTGGCTTTGAGTGTTTCAGCTCTACGCATCAAAACACGCCCCCAACGATCAGGAGCTGAATCCCCGATAGCCCCAAATATAATTGAATTCGGGTTCGTATGAAAAGCACCTTCGGTCAATTGTAATGCAGGCTCTAAGGCAAACTTTTCAGGATGATTAAGCCAAGACTTGTCATGCTCAAAAGAGGCGCTTTCTCGTCCTTTCCGCACATGAAACCATAATGTTCCAACACGCACGGTTTCATTGCCTAATGATAGTGAAACGATTGCTTCTTTGCTACTCATTGGTCATTGCTATTCTTTGGCAAATGAATACGTTTAGGCAGGTTTTCTTCTTCAAGCTGTCTGCCTGTTAAATCATGAACGCTATCGACTAAATCTCCAAGCCTTTCTGTCATACCAAGCACGAATAAAACAGACGCATATCGTCCCATAGAAACGGAAGGGTCGCCTTTTTCTATTCGTATAAGTGTATTCTTGGCGATATTCGCACGCTCTATCATAAGCTCTACGGTAATACGTCTGCGACGGCGTGCATCACTAATATCTTGTCCAAGTTTTTTCAAAGCCGTCAATGCAGGCATTGGCAAGTTAATTTGTTTTTTCATTTTAAAGCTCCATAAGTTGACCCTTATTCAATTTAAGGTTCATTATATAGAACTTTAAACTAGAAGACAAGACCCACAATCGAGTCCATATCCATGCCGTCCGACTTCAGATTTTCCAGAATTTACTCGATAGGCCACACTTGAAAAATCGATGCAATCATTGATTTTTCGTAACTCATGGTTGCTTTCTATTTTATTTTCTAAATCAATGTCGTAAAATGCCATTTGTATCCTACTTATGCTTTTCATATATACTTACTAAGTATAAAGAATTACTCAGCCAGCATACAGCTGGCTGATTCATTTAATTTCGCAACAGTCCCAATTCCGATTTTACTCACCAAGCTTTAAACTACAAAACCCCTCAGCAGTTTATGGCTATCGCCACCGCTAACCATACCCCACAGTCGGTGCCTATCTTCTAAACTTTATTCTCCCTTTTTTTATCTTGACTTAACCGGGGGCATTACACTATCATGACAAGATAAATTTTTTGTTAAAAAAGGAGAGCGGATTTCCTATGGTCGGGTATAGACTGGTTTTTAATGAAATATGGTATGTGGGTGTGGATTCCAGAGTGGGATTCATATCCATTGATATGTGGCAAGACACCAAATTTCTAAGCAGCTTGCAAAATCCTCTACTTTCTTTTATTTTCAACTTTGTTGGTTAACTTGAGCTGAGACTGGTATAATGCCTGACTATGAAATTTTTACGATTAAAGAGCTGGCGGCATATTTAAAAATTGCCGAAAAGACCGCATGTCGTTTTGTAGCTGAAGGTAAAATACCCGGCTTTAAAGTGGGTGGCTCTTGGAGATTTCGTAGAAATGAACTTGATAAGTGGATACTAAGGCAAGAAAAACAAATTGAGGATCGCAATGGTTAAATCAATACAAGCTAATGAGTTGATAGATAATCAGTATCCTGTAGACAAAAGTGAAGAGCGCGCAAAAATAATTTGCAGCCGTATCGATAAATTGCGACCAAAACTTCTAGATATGACTCGTAGGAATCCTCTTATTTCCACAAAATTTTCAGATAGATCAAATTCTTTAATTCGTGTTGTTGATGAAGTTCCAGAGCTTTTACTTGAAGCAATATCATCAGGGGAGATGCGCATAATACCCTTGCCAGACTTAGGCACTAACCCAAAAGATGAAAACACAAGAGAATTTCAAAGTGCCTTGGCTGAAGCGAGGCTTAATGATGAAATATATCTAAGCAGATTGGATGAGATTAACCAAGAAAGTGACGATGCTCCAAATTTATTAGCAAAAGCAGAGCGAAAATTAAAAGATCGACTACGTGAAAAATTAGGGATGCCAACTAGACAAACAAAAGGCAATTTATCTTTGCAGCAACATGCAAAGAATCATGGCATATCTCCACATTATGAACTTCCTGTTGAGGATGAACAGCACGAAGATGGTCGCCATACAGATAAGGATATACAGACATTAATGCTTCCAGACGTAATGGAGAGGAGGCTAAATGCACTTCACAGTAAAGAAAGAACCTGGAAAGAGGAAACTGGCATCAGTGTTTTACATGCTGCATTTGGTTTTTTAGAGTGGGAGGACGGAAACAATAGTACCACTCAATTTTCTCCGCTAATTTTAACACCAGTTCAACTTGAAAAAAGAAGGACAAGATCTGGTCAAGAGTTTTGGGTTACAAGTAATGATGCCGAGCCAGAAGAAAATAAAATTTTAGCTGAGAAATTGCGCTTAGAGTTCAATATTACGCTTCCTGAATATACAGGACAAAGCATTGAGAGTTATCTTAAGGAGGTGATTGAACAAAAGCCTAAAAGCATAACATGGAAGGTAAGGCGTTGGGCAGCAATAGGCGTTTTTCCTTCAGCAAGACTAGCAATGTATCACGACCTTGATCCTAATGGTTGGGATTTTTCAACACATCCTCTAATTTCAGATCTTTTTGGAGGTTCTGAAACTGGATATGACGTAGTTCCTTTTGGTGACGAATATAACATTGACGAGCCGGAGATAGAAAAAAAGGTTCCTTATCTAATTGCAGATGCTGATTCTTCTCAATTCAGCACCATAGTTGATGTTGCCGATGGGAAGAATTTAGCTGTTGAAGGGCCTCCTGGTACGGGAAAATCTCAAACCATTGTAAATACAATTGCTGCATCCTTGGCTGCAGGAAAGAAAGTATTATTTGTAGCTGAAAAGTCTGCCGCATTGGAAGTTGTAAAAGCAAGATTGGAGGCATTTGGTATTGGTGATTTTGTATTACCATTACAGGCTAATCGTTCAACTAAAGAACAGGTTATTACATCTATTAGAAACAGAATTGAGATGAGACCATGCGGTGATCCTGATGAATTGGATCAATCTATTAAGAATTTCAAGAAAACAAGAGACGAGTTAAAACGTTATGTGGATACATTATCAACGGTTTTTGAAGATACTGACTTCACAATTCATACTATTTTAGGTCGTAGCATTAGATCCTCAGGTATAGTTGACGCGCTACCAGAAGATATAAGGAAATTTATCATTCCAGACGTAACAAAGTTATCATCTGACAAGTTAGAAGACATAGTTTTTAGATGTAAACAAGTTGAAGAAGCGTGGAATACTGCATCTAATTATTCTGATTCTTGGCAGGTTATTCAGTTGCCAAATATAGATCCATTTAAAGCCAATAAAATATTACAATTAGCTTCAGAAACATCAGATCTGTATTCTAAGGCGGTTGAGTTACGAAGTAGCTTAACAGATTTCAAGCTTAATGTAGATATCCAGCCAGACGATCTGCAAAATATAATAGATATAATTAACCAAACGACTGACAATTTATCCGATGATGATATTAAGGTTGTTGAGAACCTTGCTACACCAGAATTAGTAGAAGATATAAAATCATATTTAAAACAAGTAGATGCTTGGCAAGCAGATAAGGAGCATGTTTTAAAACATCTCTTACTACCACTAGACAATAAAACATTAGAATCACTGATATTAATTAAAAATATTTGCCAGAAACACAGCTTTGAGTCATTAAAAGAAAATGATTTGCAGGATGTTAGGGATAAAAACAAAGAAAACCTTGAAAATATAAAAGAAGTTGTATTGCTCTTTGAACAAGCAGAAAAAATATCTGACGTGCTATCCAACTTATCTGCTTCTGATCTCATAAAAATATTAGATACTCTTTCCCCATTATCAAAACAGGTATTAGCATTAAGAAGCAAAGATTTAGACGATCCTTCGATACAATCAATTCTTATAAAACAAATTACAAAAACACGCTTCTTAAAAGAGCAGCGAGATATACTTGATAAGAAGTTTAGTTTAACTGCATTGCCAGAGTTTGAAATAATAGAAAATCAGGCAAGAGTTCTAGCACAAGCTGGTGCTTTTGCTTTCTTTTCTAAGGAATATAGAAGTGCTAAAAATTTCTATAAATCAATCAATAAAGAAAACACATTCAAAAAGGACAGCGCCGCTGAAGAACTAAGAAAAATGAGTGAGTGGGTGTCTGGTGTTAAAGAGCTTTCAGAGAATGAAGCTGTTAAGAGCATTCTTGGAATTCATTACGATGGGCTCGACACTGATTTTTCTCCATTTGAAGAAGTAATACAATTATTTAAGGATGCAGATGATAGTTTTGCTGGACTTGATTACTCTGAACTGCGAACATTTATCAAATATGGAGAAGCAGATCAAATTCAATTACTGCCAAGAATATCAGAAAAGCATCCTATTCATGCTTACTCTGATTTAACATTAGACGAGGCTTCTAAAAAAGCCAATACCATAGATAATCAGCTCGCTGAATGCGAAGATGATATTGCTCAATTACAGAATAATTTGGGTGTCTTTAAAGATTATAAAGATATCTCAAATGAACTTATTCAAGAACTTCCCGAAAGGTTAGAGCAACTATTAAAAGAACAGCAAAATTTGCAGAATAATAATGATGTAAAAAATATACTTGGCAGTATCTTTAAAGCTGAAGAAACTAAAGAAAATGAATTAACAGATAGCTTAAAACTAGCTTTGAATCTAATAAAACTTGATAAAAAAGAGCGTGAATCATTTATATATTCTGTGCGAAATAGTTTATTAGGTAGTTTGAAACAATTAATAGAAGAAGTTTCTCATCAAGATGCTAAGGCATACTCTTCTATTAAACAAGTAGCTGATTTGACAAATACAGACCCTGCAGTTTGGGTGAGCAAAAAAACTCCTGAAGAAATTTCTAAATTTATGAAGTTAGCATCTAAAGATAAAGCTGGATTAATTGCTTATTCACGCTTGGTTACAACAAAAAATAACTTAATTGAGTATGGATATAATGGGTTTGCAGAGTTAATGTTTGCAAACCAAAAATATAGTTTATGTGAAAGCATAGAGGCTTTAATTATGCGAGAAATGGCTCGTGTAGCTTATAATATCTATGGAGAAGTCCTTGCAAACTACAATGGCAATAACCTTGCCCTTTATAGAAAACGCTTACAAGAATTAGATCGCAAAGTTATTAGACTATCTCGTGAACGTTTGCAATCTCAACTATTTAAGAACGCTAGACCACCCGCAGGTAATGGCTCTGGCAAAAAAAGTACTTACACCCAGCTTGCCTTATTAAAAAATGAAATTTCAAAGAAGCAGCGACATATTGCTGTAAGAAGCTTAACACAAAGGGCTGCGAAAGCTCTTTTGGAGCTTAAGCCATGCTGGATGATGTCACCATTAGCGGTTGCTCAATATCTTCCAAAAGGTGGAATTGAATTTGATCTTTTGATTGTTGATGAAGCATCACAAATGACTCCTGAAGATGCTGTTGGGGCGTTGATTCGTACAAAGCAAGCAATGGTGGTGGGTGATACCAATCAGCTTCCACCTACGGGGTTTTTCCGCAAGGTTTTTGAGGATGAAGAAGCAGATGAAGATGAAAAAGTAACTGAAGAATCGATTTTGGAAATGGCAAATGCATGCTTTAAACCAGCTAGAAGGCTACGTTGGCATTATCGGTCTAGAAATTCTGGTCTTATCTCATTTTCTAATAAGCATGTTTATGGTGATAATCTTGTTGTATTTCCTTCTGCACAGGAAGACCACCCAACAATGGGAGTTTCTTACGTAAAGGTTGATGGGTTATATTCCACAGGAACCAATCCTGAAGAAGCAAAGGCAATGGTAGATGCTATTGTGGATTTTATGAAAAAGCACCCAGACAAATCCTTGGGCGTTGTTCTATTAAATCAAAAGCAACGTGATTTACTAACTGAAGAAATGAATTACGCTTTAGAAAATAATAGTGATGCAAGAAAGTATAAAGAAAAATGGGAAGAACAAAACGAAGGTCTTGAATCATTTTTTATAAAAAATTTGGAGAATGTACAAGGTGATGAGCGTGATGTAATATTTATTGGTACAGTTTATGGCCCAGAAAAAGAAGGTGCGCCTGTAATGCAGCGCTTTGGCCCTATTAATGGGGTTGCTGGAAGACGTCGTTTAAATGTTCTCTTTTCAAGAGCTAAAGAAAGGATTGTTACGTTTTCATCCATGACAGCTTCAGACATACGTGCAGAAGAAGATGGTAATCCTGGAGTGTATATGCTGGGGCGTTGGCTTGAATATGCTGCTTCAGGTATTCTTCATAGCGGTGAGCATTCTGAAAATGAACCTGATTCTGAATTAGAAGAACATGTGATTCAACAAATTAAGTCTATTGGGTGTGAGGCTATTCCACAAGTTGGAGTCAAAGGTTTTTCTATAGATATAGGGGTAAAGCATTCAGATTGGCCGCATGGATTTATTATGGGTGTGGAATGTGATGGAGCAACATACCACTCATCAGTTTCAGCTCGTGACCGTGATCGCCTAAGACAGGAAGTTTTAGAAGGTTTAGGCTGGAATTTATATCGAATATGGTCAACTGATTGGTTTGAAGATCCAATTCGTGAGACTGAGAAGCTGAGAAAGGCAGTAGAGAAAAGATTGTCAGATTTAAAAAACAATGTTTAAAAATTGTTTTTTTTATTCAAATTTCTCCTGTTTTTGACTCACTTTACCACAAGATCCACAGGCTCGCTGGCTCTGCGGTTGAGCCCGCCTGTGGAATTGGGGAAAAGCTGGGCTCTCGCAGCTTTTTCTCCCTTTCTTATGTCCTGTTCTTAACTGGGGTCAGTATAAGTATACATATAGCGTAAAATCGGTAAAGTCGGCAACATCACGTTGTAGTGTGGGGTTCAATCAAGTTAATCCTACTAACATCAAGTGAATCAAGGTCAATTGGTGGGGTTCAATCAAGTTAATCCTATAACATCAAGTGAATCAAGGTCCAGGCACTGTGTAAACAACTGCAAAAACAGATAAAACGGTGGCAATTTTTTCAAGCCTTATCCTTGCAAATTTAAGTTAAGATGTTAAAATTGCTAGTATGTACAAAAGAGAACTTGCACATGAAATTACGGATAAGCTACAAAAAAACCCTGCTGTTGCTATCCTTGGGCCACGTCAAGTGGGTAAAACAACACTGGCTTTAGAAATAGGAAAAGACAGACCGTCTATTTATCTTGATTTTGAAAATCCTGAAGATTTGCAAAAACTCAGAGACCCGGCACATTATCTTGAGATGCATTCGGATAAGCTTGTTATTCTTGATGAAGTTCAACGCTATCCCGAGTTATTTATGTCTTTGCGTGGCATCATTGATGCAAGACGAAGAGAAGGTAAGGGAAACGGCCGGTTTCTTGTGCTGGGTTCTGCTTCAAATGATTTGTTGAGACAAAGCTCTGAAAGCCTAGCAGGACGTATAATCTATTTGGAACTTTCAGGCCTTAGACCCACTGAGATCGAAGGGACGAACCATAAAAATATTAGCAAGCTTTGGGCGCGAGGTGGATTTCCGGATAGTTATGCCGCATGTGATGATCAGACCAGTAATGAATGGCGTAGAAATTTCATTAAAACGTATCTTGAAAGAGATATTCCTGCACTTGGTTCACGTATTCCTGCGACAACGCTTATGCGATTTTGGACAATGTTGGCGCATTCTCAAGGAGAGCTATTAAATGCTTCGAAACTGGCAAGTTCACTTGGCGTAGAAAGCGTTACAGTCAGTCGTTACCTTGATTTAATGGCAGACCTTTTACTGGTTCGCAGACTAGAGCCTTGGTATGGAAATATTAAGAAGCGACTGGTTAGATCTCCAAGAGTTTATGTCAGGGATAGTGGCATCGTTCATACATTGTTGCAAATACCGAATTATGACCAGCTATTGGGGCATCCTATTCTGGGTAAAAGCTGGGAAGGATTTGTTATTGAGACGATTATAGCCAGCTTACCTTCAGGTGTACACCCGTTTTTCTACAGAACATCAGCTGGATCAGAAATAGACTTGGTTCTAGAACTTGGGCTGGATAATTACTGGGCCGTTGAGATTAAATCCAGCAAAACACCAACGCTTAAAAAGGGCTTTTATGTTGCCTGTGAAGACTTGAAGGTAACGCGCAGGTTTGTTGTGTACACAGGAGAGGATACGTTTTCACTGGGTAATGAAACAACGGTTATTTCATTGCCGCTTTTTTTAGAAGCGATCAAAAAGATTTAAGTGTTTAATTATTTAAAGGCGGGTCCCATACGATTACACGCTTGTTTGCTTAATCCGTAATCAGATGTAATGCCCCCCAGACCAACCCCCCTTTCGCCCGCCCGCAGAAGCGACCCTTTCTTATGTCCTGTTCTTAACTGGGGTCAGTATACGTCCTGGAAGATATTCCCTGATATTGGCGCCCATCTATCTCTGTTATCGTCCCGTTCCCACATGGCTTCCCTCTTCTAAATTTTCCATCAAATTTATACCCATCCGGCCATGTCATGATTCCTTTCCCATGCCTTAACTCATTTTTAAATTCTCCAATATAAGTACGCCCATCCCTGTATTTTTTCTCCCCTCTCTTAATCATTCCCTCGACCCAAGTCCCTTCCGTTGTACTTCCATCCGGCAATGTGAGGACCCCTATCCCATGCCTTTTTCCATTATTCCATTGCCCCTTAAAGTTATTCTGATTACCATAGTTCATTGTTCCTTCCCCATGTGGTTTCCAATTTATTGATGATCCCACATATCTAGAACCATCTTCCCATCTTAATTCATTGTGTGAACAATTATCGTCAGTTCCCGGGGGTGATCCTGGTGGCTGTGACGGGTTATCATCCTTGTATTCGTCCTTATATGTACGTCCATTCGGCCATGTCTTTTTGCCTTTTTCATCCCTTAACCCATCTTTAAAATTCCCCACATATGTATTTCCATTCGGCCATGTGTAGGTTCCCTGCCCATGCCTTTTTCCATCTTTAAATACCCCCACATATATATCCCCATTAGGATAAGTTACTTTTTCTTGCTCATGCATTAGTGTATTTTCCAATTTTCCCTCATATGTATACCCATTTTGAGATATCATTACATCCTCTTGAATTTCTCCTTTGACCCAAATCCCCTTCAATATACTTCCATACGGCCCTGTGTAGGTTCCTTTCCCATTCTTTTCTCCATCAACCCATTGCCCTTCATAGGTTTCCCAATTACCATAATTCATTGTTCCGTGACCATTTGGATTGCCCTTTTTAAATCCCCCCTCATATATATGCCCAGTAGGATATTCCATTTGTCCTTGTCCATGTGGCTGTGGCGGATTCTTACCCATGTATTCCCCCGTATATTTACGTCCGTCCGGCCATGTTCTAAAAATCACTGGCACTGTACGCACACGCACCATCTTTCCATTTACAAATGTTCCTTCTTGTTTATTCCCTTTTCTATATGAGATCCCGTATATTTTATCCACATGTGTCCAAGTTATTAAAGTTCCTCTCCCATCCATTAATCCATCTTTAAAATTCCCCACATATGTATTTCCATTCGGCCATGTGTAGGTTCCTTGCCCATGTGGCTTGCCATCTTTAAATTCCCCCACATATGTATCTCCATTCGGCCATTTCATTGTTCCTTGTCCATTTGCCTTTAACTGTTGGGCCTGTTGCAAAATACCTAAAACATGTGACCTGACATTTTCGGATCTTCCATCCAGCCATGAGTTTACATTAACCGGATCAATCGCAGTTTCTGTGTTTATTTTACCACGGTCATCGAAAACACCTTTTTCTTTCAAAATATTCCAGATTGCTTCCGGTTCAGATTCATCAATGTCAGCTTGATTAACAAATGCGCTTTTTGCAACAGTTCCCTGTACGTTATATTCCCCCAAATACGTAGAACCAGGCTCTTCCAGCGGAAATTCTATAAAAATCATATTAGTTTTTGTACTGGGTTCAATTAACTGCCCATATTGAAACGCTCCTTCTATTTGAAACCCTTTTTTATATGTGATCTTGTTTGTATTGATCTTATTTTTATCCCAAATTGTTAATGCTCCTTGCCCATGCATTTTTCCGTCATCCCAAGTCCCCTCCATTGTATTTCCATTTGATAATATTATTATTCCTTGCCCATGTGGCTTGCCATCTTTCAATGTCCCCTCATATATAGGCCAATCCAACGATGAGGAGGTCTCTTGTCCAGATTGTTGAAACTGTGGACCCCATATATTTGTAATCTGGGAGGGCCTCCTAGGTGGATGAAACTGTTGTGACCATTTACATGAACTATTAAAAAAACTCATCGCTCACCCTCTATTTATCTCTCATCCTCTATAATTAAAATTTGCTCTCACTGATTTAACCAGTGCCTCCACGAAGTATGGTATTGTAATGCAATGCCCCCGGTTAAGTCAAGGGAAAGAAAGGGAGAGTAAAGTTTATTAAGGCCTGGTGAGGAAAATCGCTGAGCTGTTGGCTGGCATCCGTTATCGGTAACCAGAGAAAGACGATGTTTAGCAGCGAGAATACCATCTGGGAAACGGGTATTAACTGCGTAATTTAAGGCATTGAGCCAATCGTCGGTTTTAGATGTTATGGATACGGAAGTGCCTACAATTTCTTTGGTATACCAGTCCAAAACCACATGAACATAGACCCGGCCCCATTGATTTAAACGAACTTTTGTCATATCCATGCCGTCCGACTTCAGATTTTCCAGAATTCACTCGATAGGCCACACTTGAGAAATCGATACAATCCTTGATTTTTAGCAACAGTCCCATAGTGGGATTCAATCAAGTTAATCCTAATAACATCAAGTCAATCAAGGTTCAGGCCCTGTGTAAACAACTGCAAAAACAGATCAAACGGTGGCAATTCTTTCAAGCCGTATCCTTGCAAATTTAAGTTAAGATGTTGAAATTGCTAGTATGTACAAAAGAGAACTTGCGCATGAAATTACGGATAAGCTACAAAAAACCCTGCCGTTGCTATCCTTGGGCCACATCAAGTGGGTAAAACAACACTGGCTTTAGAAATAGGGAAAGACAGACCGTCTATTGTTCATACATTGTTGCAAATACCAAATTACCCCCCTGCTTTTTGACAATTAGCACTTGTTTTTAAGCTTTTTGAAAATTTTTCAATTTAAATCACCGGTTTCGCAACACTCCCATCAAGTTAATCCTAAACATCAAGTGAATCAAGGTTCAGACAATGTGCTCAATGCTTGGTCTGCATTGACTCCTCTTGGGTTCTCATAAACATCAAGTGAATCAAGGTTCAGACAATGTGCTCAATGCTTGGTCCGCATTGACTCCTCTTGGGTTCTCATCAACATCAAGTGAATCAAGGTCAGGATTGATGGGGTTCAATCAAGTTAATCCTAAACATCAAGTGAATCAAGGTTCAGACAATGTGCTCAACGCTTGGTTCGCATTGACTCCTCTTGGGTTCTCATCCCTAAGATGACTGGACGTCAGTTTAACCTGGCGGAGAGTGAGGGATTCGAACCCCCGGTGCCTTTCGACACAACGGTTTTCAAGACCGCCGCATTCGACCACTCTGCCAACTCTCCGCGTGGTCGATTTTACTTCAATCAGTTGCAGAAGCAAAAAGGACCAGAAAGACTAGAATACCACATTTTTGGGTGAATACCCAGAGGAAAAATTTGTTCTTTTAGAAAGTCATGAAATAGTGTTATAATTTGAACCATAATTGATTTTAGTTAGTATAGTTTAGAAGTTAAAGGAGCATTGTTATTTCTAGTTTATTCCCAAAATGGACCAACAAATTACCCCTGATTGTACTAACAATCGTGGGAGCCAAAGTCTTCGGGCTTATTTTTGTATTCACGTACTGGTTTAGCCCAGAAAATCTAAATGTTGGGTATGAGCCCAAACAGCCCATTAACTACAGCCACGCCCTGCATGCCGGTGAGTTGGGTATTGATTGCCGATACTGTCACGGTAACGTGGATCAAGGCGAGCGTTTGGTATTGCCCGCTGCTGAAACCTGCCTAAATTGTCATTCAATGATAAAGAAAGACTCGCCTGAAATTATGAAAATTCGCAAAAGTGTGGCCGACAATGTCCCCATCGAATGGGTCAAGGTTCACCACCTAGCCGACTATGCCTATTTTGATCACAGCCGTCACGTTAAATCGGGTATGGGCTGTGCCACCTGTCATGGCAACATTCATCAGCAAGCAGTTGTTCGGCAATCCGAGCCGCTCAGCATGGGCTGGTGTCTCGATTGTCACCGAAACCCAGAGCAATATGTCCGTCCAAAGTCAGAAATCACCAACATGGATTGGAAGGCCGAAGATCAAGCGGCATTGGGTAAAGAATTAGTGGCCACATATCACCTCAATCCAAAGCAAGATTGTAGCGTATGCCACCGCTAGAAGGAGAAATAATGACAGCAGATAATAGCATAGTGCGAAACGACGAGTTTAAACCGGGAGCCGATGAGTTTACCGATCCAGTTAGCCGTCGACATTTTTTAAAAATTATGGGCGCCTCCATGGCGCTGGCCGGTTTAACCGGATGTACCGCCATTCGAAAGCCCGTTCAGACCATTCGGCCATACGCCAAGCGTCCCGAGCACGTTCTGCCCGGCAAAGCAACCTATTATGCCAGTAGCTTGAGTGTAGGCGAGCACGTGACCGGCATTTTGGGTGCGACCCATTCCGGCCGGCCAACTAAATTGGAAGGCAATCCGTTGCATTCCGGTAGCCAGGGGGCGCTGTCCATGCATCAGCAAGCTGCGATTTTAGACCTGTATGATCCAGACCGATTAACCGCCCCGCAACACGCCGGCAGTGTCAGTACCTGGGCCGAGTTTGAAGCCGCCTACCAGCAATGGATTCCTGCCTTGCGAAAAAGCAATGGAAAGGGACTCGTGATTGTGAGTGAACAGCAGGCATCTCCAACGTTTTTCCGACTGATTCAACGCATTCAAAAACGGTTTCCTCAGGCGATGATCACCACCTACGAAGCGCTAGCTGCCGATAGTCAGCGCGAGGGTTTGTACCAAGCGACACGGCGGCATGTGACCCCCGTCTATGAATTGGATAAAGCCGATGTTATTGTGTCCATTGAATCGGATTTTCTTGGTGTAGATCCTCAGTCGGTGCGCTACAGCCGGGAGTTTGCGGCTAAGCGGTCCCCAGAGTCTCCCATGAACCGGCTCTATATGGTAGAGGCGGGTCGATCCATTACAGGCGCCAAAGCCGACCATCGGTTTGCCCTGAAGTCCACCCTGGCCGGACTCTTTTTCTATCGTCTAGTTTGGGCGCTCATTCAAGCGCGTGTGGTTGCCGTTCCGTCGGTGTATCAATCGGCCATTAAGACAGCGGCTGCACAAGCCGACAAGCGTATTCCGGGTGTATCCGAGTCTGTTGCGGCGATTGTGGATGATATTCGCCATCACAGAACAAACTCGGTGTTGATGATTGGAGACGCTATGCCCGCATCGGTGCATGGTCTGGCGCATATTGTGAATCAAGCCCTCCGCTCGAAAGCCTACGGGGTCCGGGCGCGTAATTTTGCGAATATTGGGATGAATCAAGCCACATCGCAGGATCAAATCCAGCGGGTTGTGGAGCGATTGAATACGGGTGATGTTGAGGCGTTGGTTCTTGTGGGCGGCAATCCGGTGTATACCGTTCCCCAGGCGTTGAATTTTGAAGACGCCATGAAAAAAGCCAAGCAGTGCGTGCACATTACACCCCTGGCTAATGAAACCAGTGCCCACAGTCAGTGGGTGTTGCCCCTGTCCCATGCCTTGGAATCTTGGGGGGATTTGATGGCCGCTTATGATGGAGCTATTAGTGTGGTTCAACCGTTAATTCGTCCAATGTATGACACCAAAAGTGCCATTGAATGTTTGGCAATTCTAGCCGGTGTAGCTGCCAATGGATACCGCCAAGTGCGTCAAACGTGGCGATCTCAGTGGGGTAATTTTGAACAGACGTGGCGCCAATGGTTGCACGATGGGGTTAAAGCCGGGAAAGCGAACCGTGTCTTGCCAGCTATTGTGGATGGCGGATTGTCTCGGTCGGTCCGTGCAGATGTGGCCCGGTACAAAGGTCAGCATCCCGATGCGATTGAGTTGGTGCTTCGGCCTGATTATACGGTTTATGATGGCCGGTTTAGCAACAACGGTTGGTTGCAAGAAGCGCCCGATCCGGTGACTAAATTGACTTGGGACAATGCGTTGTTGATGAGCGTTTCGCTTGCCGATGCTTTGGGGATTGCCAATGAAAGCCTGGTGGATGTTGGGGTGCCCAATGGTCCCACATTGCGTGTGCCTGCGTATCGAATCCCCGGCATTGCGGACAACAGTCTATCGTTGGCCTTGGGGTATGGCAAGCAAAGTCAGAACCGCATTGAGTCGGGTATCGGGTTTAATGCGTATACCTTGCGGCCGGTTGATACGTGTTGTGTTGCTGTAGATCTAACCCAAACGTTTGAAACCTATCCATTAAGCAATGCGCAAGAGCAATTGAGTATGGAAGGGCGACCGTTAATGCAAAAAGCCACGCTAGCAACATATAAAAAGCACCCCGATTTTGCCCAGCATGCCGAGCATGTCTTGCATGAGAAATCATCCTGGGAAGAGTATAAATACGATACCGGAAATCAATGGGGGATGGCGATTGATTTGAGCAAGTGTACGGGCTGTAATGCGTGTGTAATTGCGTGTCAGGCTGAAAACAATATTCCGATTGTGGGCAAAGATGAAATTCGAAACGGTCGAGATATGCACTGGATCCGTGTGGATCGGTACTTTGATGAAGTGTCCAAGGACGATGCCACAGATTCTGGCTTTGTTCAGCAGCCCGTGACGTGTTTGCATTGCGAGAATGCCCCGTGTGAGCAGGTGTGTCCGGTTGCGGCAACGGTGCATGATGAAGAAGGGATTAACAACATGGTGTACAACCGATGTGTTGGAACTCGGTATTGTGCCAACAACTGCCCGGTAAAAGTGCGTCGGTTTAACTTTTTTGATTACCATCAACGCCATGTGCATGCGGTGAAAAAGAACAGTACCCATGTCTTTGAATTATTTAAAGAGCCGGCGAAGCAGTTGCAAATGCAGTTTAATCCCGATGTAACGGTTCGGATGCGCGGGGTTATGGAAAAATGCACGTATTGTCTGCAGCGCATCAAGCGGGTGGGTATCGATGCGAAAAATGCCGGACGGGCCATTCAAGATGGTGAGGTTCAGACGGCGTGTCAGCAAAGTTGTCCAGCCGATGCCATTTCATTCGGGAATATTCTGGATGAAAGCAGTCGGGTATACAAGGATCGACACAGCAAACGAAACTATGAATTGTTGCGAACTCTGCGGTTAAAATCACGCACAACGTATTTAGCAGCGATTCGAAATGCAAATTCAGAACTTGTTAAATCCAGCGGTGATGCGCATGCATCATCCGACAACCACGGAGGCGGGCATCATGAGTAAATATTCAGAGCATCCAGCTGTCGCACGAACGGTTTTGGTTCAAGGCGACGCCAGTTATGAGGCAATCACAGAAACGGTTCATCGGCCAGCCATTACAAAGCCGCCAAAATGGTGGCACATTGGGTTGTCTGCCGGCATTACCGGGATTGCGTTGTTGTTGAGCATGATTGGGTATTTGGTCTTTGAGGGGGTTGGTGTTTGGGGGTTGAATAATCCAGTGGGTTGGGGCTATGCCATTGTTAACTTTGTATTTTGGGTGGGTATTGGCCACGCTGGAACGTTGATTTCAGCGATTTTGTTTTTATTCCGTCAAAATTGGCGAACATCGATTAACCGATTTGCCGAAGCGATGACCATTTTTGCGGTTATCTGTGCCTTGATTTTCCCTGGTATTCATATTGGTCGGGTGTGGGCGGCGCATTGGTTGTTTCCCATTCCCAATCAAATGGCCATGTGGCCCAACTTTCGAAGCCCATTGTTATGGGATGTGTTTGCGGTCAGTACGTATTTTACCGTGTCGTTAATGTTCTGGTTTGTGGGCTTGGTGCCCGATTTGGCAACGTTTCGGGATCGGGCTAAAACTAAAATTTCAAAGTTTGTATACGGTATCTTTTCATTGGGTTGGCGTGGGTCCAGTCGGCACTGGTTGCATTATGAAAAGGCGTATTTATTGCTAGCGGCTCTGGCGACACCGCTGGTACTTTCTGTGCACTCGATTGTGAGTTTTGACTTTGCCGTATCCCAGTTGCCCGGTTGGCACACAACCATTTTCCCCCCGTATTTTGTCGCGGGAGCGATCTTTTCAGGGTTTGCCATGGTGGTAACCTTGATGGTTGTGTCGCGTAAATTGTTTGGATTGGAGTCCATGATTACCGATCGGCATTTGGAAATTATGAACATGATTATTTTAGCCACAGGTACCATGGTGGGCTATGCGTATGCGATGGAGTTTTTCGTTGCCTGGTATTCGGGTAATGTGGTGGAGCAGTATGCATTTGTGAACCGGGCCTTTGGGCCCTACTGGTGGGCGTATTGGATCATGGTGAGCTGCAATGTGATTTCACCGCAATTGTTTTGGTTTAAAAAGATTCGAACCACCCCATGGCTTATGTTTGTGGTCAGCATTTTTGTAAACATTGGTATGTGGTTTGAGCGATTTGTTATTACAGTGACATCCTTATCCCGTGACTTTCTCCCGTCCAGTTGGGGGTATTACAGCCCAACCTGGGTGGATGTGATGACATTTGTTGGAAGCTTTGGTTTGTTTTTTACGCTATTGTTGCTATTCATGAAGTTTTTACCCATGATTGCTATTGCAGAGGTTAAAGCAGTCTTGCCCCATGAGCATCATGAAACAGACACTGCGGATAAAGGAGGTGCCCAATGAGTGATAATCAAGCGCCCCTGTATGGGGTCATGGCCGCCTTTGACTCTCCCGATGCGTTAATTGCGGCATCCAAAGCTGTGGTCAAGGCGGGGTATTCCAAGTTTGATACGTACACGCCGTTTCCCGTGCATGGCATTGAAAAAGCGATGAATTTAAAGCCGTCGCCTTTGCCGTGGTTGGTGTTGTGTGGAGGCTTGTTTGGCGCTGCGGCTGGGTTCAGTTTGCAAACATGGGTGTCGATTAAAGGCTATGCGTTGGTAATTAGCGGAAAGCCATTGTTTAGTTATCAAGCCTTTGTTCCAGTTACGTTTGAATTGATGATTTTGTTCAGTGCGTTTGCCACGGTGTTTGGGATGTTTGCGATTAATAAATTGCCCCAATATTATCACCCGGTTTTTACACAAAAATGTTTTGAGTCGGTCACAACCGATGGCTTTTTTCTAGTGATTGAAAGTGCAGATCCTAAATTTGAATTGGCTAACGTGCGTCAGTTTTTAGAAAAAAATGGCGGGCAAACCATTGTAGATGTAAGGGACGAAGGATGATGATGAAACGGTATATATGTATTCTAATAGTTGTCGTGGCCTGTGTAGGGCTAACAGGGTGCCGAGGCGTTCGGTCTGAAAAGCCACCCATTCACCCCAATGTGAATATGGATTATCAGCCTCGGTTTGATAAGCAAGAGTTGTCGATGGATCTTCCGGATGGGGTGGTGCCTTATAGTTATGTAACCACAGACCCATCGGATGCTTCTCGGTCGCAGATTATGAAATCCGGTAAGCCTGCTGGGTATTACACGGGAAAATCCGATGGGCAGTATGTGAAGCGTGCGCCGATTCAAGTCACGGATGCGGTATTGGAAACCGGCCGTGAGCGATACAATATTTATTGTTCGGTGTGTCACGATCAAACGGGTTCTGGCAATGGGACAGTTGTACAGCGCGGGTATTTGCGGCCGCCGCATTTAGCGGATGAACGGTTGATCGAGTCTCCCGATGGGTATATCTATGAGGTTATTGCTAACGGGGTGCGCAACATGCCGGCCTATGGCAATAAAATTTCTGAGGCGGATCGCTGGGCCATTGTGACGTATGTGCGTGCTTTGCAGCGATTGGATGGGGTACCCATGTCCGAGGTTCCCGCTGAATACCGTGGTCGGTTGAAGTAAGGAGTGCGTATGAAATCAGTAGAAGTTAAAGCGGAGCAGTTGTCGGGTCGGTTTTCAAAATTTACCCGATTGCATGGCGTCGTAGCGGTTGTGTTTGGCTTGTTGTCCCTACTATTGGTGAAGGGTCAAGCCAATCACGGATTGCCCATGTATTTGAGTGTGTTTATGTTTTTCTTAACAATTACGTTGGGGGGCTTGTTTTGGGTCACTATTTTTCATTTGACGCGATCCGGCTGGAGTGTTGTTGTTCGCCGATTATTTGAACACTTAATGCATCGAGCGGGCTTTATGGCGATTCTATTTATTCCCATTCTATTGGGGTTGCATGGGTTGTATGAGTGGACCCATGCGTCGCATGTGATGCAGGATCACTTATTGCAAGTTAAGGCTCCGTATTTAAATCAGCCATTTTTTATTGGTCGCTCTATTCTGTATTTTGTGGTTTGGTTTGTGTTGGCTCGGGGATTTTTTAACGATTCGACACAACAAGATACCAATGGGGATCCGTTATTAACCGCTCGGTCTCAAAAACGGTCAACCTACGGTATTTTGCTCTATGCGATTACGATTAGTTTTGCCGGCATTGACTGGATCATGACCCTAACCCCACACTGGTATTCAACCATGTTTGGGGTGTACATCTTTGCCGGGGCTGCTTTGTCCAGTTTGTGTGTGGTGAGTTTGCTGGCTTTGTTTTTGCGACGCAATGGGTTTTTATCTACTGTTATTTCGGTTGAGCACTATCATGATTTGGGCAAGTTAATTTATGGCTTTGTTATTTTTTGGGCGTATATTGGTTTCTCTCAATACTTTTTGATTTGGTATGCCAATATTCCAGAAGAGACGATGTTTTACTTATCGCGCAATACAGATGCGTGGAAAGCCGTGTCATTGCTGTTGGTGTTTGGGCATTTTTTGGTGCCATTTGTGTTGTTCATGTCTCGGCATATGAAACGCAATCGAATCGTTCACGGATGCATTGCTGCTTGGATTTTGCTTATGCATGCCGTTGATATGCTGTGGTTGGTATTGCCGACATTTTATCCCAATGGCTACACCCTCACGCTGTTGGATGCGTCCATTGTTATTACCCTAGGCGCCGGGTATGGTTGGGCGGTGTGGAAGGGCTTGGATGCGGTTGCCTTATTTCCTCACCAAGATCCACGTGTGGAAGAATCAATGAGGTTTGAAAATGTCTAGTGGTGGTTATGATCGATCCGAGTTGAATTATCCGGTTATTATGGCCATTGTGATTGCAATTGCTGTGTTTTTTGCAGCCGTGTTTATTGTGCTGCCTATTTTTTATCAAGCTGGGTTTGATCAAAAACTGCTCCAGCTGGAAAAAAATATGCCAACCCCTCAATTGGATGCCTTGCGCTTAAAAGAGTCTGAAGTTTTAGCCCGATTCGAGTGGAAAAACAAACCCAATCAAACAGTATATATTCCAATTGACGTGGCAATGGGTACTGTGGTTGATGATTACCGATCTCGCTAAATCATTCCTGGCAGTCTTAATCGTGGCCCTCACTGTGGGGGCCGCAGAACCCAAGCCAGCGGCGATTAAAGATGTTGGGGTGACTGAAAAAATTGGTCAATACATTCCCATGACGCCAGTATTTACAGACAGTCGGGGGCGAACAGCCCCCTTGTCCGAGCATCTTTTGTCGGGCAAGCCGGCCTTGCTTAATTTTGTTTATTTTAATTGTCCAATGTTGTGCCATTTAATTTTAGAAGGCCTGCAACAATCGCTGGAACAAATGGATGCGGATACGTTAAGCAAGATGCATGTGGTGTCAATGAGTTTTGATCCGCACGACACGCATGAGCATGCGGCTAAATTTGAAGCTCGGTATTGCGAAACGATTGATCCTGCGTTAACGTGGTCGTTTTTAGTGGGGGATGCCGATGCCATTCAGGCGGTGACGGATGCGGCTGGATTTTATTATCGCTACGAAGATGCCATTAATGAGTACGCCCATGGGTCAGTCTTGGTTGCGGTATCGGCAGACGGGAAAATCCAGCGGTATATTTACGGGATTGAGTACGATCCGTTTGATTTAAAAATGGCATTATTGGAAACTGGTGCAACAAATTCTAAGTCATTGGTAGATAGTTTCCTGTTGTTTTGTTATACTTACGATAGTAGTACAAACAGCTATGTGTTGCAGGCTAAACAAGTGATGAAAATAGCCTCGGGGTTCGTAGCACTGGTACTCATTGGTTTGATTGTATATTTGGGATTATCGAATAAGCGAAATGCATTATGAATGAGTCATTGGTTGAATTTGGGTCTTTATTTTTTTCAAAACCAGCTACAGCGATAGCGGGTCAGGTTGATAGCCTGTTTACCTTTATTTTATGGGTATCTATTGTGTTGTTTGTGTTGGTGTTTGGGGCGGCGGCACTGTTTGTTTTTAAGTACCGATCCAAGGGCCAAACCGATATTCCCAAGCAACAATGGATTCATGATAATCGATTTGAGTTGTTGTGGACGGTAGTGCCATTTATATTGGTTATGGTTGTATTTGTTTGGGGATTTAAGGACTTTTTTTTGTTGCGGGTGGCTCCCAGTTACAGTTATGAAATTTCAGTAACGGGTAAAAAGTGGTTTTGGGTATTTAATTATCCGGATACGGGAAAAACGGTGATGAATGACTTGGTTGTGCCGGTGAACCAGCCCATTAAGTTGATTATGGCCTCGGAAGATGTCTTGCATAGTTTTTACATTCCCAATATGCGGATTAAGCGCGATGTGATTCCCAACCGATACACCACGCTAACATTTACTGCCGATCGTGTGGGTGAGTTTACTATTTTTTGTACAGAGTATTGTGGGGATGGTCACTCAGCCATGTTGGCAAACTTGAAAGTCTTGTCTCAAGCGGATTTCGAGGAGTGGAAACAATCCGGAGGGGCTTCGGATGACATGCCTTTGGCAGATCTGGGCAAAAAATTATATGCCGATAAGATGTGCAATACCTGTCACTCACTGGATGGGTCGCCGATGTCAGGGCCCTCTTGGAAAGGCTTGTACAATACCAATCGTGAATTATCGGATGGTAGTGTTGTTCTGGCTGATGAGAACTATTTGCGTGAGTCAATTGTCGATCCGAAAGCAAAGATTGCAGCGGGGTATGCACCCGTTATGCCGGCCTATGCGGGATTGTTGTCCGATCGTGAAATTAATGCCCTCATTGAGTATATAAAGGAGATTAAGTAATGGCACATTCGGCGTCTGGTTCCGTAAACTTTTTTAAAGCATCCTCGGGTTGGCGATCTTGGTTATTTACCTTGGATCACAAGCGTATTGGGATTATGTATTTAATATCCATTATTATTGCCTTTGGGTTGGGTGGTCTGTTTGCCATGGCGTTGCGGCTGGAGTTGTTGAGCCCCTCGCCCATTTTATTTTCGGCCAAAGAGTATAACCAATTGTTTACCCTGCATGGGGCCATTATGACTTTTTTGTTTATTATTCCGTCCATTCCGGCGGCATTGGGCAACTTCTTATTGCCAATTATGATTGGGGCCAAAGATTTTGCGTTTCCTAAGTTAAACTTAGCAAGCTTGCATATTTATATTGTTGGGGCTTTGTTTTTGTTGACCTCGTTGTTTGTGGGTGGGGCGGATACGGGCTGGACGTTTTACACGCCATATTCTGTTGAAACTGATACCAGTACGGTTATGACAACCCTGGGCGTGTTTATTTTGGGGTTCTCATCGATTTTAACAGGGATTAATTTCATTGTGACGGTGCATAAAATGCGGGTTCCGGGTTTAACGTGGATGCGCTTGCCCCTACTCATTTGGGCCTTGTATTCCACAGCGGTGATTCAGGTGTTGGCAACGCCTGTATTGGCCATTACCTTGATGCTCTTGGTGGTGGAACGCGTCTTTGGTGTGGGGATTTTTGATCCAGCCTTGGGTGGGGATCCGGTTTTATTTCAGCACTTTTTCTGGTTTTATTCGCATCCAGCGGTATATATTATGATTTTGCCAGCGATGGGTGTGATCAGTGAAATTGTCACGACGTTTTGTAAAAAGAATATTTTTGGTTATAAAATCATGGCGGCTTCGAGCATTTCGATTGCCGTTATTGGGTTTTTGGTTTGGGGGCATCACATGTTTACCAGCCAATCGCCATTGGCCTCGGCTATTTTTTCGTTTTTAACCTTTTTTGTATCCATTCCATCGGGTATTAAGTTGTTTAACTGGGTAGCCACAATGTATCGGGGTAATATTGATTTAAAAACCCCATTTTTATACTTTCTAGCCTTTCTGTTTTTGTTTTTTATCGGGGGAATTACCGGTGTTGTTCTGGGAGCCTTGTCCTTGAATGTTCATTTGCATGATACCTACTTTGTTGTGGCGCACTTTCATTATGTGATGGTTGGTGGTACCACGATTGCCTTTTTGGGTGGCTTGCACTACTGGTGGCCCAAGATTACGGGGCGTATGTATTCAGAGGCTTGGGCTCGAGTTGCGTGTGGGTTAATCTTTCTTGGGTTTAACATGGTCTTTTTGGTTCAGTTTTTCCTGGGTTCTAAAGGGATGCCCCGCCGATATTACACATATTTGGATCAATTTCAGCCCATGCATGCCTTTTCCACATCGGGGACCTGGGTGTTGGGGCTTGGGTTTATTTTGGTCGTCTTTTATTTGATTGATTCGTTGTTAAATGGGGAGCAAGCACCAGCGAATCCATGGGGTGGGCTTACATTGGAGTGGCGAGCAGCGTCACCCCCAGTGCTAGAAAACTTTGAGACGAACCAACAGGTTACGCATGATCCGTATGATTATGAACACGGGACGATTCCCCATGCATAAGATTATTCCCCATCATGTTGCGCATCATTTTGATGATGCAGACCAAGAGTTTGATGCCGCTAAAATTGGTATGTGGCTGTTTTTGGCCCAAGAGTTGTTATTTTTTAGCGCCCTGTTTGTGGGGTATGGCGTGTTCCGGTTTTTGCACCCAGAGACGTTTCTGCATGCCAGCAAGTTGTTGTCCTGGAAGATGGGCTTGGTGAATACGATGGTGCTGATTACCAGTAGTTTTACTATGGTCATGGCGGTATGGATGACGCAGATGAACCGAGTACGGGAGTCGATTCGCTTATTATGGGCAACCGCTGGCTTGGCCATGGTGTTCATGGTTATTAAATATTTTGAGTATTCGGCCAAAATCCACCATGGGTATTTGCCCGGATCGTGGTTTTCTGCCGCCGATGCTTACGAGCACTTGCATGTGTTTTTTACCTGTTATTTTTTAATTACGGGGTTGCACGGCATTCACGTGTTAATTGGTGTTGGGCTGATTGTATGGTTAATTCGAAAAAGCAAGCAAGGGCTTTTGCACAAGGATTACTATACCCCGTTGGAAATGGTTGGGTTGTATTGGCATTTGGTTGATATTGTGTGGATTTTTGTATTTCCACTGTTGTATTTGGTAGGGTAACGCTATGGCATCATCACATCACATTGTTCCGGTTAAGGCCTTGATTGGCACATTTATTGCTTTATTGGGCCTAACGGCGGTCACCGTTTTAGTTACGTTTATTGATTTAGGTCCGGCCTTAAACTTAGCATTGGCGTTGTTGATTGCGGGTATTAAAGCGAGCTTAGTGTTGTCAATATTTATGGCCTTGCGTTGGGATAGCGGTTACAACGTACTGATCGTATTGAGTTCGTTTTTGTTTATTGCGTTATTTGCGGTGTTTGTTATTTCTGATTTTGCATTCCGAGATTCCATTGATCCGATTGAAAAACAAACATTTGGCTTAGAGAGTCCCGTTCAGCCGCTATCCGAGGCGCATCCCTATAACGCCCATTAGGTTGGTATCTGTTCCCACGATCGGGTAGACTATAGTCTATGCAGGCAATTACCCCCGATTGGATGGCCAAGCCCGATAGCGCGGCCCAAGTTCAGGCGGCGATGATTAGTGGTCAACTGGATACGGATACCATCTGTCAGATTTTTGAATATTGTGATGCCCATGGGGTCACACCGTCCGTGTTTGCTCACTTGGTTGCAGAGACGCGCAAGCACATGCATGCGGTGGCTGTAGCGATATCCCCATTGATGGACATGTGTGGCACGGGTGGGGATGGATGCAATACGATTAATATCTCTACAGCAGCCGCTGTTATTGTGGCTGCAGCAGGCATTCCTGTTGCCAAGCATGGCAACCGAGCAGCCAGCAGCCAATGCGGCTCATCGGACGTTTTAGAGGCCTTGGGCATCCCCTTGATGCAAACCCCAGATGAATCGGTGAATCAACTCCATCAAACGGGTCTCGTTTTTTTATTTGCGCCATTGTATCACCCCGCGTTGAGGCATGTTCGTGAGGCACGGAAACGCTATGGCAAAAAAACCTATTTTAATAAAATGGGCCCGCTCTTAAATCCAATGCCGGTTACACATCAAGTCATTGGGTTGTCGGATTATCGGGATGTCGATGACATGGCGCCGGTCTTGCATCAACAAGGTGTTCAGCGCGTGGCCTTTGTGTCGGGCGACTTTGGGGAAGATGAAGTTAGCATTGCGGGCCGCACGCGGGTCCAGATTTTGGAGCCCGATGGTCATGTGCATACGGAGTGGTTTCACCCCGAAATGGTGGGTGTTGCCGAGCAACCGTTGGCAGCAATACGCGGCGGAGATGCCCCGTACAATGCAAAAATACTCAAAAATATTTGGAATAATCATGCCGAATCGGCGCATCAAAATGTGGTATTGCTTAATGCAATGATGGCGATTCATGTTTGCAAAAATAAATCGTTCTCTCAATGTTTTGAAGATGTTTTTAATGTGTGTGAATCCCAAAAAGCGAGCCGTTTATTTGCTCAATTATCCCAAATTCAGGGATAGATTTATAAAATTCGTTGCATCATTTATTTGACACAATAATGATCGGTTGGTATTATTGTTTATCCAGCGCGAACAAAGCGCAGTTTGTGATAATAAAAAAACGCAAACACGACTGGTCATTGAAAATTGAATAGTAAGCTCATTTTTTGTAAAGTTCAAAAAAACAAAACAGCCAAATCAACTAAGAGTTTGATCCTGGCTCAGGATAAACGTTGGCGGCGTGCCTAACACATGCAAGTCGAACGAACCTGTGTTGAGAAGCTTCGGTGGATTGACACAGCGTTAGTGGCGAATGGGTGAGTAATGCATAGGTAACTTGCCCCTAAGACTGGGATAACTTTTCGAAAGGAAAGCTAATACCGGATATTCTCTTTAAATCATATGATTTAAAGAGGAAATGAATTTCGCTTAGGGATAGGCTTATGTCTGATTAGCTTGTTGGTGGGGTAAAAGCCTACCAAGGCAATGATCAGTAGCTGGTCTGAGAGGATGGTCAGCCACACTGGGACTGAGATACGGCCCAGACTCCTACGGGAGGCAGCAGTGAGGAATATTGCGCAATGGGGGCAACCCTGACGCAGCGACGTCGCGTGAATGATGAAGTCTCTAGGGATGTAAAGTTCTGTCAAGAGGAAGTATAATGATAGTACCTCTAAAGGAAGCTCCGGCTAATTACGTGCCAGCAGCCGCGGTAATACGTAAGGAGCGAACGTTATCCGGATTTACTGGGTATAAAGTGCGCGTAGGCGGTTACTTAAGTTAGGTGTTAAATCCTTTAGCTCAACTAAAGTCTGCATCTAAAACTGGGTAACTAGAGAGTAGTAGAGGAAAGCGGAACTCACAGTGTAGCGGTGAAATGCATAGATATTGTGAGGAACACCGGTTGCGAAGGCGGCTTTCTGGCCTATTTCTGACGCTGAGGTGCGAAAGCGTGGGGAGCGAACGGGATTAGATACCCCGGTAGTCCACGCCGTAAACGTTGTTCACTGGGTGTTGGAGGTATCGACCCCTTCAGTGCCGAAGATAATTCGTTAAGTGAACCACCTGGGGAGTACGACCGCAAGGTTAAAACTCAAAGGAATTGACGGGGGCCCGCACAAGCAGTGGAGCATGTGGTTTAATTCGATGATACGCGAAAAACCTTACCAAGACTTGACATCTATCGAAGTTTCTAGAAATAGAGATGTGCCCTTCGGGGAACGGTAAGACAGGTGGTGCATGGCTGTCGTCAGCTCGTGTCGTGAGATGTTGGGTTAAGTCCCGCAACGAGCGCAACCCTTGTCTTGTGTTGCCAGCACGTTATGGTGGGAACTCACAAGATACAGCCTGTAAAAAGCAGGAGGAAGGTAGGGACGACGTCAAGTCATCATGCCCCTTATGTCTTGGGCTACACACATGCTACAATGGCCGGTACAAAGAGTCGCTAAGCCGCGAGGCCATGCCAATCTCAAAAAACCGGTCTCAGTTCGGATTGCAGTCTGTAACTCGGTTGCATGAAGTTGGAATTGCTAGTAAACGTAGATCAGCACGCTACGTTGAATACGTTCCCGGGCCTTGTACACACCGCCCGTCACACCATGAAAGTTGAAAACGCCCGAAGCCGATGTACCAACCTCTTCGGAGGAGGAAGTCGTCGAAGGCAGGGTCAGCGATTGGGGTGAAGTCGTAACAAGGTAGCCGTACCGGAAGGTGTGGCTGGATCACCTCCTTTTTAGGGAGATATATGTTGTGAACAGCTTTTATTAAGTGTTACATAACCAATGATGCGATATATCCGTTTATGTTTTGTCAGGGTATATACTTGGGGACAGTTACTGTCCTGCGTTAGGTCGGTTTACATGGATGAGCTTGCTATTGAATTTATCAATAACCCGTATTTTTTGGGGGTATCAAACTAAATATTCTGATGTCGTTTATATTTCTATTTGCATGGTATACTAGAAGACTGTGAAAGCCGTTATTACAGAGTCGATTCACCAAGTATTTGATCGGATGGACCCCTTTTTTCAAGCGCCACACAATCATCGGTGGTTTGTTGAGCATGATCAGTATATTCCGGATTATGCGGTGTTGCACCAAATGGGGATTCGAACTCGGGATCGGTATATGAATGGGTCGATTCATGCAATGAGCAATGCGCTGTGGTATCGTTGGGTATGGCCCCGGCTCATGGGCCCTGTGCAGCGATTGCTGCTCGAAGTGCCGGTTCCGAATCGGCATGCAGAGTATGATCAGGCATTTATTGCGGCCATTCATTCGGCTTGTCACGATCGTCGATTTACATTGCCCCATTTAAGCTACACGGCACTCTTTGATTTATTTAGCCAGTGTTCCGCCCAATATTATCGAGTTGCTTATGGCATTGATGATACCTATGCTGCGGATAAACAGCAACAATCAATGATGGCACAGGACTGCTACACTCGGATTTATTCTGAGGTTAAGCACAGCAATCATGCCTTTAAACGCTTGGTATGCATGGCAGCCAATGCCAATTGGATGGATTCCTTGGAGCCTCAGTGGCGTCAAAAAACAGAAGCGTTGTGCCAGGCCTATATTCAAGACGATTTGCCGTTTTCACACTTAGCTGGCTGTGAATCGACTATTGCTCGTATGCATGCAACCGTTCCGGGTAAAACAATTTTATATGAATGCGATAATCATGGGGAAGTGTGGTTTGATTGTTTGTTGGTGGAATGGCTGTTGGATCATGGCTGTTCAGTAATCATGACGGGGAAAGACCAACCGGTGGTCAATGATGTAACAGCATCTGAACTACAGACTGTTGTTGCTCAAATACCCGCCTTGTCTGCGGCTAAGACAGCCGGACGTTTGCAAGTTATTAGCACAGGAGCGTGTATGACGGGTCGATCAATTTATACCATTAGCGATGCCTATCGAGTAGCATATGCCCGTGCGGATGAAGTGTGGGTCAAAGGCCAGGGTAATTTTGCAAGCACGCCCATGGCGCATTGGCGATGGGGCCGGCTGCACTGGTATCGGTACCGGAAGCCGGTGGTGTTTTTGATGGTGGTCAAAGCGAACTTAATTCAAGCTTCGTTGAACTTATTAGGCATGAATCGACCCAAAGGTGCTATACTAGTACATCGATATGAACAAGGAGAATAAAACAACAATGAAACGAATAGAACACGATAGTATGGGTAGTATTGATGTGCCAGCGGATCGCTACTATGGTGCGCAATCGGCACGTTCATTAATTAATTTTGATATTGGGATTGAGGTATTTCCGGAGTCGTTAATTCGGGCGTTTGGCTATTTAAAGCGGGCATGTGCAACAGTGAATGCACAAAAAGGTGTGTTGGATGTGGCCAAAGCCCAATGGATTGAACAAGCGGCGGATGCTGTGATTTCAGGCCAATTGAATGACCATTTTCCATTGCGAGTTTGGCAAACCGGGAGCGGTACCCAAACCAATATGAACGTTAACGAAGTGATTGCCAATCGTGCAATCGAACTAGCAGGCGGGGAAATGGGGAGTAAATCACCCGTTCATCCCAATGATGATGTGAATAAGTCGCAATCATCAAACGATACGTTTCCAACGGCCATGTATATGGCGGCTACGGATGATATTCATACGCACTTGATACCCGCCCTAACGGGTATGTATGAATCGTTAACAAACAAAGTGAATGCGTTTGAGTCGGTGATTAAGATTGGGCGTACGCATTTGATGGATGCCACACCCGTAACGGTGGGTCAGGAATTTTCAGGCTATGCGACACAATTGCGCAATGGGTTGGATCGCATACAGGCGGCATTGCCACGGCTCATGCAGTTGGCTATTGGCGGAACAGCAGTGGGAACCGGTATCAATACGCCGGATGGGTTTTCAGACGCCGTTGTGGCTGAACTGTCCCAACAAACGGGCTATGCTTATACCAGCGCACCCAATAAATTTGAGGCCTTATCGGCACACGATGCCATTGTGGAAATGAGTGGTGTGCTTAAAACAATTGCCGCGAGTTTGATGAAAATTGCCAACGATATTCGCTGGTCGGCATCTGGCCCTCGGTGTGGCTTTGGCGAGCTAATTTTACCGGCCAATGAGCCTGGATCATCCATTATGCCCGGAAAAGTGAACCCCACGCAGTCTGAAGCCCTAACCATGGTGGCCGCACAGGTGATGGGAAACGACGTGACGATTGGGATTGCTGGATCACAGGGCAACTTTCAGCTTAATGTTTTCAAGCCAGTGATGATTTACAACCTCTTGCAGTCCATTCGGTTGCTTGCCGATGGGTGTCGGTCGTTTACAGAGCATTGCTTAGCAGGAATCGCTGTTAATCCCAGTGCGATTGATCAAAATTTACAAGATTCATTGATGCTCGTGACGGCATTAAATCCGCATATTGGGTATGACAATGCCGCAAAAATAGCTAAAAAAGCCTATGAAGAGAACACAACACTGAAAGCCGCTGCCTTGGCCTTGAATTTAGTCCCGGATTCAGAAACGTTTGATCAATGGGTGAATCCCAGCCATATGATCTAATGCGGTTATTTGATACGTTAAACAGCATTCGCACAGAGCGACTCTTGATTCGACCATTAGTTGAGACGGACACCGCTGACTTATTTACCATATTTTCAAACCCACTGGTGACGGAGTATGCCATTGGGTACCCGCATGAAACAGATGAAGAAAGTCAAAATTATATTCGATCTGTTTTAGATGCTTATGAACAAGGGACAGCCGCTATTTGGGGTATTACATTAATGGACGATCCAAAATTAATTGGAATTATTGGTTATGAACTATGGTTTTCTGATCACCATCGGGCTGAAATTGGCTATACATTGGCCCATGAGCACTGGGGTAATGGGTATGCAACCGAAGCCCTGCGTGGTGCCGTTAATTATGGGTTTTCTCAGCTTAAACTCAATCGAATTGAGGCCACGGCTCAGCCGGGGAATACAGCGTCATGGAACGTATTAGAAAAAGTTGGGTTTGAACGCGAGGGGTTTTTAAAGCAATTTATTTTATCCCGCGAAAAATACAGAGATGTTTACTTTTACAGTATCGTGTATGAGGATTGGGAGCGTAAACACTAGCGCATTTCGCAGTATCGCGATTGCATAAGGGGCTATTGAATTAAAACTCGTTTTCTTTAGATGTTTAACATCGAATAGTTTCGGGCATCTTTATTTTATAAATTTAATTGTAATAACAGTTTATAAATTTTTTAAAAGGAAGGTCCCCATGAAAAAAATTGCTTGTTTAGTTTTAATTGTATCCATCGGTGTTGGCAGCATGCTGTCGTATCGGGCACATAGCTCGGTTTTGATGCAATACAGCAGTTTTGGGGGGGTGGCGTCTGTGTCGACGTGGTCGGGGGCGTCAATTATGACGTTGGTGAATTATATTGCTCAATTGGCGTCATCGGGTATTGGGGCTGAGCACAATCGAACAGTCAATATCGTTGTTCCTCCACTACCATTCCCTAACCCATTTAGTTTAACACGTGTTATGGATTCTAAGTTTGGGCAAACGGGCTCAGTGATTGGATTTACGAGTGATAAAGCAATTAGTGGGGATATTACAGTTATGATTTATGACATGTTTGGAAACCGAGTTATGCAGCGTGTGTATGGAGAAGGGGACACGCAAGTCCGAGAAACGAGAGCCGATGGTAAACGCAATCAATTTACTCAATTGACGGTTAATAGGAGCATGCTAGAGTATGATGCACCCTCGGGCGTTTATTTGTATGTTGTCCAAGCTGAGGGCAAGCGAATCGGTAAAGGTAAAATGCTAATTGTTCCCTAGCGATTAAAAGGTCATGGTGACAGTACCACCATCTTTCACACATAGTTGGCAACCCAGACGGCGGTTGCCTTCCATGCCAAGATCCTCTTCTTCTTCATTGACTGGGTTTAGATGCTCCATGCCCGATAAGACTTCAACTTCACAGGTACCGCAAACACCGTTGCTGCATCCAATCGGAACCCCCAACTCTTCAATAGCATCAACAATTGGCTCGTTGTCTTCAACTTCAACTTCTTGATCATTTAAAATAATTTTTCCCATAATTGTACTCCTTACTTATAGTTTATAGTATCTAACACTGTACCAGATTACCATTTTCTGTGCCAAGCACCGATTGCTGAGTGAGCCCAATACTGGATGCAATTACTGAATACTGCATGGCTTCGGATACATGAGCCAAACGGGTATATGCAGCGGGTGTTTTGGATTGAATCCAGGTGTCTAGATAGTGACCATCCAGTTGTTGAATCATCGATGGCGTGATCCAGCCCGGCAAACATCCGATAACATGTGTATGATTCACGTGATCCAGCACCTCGATGCCAGAATATAGATCCGTATCGGAATTGGTGAAGAGCGTATCCAAAAATACAGGTTGAATTTTCGGATTAATGGCACGACACAAGGCATAGGCCTGGCGTCGTGAACAGCCATCCGATACAGGGGTTGGGTTTTCGCAACAATTGGGCTTAGACAAACAGGTAATCCGGCTAGTGTCCATTTTTTTAATGAGCTCAGCATTGGACCCATGAAAGCCAGCGATTAGCGTTGCAGTCGCATCGTACGTTTGCAGTTGGTTCGCAATCGCTTGTTGGTAGGCTAGAGTGGCAATATAGGGCTTTTGGACACGAATAGACACGGGAATCTTGAACGCTTGTATATAATGCTGTATGGCTGTTTGGATGGCCTGGCTGGCCACAGCCGTCCGTTGCGGAAACAATGGAATCACATGCAGCTGATCCAACCGCCCATTGGTTTCTTGGAGTAAATGCTGAATTCCTGCACCGATACTGGGCTCGCCATAGCGATAGGCATAGGTCGCTGGCCATTGCCAGTGTGTTTGGATTGTTTCTACAATCGTTTGCAAAACGGATGATGCGTCAATGCACTGCAGGGTTGATGCAGTGGCTTGATCTAGTGTGTAGCGAGGCTGTTGACCGGCAAATTCGGGGAGTATAAAAGCGTCGCTGTAAATGCACTGTAAGTAATCGTGAATATCGGCTAGTGTTGTTGATTTTGGGTTGCCAATGTCAACAAGCAAGATAGCTTTCATAGAGGAATAGGCGATTCCGTGATGGGCTTATTGTTTCCGGAACTCATCCATAAACCCAATGAGTTGATCCACACCGGCGCTGGGCATAGCATTGTAAATGGATGCCCGCAACCCACCGACCAATCGATGCCCTTTCAGCCCAATAAATCCAGCTTCGGCAGCCCGTTTATGAAATTCAGTATCGAGGGCTTCAGATGGTGTTTTGAAGCACACGTTCATGAGGGATCGAGACGAACCGTTGACACAAGCAGTGTAAAAGTCATGCGCATCAATATAGTTGTATAAGGCATGGGCCTTGGCTTGATTTCTAGCTTCAATGGCGGCAACACCCCCTTGATCCAACAACCATTGGGCAGTCAGTCCCAACAGATAAATTGAAAATGTTGGGCAGGTGTTTAACATCGAATCTTCTTTCATGTGTTTATCGTATTGAAACATGAGTGGTAAGTTGGGGTTGGCGTTGGCGTCTATCCAATCTTTGCGCGCAATAACCACAGTTACACCGGCTGGACCTGCGTTTTTCTGTGCGCCGGCAAAAATGAGACCAAATTGGTCAATGTTCAGTGGCCGAGACAAGATATCGGATGACATGTCTGCAACCAATGGAACAGTCCCTGTGTCGGGAAATTTCTGAAATTGGGTCCCGTAAATGGTGTTGTTTGAACAGCAGTAGACGTAGGAACTGTTGGGGTCAATAGCATTCGTATCAATGCTTGGAATGCGATCAAAATTGGTATCTTCGGATGAGGCTAGTAGGGTATGCTGGCCAAATTTTTTAATTTCAGCTAAAGCTTTTTTGGTCCATGATCCGGTATGAATAAACGAGACGGGGCCGGTTTGTCCAAAGTACATGGGAACGGATGAAAATTGGGTCGTTGCTCCGCCTTGTAAGAATAAGACGGCATAGGCATCGGATATGGATAGCAATTGACGAATAGCGGATTCGGCTTGATCTCGAATGGCCATAAAATCACCGGATCGATGGCTCATTTCCAATACAGACAAGCCTTTGCCTTGATAGTTAATAAACTCGGCTTGGGCTTTTTCTAAAACTTCTAAGGGCAATGTGGATGGCCCCGCATTAAAATTGACGACGCGTTCAGTTGTTTTTGTATGATTCATAATACACTGAATCATAGCACAAGTGCCGGTTTTAGTGGAAGTGTGGTATGCTTACATACACGGATGTATTCGGGCGGTTAGCTCAGTTGGTTAGAGTACTTGCTTGACATGCAAGAGGTCACAGGTTCGATTCCCGTACCGCCCACCAGTCAAACGAAACACACAAAATCATTTAATGAGAATGCGAGAGGTACTCAATTCTTTCCGCACCTGATGGGTGTGTGGACAACCAGCTACTATTTGTTTGATCAATACAAAGTCGATCGCTTTGAGCAGTCGTTTTTGAACAATAATGCTCAGTGAGTTTCTTGATAGCATTAACAGATGTTGATTGTTTAACCCCAGCTTTATGAAGATATTGCTGCGCGAGCAAGTCCGCCTGTTTTTCGAAGACTTTGCTATTTTTATTTGCTAACACGTTGATGCCTATCACAGACGCTTCTTCTAATAATGTGTCATCCGAACCCAAAACTAGGGAGGCAACAGCAGCTACACCAACAACTTCAATTATTTGATGCAATGAATGCCTTTCTTCAATGTGTGCAAACTCATGGGAAATAACACTCAATATTAATTCATCGCTTTGAAGCAATATAACTAAATCATCCATAACAACAATTGGCCCGCCAGGAAAAGCGAAAGCATTAGCCTCAATCAAATCAGAATCATGAAATAGTATCTGATGGCTCTCAAACCCATTTTTTTTCGCTAAATCAGCAGCTTTTTCTCTTAGCCTTTCAATTCTTGAACGAGATAAATTACTCTTTTCAAAAACAGTATTGCTTAGTGCATTATAGGTATTTTTTCCAATTTTCTGCTCCCAGGTTGTTGGAAAAACGTTAACCAAAAACGGTATGGTAAAGTTAAGAGAAAAACGAAATAAAAAAACGAAGAAAACTAAAACAATCGAAAGAAATATAGCTTTTGATAACGAAAAGTTTTCAAGCCACGCTATGCGTCTAGATAAATTATCAGAGATAAAGTTATTTTGCTCACTCGATAATGAACTTTCTAGAGTAAATAAAAAACCGTTATCTAAATAAATATATTTTCTATTTTGAATTGATTGAATGGCTATATTGCTGCAAACGACGAGTCCTTCTGAATAAATCGTCGCAGATTTAGGCGTTAATTCTATTTCGCCAGGCGTTTCCTTAGCAGTCATAGTTGCAAAGAAAACGCCAGAAAAGCGCATTTTTAGATTGCAACCTCTACACCTTCAAAATCTGAAATAGCTTCTCCAAGCGATGACTGTGTGGAATTTATTTCATCGATGAATTCATTGATATCGCCAATCGCAGTAACAAAAGTCATAGCAGATAAATAGTTATACATTCGTACTTTTGCCCATGGAAGTAAAAGCCCCAACGATAGGAGTGTAAGAAAAAGGTTTGATAAAGAAATCCAAATGAGTTTAAAAGGGTTAATTTGGGAATCAAAAGTCAGAGTGCTTCCTAGAGTTAATGACTTCATCATCAAATTTCTGCATAGCACAGTGTAAATGGATACTACTGAAAACATAAAAGCATAAATGAGAGGTATAACTGCCCATATAGCAGAGCTTCCAAACAGGCCCACGTTGCTAAACTTTGCTGTGACTGTTAATAGGGTGAAAGCTACACAACCAAGAACTATTGTGGGAACTATGGTGCTAATTAAAAATGCAAAATAAAACTGTCTAATTTTTGGTGTAGAGCTGAAACGCGTTGTCCCATATGTATGTGAGCTTGCAAAATATGAGTAGTAATATTTTGAAATTAATGGGGTCAGTAGACCGAATGTTAATACCCCAACGAGCGGAGCAATTACCAAAAACCACATAGTTTTCCAATATGTCCCATGCCAATTAAAACGAATATTTCGGAATGAAGTCATTCGAGCTGAAAAACGCAAAGAACTATTTAGTATCCAAGGTATAAAAACAACAAAAATAGGCACTGCCACGACCCCAAAAAGTGGTTTTACTGTTGATAATACATTAACCAAAAACAAAACGATAAAAGCAATCAATCGACCTTTAAATATTTGACCGCCAGTGGCGTGATACCCAAAACCTGCATCGAAAACTCTAGTATTGTTTTTAAAATAAGTTTCACGCTTAACCTTTGCCCAGGCACTGTAAATTCCCAACGTAATAATTGTTAAAATTAAATTTACGATCCAAATCCCAAAGTATTCTCTCCCAGTTCCTGAAAACGTTACATTATAAGGAAGCAAGTTTGGCTTCATTAGTTTCAATTCTCCTTTTTTTGACATATTTTTTTGACATATATTACGAGAGGATATCATTAAATTTCATTTCGAATCAAATCAACAGCATTGACATGCTATTTTTTTTCGCTAAACTAAAATCAAACTAATGCAGTCTCAGCCCCCCAGTTTCGTCACAGATACAACAATTGGCC